>Ga0335070_10011301_pt1 | contig 10422 bp, 10 predicted proteins | sample Lox_Sample_13_FD_206722 | JGI IMG/M metagenome (GOLD analysis project Ga0335070, IMG submission 206722) | Soil microbial communities from Loxahatchee National Wildlife Refuge, Florida, United States - Lox_Sample_1.3 | ecosystem: Environmental > Terrestrial > Soil > Wetlands | place: USA...
ATTACCATCTTTGGATTGTTCAGAATTCCAAAATCCATCACCCAGGGTGTATTTATACCGAAAATCGGTCCCAGATGGGAGGGTCAGAGTGAGCGAATACCGTCCGTCGGTTTCCAGGTTGAGGAGAGGCATGCGGCTGGCGATCGTGCTGATCCCGCCGGACAAATCAGAAAAGGTATTACCAGTCTGATAAAGATTTCCCGCCAGGCGAATAGGAACTCCAACCACATTTTCCTGGGGGACGGTTACCGTAAAAATGACTTTCACCATTTTTGCAGGTTTGACCCCAATAGTCGCAGGCGTCGTCGAATCCTGAGCGACTGTTGCCCCTTGTTGGAATGTTTGATAAGCGCCATCCAGCGAATAAGCAATCAGGTTATGCGTACCCGGAGGAAGTCCTTCAAGGATGAAAGAGCCGTCGGAGGCGCTCAATGTCGATACGCCCGCTGCGGTTACCATAACATTGGGAACAGGTGTTTTCGCGTCAGAATCCAGGACAACGCCACTGATCCGCCCGCTGGGCCCTTTATATGCCGCATCCGTCCAGGCGCTGATAATATCACTGATCACCGTCGGACCAGTGATATAAGCCAGGCGGTAACGGACCTGCTGGTCGTTTGAGTTATATTCAATTGCCGGGGATGTACCTTCGCGTGAATACCGGTATTTGATGACTGAGCCAACCGTAAGAGGAAGTTTGATCTCATAATGGCGGTTGTCACTCAATTTCATCGAGTATCGGCTGGCATTAAACGATAATCCAGTCACCTCATCCAGAAGGTTAATATTGATATCTGCTTTTACAGGGGTGCCATCTGGGATCTGGGCGATAAAAGTGACCTCGGCTTGGGGAACCGGAATTGTAGTCGCTTCCGGGGTGGTTTGGACCTGAGGCGGGGGAGTTGGGGTTGCGCTCTGAAAAGGCAGTCCAGAACAGGCCGAAAGGCACAGGAGAAAAATGATGCTGGATAGAACAAGGCTGGCGACGATCTTTTTGGGATGAAGTGTGCATTCTATCATAGGATAAGCCTCATGGTGACAAAGGTTAGCGCATTCAGGTCAAAATATCATCAGGGTGTCTTGCAAGATCAGTGCCATCGAATCTGTCTTATGTGGTCATTCTCTCCCCCATTACGGTTCCGCTTTGATAGCGTTATCCAAAATGGTTTTTAGCAGTTGGTCAGATCGTCCTGCCCGTTATTCTTGTTGGGTCCAAAAAGCTGGCGAATTTCGTTCTGGCGGTTTGCCAGACTGCCGAGGACTCCGTTGACGAATCGGGGTGTGCTATCCGATCCATATAATTTGGCAAGCTCTATGGCTTCATTGATCGCTACTTTAATGGGAGTGGTTCCCTGTACCGCGAATTCCCAGAGCGCTATTCGCAAGATGTTTCTGTCGATCACTGCAACCTGGTCTAAAGGCCATTCTGGGGCGTGCTGGGAAATAAAATTATCCAGTTGATCGGTAAGGGAAAGAACGCCAAAGATAATTTCCCGGCAAAAGTCGGTTAAATCCTGGTCTAGGGGCATTTCCTCCAGACGTTCATCAAGAACGTCCATCGGTTTGTGACCAGTTAGATCAACTTCGTAAAGTGCTTGCAAGGCAATGCTGCGCGCCTTGGTTCGTGATTTCATGGATCAGGATTCTGAAGGTATGCTGTACTCGATATCTTCGATATGAATGTTGACGCGTCCGACCTCCATGCCAACCATCTCTGAGATGGAACGCGCTACCTGGGTCTGTACAGTTCGACTGACATCCCTCACGTTTACGTCTTTATTTAAGATCAGATATAAGTCTACGTAAACCGTGTTATTTTCAACATCAATCCGCACACCTTCAGTTGCTCCTTTCTTGAAAAGGCGGTCAACACCCCCAGGAATTGTACTAAACCGGTTTACGCCAGGCACGCTAAGGGCGGTCAGACGGGCAATGGTCAGGAGTACATCTGGAGCGATGGTCGTCTTACCTCGCGGCCGTTGATACTCTGTCATGAAGACTCCTTCATCGGTTTATCATAAATCGTGCACATTCTCATTATAACCCTTCTGAAAGAGAACGAACAGGTTTTTTGATTTTGACGGGCTCTGGTGAGCTTTCTGGCTGGTCGGGATCCTGGATCCCGAAAACTGCCAGCGCGGAAATCAAAAAAAGGATGCCGTAGATTGAGAATAAGAGGATGTACCCTTCGCCAGCCGATTGGGGGATCTGGCGGGAAATAAAATCCGCAATGGGTCCCCCGATATACGCGCCGATCGCTCCCGCACCTGCGCCAGCCAGATTGGAAATTCCCAGGTATTTTCCTTCTTGCCCGTTTGGAACAAGGCTGGTGCCTAACGCCCAGTTGGAAGTGTAAAAGATGCCCACAGCGGCGCCAATAAAACATCCCCCGACATAGACCAGGGATAAGGATGGCGCAAAAATGGCAATCCCGGTTCCGAGAAAGCCGACAATTCCACTAGCGATCAACAACGGTTTACGCCCAAACCGATCGGCAAACCAGCCGCTGGGTAAGGCAAATACCAGAATGAATATACCTACATACATGGTTAAAAGCGATGCAGGTCGTGCAGCACTTTCCCGAAGAAACCCGAACCTGGCCTGCAGAAAATAGAGTGCGTAACTGCCCAGGTTTGTAGCTCCAACCATAAAAGCGAGGCGGTTCACAATCCACCAGGTGAACGCTGGGTTTTTCCCACTTTCAATTCCCAATCCAATCTTCAGACTGAACCACACGCCTGCTGCGATAGTAAGTAAAAAACAAATCAATCCCAAGAGTCCAACGAAAGGGATGAGAGTCCGGGAGGATTCGATCCGGGACGCGAGAACCGTCAGCCATCTTATTGCGTTGCCACCGATAAGAATAATACCGGTAAACAAGAGCACCATTCCACCCAGGCGAACAACGGAAGCCCAATGGAAACGTTCTGAAGGCTGCGAGGGTTTTTTCTCGGGCACAAGCATTGCCAAAATCAATGTTGCGGCGACGACCGCCATCGAGGTAAGAATTCCAGTTCGTAAGTGTCCACTGGCAATCTGGCGTGCAACGGTGAATGTAATCAGGATCAGAGGGAGCGGGACTTCAAAGATTGCCTTAATTGCCGAAAAGCGCCCGCGAAAATGTGCGGGGACCAGATCGGGGATCAACCCCTGAAGTGCAGCCTGAGCGGAATTGGTGGAGATAGCCAGCAGAATGACCAGGATTAAGAGCACCCAATACCCATTCGGTCCCTGGAGACGATCCGTGAAACCAATGATGGCCATGAAGAGGAGGCTCAGGAGACCGCCTGCCAGGATATAAGGCCGCCTCTTCCCATATGGATTGGAGCTTCGATCAGAAAATGCACCGATCACTGACTGGGATAGCAGGGCAATCATTAAAGACCAGAGCCTTATGGTGCCATAGGCGGTGCCTTTAGCAGCCTCTCCGATAAAACCCTGTACCAGGAGCGGAATGACCAGCGGCGTCATAGTATCGGCAATCATGGAGCTGCCCAACCAGTATATATTTATGATGACCCAATCATACCAATGAGACTTGTTGTCCAAAAATCATCTCCGTTTTTCGTTAACCATTTATATAAACACCGGGATTGTAAGAACAGCTTTGGGTAGGAGGGCAATCCTGGCAGATGAGGGCAGGGATTCTAGCTGTTTCGAGATCGAAGTTTGTAAATCGGTGGAAGGCTGGATCAAAAGGCGTACGATCTGTTCGGGTGGCACCCTGGAATAGAGGATCACCTGGACCCGGGAGGCGATTTTTGCCACCTGGAAGGCCTTGTGAGGTCCAACCCGAAATCCTTCCTGGGCAAAGCGAGAAAAAACCTGGCCATAGCTGGTCATGCCACTCATCCACGTAATATAGTCCTGGCTGCCTATGCCTTCTGGGCAGGCAGCAGCCAGGATGACTGTGCCGCCATCCCTGACCATCAGCGCAGCATGAGTCAGCCCTTTTTGGGACTGATAAAAATTGATGTCTTTCGGGTGTCCTCCAGGAGAAGCGATGACCAGATCGTAGGTCCCGGAAACCTTGACCTGGCACACTTCCTGGCAAAGAGGAATTCCTGCGAGCATGACCGCTCGGGGATCACCGGCCACAACACTGACGATTTGTTTTTGCGAGTTTAAAATCGCGTTGACAGCCAGGTGAATGCCAGCTTTTTCGCCGATTTCTTCCACCTCCTGGCGCATAGGGTTATCCGCATAATGTGCTGTGATGGCATCGGGGTGAGAAAGTAAGGCGTGGTTCTGGTTGATGGTTTGCCGGCTGGCGAGGCCAATTGCGGCTGTCTTTACGCCGCCAGAAAAGCCCATGAAATGATGCGGCTCAATATCGCCGATGACGATCTTCAAATCGGCCTCATAGAAGCGCCGGTTTAAAAGGATGGGTGTTCCTCGTTGCGTGTAGCCAAGATCAATCAGGGAACCCGAATCATCGCAATCGTGTGATACGATTGTATACTCCCGCAAGATTGCGGGCGGAAGGATAGCCTCAAACTCAGCGCTGCGCATGGGCACATGGGTGCCGGTCGCGATTATTAACTGGACGGACTGCCTGGGGATACCGAGAGAAGCGATTTTTTCGAGCAGTGGCGGTAAGAGCTGTTCGTGGGGGACTGGACGAGTTTTATCGTTGACAGCGATAGCAACGGACCTGGCGGCCTTAAAATATTCGAAATGAAAATTCCCGACCGGATTCTCCAGGGCAGTCTCGACCACTAGACGGGCGTCTTCTGCTCCAGCAATCAAAGGAGGTGAAATAACATCGACTGGATGACCGGATGGAAAAGAGATCGATACGTGGCCGGTCCCATAGGGTAGATCGTACTCAACCATAAACTAATCTCTTACCTGTGGGAGGACCTGGACGCCAATCAACTCCAATCCATCCAGGTCGTCCAAATCCAGCCATTGCAGCATCACCTGCTGAACACCTGCTTCAGCAAGCACGCCTAACTGGTTGACGATTTCCCCAGGCGTTCCGATGATTGTTCCACTCGAGCGCATCTCTGGAATGGTTTTTTTCCAGCGAGCGGCCTTCTCGGCTACTCGAGAGTCATCTTTTCCGATCCAGCAGGTGGTCATCAGGGACCGGTGAACCTCGGAGGGATGGCGGCCAACCTGAATGAGATGCTCATTCAGTCGTTTATTCACCTCGGCAAAGCGTTGGGGCGTGAGAAAAACCCCATTCCAGTAGGAAGCATAGCGTGCTGCGACAGGCAGAGTTCGTCTGGAACCAGACCCTCCGATTAAGATGGGAGGACCGCCTTTGTGGTGAGGATGAGGGAGCAGGACCGCATCCTCGATCCGATAAAATCTTCCCAAAAAGCGCACCGGTTCGGTGGAGTGGAAAAACCGGGTGATCACTTCGACGCCCTCCTCGAACCTGTCGAAGCGGTCCTTTGTTCCCAGAAGGTCGAACCCGTAATTGTGATGCTCGCGTTCCTGCCAGCCAGCGCCAAGACCGAGAATCAGCCTCCCCAGGGAAAGGTCGTCCACTGCTGCAGCCATACGCGCTGTCATGATTGGGTGGCGAAACGAGAAGGGCGTCACCAACGGCCCAAAAGTTATCCGGTGTGTATTGGCAGCCAGCCAGGTCAGGGAGACCCACAGCTCGAGCGAATCGAGATCAGGCGGGCTGGCGTTGGTGAAATGGTCGGAACGAAAAAGGCCATAATACCCCAGCTCTTCAACGGCCCTGACAATTCGCATCCAGCGGGGCCAGTTCAATCCATTCTGCCCTTCGATCATAATCGACACGAGCATAAATCCACACCTCCAGGAAATTCTTCTTGGTTGCCCTCAATTTCAAGCGGATTGGAGCCAGAATACCATTCTGAATTTACCAAAAAAGAAAAATGACCGCGTGATTACAATTTCCATCCGGTCATCTGATCGTGAATGTTTTTAAGATACAGCCTAATAATGATTCTCTCCCTAAATATGCTCATCCGGTTCATTACAGCAAACCGAGGAAGGAATATGCCATTCAAAAATATCTTTGACGATTACCGGGATGATCGCGGTTGTCGTCCGGCGAACGCCAGGGATCTTTCCAATGACATCTGCAACAAAGTTATACAATTCCATATTGTTTTTCGCGTATAACTGGACACTGATATCAGTATCTCCCGTCGAACAGGCAACGTAACAGACCATCTCAAATTCAGCCAGTTTACGGGCAACATCGTAGACGCTCCCCGGCTCCACCTCGATATACACATTTGCAGTCACCGTCAGCCCTAGCTTGAGGGGATTAGGGATTGCGCCGATCTGGACGATGTCGTGCTCGACGAGACGATCAATCCGGTACCGGACAGAGCGTTCCGAAATATTGCCAATTGAGCGCGCGATATCTGCAGAAGAAGCCCTTCCATTTCTGATCAGGGCGTCGATAATCTTCTTGTCGATTTCGTCAATGTCTGCCATATTCTCCCTGATATGAACAAATGATTTCCGATTGTTACAAGAATTATAAATATATAATCCGAAATGCGCCATCAAGGAAGCTTCCAATACGCGATCTCATCTGCCTGGACAGTAAGATTCTCCGTATTGGCCGAGGAGATCAAGAAACCGAAGGCTCCCGAGGCATAACTGAAATCATCCGCCTGGGCAAGCAGGTTTCCGTTAGCAAACAGGGAGAAATGTCCACCATTCGCCATTAACCCCATGCGGTTGGATTGATTTGCCCCTTTCTGGATCGCCGGGCTTTGAGTCCTCTTGATCAAATCGGAGAACTTTTCGCTATCCCATTTACGCAGGTTGAACTGGCCATCGCAGGTGAATCCGTAAAGGTAGCCCTCGTTCTGGCTGTCTGCGCGAACAATTAATCCATACCGGTCCGAGCCCGAACAGGACCCGGTCTTGAACACAGCTTCCATATAAAAATTCGCTATCTTTGTGATCGATAGCGTCCAGGCATACCAGTTGTCCGGGTGAAGTGCAATCAATGCCAGGTATCCCGGCCTGGATTCAAACTTCACATGAGAATCCTCGTACAGGTAGAAATTTTTCGCTACATCCAGCGTATCCTGCCAGGTCGGATCGCCTAATGAAAGCTTTGGGTCTTCATTTGGGGCAATGACTGAGGGGACTGGGGTAGGCGGGGAGGATGTTTCGGAAGGGACCTGTTGAGTGGGGGGAAGAGTTCCCATTGGCGGCGGTGCGGTAGTGGGGGACGGTGTCAGGGGTAAAATGGTCGGCGGAGCCTTGGTGAGCATCAACTCGACCTGAGTTGCAATCAGCTTCGGATCTGCGGTAGCAGCTTGCTGGCGGGGAAAATTACATGCTGTTAGAAGGATTGATGTAAGGATTAAGAAAAACAATCCTGCATTCTTACGCATTACGGTCACCGTAAAAAAGCTTTAACATTTCGCTATTCTAACATAGTCACATCCCCGTCGCAATTTTTGTGTTAACAACCTTGAATGATTCTCTGTGGTCGTTTCCATGCAGAGAATGAGTTGTAATATCGGGTATAATTGATTGACTGTTCAAGTTTGGGTGAACGCCTCTACAATTAACCCTGTACAAGCTTTGAATATCAATTCTTAAAAACTCGATTCCGAATCGAAGGGGCTCTTTATGGACATCTTCCAGAAATGTTACGAATATACAGAAGCAAAAGATGCTATGGCCCATGGCATTTATCCATTTTTTATTCCCCTGGCCGAGAACGAAGGCACGGAAGTGACATTCAAAGGAAATCACCGCCTGATTATGTGCGGTTCGAACAATTATCTGGGGCTGACGACGCATCCCAGGGTTCGAGAAGAAGCCATCAATGCGATCAAGCGTTATGGTACCAGTTGCACCGGATCGCGTTTCTTGAATGGGACGCTGGAGCTGCACGAACAGCTCGAACGCGAGCTGGCTGACTGGACCGGAAGAGAGGCTGCGCTCACTTTTTCGACCGGAATGCAGGTGAACCTGGGGGTAATCAGCGCGCTGGTCACCCGGGGAGACGTGGTCATCCTGGACAAAGAGGACCATGCCAGCATAGTCGACGGCGCCCGGTTGAGCTGTGGTGATATTCAGCGCTTCCGGCATAACGACATGAGCCACCTCGAACGGGTTTTGCAGAGTATCCCCCCCGAGAAGAGCAAGTTCCTGGTGGTGGATGGGTTATTCAGCATGGAAGGAGATATCGCGCCGGTGCCAGAGCTGGTCGCCCTGGCGAAACGCTACGGCGCCCGGTTGATGCTGGACGACGCTCACGCGATGGGCGTCCTGGGCAAGGGGCATGGAACGGCGGCTCATTTTGGTATGGAGCGCCAGGTCGATCTGACTATGTCGACCTTTAGTAAATCTTTTGCATCATTGGGTGGATTTGTTGCCGGAGACGAACCGGTCATTCATTACATCAAGCACCATGCCCGCTCGCTCATCTTTAGCGCCAGCCTGCCTCCGTCAAACGCAGCGTCAGCCCTGGCAGCCCTGCACGTGATGCGCGATGAGCCGGAATTGGTCGATCGCGTCCTAAAGAATGCCGACATGATGCGCGCCGGGTTCCGCCAGCTTGGTTTCAACATCGGGAATTCGACCACGCCCGTGGTCCCAGTGATCATCGGAGATGACCAGCTCACCTTCCTCACCTGGAAACGGCTCTTCGAAGAGGGTGTCTTTGTGAACCCGGTGATTTCTCCGGCGGTCGCTCCGGGGAACCAGCTTTTGCGCACCAGCTATATGGCCTCGCACACCACACAGCAGCTCGAACGTGTGTTGGATAAATTCGAAAAAGTAGGGAAAGAAGTCGGGTTAATATAAGCCTACATGTTGATTGAAAAACCGCCCCGAGTTTCCTGCGTAGCGATGAGGGGAACGAAGTCGATCACCGGCAATGGGGCAAGGGCGATCACCGCGGAGACCGAGGCCGCGCTGGCGATCGTCCTCCACGCCAGTTGCCAACGGTACTGAGGGTGGGCTTTCCCTAAAGCGGCCATAATAATCGATATCATCGGGTTGCTACTTCGGATTATTCCAGTACCGAATGTCCTGTACCATCAGGGTCATTTGTTCCGGCTTTTGTGAGCCGATAAAGATGCCGAAGCCTCCCTCGGTATAGGTATCATCCTGGATCTCTTTGAGGAGCACGCCGTTAGCGTAGAGGCGAATCTGATTCCCAATAGCCATGACACCGATGCGGTTGACCTGGTTGGCGCCGCTCAGAATGGCTGGATTTGCCGTCCATTTGACCAGGATGCCCATTTTTTTGGCGTTCCAGGTGCGCAAAGCATATTTGCCATCACAGGAAATTCCATACAGATAACCCCGGTCGGCAGCTTTCTTATCCGGCACATGGAAGATCAGGCCGAAGTGGTCCGCATTGGAGCAGGATTCGGCTTTAGCGGTCATTTCCAGGTAGAAATCCTTCAACTCCGGCCAGGTCAGGCGCCATCCGTCCAGGGTGTCCAGCGGTTTAATCACGAGCTGGTTGTTCTTGACCTCCCACTGGGTGAATTTATCATCGCCCATTGGCCAGTTGTTGTCATTGCTGAAATTATCGGTCCAGGTTGGGTTTCCCAGGCTCTGCCTGGGATCGGTCGCTGGAATTGTGTTGGTAGGCAGGGGGGTCGCCGTCCCGGTGGAAGTCGGCGTGTTTTCCGGGGTATTCGTGGGAGCGACTGTTGGCGCAGGCTCCGTCACAGGTGGTCGTGCGGAGGTAGCTGTGACCACCGGAGCGGGTTGGGTCGGGATAACAACCGGTGTGTTCATCTGTGTGGGACCGCTGGTGAGCACTTTGGCTATCTGGGTTGCGATATCATTCTGAGAGACCTTGGTCTGCGTAGGAGGATTATTTGGTGCGGCCTGGGGAAGCGCGCAGGCTGCCGTGATTGATAACAATAGAAGAGCGACGACCAATCTCGTTTTCATGACCTTTTCCTGAAAATTTCTAGCTGAAAAATTCTCTTGTGATCATTGATTCATTATTTTAGACGAATTTTGTACTTGAAATGTTCCAAACCATATTGGTCTTTGGGATCTGGCGTCTTCTCTCTTCCACAGCGATTCCCAATGAGAAATAATAAAGGATTTATCTAGCAGCCTGTCGGAAAGGGTGACAAACCGAAACACTTGAATGGTAAACTTCGAGTATGAGCCGAAAATTTAGAACCGCCAATTACGAAGAAACCCTGAACCAGACGATCCATCTGGAAGAAGCGCTGCCGCCCCAGCACCTGGCGCGCTTTGTGGTCGATATCATCGCCCAGTTGGATCTGAGCAAGCTTTACGAACGGTATGCACCGGTAGGCGGGGAGGCGATTGCGCCGGAAATTCTGTTGGGGCTGTTGTTCTATGGGTATGCGACCGGGCTGTTCAGCTCGCGCAAGATCGAGAAGGCCAGCTACGAGAGCATACCCTTTCGGTTCATTGCGGGTGGACTGCATCCGGATCATGACACAATTGCCAACTTTCGCA
>Ga0335070_10011303_pt1 | contig 10421 bp, 8 predicted proteins | sample Lox_Sample_13_FD_206722 | JGI IMG/M metagenome (GOLD analysis project Ga0335070, IMG submission 206722) | Soil microbial communities from Loxahatchee National Wildlife Refuge, Florida, United States - Lox_Sample_1.3 | ecosystem: Environmental > Terrestrial > Soil > Wetlands | place: USA: Florida...
CATCGTCAAAGGAGCGGCCGATCTTGGCGTCGATCTCGATGAGCACATCACTTTCTGCATCGAGGCGCTGAAACCGATTGCGAAGGAACTGGGGTTGGAGGGCAGCGGCGCCTCTTCAGAATAACCCGGGAAAGCTGTGCTACTATCTGCTGTCATTTTGGAGCAGAATGTGCCGGCCGTTCTATGCAGCAAGTGCGCCACGGATCTTCCTGACGGTGCTCAATTCTGTTTGAAGTGCGGCGAGCCGGTGCAAACTCCAGCCGACGCGCTACCCACGGCAGTTTTAGGATGCAGTAAATGCGGCACCAATCTTCCGGACGGGGCGGAGTTCTGTCCCCGGTGCGGGAAGCCCGTCAGCATGCCTCCGAAAACTCCTCTCAAAAGCTCGGCTGGAGTTCTGAATTCACAGCCCGTCGACGTCAATCCTATCGAGCCAATTGCGGCGCCGGTTTCCCGCTCCGCGCGCAGAGTCCGGCGGGTCTTCTTATTCGGCACCCTGGGAATTTTTCTATTCGCCATGTTCTGGCTGGCAGCCAGCGACAACCCATTCGCTCAGGGGATTCAGGAAGCGGTCGGATGGAAACACGATCAGGCGATCCTCGATACCCCGTTTACCGTGTCAGCCCATGCTTTTCGGTACTACAAGTTCGCGTTGCCACAGGGTTCCATGCACGTCGCCATCGTCGGCCAGTTCAGTTCTGCCGCGGACCTCTCTCACGGATCGAAAAGCTCCGAAAATAGCATCGAGGTGTACGTATTAAGCGAGTCCGCATTTACCGTCTGGCAGAACGGTTATGGAGCTAGTACGGTGTATGAAAGCGGCAGGGTGGAGAAAGGGAGTATCGAGTCCGACCTCCCCGACGGATCTGGAATCTACTATCTGGTTTTCAATAACAAGTTTTCGTCCAGCACTCCCAAGCATGTGGATGCCTCTGTATTACTGCGCTACAAGAACTGGTTGCCGGAATCCCTTCGGCGCGCAAAAGACCACTTCTGGAACTGGATTGGTGTGTAGCATCTGCAGGAGTCACCAAGAGTAATCCGGATTACCCAAGGCTCGCCGCTTCGGTCACTTGCGAGCGTTCGTCTAAAAAATTCCACTATATCTGGAGCAGTTTCTGCAGGCGCTTCGCCGAGTCAAGCATCGGCCGCAATATTGGGCGCCAAATAATTCATCAGGGAGGAGTGCAAATTGCGTAAATTCATTGCATTAGCGTGTTTCCTGGCTGTACTCAGTGTTTCCGCTCTGGCCGTGGATACGTCGACAGGCTTTCCGAGGGCTGAGGTTTTTGGCGGGTATCAATATACTCATCTGGAAGGCGGAGGGAGTGCTAACGGGTTTAATTTCGCAGCGAATGGGAATTTTAATGACTGGTTCGGCGTTGCTTTTGACCTGGGTTCTGCTTATCAGTCGGTTGGCGGAGTGAGCGCTAACAATTACACCTATACGTTCGGTCCTGTGCTTTCTCTGCGTGCGAATAAGGCCTACACGCCGTTTGTGCATGCACTGATCGGGGGCGACCACGCCTCAGCCTCGTTCTCGGGTTTCAGCGCCGGCGCCAACGGATTTGCTCTTCTGGCAGGTGGTGGAGTAGACGGGAACGTGAATCGCAACCTCGCGATCCGTGTCGTCCAAGCTGACTGGATGCTGCTGCACGGGGATGGAGGCACCAGCAGCAAGAACGTACGGCTGTCTTTCGGAGTAGTGTTTAAGTTTTAGTAGACCGTTTGAGCACTGCGAAGGGCACCAAAAAAGACACGAAGAACTGAACGCCTTTCGTGCATTCTTGGTGCCCTTTGTGGTGAATGGTCTTACCGCGTCGACTCTTCGATTTCAGAAATCCAGTCAGGACGCTTCAGTACTTCTCTTGGTTTGGGTCCATCTGCGGCACCCACAATTCCGTCCTGTTCCATCAAATCGATCAAATGCGCAGCGCGGCCATAACCGATGCGCAGGCGGCGCTGCAGGAGGGAGGTGGATGCTTTGCCAAACTCAACCACCAGCTTGACGGCATCGCCATACATCGGGTCGTCCTCGCCTTCGCCTGCTTCTCCAGAGGTTCCATCACCAGAGCCCGCAGCACCGGCTTCACGTTCTTCCTTCGGAGCTTCCAGGAATCGCTGTTCGTACTCAGCCGTACCCTGAGCCTTCCAGAACTCAACGACAGCGGCGATCTCTTTTTCGGTAACGAACGGCGCATGCAGCCGATGCACGCGCGCCGAGCCGGACGGCAGATAGAGCATGTCGCCCTTCCCAAGCAGCGCTTCGGCGCCATTAGCGTCAAGAATCGTGCGGGAATCAACTTTGGTCGCGACGCGGAATGAAACGCGCGCAGGGAAGTTCGCTTTGATCAGTCCGGTAATGACATCCACCGATGGCCGCTGCGTGGCCAAAACGAGATGGATGCCCACCGCGCGCGCCATTTGCGCCAGCCGCGTGATCGACTCCTCTACGTTGTTGGAATCGAGCATCATCAAATCGGCCAGTTCGTCGATGATGATGACGATGTACGGAATCGGTTTTTCCTCCGAGTCTTCCGCAAACAGACTGGGAGTGCCGGCCTGATCGAAGAGGCGGTTGTACTGATCGATATTGCGAACGCCCCGGGCGGCCAACAGCTTCAAACGGCGTTCCATCTCGCGCACCGCATTGCGCAAGGCATTTGCGGCCAACTTTGGCTCGGTGATGATGGGGGTGTAGAGGTGCGGAATGCCCTCGTAATTGCCTAGCTCCAGGCGCTTGGGATCCACAAGAATCAGCCGAACCTGGTCCGGCGTCGCCTTGTACAGGATCGACATGATCATCGCATTGATGGCGACGCTCTTCCCGGTTCCCGTCGATCCGGCGATCAAAAGGTGCGGCATGCCCGTAAGTTCTGCAGTTGCGATGCGCCCGTTGATGTCCTTCCCCATGCCTAGCGTGAGCTTCGACTTCGAGCCCATGAACTCCTGCGACTCGATGTTCTCGCGCAGCCAGATGGTTTCGCGCTGCCGGTTAGGCACCTGAATTCCCACGGTGCTCTTGCCGGCCATGCGCTCGACCAGAATGCTCTCGGCCTTGAGCGCCAGGCACAAGTCATCCACCAGGTTGGTGATACGGCTGTACTTGATGCCAGCCTCGGGCTTGAACTCGAAGGTCGTGACCACCGGGCCGGGATTGATCTGCGTGACCTGGCCGTGAACGTCGAACTCCGCGTATTTCGCCGTGAGCACTTGCGCCAGAAGCTTCAGTTCGTCGGCGTCTACGGCTTGTTGCTCATCCGGACGCTGCAGCAGGCTGCTGGAAGGCAGCTTGAATCCACCCGCGATGCGCGGCATGGTGGTCTTGGCTTTTTGCCCACTGTCGGCGCGTTCCACCACTTCCGGATCGGCGGGCGGGGCGGTTGCTGTCGCTGGGGGCAGAGATTCTTCCAGGATTCCGCCGGTTGCAGATTTGGCCTGGGGTTTCTGCTCGGCTTCCTCCGCCATCATGCGCTCGATGCCGGTTGGACGTGACTCAGACGTGCCTGGGGCAGGTGACTGCGCGGGACGCGATTGGATCCACTGGGTCTTGACGACCGGCTTCGAGATGCGTCGCTGCTCGAGTTCCTTCTGCTGTTTCTTCCTCGTGCGTTCCTGCTGCCAGTCCTTGTAGCGGTTCCAGAGTGCGGTCGTGAAAGCGAACCGCGTGGGAATCCACAGGCGAATCGAGGTGAACGAAAAGGCTGTCGACAGGTAGAGGGCAACGGCCAAAATCGTCAGACATACGATGTAAGCGCCCACCAGGTTCAGGTAGTGGATGAGAAAGTCGCCTACCACGCGTCCGATCAGGCCTTCCCATGGAATCACTCCCAGCCAGCGCAAATGGCCCGGCAGAAGTGCAAGCATGGCGGGGACGAACATCATGAGCCAGATCCCCCCAAGGCTTTTGGCCAGAGGCGACTGCACTTTGCTGGACCGGAACCAGCGAATTCCCAGCGTTGCAGGGAAGATCACCAGCAGGAATGCGCCGATCCCGAAGAACTGCAGCAGAGCATCGGCGCCATAAGCGCCCACCACTCCTATCCAGTTCCGGGCGGCATGCGACCCCGTGAGAACGGAGGCACTGTCCCAGGATGGATCAAGCGGAGAGTACGACGCCAGGGCGAGGAAAAGGAGGAGCGCGGAGACGCACAACAAGAACCCGACCAGCTCGTTGAGCCGCCGGTTGCCCGTGGGAACAAAAATCGCCAGATAATCCATGAAGGCCGGATTCAGACCGGGGACACCGGTTCCCGCAATCGGCCAGAGCCTGATTATTATGCCAAGAAGCTGGACCTGCGGCAATGAATGAATCAGCGGGAGTACTTTGCTGGTACTTAGCGGGGATTGAGGATTGCCTAACCAAGGTCACGGCCATTGCAATCAGCAATCAAGAAGCAACAATCAGCAATTGGCTCTGTCACGCCAATCTGGCCGCGAAGGCCAACACCAGTACCCCAAGGATAATCCGGTAAATCGCGAACGGCGTAAATCCCCGCTTGCGCACGTAAGCCATAAACCACGCGACAGCAGCGTAGGCCACCAGAAAAGAGACGATGAATCCGATCGCGAGCACGATCCATCCGTGGCCATCGATCTGGGACACGCCAATCGGGTTCTCGCCTTTTCCTCGTAAGGACTTGAAGAGCGTGTAAAGCGTTGCTGCCGCCATGGTTGGAATCGACAGGAAGAACGAGAACTCCAAGGCTGCGGCTCGCGACATTCCCGCGATTTGCCCGGCGGCGATGGTTGACATTGACCGCGACGTTCCTGGGAATAGCGCCGAAAAAATCTGGCAGAATCCGATCCAGATTGCCTGCCCGAGGCTCATTGCTTCCATCTTCCAGGTATGAATGCGGCTGTTAGCTGCTGGCCCGGCTGCTTCGGCTCCAGCGTGCTTGGCGTCGACGATCCACATCACCACGCCGCCGATTAGGAGCGACCAGCCGATGATCACAATGTCTTCGAGGTGCTTGCCAATCATCTTCGTGAGCAGGAATGACGGGATGGCGGTGACCACGAACGCGATCAGCGTGAGGCTCAGGGGATGAGTGAGTACCGTTTTTCCCCCGCCTTCTCCGCTGGGGAAGGTCGACAGGAACTTCGCGATCCGGCTGCGGAAGTAAACGGGCAGGCAAAGGATCGCGCCCAACTGGATGACGATCGAGTACATCTTCCAGTAGCCGCTCGTCATTGTGAGATCCGGCGCGAGTCCCGAGATGTGAAGCAGGGCCTCTGAAAGGCGCAAGTGCGCGGTGGAACTGACAGGAAGAAATTCGGTCAGGCCTTCAACAATGCCAAGAATGAGCGACAGCAGGTAATCGTTCAATGATCCTCCGGAATTTAATACGGAAACAGTATCGCAGGAGCGGAGTCATTTGCTTGGCTTTTGCCCTTTCTAGTCTTCCTGGGCGCCACAGTTTGCGTGAAGATCCACACACCCGGCCACCGGACGGCGGAGTGCCCTTGGCTTCGCTCAAGATGACAACATTTGCGGGCCCTTGAGTATCCGTGTGGATTTGGTTGACTCACTGGGCTTCATTGCCCCAGGTTGGCACGCTTTGTTGCACGTAGAAGATCAGCGTCTGCGCACGCAGTGCCCAATCGCTTTGAGCGTACTGGCTGACGATTCTCTGCGCCAAAGATAAGGCGCGTCCTTTGGCTTCGTCCGATTTCTTCTGATTGGCCTCGCTCTTGTAAATCTCAATGAGTGCAGATTGCCGGAAAGCTGCTTGGTAGAGCGCTTCCGGCGCGTCCGGGGATTGCTCGTGCTCTTTGACGTACTTCTCGTAGATGTCGGATTCTTTTTCCGGACACTTCGACGCGCCCTGCCAATCGCCACAAAGCTTGTTATCGATCAGGTGGAAGGCGGCGCGGTCGGCCCATTTCGTCCCGGGGAATTTCTTGAGGACCAGTTTCATCCACTCTTCATCGATCTGGCCCCGCAGATACGCCTGGCGCTCTCGTGCCGAGGGCCGCGTGAGAACATCCTGGCGGTCGACTTGCCAGCGAATGTCGGCTGCCCGGTAAAGGGCTTCCGCAGCTAAGGGCGATGTCGGAAACAGATCGTAGACCCGGTAATAGAGACGCAGGGCATCCTGAGCGGCATCGCGGCGGCCGTGACGCCGCGATGCCTGATCTTCTGAGTCGGCAGCCTCCCCGAACACAATCTTGTCGCCATTCGGGGTCGACATGCTTACCAGCGAATTATTGCGGACCCAACCGGTAATCGTTTTGCCTTCGGAATCAGGGTCATCCTCGTCGGCATCGCGACGCGGTTCGCGGATGATGGCTTCCACGTGCACCCAGTCGCGGCTGGTGTCAATGATGATGAGTTCGTGGCCTCGCCCCGCTTCTCCCAGTTTGGCAGCGTCCCCGCTTGCGGAAACGCGGATATTTTCTTCATGGACAAGCGTTCCGCGCTGCGTCTGAGCGGAAGCCAGTGCAGTCAGGCACAGAAGGATGAGAGAAAGGAGAATCAGCCGAAGTCGCATCTTTAGATTATTGGCCGTAGAGACGCTGCTTGCAACGTCTGTTTCCCAAGCAAGGTTGAGAAATAAAGCTGACCTTGACGGTAACCGGAGGAAGGTGCCTCTTCATTGAGAAAGCCGGTCTCACCGCCGCAGTTCGTCCAACATGGCAGGTTCGATATTTCCGCCGGAAATAATGGCTACGTTTACACCGGTCTTGGGCAACTCGGTGGCATGGAAGATGAAGGCGGCCAGCGACACCGCTCCGCTGGGTTCGGCTACGGTTGCGGGATTCTCGCAGAGGTATTTCGTGGCTTGACGGATCTCCGCTTCACTTACTGTGATGATGTCGTCCACGTAAGCGCGGATGTGTTCGAAGTTGATTGGCCCAATGCTCTGCGTACGCAGGCCGTCGGCGAGCGTGCGCGATACCTGTTCGGCCGGAAATTGCACGACTTTGCCTGAGCGGAAGCTGGCTTGCGCGTCCGCCGCGAGTTCGGGTTCGACCCCGATGATCTTCACCTTGGGATTGCTGAGCTTGATCGCGGCAGCGACGCCTGAGATCAGGCCACCTCCTCCCACCGGGGCGAAAACGGCCTCAACCTCCGGAAGTTCTTCCAGAATTTCAAGCCCAATGGTGCCTTGCCCGGCAATGATGTGTTCGTCGTTATAGGGCGGGACAACGGCATACCCATGTTCGGCGGCCAAAGCTTCAGCTTTGACCTTGCGCTCGTCGCTGCCAGGGCCCACGATGACAATTTCCGCCCCCAGCCTCGCCGTTGCTTCCCGCTTGATCTGAGGCGCGTTGTTGGGCATCACGATGACCGACTTCACTCCGAGCGCTCGAGCGGCATAGGCGACCCCCTGTGCGTGGTTACCGCTGGAATAAGAGATGACCCCGCGCTTGCGCTCGTGTTCAGGAAGGGAGGCGATTTTGTTGTAGGCGCCGCGGAGCTTGAAGGCTCCGATCGGTTGCTGGTTTTCAGCCTTCAGGTACAGCTTGCGAGGATCTTCCGCGCACAGGGGAAACTGGATCAGGTGTGAGCGGTTTGTGACACCTTTGAGACGCGCTTGGGCGGCGTGAAGGTCGGAGAGAGTGATCATGCAGAATGATTCATCGGTAGACTTTCAGATCTCCAGGATCACCGGCATGATCAGCGGGCGTTTCTGGCTCTGCTTCGAGATATACCGCTTTAGATCGGCGCGAATCTTTTCCTTGATGACACCGTAGTCCGCTTTTTCTTCCTCGCTGGAAAATGCGAGCGTGTCTTCCACGATGCGCTTGGCGCCATCCATAAATCCGTCTTCGCCGATGTTGAATCCGCGAGTCACGATCTCCGGGGTGGTTTCGACTTTCCCGGACAGCTTGTTGATCGCGATAATAGGCAGCACGATGCCGTCTTCACTGAGATGGCGGCGATCCTTGATGATCAGGTCTTCCACCACATCCGTACGGTTTCCTGAGTCGATGCACACGCGGCCCACATTGACTTTGCCGCTCTTGCGCGCACCTAGTTCGTCGAACTCGAGAATGTCGCCGCTCTCGATGAGCATTACTTTCCCGACTGATCCCCGCATGGCTGCAGCCATTTCAGCATGCAGTTTGAGCTGGCGGTACTCGCCGTGAATCGGAATGAAGTAACGCGGCTTGACGAGGTTGATAATCAGCTTCAGTTCTTCCTGGCTGGCGTGTCCGCTGACGTGCACGGGCGGCGACGTCCCGTCCTCGTAGATGACATGAGCTTCGCGGCGGAACAAGTGATCGATCATCCGGTAAATGGTCTTCTCATTGCCCGGGATGATCCGGCTCGAGAGCATGACTGTGTCGCCCTTTTCGATCTTGGCGTGCTTGTGGTTATCAACGGCCGCGCGTGACAGCGCCGACATCGGCTCGCCCTGCGTGCCGCTGATCAGGACGCAGACCTTCTCCGGCGCGAAGTTCTTCATCTCCCCCGGATTGATGACCAGGCCCTCGGGAACTTCAATGTAGCCGAGATCCTCGGCGATTTCCGCGGAGTTCGTCATGGAACGCCCAATGAAGGCGACCTTGCGTCCGTGCTGATGCGCGAGTTCGACGGCCAGATTGATACGGTGAATCGAGGAGGAGAAGCAGGAGATAAATAGCCGCCGCTTGGTGTGGGCGAAGACTTCATCAAACTTGCGGCGGACGGCGCGCTCGCTGGGCGTATAGCCTTTGCGCTCGACGTTGGTGGAGTCCTGGAAAAGCGCAAGCACCCCATCTTTTCCGTACTCGGCGAAAGTGTGCAGGTCGAACAGCTTGTTATCGGTCGGCGTCGGATCGACTTTGAAGTCGCCGGTATGAATCACCACGCCGAGTGGGGTGTGGATGGCGAGCGCGACGCAATCTACCAGGCTATGCGTAACCTGGATTGGATGGACCGTAAAGGCTCCGAGTTTAACTCGCTCATTCGCACGCAATTCCCGCAGGTCGGCGTCATCGAGCAAGCCATGCTCGTCCAGTTTGTCTTCCACGTAGGCCAGAGTGAACTCGGTCCCGAAGACGGGCACGTTGAGTTCGGAAAGGATCCAGGGTAGGGCCCCAATATGGTCCTCGTGGCCGTGGGTCAAGATGATGCCCCGCACGCGCTGCCGGTTCTCGATCAGATAAGAAATATCGGGAACAACAATATCCACGCCAAGCAGTTCAGCTTCAGGGAACATCAGTCCGGCATCGATGACGATGATGTCATCGCCCCAGCGCAGGGCCATGCAATTCATGCCGAATTCGCCGAGGCCGCCGAGGGGGATCGTCTGCAGTCTTCCAGTGGCCATGGAGGTGGTGAGTAAGGATGATGCTAGCACAGTGCAGGGGGCAGGGATCAGGGGCCAGGGATCAGACCAGAGAACTATCATTGGCGTTCAGCAAGCTAGCGGGTTGGCTACGGCGGCCCTGCGTTTAGCATGTGACCGATGCCTCGGCCTGCAATTCCTGACACTGGCCCCTAACGTTGACACTGACTTCCGGTCCCCGACCGTGGCCGCTGCCGCCGTGATAAGGTGGAATTCATGTCTGAGCAGCGAAAATCATGGCTCCGCAACCGGGTAGAACAGGCCTTGGCCAAGGGCTTTACTCGTGCTTACGAGACCGTTCGGGTGGATCCCGAGAAGTTCCTGCTGCAGCTGCGAATCGCGTATCGCATGCCGATCAGCGGTTACCACGGCGTGTTCTCCCTTGAAGTTCCGGAATTGGACGTAGTAGCGCGCTCCATCATCCGTAGCGGGATGAAAGTCGCTGCGGTGGAAGGCGCCGGGCTCGGATTTGGCGGGCTGCTCACGATCGTTCCTGACCTGGGCATCCTGTCCGCGATCACGATGCGCACAATCCAGAAGCTCAGCCTGATATATGGATTCGAATTCAATACTGACGATGAGATGGCGGAGCTCTGGATTGCCGCAGCCAGCGCCGCCGGCGTGGATATGAGCCGCGAATTGCTGGAAAAAGAAGTGGTCAACAAGTTTGTACCCCGTGTGATCCAGCGGATCGCCGCCCGAGCGAGTAGCGAGGTTGTCGAGAAGTGGGCGGGCCGCATGATCCCGGTCGCCAGCGCGGCGATCGGTGCCGGCTTGAATTACTGGTTTGTCCGGGCATGGGGTGAGCGCGCCCGCGCCCATTTCCGTGAGCGCCATCTCAAAGTACGCGGGGAGCGACTGTCCACGTGGGCAGCTCAGGACAACAGAGCTCTCGAGGCGCAAACCGCTAAGCAGTTGCCCGGTAGCTAGCTCGGGCTTCTTTGCCCCGCTAATTTTCTAATGTTCTCCGCGGTGAGAACGACGTCACGCGACTGTTTCATCTCGCCCCGCGAAGAGTCAGCGTTGTGATAGAAAAAGATCATGCCTGTTTTTGCCTGCTCTGCCATTTTGTTCGACCTCGATGGTGTGCTGGTCGACTCCACCCGCCAGGTTGACCGCGAATGGCGCGAATGGGGCGCG
>Ga0335070_10011304_pt1 | contig 10420 bp, 12 predicted proteins | sample Lox_Sample_13_FD_206722 | JGI IMG/M metagenome (GOLD analysis project Ga0335070, IMG submission 206722) | Soil microbial communities from Loxahatchee National Wildlife Refuge, Florida, United States - Lox_Sample_1.3 | ecosystem: Environmental > Terrestrial > Soil > Wetlands | place: USA...
TGGCGGCGCGGGCCGTGGGCGCTGCGGTCGTCGGCCTGGGTCTGGCGGCGCGCCGCGCGATCCACCGGGACCCGGGCCGCGGCCCGGCGCTCGCGCCACTGGAGGTAGAGGGCCACGACGAGGGCCAGGTTGATCCCGGCCTGCACCGCCAGGAGCGTCGTCAGCATGGGGTGCCCTCCCGACGTCCGTGCTGCAGGTACAAGGTGCGGACCGCATCCGCCGGGGCCCGCACCAGGGCGGCGGTCTCCTCGGCGGTCCGCCCCTGCAGCATGTGGCGGATGACCGCGAGGCGGTCGGCCAGGGACAGCGGGGCGGCCGGGTGCAGGTCGGTGGCGACGGTCGCCGCGGGGGGTCGATCGATGCCTCCGGGCCGGGGGATGGCCTCCGGGGCTTGGGGCCCGCCGCCAGGCGCCGCCGGGTCGATGCCGGGGGAGGCGTCTGCCAGGACCCGCGCGAAGCTGGCGGGGGGGCCCTCGGACGCGGGGGCACGGGTCAGCGATCTGAGCAGGAGCAGCGCCGCACCCAGGGTGAGCAGGTTCACGACGAGGAGAGGCATCAGCATCGGAGTGACTCCTCACACGCTGATATCCAGGTGCTTCTGGTCGGGGCGGCGGCGATCCGCCTCGGGCGGCTCCTCCGCGGCCGTTGCGGGAGCGGGGGGACTCTCGGGGTCGGGGACCTCGGGCTTGCGGCGCTTGCGGGGAGGCCGCCGCTCCGCGAGGCGCTCGGGGGCCGGCCCGACCGAGACGATGCGGTCGACGTCAGCCATGGTGTGCCCTCCTCCACCCATTCCCCGGTCCGGGCGGCAGGGCGATGGCGCCCCCGGCGCCCCCGGCAGGCCGGGGAACTCAGTTGCTGTTGGGCTCGAAGTATTCGACCACCGGCCAGTTCCAGTCGGTGTAGTCCGCGGCGACCGCGGGGCCGCCGGTCAGGGCCCGGACCAGCTCCCGCACGGCCCGCTGGGTGGCCGCCTCGTAGCCGTGGCCTGCATACCCCGACAGCTCGGGGTCGTAGCGACCCTGCCACAGGATGCGGCCGCGCGGGATCTGCACCAGCCGCGCCTCCATGCCGACGCGCGTGATCTTGGTCTGCCGCCCCCAGTACTGCTCGTACTGGTAGACATCCACCACCATCAGCTGGCCGATGCCGTAGCCCGTGAGCAGCCTTTCGGCCAGGCCTTGGTCGATTGGCTCGCCGTTCAGGGCCTGCAGGGCCGCGCGGCCGAGCGGCGCCTCGAGCGCGGGGTTGGAGCGCAGGAGGTGGTCCACCTCCACGACGTTGAACCAGCGGGAGCCGAGCTCGGCCGCCAGCGTGTGCGCGGCCGCGCGCGCGATGCCGGGCGCCCCCGCCACGCGAGGCCCCGGCAGGACGAGGATGGTGCTCCGGGCCCGCTCGGAGGCGTAGTCGGGATCCGCGATCACAAAGGCGCGCGGCGGGCCGGCGCAGCCCGCGAGGAGGGCGAGGCCGAGGCCCAGCAGCCGCACGAGTCGGATGGTCCTCTCATGAGAGAACATGGAGCGCTCTCCGTTGATCGGTCGGCGGGTGCCCCTCGATGACGAGGTCGTCGGGGTGCAGCCGCCGGGACCGAAGGCGGGCCCGGATACGAAGCAGAGCCGCACTGTGGATCTGGGAGACCCGCGACTCGGTCACCGCAAGGACGCTGCCGATCTCCTTCATGGTCAGCTCCTCGTAGTAATAGAGCGTGAGCACCATGCGCTCGCTGGAGGGGAGATCCTCCAGGATCTCCGCCAGGATCGCCTGGCGCTCCTTCAGGGCCAGGCTGTGCCAGGGGCTGGGGGTGCGGGTCTCCGGGAGCTGCGGGGCCCCGGACTCGCCGTCCTCGGATTCCTCGCCGGTCGCCCGGGTGGCGTCGAGCGACACGTGCAACCCCCCGCGCAGCTCCACGAGAATCTGCTGGTACATCTCCAGGGCGAGGCCCAGGAACGCGGCCACCTCCTCGTCCGTCGGTGGCCGGCGAAAGCGCTGCTGGAGAAGGGCAATGGCGGCCTCGATCCGCCGCGCCTTGTCCCGGAGCGAGCGCGGCAGCGGATCCAGGTCGCGCAGCTCGTCCAGGATGGCACCGCGAATGCGAGCCTGGGCGTAGGCAGCGAAGTCCACCTCCTTGTCCGGGTCGTAGCTCTCGATGGCGGCCAGCAGGCCCGGAACCCCGGCAGCCTCCAGGTCGTCGCGCGACACGTGGGGCGGGAGCCGCAGCGCGAGGCGTCCCGCCACGGTCCGCACCAGCCCGACGTAGTGGCAGATGAGGGCGTCCCGCAACTGGGGGTCGCGGGTGGCGCAGAACTGCCGCCACTGGGCCTTGACCTCCTCGAGCGTGGCCGGGGCCGTCAGGGGGGCGGTGGGAGCGTGCCGTCGCGTCATGGGGCCTCGGTCGAAGCGGCCAGCCGGGTCCAGAACTGCCCGGGCGCGCCCGCCATGCGCCGGCGCGCCGCCAGGCCCCGCGCCAGCCGCTGGATGGCGTCGGTGGCCCGCGCGTAGGGAAAGTAGACGGCGAGCGGTCGCTGCTCGCGGACGGCGCGCTCGACGCAGGCATCCCGCGGGATCCAGCCGGCGAGGGGAAGCTCTCGCTGCAGGAAGCGCCGCGTGATCTGGTCCAGGTGTCCGTGGATCTCGCGGGCCTGGCCCACGTGATCGGCCAGGTTCACCACCAGGTGCACGGGCAGCTCCGGCCGCCGCTGGGTGAGGACCTTGAGCATGGCGTAGGCATCCGTGAGCGCGGTCGGCTCCGGCGTGGTGACGAGCAGGGCCTCGTCCGCCGCCAGCACCAGGCCCAGCACCGTCCGCGAGATTCCCGCCCCGGTGTCCAGGACCGCCAGCTCCCCCAGGCTGCCGAGCGACTCGAAGCTCTGGACCAGCGAGCGCCGGGCCGGCTCGGTGAGATTTGCCAGCGCCTCGATCCCCGAGGCGGCGGGGATCACCTGGAGCCCCGCCGGGCCGTCCAGCACGACCTCGGGCAGCGTCTTGGTCCCGGCCACGACGTCCCGGAGCGAGTGCCGGGGGTGCAGGTTCAGCAGGACATCCACGTTGGCCAGCCCCAGGTCGCCGTCGAGGAGGCAGGTGCGCTGTCCGGTCTGCGCCCAGACCAGGGCCAGGTTCACCGCCACCGACGTCTTGCCGACCCCCCCCTTACCCGAGGTCACCGCCAGTGTCCACGAGCGGGGGGCCGCCGGCCGGCGCAGCTTCATGGCTTGATCCGCGTACTGGGTTGGCATGGCACCTCAACAGTGGGCGACGGGCCGTCGCCGGTGTCCCGGTTTGCCGGGGATCAAGGATGCGGCCAGCCGCCAGGGGGTCGCCGCCTCGAGATCGTCCGGCACCTCCTGTCCCGTGGCCAGATAGGAGATGGTGAGCTGGTGCTCGAGTGCCGCGTGCACGATGGGGCCGAGGCTGCGCGCCTCGTCCAGCTTGGTCACCAGCACCCGCTGGTAGCGGAGCGGCCGGAAGTGCCGCAGGGTCTCCTCGAGGTCGGTGTGCTTGGTGGTGGCGCTGACCACCAGGTGCGCCTCCAGATCGGCCACCCGGCTCAGGACGGCCCGGGTCGCGGCGATCCCGTCCGCGTGGCGAGGGCTCCGTCCCGTGGTATCCACCAGGACGAGGTCCGCCTCGGCCTCGGCCGCGAGCACCTGCTCGATCTCGGCGGCCGTCCGTACCACGTGCAGGGGGGCGCCCAGCAGGTCGGCGTAAATCCGCATCTGGGCCAGGGCGCCGATCCGGTAGGTGTCCAGGCTGATCAGTGCCACCCGGAGCCCGGCCACGTGGTGGAACTGGCCCGCCAGCTTGGCGATGGTGGTGGTCTTCCCCACCCCGGTCGGCCCCACCAGGGCCACGACCTTCCGGCCGCCGCCCAGGGTGAGGGGGCCGCTCACGCGGATGGACTGCGCCAGGGTCTCCTGGAGCGCGGCGAGGTCCGCCGGCTTGCGCCCGGTGCGAACCCCCGGCGGCAACCCCAGTACCAGGCGCCGGGCGGTCCGGGTGGGTAGATCCTGGGCCACCAGGTGCCGGTACAGCGGTCGCAGCGCGGCCGGAATCTTGGGGGCCGGCTCCATCTCGGCCCTGAGCTGCGAGAGGAGCTGGTGGATGTCCTCGAGGGCCCGTGGGGGCAGCCCGTCGCCGCCCCGGCCAAAGCCGGGGAAGATCCCGGCATCGGCACCGATCGCCGTCGCCACCGCGGCGGCCTGGGCGCGCCGGGCGCGGCCCGGAGCGGTCCGGGGCGGGGGGGCGGGTCGCTCCTCGTCCACTGCGGCGGTGACCTCCACCAGGCTGCCCCGCTCGGGCGGGGCGGTGGTGGTCCGGGCGTGCAGGATCACCGCATCCGGCCCCAGGTCCTCCCGGACCTGGGCCAGGGCCTCTGCCACCGTGGTGGCCTCAAACCGTCGCAAGCGCATCGGGCGCCTCCACCATGGCCAGGGCTTTCAAGCTCACCTCCGGCCCGATCTCGTTGTAGGAGAGCAGCGCGAGGTGCGGCAGGTACCGCTCGGTCAGCCGCCGCAGGTGCGGCCGGATCGTGGGCGCGCACAGCACTACGGGGGTGCCGTCGGAGGGCATCCGGCCGACGGCGGCGGCCAGGGCCTCGATGATTCGCTGCGCGGTCCGCGGGTCCAGGGCAAGGTAGCGGCCCTGGTCGCCCTCCGCGAGGCCGTCGGCGAGGAGCTGCTCCAGCGCCGGGCTCAGGGTGAGCACCCGCAGGACCCCGTCTGGCCCGGCCAGGGCACGGCAGATGGTCCGGGCCAGGGCCTGGCGGGCGTACTCGGCCAGGAGGAGCGGGTCCTTGGTGGTCGGGGCCATGTCGGCCACCGCCTCGAGGATGGTCGAGAGGTCGCGGATGGAGACCCCCTCGGCCAGCAGCAGCTGGAGGACCTTTTGTACCGCCCCGAGGGGGAGAAGCTGGGGCATCAGGGCCTCGACCACGCTGGGGTGCGTGCTCTTCAGGTGATCGAGGAGCGCCTGGACCTCCTGCCGTCCCAGCAGGTCCCGGGCGTGACGCCGGATGGTTTCGGTCAGGTGCGTGGCGATCACCGAGGCGGGGTCCACGACCGTGTACCCGAGCAGCTGCGCCCGCTCGCGATCCTCCGGCGCGATCCACTGGGCCGGCAGGCCGAAGGTCGGCTCCTTGGTGGGGACCCCCGCGAGCGGCTCGCTGGCGGTGCCCGGGTTCATGGCCAGGAAGTGGCCCACGAGAATCTCCCCGCTGGCCACGGTGAGGCCGCGGATCTTGACCGCGTAGCCCGAGGGCTTGAGCTGTAGATTGTCCCGGATCCGCACCGGCGGGACCACGAAGCCCAGGTCCAGGGCGAACTGTCGCCGGATCAGGCGGACCCGGTCCAGGAGATCGCCCCGCTGGGCGGCATCCACCAGCGGGATCAGGCTGTAGCCCACCTCCAGCTCGAGGGGGTCGAGGTGGAGCAGGCTCTCCACCTTCTCGGGCCCGGCCGGGGCGCTCGGGGCGGGGGCCGCGGCGGGTGCGGCGGCGAGCCGGCCGCGCTTGCCCCCGTAGGCCACGGTCCCCGCGATCGCCGCCATCAGGAGGAAGGGGAGCTTGGGCAGCCCCGGGACCAGCCCCAGCATCAGGAGCACGCCGGCCACGATGCTCAGCGCGCGGTGGTGGCCGGCGAACTGGGTCCGGACGGCGGTGGCCAGCTCCGTCTCGGCGGCCGCGCGGGTCACCACGATGCCCGCCGCCGTCGAGACGATCAGGGCCGGGATCTGGGTCACCAGGCCATCCCCGATGGTCAGGATGGTGTAGGTCGCCAGGGCGTCGGTCAGGTCGAGCTTGAGCTGCAGGACCCCGATGAAGAGTCCGCCCACGATGTTGATGGCCGTGATCAGGATGCCGGCCACGGCGTCGCCGCGCACAAACTTGCTGGCGCCGTCCATCGCCCCGTAGAAGTCCGCCTCCCGGGCGATCTCCAGCCGCCGGGTGCGCGCCTCGCCCTCGCCGATGAGGCCGGCGTTCAGATCGGCGTCGATGGAGAGCTGCTTCCCCGGCATGGCGTCCAGGGTGAAGCGGGCGGCGACCTCGGCGATCCGGCCGGCGCCCTTGGTGATGACCACGAACTGGATGACCACCAGGATCAGGAAGACGACCGCGCCCACCACGTAGCTGCCGCCCACCACGAAGAGCCCGAAGGCGTGGATCACCTGCCCCGCCGCCAGCGGGCCCTCGTTGCCGTGCAGGAGGATCAGCCGGGTCGAGGCCACGTTGAGGGAGAGCCGGAAGAGCGTGATCAGCAGCAGCAGCGACGGGAAGACCGAGAACTCCAGGGGGCGCAGGATGTACATGCTGATCAGGAGCGTCAGCAGCGACAGCCCGATGTTGGCCGTGAGCAGCAGATCCAGCAGGAGCGAGGGCAGCGGGATGAGCATGACCGTCAGGACGGCGAGGACCGCCAGGGCCATGAGGACATCGCTGCGCTGGGCGAGGAGCCGGCCGATCACGGGCGTGCTCCGGCGGCGACCCCGCGGGCAGGCCGCGCGAAGACGTAGGCCAGGATCTGGGCCACGGCCCGGTAGAGCGCCGCGGGGATCTCGCCGCCCACCGGGACCAGCTTCTCCAGCGCCCGGGCCAGCGGGATGTCCTGGATCACCGGCACGCCCGCCGCCCGCGCCGCGGCCACGATGCGCTCCGCCACCAGCCGCTTCCCCTTGGCCACCACCCGGGGGGCGCGCATCGTCTCCGGGTCGTAGCGGAGCGCCACGGCGATGTGGGTGGGGTTGACCACCACCACCGAGGCAGAGGGCACGTCCTGGATCATCCGGCGCATGGCGCGCTCGCGCTGGATGGAGCGCACGCGGCTGCGAATCTGCGGGTCGCCCTCCGATTGCTTGGCCTCCTGCTTGATCTCGGCCTTGGTCATGCGCAGGCTCTTCTCGTGCTTCCACCGCTGGTAGCCGTAGTCCAGGGCGGCGAGCAGGCAGAAGGCGGCCGTCACCTTGAAGGCCAGCGCCAGCACGAGGTGAAACTCCCAGCTGATCAGCCCCAGGAGGCCCATCTGGGCGAGCTCCGGCACCCGATCCCACTCCGGGCGGAGGGTCCGGTAGGCCACGATGCCGATGGTGCCCATCTTGAAGACGGCCTTCAGCAGCTCCACGGCGCCGCGCGTCGAGAGCAGGCCCTTCAGCCCGTTCAGCGGGTTGAGGCGTGCCCAGTTGAACCGCACGTTCTCCGGAATCACCAGGAACCCCACCTGCATGGCGCCGGCAGCGAGGCCGAACACCAGGCCCGCCAGGACCACGGGGGCGATCACCTGGCCGACGGTCACCGCGACCCAGAGGAAGAGCCGCCGGACGTCCTCCGGGCCGAGATCGGGCCGCCCCCCGATCTGGAGTCCGTGCTGGAAGGCCTCGACCATGGTGCGACCCATGACCGGCCCCGTCAGGGCCAGGGCCCCCAGGGTGCCCAGCAGGATCAGGGCCGAGTTGACCTCGCTGCTGCGGGCCACCTGGCCCCGCTCCCGAGCCTCCTGGCGCCGACGCGGTGTCGCGGCTTCGGTCTTCTCGCCCGTGGCTTCAGAGGCCATGGTGCACCCGCGCCAGGAGCCCGGCGAATACTCCGGGCAGCTCCCGGTAAGAACCGGCAATGACGCTGACCATGAGCGGCAGCGCGGCCAGCAGCACGAGGAAGCCGATACCGAGGATCAGGGCGAAGCTCATCATGAACACGTTCACCTGCGGGGCCGCCCGGTTGAGGAGCCCGAGGGCTGCCATGGTGACCAACATCGCGGCCCCCACCGGCGCCGCCAGGCGCACCGCGAGAAGGAAGGCGGCAGCGAAGAGTCCCATCAGGTACTCCAGGGCCCCCCCGTCGAAGCTCACCGTGAGCGGAGGGGCCAGGGTCATGCTCTGGTGCAGCCCCAGCAGCAAGTGGTGGTGCCCCCCCACCGCCAGAAAGACCAGCACCGCGATCTGGTCCAGCAGGTTGTTGACGGCGGTGACCTGGATCTGGGCATGGGGGTCCAGGGCCGCTGGCATGCCCAGACCGATCTGGATGGAGCTCAGCTCGCCGGCCATGCCGATGCCTGCGAAGGTGAACTGGACGGCCATGCCCAGGACGGCCCCGACGGCCAGCTCGCCCACCAGGGTGGCGGCCAGCCCGAGGGCGGAGCCGAAGGCGGCGGCCCCGATGGGCGGGAGGAGCGGCGTCAGGATCAGGGCCAGCAGGGCCGCGAGACCGACCTTGACCTGCCGGGGCACGGCCTGCGCCGCAAAGGGCGGCGCAAAGGCCACCAGCCCACCGCAGCGGGCCAGCGCCAGCAGAAAGGTGGGAAGATGACGGCCGAGGATCGTCTCGAGACTCATCGCGCGTACTGCCCCAGGTTGCCCAGGAGCTCCACGGTGAACCGCATCATCAGATCCATCATCCACGGCATGCAGAAGAGCAGGGCCACGAACACCGCCACCAGCTTGGGCACGAAGGTGAGCGTGGCCTCCTGGATGGAGGTGACGGCCTGGAACAGGCTCACGGCAAGCCCGACGACCATGCCGGTCAGCAGGACGGGGGCGGACAGGAACAGGATCACCTGGATGGCCCGCTGGCCGAGGTCGATCACCTGCTGCGGCGTCACCGGCGGCTCTCCCCTCACTGGAAGCTCATCACCAGCGACCGCACCACCAGGTGCCACCCGTCCGCCAGCACGAAGAGCAGCAGCTTGAAGGGCAGGGCGATCATGGTGGGCGGCAGGAACAGCATCCCCATGGACAGCAGGACGCTGGAGACGACGAAGTCGATGACGATGAAGGGCAGGAACAGGACGAACCCCATCTGGAACCCGGTCTTCAGCTCGCTGATGATGTAGGCGGGGATCAATACCAGAGTGCCGATGTCCTCGCGGCTGCGGGGTCGGGGTGTCTTGGAAAGATGCACCATCAAGGCCAGGTCCTGCTCCCGCGTCTGCTTGAACATGAACTGCCGGATGGGCTTGAGGGCCCGGGCGAACGCCTCGTCCTGGGTGATCTGGCGCGCCATGTACGGCGTGTAGGCGGTCTCGTGGATCTCCTTGGCGACGGGGGCCATGATGAAGGCGGTCAGGAAGAGCGTGAGCCCCATCAGCACCTGATTGGGGGGCAACTGCTGTGTCCCCATGGCCTGCCGCAGCAACCCCAGCACGATGACGATCCGGCTGAAGGATGTGAGCATGATCAAGAGCGACGGGGCCAGGGTCAGCACCGTGAGCAGGAGCATCACCTGGAGCACGCTGGAGAGCTCGTGCGGCTCGCTGGCCTGGCCCAGGCTGATGCTCACCCGCGGCATCACCAGTCCGGTGCTCGGCTGCGCGCCGGCCGCCGCGCTGGCCTCGATCAGGGGCAGGGCGAGAAGCAGGAGCAGGAGCAGGAGCGGCCCGTAGCGACCCCAGGCGCGGAGCCGGTTCCGGGCTTCCCGGAGCCGCCGCCCGCTCATCGGACGCCCCCGCGCGGCGCCCGCGGCACGCCCCACGCCGCCTGGACGTCCCGGATCCGCCGCGCCAGCTCCCGCAGGCGCACCGAGGCGGGCAGCCCGCCGCCCTGGAGCCGGCGGGAGGATTCCAGCGGTCCCGCCTGGCCCGCGACACCCAGGGTGGCCCCGTCGAGCCGATGGAGCAGGGTGAGGCTCTGGGGGCAAACCCCCACCACCAGGACCTCCGTTCCCACGCGGACCAGGCAGACGGACTCCTTCGAGCCCAGGGCGAGCCGCCCGAGCACCTCCAGGGCGCCGGGCCCGAGGACACGGCCGCTGGCAGTCCCCCAGCGGCGGAGCAACTTCAGGCAGACCCCCAGCAGGCCGAGGACGGCCGCCAGGGTGAGGAGCAGCCGCAGGCTGTCCCAGAGGAGCGAGTGGGGCTCGGTGGGCTCGGCGAGGCGATACTCCGCCAACACCCCGGTCTCGGCGGGCCGAGCCGCGGCCGTGCCGTCCGCAGCCGGCGTTGCCCGGTCCGCGGCGGCGGCGCCCACGGCGGGCGCACGGAGCAGCAGGCCGCCCAGGGCGAGGAGGAGCAATAGGAGGAACGGGCCTCTCCGGATCATCGCAGGTTCATCAACCGCTCGCTGGGCGTCACGATGCTGGTGAGACGGACGCCAAAGTTCTCGTCGATCACCACCACCTCGCCGCGGGCAATGGATTTCTCGTTGATCATGATGTCCACCGGCTCGCCGGCGAGCTTGTCCAGCTCGAGGACCGAGCCGGGGGCGAGCTGGAGGATGTCGCGGATCATCATCCGGGTCCGGCCCAGCTCCACCGTGACCGGGAGCGAGATGTCGAGCAACAGCTCGATGCCGTTGCCGTTTCTCGGCCCCTCGGGCTCCCGCGCTGCGGCGGGCGCCGCCGGGGCCGCCTGGGCCGCGACAGGGGGGAGCGCGGTCCGGGGCACGAGCAGGAGGGCCTCGGTGGTCGAGGGCCCGGCGCTGAGCCCGAGCACCAGCACCACACCCT
>Ga0335070_10011305_pt1 | contig 10420 bp, 6 predicted proteins | sample Lox_Sample_13_FD_206722 | JGI IMG/M metagenome (GOLD analysis project Ga0335070, IMG submission 206722) | Soil microbial communities from Loxahatchee National Wildlife Refuge, Florida, United States - Lox_Sample_1.3 | ecosystem: Environmental > Terrestrial > Soil > Wetlands | place: USA: Florida...
CGCGTGGCCTTCGCGCTCTGCTGTCTGATCGGCGCGAAGGTGGCCAACCTCGGCGTGCCGATCGTGATGAAGCACATCGTCGATGGCCTGGCCTCGGTGCGTCATCTCGAAGCGCTCGGGCGCGCGGAGCACGCCCCAGGCATCGTGCTCGCGGGCGGCGTCGGGCTGCTCGTGGTGGCGTATGCGGTCGTGCGCCTCTCCACCTCGCTCTTCACCGAGCTGCGCGAAATCCTCTTCTCGAAGGTGACGGAGAGCGCCGTGCGCCAGCTCGCGCTCAAGGTCTTCCGCCATTTGCATGCGCTCTCGCTGCGCTTTCACCTCGAACGGCAGACGGGGGGCATGTCGCGCGATATCGAGCGCGGCACGCGGGGCATCACGCAGCTCATTTCGTATTCGCTCTACAGCATCTTGCCGACGCTCGTCGAAGTGGGCCTCGTGCTCGGCTTCTTCGCCGTGAAGTACGAGGCGTATTACGCCATCGTCACGCTCATCGCGCTGCTCGCCTATATCGTGTTCACGGTGAAGGTGACCGAGTGGCGCACGCATTACCGCCGCACGATGAACGAGCTCGATTCGCGCGCCAACTCGCGTGCGATCGATTCGCTCATCAACTACGAGACCGTGAAGTACTTCGGCAACGAAGAGTGGGAGACGAAGCGCTACGACGAAAACCTGCATCGTTACCGGCAGGCCGCGATCAAGTCGCAGCACTCGCTTTCCGTGCTCAACTTCGGGCAGCAGGCGATCATCGGCACCGGGCTCGTGTTCATTCTCTGGCGCGCGACGCAGGGCGTGATGGCGGGGCGGCTCACGCTCGGCGACCTCGTGCTCATCAACACGTTCATGCTGCAGCTGTACATTCCGCTGAATTTTCTCGGCGTGGTGTATCGGGAACTGAAGCAGAGCCTCACCGACATGGACCGCATGTTCACGCTGCTCAGCGTCGAACGCGAGGTGCCCGACGCACCCGGCGCGCAGCCGCTCGTGGTGCGAGGCGCCGAGGTGCGCTTCTCGCACGTGAACTTCGCCTATGAGCCGTCGCGCCAGATCCTGCACGACGTGAGCTTCACCATTCCCGCGGGCACTACCACGGCAGTGGTGGGGCACAGCGGTTCGGGCAAGTCCACGCTCGCGCGGCTGATGTTCCGCTTCTACGATCTGGAGCGCACCGATTCCGGCAAGAGCGGCGGCGCGATCACCATCGATGGCCAGGACATCCGCGACGTCACGCAGGATTCACTGCGCGCGTCGATCGGCATCGTGCCGCAGGACACGGTGTTGTTCAATGATTCGATCTACTACAACATCGCCTATGGCCGGCCCACGGCGAGCCGCGAGGAGGTGATCGCGGCGGCGCGCGCGGCGCACATTCACGCGTTCATCGAGAGCCTGCCCAAGGGCTACGACACGCCGGTGGGCGAACGCGGCCTCAAGCTCTCGGGCGGCGAGAAGCAGCGCGTCGCGATTGCGCGCACGCTGCTCAAGAATCCGCCGATTTTGCTGTTCGACGAGGCGACCTCGGCGCTCGACTCGCGCTCGGAGCGCGCCATTCAACACGAGCTCGACCAGATCGCGCGCGAGCGCACGACGCTCGTGATCGCGCACCGGCTCTCTACCGTCGTGCACGCGCAGCAGATCATCGTGATGGACCATGGGCGCATCGTCGAGCGCGGCACGCATGCTCAGTTGCTGAGCGCGGGCGGCCACTATGCGCAGATGTGGGCGCTGCAGCAGCAAAAGGCGGCCGAGGCGCCGCAGGGGCAGGTGGAAGCGCCGGCGGCGGGCGGCCATTGAAATGTGCCGCGCGCCGGCGTGTGTACGGTGCATTTGAACCGGGGTGGAGCAGGCGGATCCTGGCGGACGCTCAGAGGCCGCTTGGCAGGCGCTCAGAGGGCGCTTGAAGGACGCCTAGAGGAGCACGTTACGCAGGGCAGCGTCGAGCGCTTCGAGTTGCGCGGGCGTGCCGACGTTTTCCCATACGCCTTCATACAGCTCGCCGCTCGCGCGCCCTTGCGCAATCGCCTCGCGATAGTACGGCGAGAGCGCGCGCTTCGTGCCGGGCGCGAGATCGCGGAACATGCGCGTGTCGTAGAGGCCGATATTGCCGAACGTGTAGCGTGGCGCGCCTTCGAGCGCGAGCCGGCCATCGCCCGTGATGGCGAAGTCGCCGTTGGGGTGGAACGGCGGGTTCGGCACCATCACGAGATGCATGCCTGGCTCGGCCTCGTGCGCGAGCGCTTCGGCGCGCGCGCCGAGCCGCGCGAAGTCATAGGCGCTATAGACGTCGCCGCTCACCGCAAGGAACACCTCGGGCGCGCCGGTCGATTCGATGAGCGGCAGCGCCTGCGCAATGCCGCCCGCCGTTTCGAGCGCGTCGTGCTCGGGCGAGTAGCGCAGCGTCACGCCAAAGCGCGAGCCGTCGCCGAGCGCCGCTTCGATCTGCGCGCCAAGCCACGCGTGGTTGATGACGATGCGCGTGTAGCCCGCTGCGGCGAGCCGTTCGATTTGCCACGCGATTAACGGCTTGCCGCCCACCGCGAGGAGCGGCTTCGGGCAGGTGTCGGTGAGCGGGCGCATGCGCTCGCCACGCCCGGCAGCAAAGATCATTGCGGTGCGCCCGAATCGGGCACGACCCGGCTCGCGGCTCGCCGTTGCCGGCGCGGAATTCGGATGGGTCATGGCGGCCCGTTTCAGAAGGTGTAAGCGACTTCGACGGCACTGCCCTGCAGCTCGTCGATGAGGCGCGCAAACGGGACGAGCGGGCGATACCGGTGCGCGACCTTGCTCGCGTAGCCGAGAAAGCGCGGCAGGTCGGCCATGTAATGCGGCTTGCCGTCGCGATAGTTGATGCGGCAGAACAGGCCGAGCACCTTGATGTGGCGCTGCAGGCCCATCCATTCGAGCTGGCGGTAGAACTCGCCGAAGTCCGCATCGACGGGCAACCCCGCCTTCTTCGCGCGCTCCCAGTAATGCGCGAAGCAGTCGAGCTCGAACTCCTCGTCCCAGGTGAGGAACGCGTCGCGCAGCAGCGAGACGACGTCGTAGGTGATCGGGCCGTAGACGGCGTCCTGGAAGTCGAGCACGCCGGGGTTGGGCGTCGCGATCATCAGGTTGCGGGGCATGAAGTCGCGCAGCATGAACGTCTGCGGCTGTGCCCGCGCGCTCGCCACGAGCAATGCGAAGGTACGGTCCAGCACGCCGCGCGTGGCTTCATCGACCTTGCGGCCCAGATGCCGCTCCAGAAACCACTCGGGCATCAGCTCCATCTCGCGCTGCATGAAGGCCTCGTCGAACACCGGCAGCACGCCTTCGCGCGAACTCGACTGCCAGCGGATCAGCGCATCGAGCGCGTCGCGCGTCAGTTCGCGCGAGCGCGGGCCGGGGCCGGCTTCCTGCAGCGTTTGCAGGTAGGGCGCGGTGCCCAGATCGGTCACGAGCATGAAGCCCACGTCGAAATCGGCTTCGAGCACGCGCGGCACATGCACGCTGGCGGCTTCGAGCAACTGGGCGACCTGGGCGAATTCGCGGCATTTTTCGGGCGGCGGGGCATCGACGGCGATTAGCGTCGCGCCGTCGGTGCCCGCGCTCGCGAGGCGGAAGTAGCGCCGAAAGCTCGCGTCGGAGGAGGCCGGGGCGAGCGTTGCGAGGTCGAGGCTATACCGTTCGGCGTGGCTGCCGAGCCAGGCGGCGAGCAGGTCGCGGCGGCTGTCTGCAGGGGAATCGGCTGGGGGATCGGCGGGAAAGTGCGCGGAGGTGGAGGTCATGAAAACCAGAGGCAAAATCAGTGGATCAACGTCTTGCCATATAATACCCCACGACTTTTTTGACGCGACTCGCGCCCAAGCCCGCATGACGGTTCGCTCGCCGCAATCATCGCCGGTCCATCGTCCGATGAATTGTAAATAATTGTACGCACTCCGGCCTCGATCCGGTCCATCGGGAGGCTGGTGCGCTGGCGGGCCACCATCACGCAGAGGCAGGCGGCCGGGCCGATTCGCCAAAACATACATGCCGCCCAGACAGTTTTTCCAGACGATCTCCAACCGTGACGACGGCGTGCCGGGCAAGCGGCGGCTCATCGCGGCACTCATGGCCGTACCGGGTCTGGTGCCCGCGCTCGCGCACGCCCAGCTCTCCGGCGCGGCCGCGCAGCCCGAGCAGCTGGACGGCCCGTGGAGCCTGCGACTCGCACCGCAACTCGAGGATCACCCCAACCTGCCGGGCCAGCACCCGGCGACTTTCGTGCTTGGCGACTCGACCACCGGCACGGTGGACACCGACCTCGCGGTGAGGGGCTCGGCGGAGTTGCGCCAGGGCTCGAACCTGGTCAAGGGCGATGCCCTGCACTACGATCAGGACACCGACATGGCCAATGCCTACGGCAATGTCGTGGTCGTGCAGAACGGCACGACGTTTTCGGGGCCTGAGGCGCATCTGAGGGTGGAGGCGAACGAGGGCTTCATGCCCGCGCCGAAATACCATTTCACGGTCACGGGCGGCTCGGGCAGCGCCGCGCGCGCCGACCTGCTGGACAGCGAGCGCTCGGTGCTCACGAACGGCACCTACACCGCGTGCCAGTGCTCGACCAATCCGGCGTGGTACATCAAGGGCAGCGAGTTCGATTTCGACACCGGCAGCGACGAAGGCGTCGCGCACAACGCCGTGCTGTTCTTCCAGGACGTGCCGATCTTCGCGAGCCCCTGGCTGTCGTTCCCGCTCTCGGGCGACCGGCGCAGCGGCCTCTTGCCGCCGACGTTCTCGATCAGCTCGACGAACGGCTACGAAGTCTCGCTGCCGTATTACTTCAACATCGCGCCGAACCGCGACTTCACGTTCACGCCCGAGATCATCTCGAAGCGCGGTGTTTTCCTGCAGGGCAACTACCGGTATCTCTCGCAGAATTACTCGGGATCGATCACCGGAACGTTCCTGCCGGACGACGCGATCACGAAGACGAACCGCTACGCGCTGTTCATCCAGCACAACCAGAACTTCGGCGACGGGTTCGGCGGGTACATCTACTACAACAAGGTCTCGGACAACACCTATCCGGAAGATCTGCAGTCGGCGGCCAATCAGATCGTCAACGGCACGCAGACGCTGTACCAGCAGGAAGCCGGCCTCACGTACAACAACGGGCCGTGGTCCGTGCTCGGCCGCTGGCAGCACTGGCAGACGCTCGAGCCGTCCACGCCGCCGTATGGCCGCGAGCCGCAGTTGAACGTGAAGTACGCGAAGTACAACGTGGGCGGCTTCGACTACGGCATGGAAGCCGACTACTCGCGCTTCCGCATCACGGAAGACAATGCGACCGAGGGCGACCGCGTCGTCTTCAATCCGTACCTTTCGTACTCGCTGTTGGGGCCGGGTTACTTCGTCACGCCGAAGGTGCAGTGGCACTTCGCGTCGTACAACCTGAGCAACATCGGCACGGACCCGACGTTCGGCTCGCCGGCCGGCACGCCGAAGAACTTCACCGAATCGATCCCTACCCTCAGCTTCGACTCGGGGCTCGTGTTCGACCGCTCGGTGCATCTGTTCGGCCACGATTACATCCAGACGCTGGAGCCGCGCCTGTACTACGTGTACACGCCGTACCGCAACCAGCAGTTCGCGCCCCTTTTTGATACCGCCGAGTCGGACTTCGGCCTCGCGGAAATCTTCACGCCGAACACCTTCGTCGGTAACGACCGCATCGCCGACGCGAACCGCATCACGGCCGCGATCACCACGCGCTTCATCGACCCGGTCTCGGGCGACGAGCGTGCGCGCTTCGTGCTTGCGCAGCAGTACTACTTCCAGGACCAGCGCGTCACGCTCACGCCGACTGAGACTACCACTCAGGCGACACATTCGGACCTGATCGCGGGCGCATCGCTGAAGATCGGGGGCGGTTTCGCCTCGGAAACGGCGTTCCAATATAATGCCGACAGCAGCCAGCTGACGAAGGCGAGTGTTGGCTTCGGGTACAGCCCGGGAACGAGCCGCGTGCTGAACGTCGCCTACCGCTACACGCGCGCAAACACCACGCTCGACTACCAGCCGATCAACCAGATCCTGATCTCGGCGCAGTGGCCGTTCTCGCACCGGGTGTACGCCGTGGGCCGTTTCAACTACGATCTGAACGGCCACCGGGTTGTCGACGGTCTGGTTGGCATGCAATACGACGCAGACTGCTGGGTGCTCGGCGTCGGCCTGCAGCGTTACGCGAACGGCGCCAACACCTCGGGCCTACCGCAGTCGTCAACGCGCTTTCTCGCGCAGCTCACGCTCAAGGGACTGTCGAACGTCGACAACGGGTTGGTGGCGGCGTTCAAGGCGGGCGTGCCGGGGTATACGCAGCTGCCGGGTCTGCCGCCGTCGCCCTCGCGCTTCACTGATTATCAATAACGCGTGATCCGGCGCGCTTTCCTCGAGAGGGCGCCTCGGAGCGACGCGGTGTGGGTTGCATAGAGACGGGCGAAGCGTGCCCGCCAACATTGGAGTATCTGTGGGAATCATGAAAAAGCTTCGCCTGGCAGCGTACGCTGCGAGTCTCTTTGCCTTCGCAGGAGTGTTGCCGGCCGCGCCGGCGCAAGCTCAGGGCCTTCCGGCCAGCAATGGCCAGACGGTCGACACGATCGCCGCAGTCGTCAATGACGGCGTGATCACGCAGCGCGAACTCGACGAGCGCGTCGAGCTCATCGCGCACCGGCTCCAGCAGCAGGGCGCGCCGGTCCCGCCGATGGACCAGTTGCGCGCGCAGGTGCTCAACCAGATGGTGCTGGAGCGCATCCAGCTGCAGAAGGCCAAGGAAGACGGCATCGCCGTCGACGACGCTTCCGTGCAGCGCACGCTCGAGCGTCTCGCCCAGGCCAACGGCATGGATCTCGCGACCTACCGCGCGCGCATCGAGGCGGCCGGCGTGCCCTGGACCACATTCACGAAGGACGCGCGGACGGAACTCACGCTCTCGAAGCTGCGCGAGAAGGAAGTGGACAGCAAGGTCACGGTTTCGGACGCCGAAGTCGCGAACTACATCGCGAGCCAGCGCGGGCCGAACGCAGGCCAGACGAACGACCTGCACTTCCAGCACATCCTCATCAAGGCGCCGCTGAACGCCTCGCAAACCGACATCGAAGCCGCCCAGGCGAAGGCCGACGCGCTCCTCAAGGAGGCGCAGGGCGGCAGCAAGTTCGAGAGTCTCGCGAAGTCGAACTCGCAGGCGAGCGACGCGGGCAAGGGCGGCGACATGGGCTTCCTGCCGCCGTCGAAGCTGCCGCCCGAGTTCGTGACCGCCGCCTCCACGCTGCGTCCGGGCGAGGTGAACCCGTCGGTCATCCGCACCAACGACGGTTTCGAGATCGTGCGGCTCGTCGAGCGCCGTCCCGGCCAGGGCACGGCCGCCGACGCACCCAAGCTCGTGCAAACGCACGTGCGCCACATTCTGCTGCGCGTGGGCGACGGCATGTCCGAGCCGCAGGCGCGCGAGAAGCTGCTGGAAATCAAGCAGGAAATCGCGGCCGGCGGTGACTTCGCCAAGTTCGCGCGCACCTACTCGCAGGACGGTTCGGCCTCGCAGGGCGGCGACCTCGGCTGGATCAGCCCGGGCGAGACGGTGCCCGAATTCGAGCGCACCATGAACACGCTGCAAGATGGCCAGATCAGCGACCCGGTGCGCACCGAGTACGGCTACCACCTGATCCAGGTGCTGGGCCGCCGTGACGCGGAAGGCTCGGTCGCCCAGCAGATGGACCTCGCGCGCCAGGCCATCGGCCAGCGCAAGGCCGAGCAGGCTTACGCCGACTGGCTGCGCGAGCTGCGCGACAGTGCCTATGTCGATTACAAGATCGCGGGCATGACGCCGCCGCACAACTGATACCTTCGGAAGGGATTCGAGCCATGAACGCCTCCGCATCGTCGTCGCCGGCTCCGCGGAGGGCGGGACCGATCCGCATTGCCATCACCACCGGCGAGCCGGCCGGCGTCGGCCCCGAGCTGACCGCCGCCGCGCTGGCGGGCGCGTCGGCCCACTGGCCCGACGCGCAGTTCGTCGTACTCGGCGACAGCGCGCTCATCGAAGCGCGCGCGAAGGCCGCGAGCGTCGACTGGGCCGTCGTGCTGGCGAGCCAGCCCGTGCAGGTCGAGCATGTGGCGCTTGCCGTGCCGGCGAAGCCGGGCAAGCTCGACGCCGCGAACGGCCGCTACGTGCTCGCGCTGCTCGACCGCGCCATCGACGGCGCACTGGCCGGCGAATTCGACGCGATCGTCACCGCGCCGCTGCAAAAGAGCACCATCAACGACGCCGGCGTGCCCTTCACCGGGCATACCGAATACCTGGCAGAACGCACGCACACGCCGCGCGTGGTCATGATGCTGGCGGGCACCGGTGCGCGGCCGTTGCGCGTCGCGCTCGCGACCACCCACCTGCCGCTCAAGGACGTATCGGCGGCGCTGAGCGTGGAAGGCCTCGTTGAAACGCTGCGGATCATCGACCACGACCTGCGCCGTCATTTCGGCGTGCCGCTGCCGCGCATCCTCGTGACCGGTCTCAATCCGCATGCGGGCGAGAACGGGTACCTCGGCCGCGAAGAGATCGACACGATCTCGCCGGCGCTGGCGGCCGCCGCGGCTGCCGGCATCGACGCGCGCGGTCCCTATCCCGCTGACACGCTGTTCCAGCCGCGCTACCTGAAGGACGCCGACTGCGTGCTGGCGATGTTCCACGACCAGGGCCTGCCGGTCCTGAAATACGCGACGTTCGGCGAGGGCATCAACGTGACGCTCGGCCTGCCGATCGTGCGCACCTCGGTTGATCATGGCACCGCGCTCGACCTCGCCGGCACTGGCCGCGCGGACGCGGGTAGCCTGATCGCCGCCCTCGACACCGCCGTTTCGATGGCGCGCCACCGGCGCGCCGGCTGACCGATTCCACACAAGATGTCCAATAGCAGCAAACAGCACCAGGGTCACTTCGCGCGCAAGCGCTTCGGCCAGAACTTCCTCGTCGACACGGGCGTGATCGACTCGATCGTCGACGTCATCCGGCCTCAGCGCGGCGAGCGCATGGTCGAGATCGGGCCGGGCCTCGGCGCGCTCACCGAACCTCTGATCGAGCGGCTCGCCACGCCCGAGTCGCCACTGCACGCGGTCGAACTCGACCGCGACCTGATCGCGCGCCTCACGAAAAAATTCGGCCCGCTGCTCGAACTGCACGCGGGCGACGCGCTCGCGTTCGACTTCGGCACGCTCGCCGCGCCTGGCGAGAAGCCCTCGCTGCGTATCGTCGGCAACCTGCCGTACAACATTTCGAGCCCGTTGCTGTTTCATCTCGCCGCGTTCGCCGACCGCGTGATCGACCAGCATTTCATGCTGCAGAACGAAGTGGTGGAGCGCATGGTCGCGGAGCCGGGCAGCAAGGCGTTCGGCCGCCTCACGGTGATGCTTCAGTACCGCTACGTGATCGACAAGCTGATCGACGTGCCGCCCGAATCGTTCCAGCCGCCGCCGAAGGTGGATTCCGCGATCGTGCGCATGATTCCCTACGCGCCGCACGAACTGCCGAAGGTCGACGATGCCGTGCTCGGCGAACTCGTGACCGCGGCGTTCTCGCAGCGCCGCAAGATGCTGCGCAACACGCTGGGGGCGTATCGCGAGCGCCTCGACTTTGACGCGCTCGGCTTCGATCTGGCGCGACGCGCCGAGGAAGTGCCAGTGGAAGAGTACGTGCGCCTCGCGCAGGCGCTGGAAGTTGCTGGCGGGACTGGCGGCGCCTGAGGCGCACGAAGTGTGCGAGGTTCGCGAAGCTGCACCGGCTGACCTCGCCGGCGCATTCACGAGCGCGATGCACGCGAGCACGAGCAGGGCGGCCGCCGCAAAGCGGGTGCTGAACGTTCGCCGAGCAACAGCGCGCCGAACGTCACGCCAAAGAGTGGCGTGAGACATGAGAAGGCGGAAGGACGCGACGCCATATAGCGCGTGAGCAGCCAGAACGAGGTCAGATCAAAAAAGCTTACGTCTAGCCGACGATGCCCCTGGCCCCCGAGTGGTAGCCGCCCGCGCTCAATTCACGCTCAGTTCGCGCCGGCGCGCTGCGCCTCGTACGCCTTGAGCTGGCTATAAACGATACGCAGCACCGAAAGTTCCTTCGACGCACCGCCGCGCCGGATCAGGTCCCCAAGCACATGATCGGCCTCGATTCGCGAACCGTTCTGCACATCGCGCAGCATCGAGGCCGTGAGCGACGAACCCGTTGCGAACAGCATCGCGCGCGAACGCTCGAGGAAGCTGTCGCGCACCGCGTGGCCGTGCGCGGCCGCAATCGCCCGGCATTCGGTGAACAGACGCTCGATGGTCGCGGCGCCGTCGGGCGTGGCGAGGATCACGCCGACCGGTGCGCGGAAAAGACACGTGCTGCCCGCGAGCGACGCGAGGAACACCC
>Ga0335070_10011306_pt1 | contig 10420 bp, 7 predicted proteins | sample Lox_Sample_13_FD_206722 | JGI IMG/M metagenome (GOLD analysis project Ga0335070, IMG submission 206722) | Soil microbial communities from Loxahatchee National Wildlife Refuge, Florida, United States - Lox_Sample_1.3 | ecosystem: Environmental > Terrestrial > Soil > Wetlands | place: USA: Florida...
AGGACCAGCCCCTCGGACCCTCCAGGAACGGCCCCCTTCACCAGAAGCAAATTTTGCCTCGGGCGGATATCGATCACTTCCAGATTCTGCAGGGTGGCTTTCCGGTCTCCCATATGCCCTCCCATCTTCTGCCCGGGCCAGACGCGGGAAGGATAGGAGCTGGCTCCGATGGAGCCGGGGGCGCGGTGAAACATGGACCCATGGGTAGCCCGGCCCCCCCGGAAATGCCAACGTTTGACCACCCCCATGAAACCCTTGCCCTTGGAGATTCCGATAATATCCACCCGGTCTCCCACCTGAAAGGATTCCACCGTAATCTCTTGTCCCACCTGGAAAGCGCCGGGATCGGATACCCGAAACTCCCTCAAATACCGGAATGCCGGAACCTGAGCCTTGGTGAAATGGCCCTGGAGGGGCTTTTTCACCTTTTGGGCAGCCCTCTCTTCAAACCCCAACTGGATCGCGCCGTATTTTTCCTTTTCTGCCGTCTTGACCTGGACCACTTTGCAGGGACCGGCCTGGATGACGGTGACCGGAACCACCCCGCCCTCTTCGTGGAAAATTTGGGTCATGCCCAACTTTTTACCGATGATCCCTTTTAACATGATGGAAACCCTTCAAAATAGCGATCAGCCTTCAGCGCTCAGCGTTCAGCAAAAAAACTTTCTTCTGAAGTGTCTTTGCTGACCGCTGAACGCTGATTGCTTCTTTACAGCTTTATTTCCACGTCCACCCCTGCCGCCAGGTCGAGCTTCATCAAGGCATCGATGGTCTGCTGGGTGGGCTCGAGAATGTCCAAGAGCCGCTTGTGGGTCCGGATTTCGAACTGTTCCCTGGATTTCTTATCCACATGGGGAGACCGGAGGACACAATACTTATTGATCGCCGTGGGCAGGGGGATCGGTCCGGCGACCCGAGCTCCTGTCCGTTTGGCCGTATCCACGATCTCCTTGGTGGATTGATCGAGGAGCCGGTAATCGTATGCCTTCAGCCGAATTCGAATCTTTGGACTTTGGATCACCATTTCTCCCAATTCCCTTCTTTCTTCTTCCTACCCCGGCTCCATCCGAGCGCGGCGCCCGTGAACCGCCCCTTGGGGGCCTCATTCCAGGATGTCGGAGATGACTCCCGCTCCCACCGTCCGTCCCCCCTCCCGGATCGCAAACCGTAACTCCTTCTCCATGGCAATCGGAGTGATCAACTGCACCTCGATATTCACATTGTCCCCGGGCATCACCATCTCCACCCCCGATGGCAACGTCACCACCCCGGTCACATCCGTCGTCCGAAAATAAAACTGCGGCCGATACCCCTGAAAAAACGGCGTGTGCCGACCCCCCTCCTCCTTCGTCAACACATACACCGAACCCTTAAACTTCGTGTGCGGAGTAATACTCCCCGGCCTCGCTACCACCTGCCCCCGCTCCACCTCGTCCCGCTTCGTCCCCCGCAATAACACCCCAATATTGTCCCCCGCCTGCCCCTGATCCAATATCTTCCGAAACATCTCCACTCCCGTACACACCGTCTTAAACGTCGGCCGAATCCCCACTATCTCCACCTCATCCCCAACCTTCACCACCCCTCGATCCACCCGACCCGTCACCACCGTCCCCCGTCCCGATATCGAAAACACATCCTCCACCGGCATCAAAAACGGCTTGTCTATATCCCGCTTCGGCTCCGGCACATAACTGTCCACCGCATCCATTAACTTGAAGATCGGCCCGCAACTCTCACACTTCTCATCCCCACACCCATGCTGCATCGCCTTCAACGCACTCCCCCGCACAATCGGGATCTCCTCCCCCGGAAACTCATACTTGCTCAATAACTCCCGTAACTCCAACTCCACTAACTCGATTAACTCCGGATCATCCACCATGTCCACCTTATTCAAAAAAACCACAATACACGGCACCCCCACCTGCCGCGCCAATAAGATATGCTCCCGCGTCTGCGGCATCGGCCCATCATCCGCCCCCACCACCAAAATCGCCCCATCCATCTGCGCCGCCCCAGTAATCATATTCTTGATATAATCCGCATGCCCCGGACAATCCACATGCGCATAATGCCGCTTGCCCGTTTCATACTCCACATGCGCCGTCGCGATCGTTATCCCCCGCTCCTTCTCCTCCGGCGCCTTGTCAATCTGATCAAAAGATATATACTCCGCTAACCCCTTCTGCGCTAAACACTTCGTGATCGCACTCGTCAACGTCGTCTTCCCATGATCAATATGCCCAATCGTCCCCACATTCACATGCGGTTTCGTCCGCTCAAACTTCTTCTTCGACATAAACCCTCCTTCACTGGGTCATCCGGGGCGGCGGCGGCCGGCCCCTTCAGTGCCGCGGGCCTGCTGGATCGCCTCCTCGGCCATCGCTGCGGGCACGCGCTCATAACGGGAAAACTGCATGGTATAGGTGGCCCGGCCCTGGGTGCTCGACCGAAGCTGGGTGGCGTAGCCGAACATCTCGGCCAGGGGCACCCGGGCTTCCAATATCCGCAATCCGTTTCGGGATTCGAGGTTCAGGATTTTCCCCCTCCGGGACGAGAGGTCTCCGGTCACTTCCCCGACGTACGATTCGGGAACCACAACCTCCACGGCCATAATGGGTTCCAGGAGAATGGGATGGGCCCTCTTGGTCCCTTCCTTGAAGCCCAAGGACCCGGCAATCTTGAAGGCCATTTCCGAGGAATCCACTTCATGAAAGGAACCGTCGAGCAAGGTGACCTTTACGTCCACCACCGGGTATCCGGCCAGGACTCCATTGCCGGCAGCCTCCTTGACTCCTTTTTCCACCGCAGGAATATACTCTCGTGGAATGGTTCCCCCCCTGATGGCATCGACGAACTGAAACTTTTCTCCGGGGGGAAGGGGCTGGACTTCCAGGATCACATGGCCGTACTGCCCGCGTCCGCCCGACTGGCGGACAAATTTCCCTTCCGCCCGCGCCTTCTGGGTGATGGTCTCCCGGTAGGCAACCATGGGCCTGCCCACGCTGACAGGAATTCCGAACTCTCTCATCAGCCGGTCTACAATGATCTCCAGGTGCAGCTCCCCCATGCCGGAAATGATGCGCTGCCCCGTTTCTGGGTCCATAAACATCCGGAAAGAGGGGTCTTCCATGGAAAGCTTGTGCAGGCCCAGGTCCATTTTCTCCTGGTCGGCCTTGGCCTTGGCCTCAATGGCCATGGAGATCACCGGGTCCGGAAATTCCATGGCTTCCAGGACCAGGGGATGATCTTCGGCACACAGGGTATGGCCGGTCATCGTCTCCTTCAGACCCACGGCGGCCACGATGTCCCCGGCGCCGGCCTCCTTGATCTCTTCCCGTTTGTTGGCGTGCATCTTCAGGAGACGGCCGACCCGCTCCCGCTTGCCTTTGTTGGAATTGAAAACCGACGACCCCGACAAGAGCAACCCCGAATAGACCCGCAGAAAGGTCAGCTGTCCCACATACGGGTCGGACATGATCTTGAAGGCCAGGGCCGACAGGGGCGCTCCGTTCAGCGGGGTGCGCATCTCCTCCAGCCCGGTGTCCGGATGATGTCCCCGGATGGGGGGGACATCCAGGGGAGAAGGAAGGTAATCCACCACTGCATCCAGAAGGGGTTGAATTCCCTTGTTCTTAAACCCCGAGCCGCAGACCACCGGCACCAGCCGGGCGGCCACGGTCTCCCGGCGGATCAGGGCCTGAATCTCCTCCAGGGAAAAGGTCTCGCCGGCTAAATACCTTTCCATAAAAGGATCGTCGGCCTCGGCCAAAGCCTCGAAAATCTTCTCCCGGTATATTTCCACCTGGGGCTTCAGTTCTTCGGGAATCGGCTCCTCGTGAAATTTCGCCCCCAAGGTCTCCTCATGGTACAGAATCGCCTTTTGTCGCAGAAGGTCGACGACCCCCCGGAATTTTTCCTCCTGTCCGACGGGGAGTTGGAGGACGAGGGGCCGGGCGTTTAACCTCTCGCGGATCATACGAACGACCCGCGGGTAATCGGCTCCCAGCCGATCCATCTTGTTGACGAAAGCAATCCGGGGGATGTGGTATTTGTCCGCCTGCCTCCACACCGTCTCGCTCTGGGGTTCCACCCCCCCCACAGCGCAAAAGACCGCCACCGCCCCGTCCAGAACCCTTAAGCTTCGCTCCACTTCAATGGTGAAATCCACGTGGCCGGGGGTGTCGATGAGATTGATCCGGTGTTCCCGCCAGAAACAGGTGGTCGCCGCCGAAGTGATGGTGATGCCCCGTTCCTGCTCTTGTTCCATCCAGTCCATGACCGCGGTCCCCTCATGGACTTCTCCCATCTTATAGGAGACCCCCGTATAGTAGAGGATTCGCTCCGTGGTGGTGGTCTTACCGGCATCGATATGGGCCATGATGCCGATATTTCGAGTCTTTTCCAGGTGCCCTCGATTGGCCAAGGCTTTCCATCCTCAATCAAAGGAAAAACGCCCCCGCGCCATGAACCCGCCCCTTGAGGCGGAATCCAGGGCTCGTCTCCGTCAAGTTCCTTTTCGTTTTTTGGTTCTACCAGCGATAATGGGCGAAGGCCTTGTTGGCTTCGGCCATTTTATGAACATCCTCGCGCTTCTTGATGGCTCCTCCGCGGTTGTTGGCCGCATCGATCAATTCCCCGGCGAGTTTTTCCTGCATGCTCTTCTCCGATCGCTCGCCGGCGTAGGAAATCAGCCATCGGATGGCCAAAGCGGTTCGTCTTTCGGGACGAACTTCGGTGGGAACCTGATAGGTCGCACCCCCGACGCGCCGGGATTTCACTTCAATAACCGGTTTTACGTTGCCGACCGATTTTTCGAAGAGCTTCAAGGGGTCTTCCTGGGTTCGCTTCTGGATGAGGTCCATGGCTCCATAGAAGATTCCTTCGGCCACGCTCTTCTTTCCCCGTTCCATGATATTGTTGACGAACCGGGCGACCAAAGCGTTTTTGTACTTTGGGTCCGGAAGAGTCTCGCGCTTGGTGACTTCCCGTCTTCTGGGCATGGGTTCCTCACTTGGGTCTCTTGGCTCCGTATTTGGAGCGGCTCTTCTTTCGGTTCTGCACCCCGGCGGAATCCAGCGTCCCCCGGATGACGTGGTAACGCACCCCGGGGAGGTCTTTCACTCGCCCCCCGCGGATCAAGACCACGGAGTGTTCCTGAAGGTTGTGGCCCACCCCCGGGATGTAGGTTGTGATTTCATAACCATTGGTCAGGCGAACCCGGGCGACCTTGCGCAGGGCCGAATTGGGCTTTTTGGGGGTTGAGGTATAAACCCGAATACATACCCCGCGTCGCTGGGGACAGTGAGTCAGAGCGGGGGCAGTCATCCTGGTTTTCATCTTTTCACGGCCCAGTCGGACCAGCTGGTTGATGGTCGGCATTAAACCTCCAAAATTTTTAAAAAAAAATTATCTCTTTATTTTACCAATCTTTCTTTCTTTGTCAACCTTCTATTTGCTTACATTTTCCATCTCTTCCTCTCCGCCCTCCACCTGAATTCCCATGTTCCGATAGCGGGCCAATCCGGTTCCTGCCGGGATCAGTCGGCCGAGGATCACGTTCTCTTTCAACCCCCGCAGGTAATCGGTCTTCCCGCTGATCGCCGCTTGGGTCAGAACTTTCGTGGTCTCCTGGAAGGAGGCGGCGGAAATGAAGCTTTCCGTGCTCAAGGAAGCTTTGGTCACCCCCAACAACAGGGGTTCGGCGGTAGCCGGCTGCTTGCCCTGAGACTTTAAATGGTCGTTTTCCTCCTCGAAGAGGTGCCGTTCCACATGCTCTCCCACCAGAAAATTGGAGTCTCCGACCTCCTTGATGACCACCCGGCGGAGCATCTGCCGCACGATCACTTCGATATGTTTGTCGTTGATCTTGACCCCCTGGAGGCGGTACACTTCCTGCACCTCATCCACCAGGTAGCGGGCCAGGTCTTCCACTCCCAAAATGGCCAGGATGTCATGGGGATTGGATGACCCATCCATGAGCGCCTCCCCAGCCTTAACTTTTTCTCCCTCATGAACGCTGACGTGTTTCCCCTTGGGGATCGAATACTCCTTGGGGTCTCCCACCTCCGGAGTGATAAGCACCTTGCGCTTCCCCTTAGTGTCCCTACCGAAGGAAACGGTTCCGGTGATTTCACTGATTAGGGCGTATTCCTTGGGTTTGCGGGCTTCAAAGAGTTCTGCCACCCGGGGAAGTCCCCCGGTAATATCTTTGGTCTTGGTTGTTTCCCGAGGGATTTTGGCGATCACGTCTCCCTGGTGGACCTTGTCCCCCTCGGTGACCACAATATGAGCCCCAACCGGTAGGAGATACCGGGCCATGCTTTCGGCCTCCGGGATCTTCATCGTCCGCCCCTTCTCGTCCTTGATGGATACCCGGGGGCGGGCCTCCGGGTCCTTGGATTCGATGATGACTTTGGTGGAGAATCCGGTCACCTCGTCGAGTTGCTCCTGCATGGTGACCCCTTCCACGATGTCCCCGAATTTCACCCTTCCGGACACCTCGGTAAGGATGGGGATGGTGTAGGGGTCCCACTCCGCAATCAGGTCACCGCTCTTCACCGCCTTCCCGTTTTCAACCTTGATCTTGGCCCCGTAAATGACTGGATATCGCTCCCTTTCTCGTCCGGATTCATCCACAATGGCCAGCTCTCCGTTGCGGTTCATGACCACCAAGTCCCCTTCTTTGCTGGAGACTGTGGATACGTTTAAAAACTTCACCCGCCCATCATTCCGGGGCTGGAGGGCAGTTTGCTCGGCGCGTCGGCTGGCCGTCCCCCCGATATGGAAGGTACGCATGGTCAGCTGGGTTCCCGGCTCCCCGATGGACTGGGCGGCGATGATCCCGATGGCTTCCCCCATGTTGACTAATTGCCCCCGGGCCAAGTCCCGCCCATAGCAAAGGGCGCAAACCCCCCGCTTCGACCGGCAGGTCAGAACGGACCGGATCTTGACCTTCTCCAACCCGGCGTTTTCGATCTTCTCCACCAGACGCTCGTCGATCTCCTCGTCGGCTTTGACCAGAATCTCGCCGGTAAAGGGGTCGACGATATCCTCCAGGGCCGCCCGGCCCAGGACCCGCTCCCCGATGGGCTCGATAATCTCCCCTCCCTCCACCAAGGGAGTCACCGGAATTCCGTCCAGGGTCCCGCAGTTATGCTCGGTCACTACCAAATCCTGGGCTACATCCACCAGCCTTCGGGTGAGATAGCCCGAATTGGCCGTTTTCAGCGCCGTATCCGCCAGACCTTTGCGGGCCCCGTGGGTGGAGATAAAATACTGGAGCACGGTCAAACCTTCACGGAAGTTGGCGGTGATGGGAGTTTCGATAATTTCCCCGGAGGGTTTGGCCATCAGCCCCCGCATTCCCGCGAGCTGCCGGATCTGCTGGGCGCTTCCCCTGGCTCCCGAATCGGCCATCATGAAGATGGGGTTGAACGAGGGGACCCGCTTCTTTTTCCCGCTGGGATCGGTGATGACCACATTGCCCAGTTCTTCCAGGATCTCGAAGCCGATGTTTTCGGTCACCTGGGCCCAAATATCGACCACCTTGTTGTACCGTTCCCCATCGGTGATCAACCCTTCTTTGTATTGGCTCTCGATCTCCAGGACCTCGCGGTTGGCTTTCCCCAGAATCTCCGCCTTCCGGGCGGGGATGACCATATCGTCGATGCAGATCGAGATCCCCGCCCGGGTGGCATACCGGTACCCTAAATCTTTGAGCTGATCGGCCAGGATGACAGTCTTTTTATTGCCCGCATAGCGGTAGCACTGATCGATCAGATTGGCCAATTCTTTCTTGTTCATCACCCGGTTCACGAAGGAGAAGGGGATCTCCGGCGGGACAATTTCCCGCAGCAGGATTCGTCCCACGGTGGTGGAGACCAATTCCTGCGTCCCGTTGGTCCCCAGGCGGACCTTGACCGCCGCCTGAAGGTCTACTTCTCCCGCGTCGTAGGCCATTCGGACCTCTTCCGGACCAGAAAAGTTCCTTCCCTCCCCCTTCACAAAGGGCTTTTCCCGGGTCAGGTAGTAGAGGCCGAGGACGATGTCCTGGGTGGGTACGATGATCGGCTTTCCATGAGCGGGGGAGAGGATGTTGTTGGTGGACATCATCAACACCCGGGCTTCGATCTGGGCTTCGATCGACAGGGGGATGTGAACGGCCATCTGATCGCCGTCAAAGTCAGCATTGAACGCCGCGCAGACCAGAGGATGGAGCTGAATGGCCTTCCCCTCGATCAGGATGGGTTCGAAAGCCTGGATTCCCAGGCGATGGAGGGTGGGGGCGCGGTTCAGCAGGATGGGATATTCTCGGACAATTTCGCTCAGGGTCTCCCAGACTTCGTCCTTCTCTTGCTCCACCATCTTTTTGGCGCTTTTGATGGTGGTCACATACCCTTTCTGCTCTAGACGGTTGTAGATAAAGGGCTTGAATAATTCCAGAGCCATCTTTTTGGGCAACCCGCACTGGTGGAGGCGGAGGTCGGGGCCCACCACGATCACCGAACGACCGGAATAATCCACTCGTTTTCCCAACAGGTTCTGTCGGAAGCGCCCTTGTTTTCCTTTCAGCATGTCGCTCAGGGATTTGAGGGGCCTGCCGTTGGAACCCAGGATCGCCCGTCCCCCGCGACCGTTGTCAAAAAGGGCGTCCACCGCCTCCTGGAGCATGCGCTTCTCGTTGCGGATGATGATCTCTGGAGCGTTCAGTTCCTGGAGCCGCTTCAGCCGGTTGTTCCGGTTGATGACCCGGCGGTATAGGTCGTTCAGGTCGGAGGTGGCGAACCGCCCGCCGTCGAGGGGAACCAGAGGCCGAAGGTCGGGGGGAATCACGGGGATGACCTCCAGGATCATCCAATCCGGCTTGTTCCCCGAATCCTTGAAGGAGTCCAGCACCTTCAGTCTTTTGGCGAACTTTTTCTTCTTCACATCGGAGGTGGCTTCTTTCATCTCCTGGTGGAGCTGTTCGGAGAGCCGCTGGACGTCCACCTTCCGCAGGAGTTCGCGGATGGCTTCGGCCCCCATTCCGGCCACGAAAGAGTCCGGCCCGAATTCCTCCAGCGCCTTGCGGTAGCGCTCATCATTGAGCAGTTCTTTCTCTTTGAGGGAGGTGTTCTTGGGATTGACCACCAGGTAGGCTTCGAAATAGAGGACCTTCTCCAGCTCTCGCAGGGTCATATCCAGGAGGCTGCCGATGCGACTGGGCAGGCTCTTCAGGAACCAAATGTGGGCCACCGGGGTGGCCAGCTCGATATGCCCCAGCCGCTCCCTCCGCACCTTGGACTGGATCACCTCCACGCCGCACTTTTCGCAGACCACGCCGCGATGTTTCATCCTTTTGTACTTGCCGCAGTTACACTCGTAATCTTTCGTGGGGCCAAAGATCTTGGCGCAGAAAAGGCCGTCCCGCTCCGGCTTAAAGGTCCTATAGTTGATGGTCTCCGGCTTCTTGACCTCTCCGTACGACCAGGCCCGGATCTTCTCGGGTGAAGCCAGGGAAATTCGAACGGCATTGAAGGACAAAGGGTGTTTGGGTTTTTCAAAAAAACTGAAAAGGTCTTCCAATACGGACCTCCTTTAGGCTTCCTCTTTCTCCAGAAGCTCCATGTCCAGGCAAAGGCTCTGCAGCTCCTTTACCAGAACGTTGAAGGACTCGGGGACTCCCGCATCCAGGGCGTGCCCCCCCTTGACGATGGTCTCATACATCCGCGTCCGGCCGAGGACATCATCGGATTTTACGGTAAGGAATTCCTGCAGCCCGTAGGCCGCTCCGTAGGCTTCCAGGGCCCATACTTCCATCTCCCCCAGACGCTGTCCGCCGAACTGGGCCTTCCCGCCCAGGGGCTGCTGGGTGATCAGGGAGTAGGGTCCCACCGAACGGGCGTGGATCTTGTCGTCCACCAGATGATGAAGCTTCATCATGTAAATGACTCCCACGGTCACCTTCTGATCGAAGGGTTCTCCGCTGCGCCCGTCATAGAGGGTGACTTGGACCGTTCGTCCCGCCTCTTTCAGCAGATGTTTAATTTCCTTCTCCGTGGCTCCGTCAAAGGCCGGCGAGGACATGAATACGCCGTCGGAAAGGCTCCGGGCGAGCTCCAGGAGCTCCTCGTCGGTCATCTCCTCGATCACCCGGGAGAAACTGTCCGAGCTGTAAATTTTCCGCACCTTTTCCCGCAAGGCTTTGGGGTTAAACTCCTTGCGGATGATCTCCTCAATCTGCTCCCCCAGCCCCTGCGCCGCCCATCCCAGGTGGGTTTCCAGGATCTGTCCCACGTTCATACGGGAGGGGACGCCCAGAGGGTTGAGAACGATGTCCACCTGGGTCCCGTCGGCCAGATATGGCATGTCCTCCTCGGGGAGGATTCTAGAGATGACCCCTTTATTCCCGAGCCGCCCGGCCCTTTAGTCCCCC
>Ga0335070_10011307_pt1 | contig 10420 bp, 22 predicted proteins | sample Lox_Sample_13_FD_206722 | JGI IMG/M metagenome (GOLD analysis project Ga0335070, IMG submission 206722) | Soil microbial communities from Loxahatchee National Wildlife Refuge, Florida, United States - Lox_Sample_1.3 | ecosystem: Environmental > Terrestrial > Soil > Wetlands | place: USA...
CAATCCGGGTGAACGACCCGCTCCACACGGTTCAACTTTTCGCTCATGGGCACACCACGTCCTGATAGATCGGCCTGCACGCGGGCAGCGGCTCGTTCGGGTGATCGAGCCGGTACGTATTGAACTGCACCGCGCAGAACTGCGCCCGCGTCAAAAGCCCGTTGACCGGCGTACCCGGGCAGAACATCCCGTTGCCACAGCCCGACATGATTCCTTTGTCGGTTGCCCACGTGATGTACCGCCCGAACTGGTTCGGCACGGGCGTCGGCGTCGGCCCAAACGGCGTCGGAGTCGTCAGCACACACCCGTACGCGGCTGCTAGCGCCGCTCGCTGCGACGGCGGCTGGACCTGAGACAGCGGGATAAACGTGTAATGCTGAACCCCGGTCGGGATCTGGAAGGACGGGTTGTTGTAGCCGAACGTCTGCCGATACGCCTGCGCGTTCGGGTCCGTGTAGTAGTGGTTCCAGAGCGTCAGCGCCGCGCCCGGATGGTCCGGCTTCGGGTAGGTCCCCATCGTCCCCGTGCAGCCGACCGGGCATTGGTCGAGGATTGCGTAGGTCGCGCCGTCCTCGTCGTAGATGTAGAGGGTGTGCGCCGAGCAGCCCTGGAACGTGTGGCCGGTCAGGTTGCCGGGAATGGCGAAGTTCCAGTTGAAGTCGCACGACCTTTGATACCAGCCGGGGTTAGTACACTGAGGCGAGTTCGGACCAGTCGGCTGCGCGGAGGCGACGGAGGCGGCGAAGAGAAACGCCAGCGCCAGGCCGAGTTTGCACCACCACGGCAACCTCCGCTGCACTCTGCTCACCTTAAAGTCAAGCTCGCTGGCCTTGTTAGCAAGTTTGCGTTCAAACGATTCAAGACCAGCGGTTAGACGAGAATTCAAGACGACGAGGCACTGCAGCTGGGTATGAGGCGGAAGCGGCTCGCCATTGCACCACAGCCATTCCGAGCAGCCGGAGCAGCGGTCGCCAGAGTGATTAACCGGAACATCGCCTTCCGGCTTTTTCGTGGAGGACGCCCTGTACATGGACTGCTTCATGGCTTGACCTCTTTCGTCACGGCCTTCCGCCACTTGAGCGTGAGCACAGACGCGCCGGTCACGTGGTCGGTACACCAGCGCTTGTCAATGACGTTCATCGTATCAGCCTTTCGATACGCTTGGAAATTGTCTCAAGGGCGGCCTCGGCGTAAAAGATTGCCAGCCGCAACCGTTCCGGCTCTTGTGTCTCCTCGAACTGACGGCGGGCCTCGGCGGCCAATTCCAGGTCGCGCAAGGTGTGGTGACGGAGGGTCGAAACATCAACGCGCTTTCGCTCTGCCATTTTCCTTTCCTCTCTTTCCTTGCCTCAGATTCTAGACGATATCTTCCAAATCATCATCGGCTAATTCGCCTGAGATAACGGTTTTTTTAGACCCGTCCGGAAGTGTAACCGGCTCGATAGGGGTTGGATCGTAACGCGCCGGTGGGGCCGGTGCGAATTTCGGGTCTTTCGGGAAGTTCACCATATACAGATCCACGGCCTTGCGAATAATCCCGATGATCGAGCTTCCCTCTTTTGATGCGCGATAAACTAGCTGGTCCATCTGCTGACGGGTCGTGCAGAATGGAATTCGCTCCGTATAGCGAGCTACTTTGATGCTCCAGTCACGGCGTTTCTTTCTAGAAGTAGTCAATCTTCCTCCTCTGTTGAAATGGGCTCGAAGGCTTCAACGGACCAGTCGTCCTCTATGCGTTGTTCGTCGTCGTCATCGAACGGGCAGTTGTCGTTAGTTGTTGTCTGCAATGGGCAACCCGCAATCGTTACAGTCCGCGCAGACGCACCAATTCGGATGGGCTTCCCGGTTAGCACAGGGTTGGCACTCCTCCTCGTAGGGGGTTTCGGGCTCAAACTCGGCCTCGCAACGTTCACAGATCATTCGGCCTCCCATTCGCTTTCGCAGCTCCAGCACATGAATTCGCCTTGCTCGCCGTCTCTCGAAACCGTGCAGGTGCGCTTGCACCTGGCGCAGCGGGCATTGGCTAACGTGTAGCGGTCGGAACGGTCAAACCCGACCTCGGCCGCCTCCTCGACGCGGGCGCGGTATTCGGCAAGGTCGTCGGCGTTCATGGCCAAAACTCCTCAGGGAACGTAGGACGCGCATAGTCTGAACCTAACGGCACGTCCAAAACCCGCGCAAGCTTCAAAACGTACGCTGCCAACCCGTCTTTCGCGTGCCGCTTTATTTCGTAGGCTCGGTCCTTCAACATCGGTTCGGTCACGGTCCTTCTGCTCAGTTTGATAGCACGGCGTTTCATCGGGAAGCCTCCTGTTCTAGTCTCTCGGCCTCTTTCAGATAGGCGCGCGGTTTCATTCCGCGAGCGGCCAGCGAACGCAATTCGGCGGCCCGGCGCAGCATGTTGTCCCGGTCGGATTCTGGCTTCGGCTGGACCGCCTGTAACCCGCCAGGGCCGAACAGCTCGATGCTTGCGCGTCTCAGAGCCGCACGCCTGGCGCGCCTGGACACCTTGCCGGATGGTGACAAGATGCTGTGATCTATGCTCGGCCAAGTCATACCGAAAGCTCCCGAATCATCGCGTTTAGTTCCGAGTAGGACAGCTTCGGAGAATCCCAGCGAACACCGTCTCCGGTGGTCTTCCCGACCAGTCCTTCCGATTCGATGAACTTGCGATAATTCCTGTAGTTCCTGGCGGCCGTGTATAGGCCGTAATCATTGCCGATCCAAAGCGCCACATTCCAAGTCTCCCGATTCTTCCATCCGTTGTAGTTCATCGTCTTTTCCCTTTCTGCGCCGTAGCGCGTTACTTCAGAGCTTCGAGAAGAGCGCGGCTCTGCTCCACGAATTCACCGTAGCAGGAACACAGCACTTTGACCGTGACGTTTTTGTCGTGGGCTTCCTGAGACAAGTGCTCCACGAACGCATCCGTTGTGTGCTGGAGCGCAGCGACGAGCGCGGCGACGGTGGCGCTCATGCGCTGGCCGTAATCCGTGCTGATCTTGTAGTTCGGGCAATTCTGCCGGTTCTCATCGAAAGACGCCCGCTCCTCCGCCGACCAGACTCCCGACTCAGGAATGTAGCCGTTCGCCTTGTCTGTCATGGCCGCTCCTTTCACGCTGTTTTCCAATTGATTCCTTGACGCTTCGCCACTTCGTGGGAGTTATAGTGCCGAAGGAAGGAGCCGAAGCCGAATCGCGCCATATCCGCCTTGCAGACTCGGCAATATCCCGCTTCGGCGTAGTATCCCGAGCCGTCCGGCTGACGCTCATCGGAGCGGCTGGTCATAACGAAATCGGAATCTTTCCAATGCTTTTTCATCTGTCCTTACCTCCATGAGGCGGCTGATAGCTCAGCCGCCTGAGCAGGCTAGGCGCGCGAGAACCGAGTCGCCGCTTGGAACTCCAAGTTATCGGGATGCACCACCGTAACGGACGTGAAAAACTCGCGGTTCTCGGACCAGCGGCCAATATCAAGCTTGACCAGGTAGACATTCGTGATGTGACCGTCGCCGCGGTCCATGTGACCGTGCCCGACAACCTCACCGCACCACAATCCGTCGATCACAACCCGGTCTCCGGCGTCGTACATCGTTTGCTTGTTCATTTCGTCCTCCCTTTCGTTAGCTATCCTACCCTTATATACGCATATGCCAGTACAAAGATTCCATATCGTGATACGATTCATGGTAGCAATCTTGCTTAGTCAAAACCCATGCCAACAACATGTCTACTAACACAATGCTTTCTGACTGGTCAGTCAATCACCTAGCCCATACCTAAACTGACCAGCCAGTTCCATTATCCTGGTACCCTGTACGTGGACACGGTGATATTGATATACGCTCTCTTAACACACTGTGACTAATCTTAGTTATATATACTCTTAATCCGCGCGTATGCGCGTGATGCGCGCGCGGGTTTCCATGTATGTCTGCGCGCCGACATGCCGTTGAGCTTCCGTTAAGGTGAGAGCAGGGCCCGGCCAAAGGAACCCCCACCTACACCCCCCAGGCGGGGATCGCAACCGCGACGAGACGGGAACCTTAGCCCCCGGCTAGTCTCTTTTCTCTGAATTCTCTTCTGTGGAGAAGGGAACTGGATTTCTACGTCTCCGGCTATTGGCTAGGCGGGCTTTGTGTTCTTCTGACAGTGTGCGATGGGGTTTCTGAGAAAATCCGCGTATTGTGACGAGGCGCTTAGGGAGTGTGAAGCGTCGGTATGGGGAGTTTGAGGCGAGGGGTTGGCCTTGGCCGTGGCCGCGTTTGGCGAGGAGGCGGATGGTTTTAGGGGATGGGGTGGTGATTGTGGCTGTAGATTCGGCGTCGTTGAAGATGATGCAAGTCTCTGATTCTAGGCGTGTCATTTAGCAGCTCCTTTCGTTATTGTTGAGTGGGGCGGCGAGGTAGCGGAGGAAGTGGCGGTGTGGGCCGTTGGTGGCTTGGTAGAGTTCGAGGTGGCCGTCTGTTGGGTCTTGGGATGGGTGTGTGGAGCAGGTAGGGCAGGCGGAGGTATCGACGTAGGTGCGTGAGAAGGGTGGGGTAGCTGGTGTGGGAGTGCAGGAGCAGCCGGATAGGTGCCAGGGGTCGAGGCATTTTGGGGTCATTGGGGCTCCTATTCCGCCAATCCGCCACAATCCGCCATTAATCCGCCATGTCGGATTGGAATTCTATTCCGCCAATCCGCCACCACCCTTTAGGGTGGCGGAATGGTGGATTGATTCCTGGGGGGTATGAGATTTCGGTCATTCCGCCAACGGGACGTACCGGTAGGCTGCCTTCATCGGGCGGCGGGTTGTGTTGACGAGCCGTCCGGCGTCGGAGGCGAGCTTGACGTAACGCTCGGCTGTCCTCACCGACCAGGACATCAACCCGCAGATGTCCTCCTTGGAAAAAAGGGACGCGCCGTTCTGCTCCAAGCACGAATACATCTTCTTGAGTTCAAAATTGATATCACTAACCGGCACACTCTCAGAAACACCTATCTTAACCTTCGACTCGTTCTCGTCGTCGTCTTCGATGGTGATTTCGAGGGTCTTGCCTTCCATGGCTCCGTCGCGGGTCTTGTTGAAGGTCCAGGTGCGGGTGGGGGAGTCCTTGACGGGCCGGTCGAGGTAGATCACGTCTGCCGCCACGTCCTCCATCGCGGAGGCCCCACGGCTGCCACGGTCCTGACCGTCGTCACCGGGCTTGCCCTTGTGGTGCATGATGATCCCAGCCACCCCGTACACCTCGCAGATCATGTCCCGAAAGAGAACCAGCGCCTGACCCATCTCGTCGTTGTCGGCTTCCCTGAGTTTGCCCTTGACGTCCCGAAGGGTGTCTACGATAACGACGTCGTAGGGGTGGGGGTTGGGGTCGCCCTCGAAAAGCGGCTGCGCCGCCCTCAACTCGACCTCAAGGTCTTTCAGGTTCTTCTTGGATTCGAGGTTCCAGGGCAACTTGCACTTGACCATGATGTTCCTGCCAAGCTCCGCCGCCTCCTCGTCGGTGAAGAGCCTGGTCAGGCGCTGCTTTATCTGGGTTTCCCCCATCTCCTGAGATAGATACAGCACCCGTCCCTTACGGGTTTCGAGCGGCCCGAAGGGCTTGCCGAGCGCAATGCATGAACCCAGAAGAAGGCCGGTGTATGTCTTGCCGACGCCTCGTCTGGCGGCAATCAGCGAGACCGTACCTTTCGAGAAAACGTCGGGGATGAGGAAGGCTTGCGGCGAGGGGATCTCCGAGTGCATCAGGTCATAAAAAGTCCAGCTCTTGCATTCCCTCTTTTTCGGCTCTGGCTCTGGGTCTTGACTCGGAAAATCTACCACTTCCACCGTTTTCCCTCCTTCCAGGGAAAAAAATGGCCGGAAACCTGTCAAGGCTTGTCGGTGGGATAGGCACCTATCCGGCCTTTTCCCCTTCTACGCCTTGACTTAAGACGAGTCAAGACCTATCCTGAAACTCCACCTGCAACGGGTGGCCCTTTCGCTTATGGCCACAACCCCAACCGGTTGTGGCCGTTTTTTCTCGAAGCGGGATTCTCTTGACTTTGCTCTTGACAGGAGCGCACACTCTCGTTCCGTGTGGTGGAAAGAAAAGCACGGATGCACCTGTCATACGTGCGAGTCCGACCGCCGCATCGAACGACTACTCGTTGAAATCCTCCTCGTCATCGACTGCATCAACCACAAAATCCCTACAGCCGACGTGGAAACGTCCGCGTCAATAAACTGGGCTACGCCCATCGAACAGGAGCATTGACATGCCCGTCACACTCACAGACTCTCAGAAAGTCGTCGGAACCTTCGTGCCTGTTGACGCGAAAGGTAACGCGACCGCACCGGGCGGCCCGCTCTCGGTCTCCGTCGGAGACGCGACCGTTCTCTCTGCTTCCGTCATCGACGCCACGACGTTCTCGATCTCCGCCGTCGGTCCGCTCGGTGCCAACATCGCAGTGTCCGTTACAGACGGCGTTGCTACAGCGCAGGACTCCGTTACAGTCGTCGGCGGCGCGGAAGTCTCCGCATCCATCTCCTTCGGCGCACCGACCGCGCAGTAGCATGAGTACACGCAGTAAGGTTGGAAGAACAAAGCCAGCCACGCGCAGTGCCGGTAAGAGCAACCGGGCCAACGTTACTAGCGGCAAGGGCCCGTGGGCCGTACAGCCGCCAACAAAGAAACGTTACGCTGCACCACTGGAATACACCAGAGACAACCACCCCAACATCGGCTACATCTGGGGAAAGCACGACTAGTGTGCGCCGCTTACGGTTGTTACTGTGCCTGGTGCCGTTGCTTTGGGGATGCGCACACTATCAGGCCGATAGGCGAACTATCGCCTCCGCTATCAACGTCTACACATACGCATACACCGAGTACGATCAGCTTTGTCACAACCGCCAGCGAGATCCCGAATGGAAAGCCGACCCGACGTGTCCGAGCTTCGAGCAGGCCATTGCAAACACCAGACGAGCTATCGCCGCAGCAGATAAAGCAGTGGCGGCAAAAGGCGAAAGCGGCTTCCAGATGGCTGATCTCAAAAGCTCCGTCGAGAGTCTAGAGAAGTTCATCAATGGCGCTCGACCCGATCACTGAAGCAGAAGACGTTGCGGCGTCGGTATTCAAACTGCTCGCCACGAAAGAAGGTCAGGTGTTGCTGGCTACACTCCTTGGAGACTACGGTATCGAGCAGGACGAGTTGGACAGGTTGGTCGAGGCGTTGCCAGACGTAACGCCTCCGGATAAAGATGGAGGTCTCACATGATTCCGTTGGACACCTCGAAGATCGTTACGATTCTGACTCAGGGCGCGGGCATCATGGTATTCATTCAGGGCTTGAAGAATTTCTTCCCGACGATCTTCGATAAGACTCCGAAGCTCGCACAGATTCTCGCGGCTGTCGCGGCGCTGATCGCCGCGCTGATTCCGTGCCTGAAGTCGGGCATCGACGCTGGCTGCGTCGTTCAGGCCGTGCTGACGTTCCTTACGGCCATCGGGATCTATCATTCAGTGGCGCAGTCCGGCGGATCGGTCCAGCCGCCTCTTCCCCCGTCGGCACCGACCAAGTAAGCCATGCCAGCGATTGCTCCAACCTACTCACACGGTAACAACGCCGCCGACGGCACGGTGGTCGGCGCTGGTAAGCCAATCTATATCGGTGACGGCACGACCTCTAACCCGTGCATGGTTGTGGTCTGCAAAGTCGGTACGGCAATCGTCGCGTTGCAGGGCAACGGAGGAGCAATCGACTCGACCGGAAACCCGCCGTCAGACGAATGGGTTGACTGCTCTAACGGTGGATACTCTTTGGTCCCAGGTCAGACTCTCGCAAAGTTTCTTCCGCTGACGCTCCCGTTCTGGAGAACCTACATCGTCCAGAACACAGGAGCCAATGTGGTCTCATATGTCCCTGGGCTTCGTAGCACTACCGGAGATTTCGGTCCAGCAAACAGAATCCCTATTACCGGAACACAAAGCTTCGCATAAGGAGAATCAATGGACGCGCAGACCGACGGGACCTTCAAACTCACTGGCAAGATCCACTTTGAACACCGTGACAAGGATGGCGTTCTAAAGGACGAACGCTTCATCAACAACCTCGTCGTGTCGGCAGGCAAGGCGACGGCTGCGGGGTTGATCAACACGGCGGTTTCAAACGCAATCAAGTACATCGCCATCGGCACGGGCTCTGTCGCCCCGGCTGCCGGTGACACCGCGCTCGGAAACGAGATCACGACCTCCGGCGGTGCGCGAGCCCTGGCCACCACCCTCAACCGCGTCACCACCACAGTCACCAACGACACGGCCCAGTGGATCGTCACGTTCTCCTTCACCGGGTCCTTCGCCGTTACCGAGTCCGGCCTGTTCGATCAGCTCTCCATCGGCGGCAACATGCTCGCCCGCCAGACGTTCACGGCAATCAACGTCGTGAATACTGACTCGCTTACCGTTACCTGGAAAGTGCAGTGTTCCTAGAATCAGAAAGATCCATCAGTGATTGATGACGTATCCATTCTCAAGAAGCTCAAGCGAACACTTAGCGAATCGCTCTCACCGAGAGATGTCGTGGCAGCTTCAGCTCCTCCGGGGAAGCAGTGGACTCAGACCCTTGGCGAAGTCTTGGGGATGGCGTCACCGGAATCGGTATCTGCGATGACAGATTACGCAATCACTATCTACCCTGACCCCGGAACGCCGCCGCCGCCTCCGGGGAACAACTATTACGTTGCGCCTAACGGAAAGTCGAGCAACAACGGCTCGATCAATAGTCCGTGGGACTTCAATACGGCGTTCGGACAGCCGAGGTCTCCTGGCGACAACTATTACATGCGTGGTGGGCTGTACTCCAACACTTACAACACCATCATCTACTTGACCGGCTCCTCGTCTAACCCGATCACGGTTCAGAGCTATCCGGGCGAGTGGGCGATCCTCGACGGCGGTACGGGCGGTATCAACGTAGGCACCCTTCAGGTCAGGGGTAGCTACACGACGTACCGTGACTTCGAGATCACGGCCCTCACGCAGAACAGGGTGTCTACGCAGTCTGGCTCAAACCCGACCGACATCACACTTCCGGACGGCGTGAGAATCTTTCAGGCGAGCGGTACTGGGCCTGGTAACAAGTTCGTGAACCTCTACGTGCATGACGTGAGGCAGGGCTTCTCATGGTGGGTCGAGGCATCCAACTCGACGGCGTATGGCTGCATTTCGATGTACAACGGATGGACCGCGCCGGATCGCGGCCACGGTCACGCTTGCTACACTCAGAATCAGGCTCCGTCAACAAAGACGATTGAGCAATGCGTGACGTACTCCGGCTTCGGTCTGGGAATGCAAATCTACGGTTCTGGCTCTGCCTACGCTGACAACTACACGATCAAGCATTGCACTGGCATCAACGCTGGAGACTTGGAGCCAACCGGCGGCTCTCATATTTTCTTGCTCGGTCTGTTCGGAGGCGAAGCCTCGAACAACACAATCGACACCAACGTTTTCTATCGAACCGGATCGGTTGGCAGCGGGGCGTCCGACGGAAGCGGTACCGATTTCCAGATCGGATATCTGAACAGCTCAACGAACGTCGTAAACACGACCGTGACAGGCAACTACATTCCGTGCAGCGCGTACTTCTATCCTAACGTTCAGGGTCTGACCGCGACTGGAAACGACTTCTTCGGGGTCGTTACTGGAATCAGTACCGGTAGCTATCCGAATAATACGTACCACGGCAAGGTCAACCCTACAGGCGTCATCGTCCGAGGTCCATACGCCAACGCATATGAAGCTGGTAGATCGACTGTCACGATATTGAACTGGGACGGCGTGGCCAATGCCACGGTAGACATGACCGGCTTCTTGACGCCGGGGCATAACTATGCGATCTACAATGCCCTCAACTACACTCAGGGGGCTAATCAGCCGACCCCGATAGCTACGGGCGCGTACAACGGAGGAACGATTGCGTTTCCGTTGAGTACCCTGACCGTGGCTCCTCCGAGGGGAATTGCGGCTCCGCCAAATCCAGCGCCAACTCTTGGAGTATTCATTGTGAGGACTACTTCGTAGTCTATGGCCGTAACATTTGATGCCGTAGGCGCACACTTTAGCGGCGACGCGGCAAGCTTCTCATTCAGCCACACGGCGTCCGGCTCTAACCGGTACGTCATCCTCGTGGTCGGATGTATTCCTGATAACGGAACAGACAACGATCCGATGAGCGGGACGGCACCGACTTACGGTGGCGTCACGATGACGAAGCTTGCTGACATTCGGTACCCTGGTGCCAAAGATCACATCTACATGTGGGGCCTCAAGGCCCCGGCTACCGGATCTCAGACCGTCGCCATCACGTTCAACTCGGCCTGCAACGCTTCCGGTAACACGATCTCTTATACGGGAGTAGATCAAACAACTCCTGTTGGCACCACGAACACCACTACT
>Ga0335070_10011309_pt1 | contig 10419 bp, 10 predicted proteins | sample Lox_Sample_13_FD_206722 | JGI IMG/M metagenome (GOLD analysis project Ga0335070, IMG submission 206722) | Soil microbial communities from Loxahatchee National Wildlife Refuge, Florida, United States - Lox_Sample_1.3 | ecosystem: Environmental > Terrestrial > Soil > Wetlands | place: USA...
GGTGTGCCGGAGCTGGTCCTGCATGGCGGCGGCAACACGTCGGTCAAGACCACGATGAAGGACACGCTCGGCGAGGACGTCGAGGTGCTGTGCGTGAAGGGCAGCGGTTGGGATATGGGCGTGATCGAGCCGCCCGGCCTGCCCGCGGTGCGGCTTCAGCCGCTGCAGAAGCTTTACGGCCTCGACGCGCTGACCGACGAGGACATGGTCAATTTCCAGCGCTGCAACCTGCTCGATTCCTTCGCACCGAACCCATCCGTCGAGACGCTGTTCCACGCCTTCCTGCCGCACAAATTCATCGACCACACGCACGCCAACGCGGTCCTGGCGCTCAGCGACCAGCCCAATGGCGAAGAGCTGTGCCGCGAGGTCTATGACGGGCGCTGCGCCATCGTCGAATACGTGATGCCCGGCTTCGCGCTCGCGAAGATGGCCGCCGAGGCGCAGAAGACGATGCCGAAGGCGGAAGGCCTCGTGCTGCTCAAGCACGGCATCTTCACCTGGGGCGACGACGCGAAGCAGGCCTACGATCGCATGATCGACCTGGTCAGCCGTGCCGAGGATCGGCTCAAGAAGGGCCGCCGCAACGTCTTCGCGCCCGGCGCGCTGCCGTCGCAGCTGGCGAGCCCGGCCGAGGTGGCGCCGATCCTGCGCGGTGCCGCCGCCATCCCGGTCGATGCGAACGACGGCATGTTCAAGCGCTGGATCGTCGAATTCCGCACCGGCGACGCGATCCTCAATTTCGTCAACGGTGCCGAGCTGGCGCGCTACAGCCAGGCCGGCACGATCACGCCGGACCATGTCATCCGCACCAAGGAAAAGCCGATGATCGTGCCGGCGCCGGAGGCCGGCAAGCTCGACGAGTTCACGAAGGCGGTGAAGGCGGCGTTGGAAAAATACGCGGCGGACTACAAGGCCTATTTCGAGCGGCAGAACGCGCGCGTTGGCGGCATCAAGAAGATGCTGGATACGGTGCCGCGCGTGATCCTGGTGCCCGGCCTCGGCGTGTTCTCGCTCGGCGCCTCCGCCAAGGACGCGGCGATCGCGGCGGACATCTATGACAACGCGGTGACGACGATCACCGATGCCGAAGCGATCGGCAAGTTCACCAGCATTTCCGAAGACGACATCTTCGACGTCGAGTATTGGTCGCTTGAGCAGGCAAAGCTCGGCAAGGGCGTAGAGAAGCCCCTTGCGCGGCATATCGCGCTCGTCACCGGCGGCGGCAGCGGCATCGGGGCAGCGACCGCGCAGGCTTTTGCAGCACAGGGCTGCGAGATCGTGGTGCTCGACCGCGACGAGGCGGCGGCACAGGCCGCCGCGAAGAAGCTCGGCGGCATCGGGCTTGGCTGCGACGTGACGAAGGCCGATCAGGTGCGTGCGGCGTTCGACCACGCCGCCCGGCGCTTCGGCGGCGTCGACATCGTCGTGTCGAATGCGGGTGCCGCGTGGCAGGGCAGGATCGGCGAGGTCGACGACGCGACGCTGCGCCAGAGCTTCGAGCTGAACTTCTTCGCCCATCAGCTTGTGGCGCAGAATGCGGTGCGCATCATGCGCGCGCAGAAGACCGGCGGGAGCCTGCTGTTCAACGTCTCCAAGCAGGCGGTGAATCCGGGCCCGGATTTCGGGCCTTACGGCCTGCCCAAGGCCTCGACCATGTTCCTGATGCGGCAATACGCGGTCGACTACGGCAAGGACGGCATCCGCTCCAATGCCATCAATGCCGATCGCATCCGCACCGGCCTGCTGACCGACGCAATGGTCGCCTCGCGCTCCAAGGCGCGGGGCTTGAGCGAGCAGGAATACATGGGCGGCAACCTGCTCGGTCGCGAGGTGAAGGCGTCCGACGTGGCGCAGGCCTTCGTCGCCCTCGCGCTCGCCAGCAAGACCACCGGCGCGGTGCTCACCGTCGACGGTGGCAATATCGCCGCGGCTCTGCGATGATCGTGCCGACCGTTGCATGCCGCGAAAGGGGCATGAGGTTTTGCCGTGCCCTGCACGTGGCGCCGCGGGCTAGGTTGCGGCCATGAAGGAAAATCGCGGCATCGATCATCTGGTGCTGGCCGTGCGCAGCCTCGAAAAGGCGGCGCCCGTCTATGAGCGGCTGGGCTTCACGCTGACGCCGACGGCACAGCACCCGTGGGGCACGGCGAACCGGCTGGTGCAGCTCCAGGGCAATTTCCTCGAGCTGCTCGCGGTTGCCGATCCGGCGAAGATCCCATCGGCCAAGGCCTTCTCATTCGGCGGCTTCAACAAGGCTTTCCTCAAGAAGCGCGAAGGCTTCTCGATGCTCGTCTTCGCGGGCAACGACGCGAGGGCCGATCAGGCCGAGTTCGCGGCCGCGGGTCTGCAGGCCTACGCGCCGTTCGATTTCTCGCGCAAGGCAAAGCAGCCCGGCGGCGAGGAGGTGACGGTCGGCTTCTCGCTTGCGTTCGTCACCGACCCGCGCCTGCCCGAGGCCGCGTTCTTCACCTGCCAGCACCACGCGCCGCAGCATTTCTGGAAGCCGGACTACCAGCGCCACGCCAATGGCGCCGTCGCGGTTCGCGAGGCGATCATGGTAGCCGACGATCCGGCTTCGCTTGCCGACCTGTTCGCGAGTCTGCAGGGCAAGGACGCGGTGAGGGCGAACGTCGGTCAGCTTATCGTCATCACCGCACGGGGGCGCGTGACTGTGCTCGATCGCCAGCACGCCGCGGCCCGGTTCGGCGAGGCGCTGCCGCAGGGTCCGCAGAGCCCGCACTTCATTGGCTATCGCGTCGCGGTCGCCGACGTTGCAAAGACCCAGGCGGTGCTGGACAAGGCAGGCGTGCGCTATCGCGCCTCCGCCGGCGCGCTGCAGATCCCGCCCGCCGACGCCTTCAATACGATCATCGAATTCGCGGCCTAGGCCTCGATATACTTCTTGAAGAAATCGAGCGTGCGCTCGCGTGCGATGCGCGCACTGCCGGCATCGTAGCTGCCGCGCTGATCGCAGTTGAAGCCATGGCCGGCCTGGTAGAGGTGGATCTCGACCTTGCCATCCTTCTGCGCCGCACGCACCTTGTCGACCTCCGCCATCGGGATGGCGTGGTCCTTCTCGCCGAAATGCATGATCACCGGGCATTTCGGCCGCTCCGTCGCGACCGCGCCGATGCCGCCGCCGTAATAGGACGAGGCCGCGGAGAAGCCGTCGAGCCGCGTCGCCGCGAGCCAGGCGAGAAAGCCGCCCCAGCAATAGCCGACCACGCCGAGCCTGCCGGCCGGCTTGATCGCGTTGCGCGCCGCTGCGATGTCGCGCAGTGCCGCGTCCGTGTCGGACTTCCCCTTCATGTCGCGGCCGACCATGACGTCGCCCTCGCTGTAGCCGACCTCGAAATTCGGCTTGATGCGGTCGAACAGCGCAGGGGCGATCGCCGTGTAGCCGTCGGCCGCGAAGCCGTCGGTGACGCGGCGGATGTGGTCGTTGACGCCGAAGATCTCCTGGATGACGACGATGCCGCCGCGCGGCTTTCCGGCCGGGTCGGCGCGATAGGCCGAGAATTTGTGTCCATCCGACGCGGTGAGGGTGACGGTCTTGCCCAAGGCGCTCTCTCCACTGCTGAAACGAAGCAGCGGACTTAGCACCGTCCACGCGCACAAACAAGCGATCTGCTACTTGTCCGTTACCGCCGCCGTGAAATCGCGGCCGAGCGTGCCGCCCGTCATGCCGTCGTGCTGCCGCAGCACGTAGGCGGCAAGATCGAAGCTGACGTAACACTCGTTAACAATCAGGGCGAGCTTCACGAGTTGATCGGGTGCCAGCGCATCGAGCCGCATCAGGTCGCGCACATAGACCGCGTCGGCCCAGAGCTGCTGGCTGAACGAGTCGCCGAGGTTGTTGTCCTTGACGAATGGCTTGAAGGCACGGCCGGCGATGCCGGAGAAGCGGTGGAACATGAAGCCGTGCCGCCGCAGCTCGGCGTCGACATCGGCGAAGAGCGGCTGGCCGCGATACATCTCCACGAACGCGACTTCCGTGTGTACGACCAGCACCGAGGCGAGGGCACGCTGCGCACCGCGCAGGATATCGAGCTCGGCGCCCTGCACGTCCATCTTGAGATAGTCGGCCGCCGCGGCCTCGCCAACATCGTCGAGCCGCTTCGTCTGCAGCTTCGTGCGCTTCACCACGGTGGTCAGCTCGGCGAGCGCCTGGAAGATCTCGAGCAATGGCGTGTTGGGTTCGTAGAGCGACGAGGTCATCGCGTAGTTGCATTCACGCAGCTCGGCCTCACCGCCGCTGCCGACCGCATAGGGCAGGTAGCGCTGCGCGGGATGCTGCGCGTTCAGCTTCTCGCATTCCGCCGCGACCGGCTCGAAGCCGACGACGCTCGCCTTGCCGGCCCGGAGCAGTGCCGCATGCGCCTGCTCGCGGCCGAGGCTCATCGCGCCGATATCGACGATCTTGATCGGCGGCGCCGCCTCGCGCAGCAGCGCCATCGCTTTCGGAAGGCTCATCTCTCCCGCCAATTCGCCCCGAGTCGAGGGCCGAATCGTAGCACAGGCCGTCCCATGGGCCGTTCAGACGTTGAAGCGGAACAGCATCACGTCGCCGTCCTTCACGACGTAGTCGCGCCCTTCCTGGCGCATCTTGCCGGAATCCTTGGCGCCCTGCTCGCCGCCAGAGGCGATGTAGTCGTCATAGCCGATCGTCTCTGCGCAAATGAAGCCGCGCTGGAAGTCGGTGTGGATGGCGCCCGCCGCCTCGGGCGCCTTGGCGCCCTTCGGCACGGTCCAGGCGCGGGCTTCCTTGGGGCCGACGGTGAAGAAGGTGATGAGGCCGAGCAGGCCGTAGCCGGCGCGGATCACGCGGGTCAGGCCCGTTTCCTTGAGGCCGAGCGAGTCGAGGAATTCCTGGCGGTCTCCTTCGGGCAGCAGCGCCACCTCGGCCTCGATCGCGGCGGAGATCACGACCGACATGGCGCCCTCGCGCGCGGCCTTCTCGGCGACTTTCTTCGACAGCGCGTTGCCTTCGGACGCCGAAGCTTCCTCGACGTTGCACACGTAAAGAACAGGCTTCGTTGTGAGCAGTTGGAGCTGGCGCACGATCTCGGCCTCCTCGGCCGTCGGCTTGAAGACGCGTCCCGGCTTGCCGTCGCGTAGCAAGGCGAGGATCGGCTCCATCACCTCGAGTTGCGCCTTCGCCTCCTTGTCGTTGCCGCGCGCCTTCTTCTGTGCGGCATTGACGCGCTTTTCCAGGCTGTCCATGTCGGCGAGCATCAACTCGGTCTCGACCGTGTCGGCGTCGCGGATCGGATCGACCGAGCCTTCGACATGGGTGATGTCGCCGCCCTCGAAGCAGCGCAGCACATGGGCGATCGCGTCGACCTCGCGGATGTTGGCGAGGAACTGGTTGCCGAGGCCTTCGCCCTTGGAGGCGCCGCGCACCAGGCCGGCGATGTCGACGAATTCGAGCTGCGTCGGAATCTCCTTCGCGGACTTCGCGAGGGCCGCCAGCTTGTCGAGCCGCGCATCGGGCACGGGTACACGGCCGATATTCGGCTCGATCGTGCAGAACGGATAGTTGGCGGAAGCTGCAGCGGCCGTTGCCGTCAGCGCGTTGAAAAGGGTCGATTTGCCTACATTCGGCAGGCCGACGATACCGCAGCGGAAACCCATGATGCTTACTGCCTGTCAGAAAGAATTGGTACCTGAGAAAGCAAACTAGAGTGCGTCACCCGCGGGCTCGACCGGCGGGTCCATCTTGCCGCCTGCGGGATGGATGCACGGATCAAGTCCGTGCATGACGCGCTGAAGGAACATCGCTACTCCGCCGACTTCTTGCCCGCGTCCTTCCTCGGGGCGTCCGCCTTGGGCGGCGGCGGATTCACCGCATGCGCCACCCGGCTCATGAAGCCGGCCTCGTCGCCGGCGACGAGCCGCGGCACCTCGGCGGCGATCGCGTCGAGCACCGGACCCAGCCACGCCGTGTCGGCCTTGGCGAAATCGTGCAGCACGTAGCCGCTCACCAGGTCCTTGTGCCCCGGATGGCCGATGCCGATGCGAACCCGGCGGTAATCCGGCCCGAGATGCGCGTCGATCGAGCGGATGCCGTTGTGCCGCGCTTCACCCGCACCTTGCCTGGCAGCAGATCGAGCTCGTCGTAGAAGACGAAAACCTCTTCTGGCGCGAGTTTGTAGAACCGCGCTGCCGCCTGCACTGCCTGGCCGGAGTCGTTCATATAGGTAAGTGGCTTGAGCGCCACTACCTTGGTCGAGCCGATCTGGCCGTCGCTGGCATAACCTTCGAAGCGCGCGCGCCACGGGGAGAAGCCATGGCGGCGGACGATCTCGTCCACCGCCATGAAACCGACATTGTGCCGGTGCTTCGCGTAGGTCGGTCCCGGATTGCCCAGGCCGACCAGCAGCGCCATCCCGGCCAAAGCCGCTTACTTCTTCGCCGGGGCCTTCCCGCCGGCAGCCGCCGGGGCCGCGGCCGGAGCCGCACCCTTGGCGCCGGCCGCAGGCGCCGCACCAGCCGCAGGCGCCGCACCGCCCGCCGCGGGAGCCGCCGCACCGGCTTCGCCGGCCGCGGGAGCCGCCGCGGCGGCCTTGGCCGCCGCCTCGGCCGCTTCTTCCTCGGGCGACTTGAGCACGCTCGGCGCCGCGACGGCCGCGACCGTGAAGTCGCGCGCGATCGTGGGCTTCACGCCCTGCGGCAGCTTCACCTTGCTGATGTGCACGCTGTCGCCGATGTCCAGCCCATCGAGATCGACCGTGATGACCTGCGGGATGTTGTCGACCGTGCAGTACACCTCGATCACGTGACGAACGACGTTCAGCACGCCGCCGCGCTTCAGACCCGGCGACTTGTCCTTGTTGGCGAACTCGACAGGGATCGACACGCGAATGCGCGTGTGCTCGCCGACGCGCATGAAGTCGACATGCTCCGGCTTGTCCGTCACCGGGTGGAGCTGCACGTCGCGCGGCAGCACGCGGATGGCGCCGCCGTTGAGCTGCACGTCGAATACGCGCGTGAAAAAGCTCTGCCCTGCCTTCTGGATTTGCATCCACAGTTCCTTGGGGTCGAGGTCGATGAGCTGCGGGGCCTGCTTTTCGCCATAGATCACGGCGGGCACGCGCCCGGCGCGACGGGTGGCGCGGGCGGCCCCCTTTCCGGCCCGCTCTCGCGGCTGCGCCGCGATCGTCACTACTTCAACCATCTTTGTCTCCTTCTCTCACAAACGGCGCCGGCCTCCAGGGGTGCCGGTCGCCCACACGAAGCCCGTTCAGTCGAACAGGCTCGATACCGAACGTTCCTCGCTGATGCGGCGGATCGCCTCGGCCATCAGCGGCGCAATCGAGATCTGGCGGATGTTGTGCGACACGCGCACCGCTTCCGTACCTTGGATGCTGTCGGTGATCACCAGCGATTTGATCGGCGAGGCCGACACGCGTGCCACCGCACCACCCGACAGCACGCCATGCACCACATAGGCATGGACCTCGGTGGCGCCAGCCTCTTTCAGCGCCACCGCGGCGTTGCACAGCGTGCCGGCCGAATCGACGATGTCGTCGGCGAGAATGCAGCAGCGGCCCGCGACGTCGCCGATGATGTTCATCACTTCCGACACGCCGGCGCGCTCGCGCCGCTTGTCGATGATGGCAAGGTCGGCGTCGATGCGCTTGGCGATGGCACGCGCGCGCACCACGCCGCCGACATCGGGCGACACCACCACAAGCGACTGGCCCTTGAATCGCTCCAGGATGTCCTTCACGAACACCGGGGCGGAGAACAGGTTGTCGGTCGGGATGTCGAAGAAGCCCTGGATCTGTCCGGCGTGGAGGTCGAGCGTCACGACGCGGTTGGCGCCGGCGGTGGTGATCAGGTTGGCGACGAGCTTGGCCGAGATCGGCGTGCGGGATCCGGATTTGCGGTCCTGGCGGGCGTAGCCGTAATAGGGAATCACCGCGCTGATGCGGCGCGCGGAGGCGCGGCGCAGCGCATCGCAGGTAACCAGCAGCTCCATCAGGTTGTCGTTGGCTGGGTACGAGGTCGACTGGATGATGAAGATGTCCTCGCCGCGCACGTTCTCGAGGATCTCGACGAATACCTCGAGATCCGAGAAGCGGCGGACGCTGGCCTTGGTCAGCGGCAGGTTCAATGCCGCGCTGATCGCCTCGGCCAAGGGCCGGTTGCTGTTGCAGGTGAGGATCTTCATGCGGGCAGAGCCCCGGTCCCGATGCGCCTAACTACCTGAAAAATAAACAGGAAACCCGCGAAGGGACTCCTCCCCCGCGGGCGGCGCGGAATGTATCAGTCTGTCATCCCCCTGTAAACCGGCTTCACCGCCGCAGGGCGCCCCTAGAACTGGATACTCAGATTTAGAGCCACGAATTCATCGGCGCCATGCTGGCCGTCGAATTCCTCGGTCCGATGGGTGAAGCTGGCGCCCAACCGGGCCCAGTCGGCAACGATCGCCGCGCCGGCGGTGAAGTCGGCGACCAGCGGTTTGCGGTCCACGCTGCGGCTGTCTTCCCAGGTATTGCCGTCGATGAAGATATTGCGCGCGACCGCACGTCCCTCGCCGCCGACGAAGACGTACCAAGCGGGGCCATCGCGCAGGGCGGCCCGGTTGACGAACTCCGAGCCGGACAGCGCTGGCTGGACGCGCGGCTGGCCCCAATCGGCGCGCAGGCGCTGGCCGAAACGGATGACGCCGCCGGCGCCGGCGTAGGTAAAGATGTTACCGAGCGAGACATTGATCTCCGGCAGGAGATCCGTCTCGAACGGGCCGAGCGCCGTCGCGAGGCGCCACTTGCGCTCCTCGCTCACGATGATCCCGGGTTCGTTCTTGAGCTGAGAGGACCAGCCTTCGGCCTTGTTGAAGCCAAAGGCACTATGCCAGTCGTTCTGGACCTTGCGCCCGCCAGCTCCCGGACCGACCAGGCCGACGGCGAGGGTGGCGCGATCGAGCGTATGGTCGGTCTCGCGATAAAGCGAGGCGCCGCCGTAAAGCCAGGCGGCATAGGGCCGGTCGGCGGGGTCCGGCGGGTTCAGCCGCTTGTCCTCGGGCGTGAAGATGCTCTGCCCCAGGAAGCCGCCGAAATACAATCGGCCGCCCTCGGCCGGTAGCATGATGGCATCGGCCACGGAGCGCAGCCGGTCGAACCAGCGGTCTTCGCTCTCGTGCTGCGCGGCAAAGAGCGAGACATAGAGACCTTGCGTGTAGTGCTTGTCGCCGTGGAGCAGCGAGTCGTTCTCCTCGATGAGGTTGAACGTCCAGTCCCTGCCGCGCTCCTGCGCCGAGGCCGCGGTCCAGCTGGTGCACGCGGCAAGCGCCGCGACAAGAACGGATAGCCGGCGCCTCATTGCTTGACCGGCGCGCGCTCGATCAGATCGGCAAGTCCTTCCGCAGCACCGGTGGCCACGGCGCTGGCCACTTCGGCCCAGGCTTTGTCGAGGAATTCGGGGGTCACGTCGTTCTGCTGCTGCACTTGTCCCAGTTCGCTGCCATCCGGCGCAAAGACAGTCCACGTGATGGCGACGTTGCGCAGCTTCGGCCCACGCGGAACGATAAGCACTTCGCCGCGCACTTCGAAACTATCCTTATCGGTAGCCTCGGCCAGCTTGACGCCGTTGCGGCGCAGCGCGTAGTCGAGCGCACGGGCGAGCGCGAAGTCGCCATCGCGATCGCCGATGCGCGGCGCGCCGCTCACCTTGCCGATCTTCAGCGAGGGCCGCGGTGGCGGCGGGTTGACGGCTTCGGGCTGCAGGGCCGCCGCGAGCGCCGGCGCCGCGCTGCGCGCCACGGCGGCGAGATCCATGCCGCCGGCAGTCTGGACCGAGCGGTCGATCGGCACCTTGACCGTTTTCATCAGCGTGCCGCGCGGGTCGCGCAGCTCGAACTGCGCCACCGGCACGCCCTTGTCGCCCGGCATCGTCTCGCCTTCGAGCAGATAGCTCTGGCGGTTGCCCTCGCCGGTCGTCGCGGGAACGTTCTCGTGCAGCAGTGCCTCGGCGAGCTTGTTCGCGAGATCGACCGCCATCGGCTCCGGCAGGCCCGCGACCGGCAGCACGATCACGCCGGCGCGGTCGGGCAGGAACAGCAGCTTGTTGCCCTCGGCCTTTTCGTCGGGCTGGAACGGGCGCGGCAGGTTGCCGCACGCACCGAGCGCCAGCGCCGCGACGAAGGCGATGAGAAACCTAAAGCGCACAGGTCACCAGCAGGCCGAGAAACGCGAACGCCATCAACATGAACAGGTACGGCATATCCTGCGGGCCTAGGGAGCGAGCGCGATGACCGAGATCTCGCGGCCGTAATCCTTCTCGCCGCGCAGGCAGGCGCGGCGATAGCTGAAGAAGCGCTCCTCCTCCCGGCAGGTATCGTTGGCGAGCGCGTGCACGCTGCCGATCCCGATCTTCTTGAGCCGCCGTGCGACATAGCCGCGCAGCTCGAAC
>Ga0335070_10011310_pt1 | contig 10419 bp, 7 predicted proteins | sample Lox_Sample_13_FD_206722 | JGI IMG/M metagenome (GOLD analysis project Ga0335070, IMG submission 206722) | Soil microbial communities from Loxahatchee National Wildlife Refuge, Florida, United States - Lox_Sample_1.3 | ecosystem: Environmental > Terrestrial > Soil > Wetlands | place: USA: Florida...
GCCGCCGCCTTCAACGCGAATGCTCCCGGCCACCTGACGCACCTGTACACGCAGCTCCAGCCCGGGACGCCGCTGCGCACTCGCGTCGACCAGGTCCTGCGCATCTCGGGCCCTGGCGGCAAGGTCGACGTCACGCTGTACCTGGTCGACGACCGCAACGGACTGCCCGCGAACTCGGCGGCCCACGGCGACATCGTCGCCGCGTCACCCGACCACGGGACGCAGTACGTGTGGCCCGCGGCCTTCACCAGCGACCCGGATGCAAACGGCCGCTACCAGGGCTACGTCGGCATGGGCGAGCATTGGGGCGCCGACATCGCCGGCGGCCCCGGCGGCATGCTGGCCTGGGAGGCGACCGCCCTGCACGAGCTCTCGCACACCCAGATGGTGGGCGAGTGGTCGAAGTGGTCCGTGAGCCAGCGTGCGATCACCTACGGCGCCGACGAGAACCACTACACCGAGGAGCTGCTGGGCGACCAGGAGGCCGCCATCAACGAGGGCACCGGCACCTACTTCGGCCACGTCCACAACCAGGCCGAGCGCCAGGCGACGCTCACCTGGCTCACCGACCCCGACTTCCGTTACTTCGTCGAGGGACAGTCGGTGCTCGCTGGCGAGGAGCGGCTCTACAAGGTGGCCGCGCGTCGCGAGGCGAAGATGGGGGACGTGACCGTCTTCCAGTACCGCTGGCAGGACGTCCCGGGCTTCTTCCTGCTCTTCAGCGAGAGCACCAGCACGGCCTTCTACACGCTGTTCTGGCTGAACGCGAACGGGGACCCGGATCGCGCGTTCCAGATGATCAACGCCGCCATCACCTCGATGTGGCAGTCGCGCACGAATCGCTTCCTCACCTACAGCGCGAACCGCCTGGCGCTCCAGCTCGAGGCCTTCGCGGCCACGCCCGACGGGGCGCGCGCGAAGACCGACGGCCACGCGACCTCGAGCATGTTCCCCTACGCGCTGCTCGACCTGCTGACGCACTTCGGCATGACCGAGCAGGAGTACAAGGCGGACCACGATCGCCAGCACCCCGACAAGAATCCCCGCGCCTACACCGAGTACTGGGCGCAGCGCGAGGCCGTGCGTCAGCTCCTGCAGCCCTTCCTCGACAAGAGTCCGATCCAGATGACCGAGGCCGTGCAGGCCCTGGTCCGGTACTTCCAGGATCCGAGCCGGATCCTCACGCCGGCGTCCGGGAGCTAGGGGGCCTGGCAATCGCCATGCGCAAGCGGGCCGTCCTGCTGTTGCCGATGATCGGCCTCGCGTGCCGCGGTCCCACCGTCGGGATCGAGGCGCCGGACAAGCCGATCGTCCTCAACATCAACGTGACGGTGCAGCAGGACGTGCGCGTGCACCTCGAGGACGACGTCAAGAAGCTGCTGGACTCCGAGGGCGGCGTCGGGACGCGCGACGTCGGCGACGCGCCGGATCCGGCGCTCGGCCGCGAGCTCTTCGCCAGCGAGCCGGAGGTCGCCGCGGCGCGCGCGGCGGGCCGGATCGGCGAGCGCTACGACGGCCTGCTCGGCGTGGTGAAGCCCCCCGCCGATGGCGCGACACAGAAGCTGGTCGACTCGGTCAACGCCGCGCGCCTCGCCGCCTACCAGGACATCGCGAAGCAGCGCGGCGCGCCGCTCGCGGACGTCCGCGCGCTGGCGGCCAAGGCGCGCATCGAGGGCGCGCCGGGCGGCACCTGGGTGATGCTCGACGCCGGAGCCTGGAGAAGGAAGTGAGGAGGCCGGGGCGCAGAGCGCTCCGCAGCCTTCGAGGAGGACGCAACGTGAAGCTCGGCATGCCTCTCGCTCTCGCCGCCGTGTTGGCGGCCGTGGGCTGCGCGGAGATGACACCCGTCGTGGCCGACATGGCGGCTGCCTACACACAGGCGCTGCTGGCCGCGCCGCCGCCGCCCCCGCCGCCGTCGCAATACCCGTATCCGCCGGCTTCGGGCGGCTACACGACGACGCCGCCGCCTGCGCCCCCGACGTATACGCCGCCGCCCCCGCCTCCGGCCTACACGCCTCCCCTGCCGGTTCACGTCGATCCGCTGCCCCCGAGGCCGGTCCTCACGCTGCCCGTGAAGACCGTCTTCTACCCGAAGGTGCAGGCCGTCTATGCGACCCAGCTCCGCTCCGACGAGCAGAAGCGCTTCGACTGCACGAAGGTCGTGGACGAGTTCGAGCAGCTGATGTTCGGCCCCGTGCTCGCGAACCCGGGCGCGTACGTGACCTCGATCGGCGGGAAGATCGTGCCCGCCCAGTTCGACGAGAAGCAGAAGGGCCACTTCCGGCTGCCGCCGGCGCGCAGCGGCTACGGCATCGCGATGCTGCGCACCTCGCAGGATGCTCCTGCGAAGTTCCTCTTCGCCTGGAGCAACCCCGGCGGCGGAGGCGAGTCGTCGGTCGAGCTGATCGCGGCGACCGTCTACAGCCCCAGCAGCGCCGACACGTCGCAGCGACACGGCACGATCCGGCTGGCGCCGGGCTCTGCGGTGGATCTCGACTTCCCGCGCGAAGGCGAGACGCCGCAGCCGCCCGACGAGGCGTACGACGTCGGCTACCGGATCGCCGCCGACGGCACGCCGATCCTCGAGTCGCTCGGCAAGGCGGGGATCGAGTTCCCGACACAGTCGCTCTGCGGCGAGCCGCCGAAGACGGCAGCGCAGTAGGGGCTCGGCGAGGGAAGCCGACCGGACCGACTCGCGATCATCTCCCGGGGCGCGCCTCGCTGGCCTGGCGCGCCTCGGGAGGCCCCGCGCCGACCGGCGGGAGGCCCGCTTCCTGCGCCTCGCCGGGGTCGTGCGCGAACGGCCCGTGGCGCAGCCACTCGCCGAGCGCGCGGAGGGGATCGGAGTCGAGGAAGCCGAAGGGCGCGCAGAAGCCGTCCGGTCCGGTGCCGGCCAGGAACACCTCGGGCGCGCCCGGGCAGCGCAGGCCCGCCGGGTGACCGGGGGCGGCGACGATGCGGAAGGTCTCGACGCCAGGCGGTGTCGCGAACTCGCGCCCGCCCGAGACGCCGAGCGCCGCCGCGGCGAAGTCGGCGAAGAGCGGCACGGCGACGCGGGCGGCCGACTGCCGGAGGCTCGCGCCATCGTCGAAGCCCATCCACACGCCGGCGGCGAAGTCGGGCGTGTAGCCGACGAACCAGGCGTCCCGGAAGTCGTCGGTCGTGCCGGTCTTGCCGGCCAGCGGGCCGCGGTAGCGCGCCCGCACGCCGGCGCCCGTGCCGCGGTCGACCACGCCGCGCAGCGCCGAGGTCAGCACGTGGGCCAGCGCCGGGTCGATCGCGTCGGCGCCGGCCGGCGGCTGCTGCGCGACGACTTCGCCGTCCGGCCCGCGCGCCGCGACCCACGCGCGCAGGTCCGCGCGATAGCCGCCCGCCGCCAGCACGCCGAAGGCGCGCGTCATCTCGAGGAGCGTCACCTCGGAGGTGCCGAGCACGAGGCTCGGCACGGCGTGCAGCGGGCTCTCGATGCCGAGCTGCCGCGCGACGCGCACGATGCGCCGCGGCCCGACGGCCTGGCCGAGGCGCACCATGGGGACGTTCCGCGACTGCTCGAGGGCCTCGCGCAGCGTGACGAAGCCGCGGAAGGTCCGGTCGTAGTTGGCGGGCTGCCAGGGACCGTCCGGTGTGTCCATGGCGAAGGGCTCGTCCTCGAGCAGTGTCGCCAGCGTGAAGCGGGGCTGGGCGCCCGCGTCGGGCATCAGCGCAGCGAGCGCGCCCACCGGCTTGAACAGGCTGCCCGGCTGGCGCCAGGCCTCGCGCGCGCGATCGAACTGGCTGGTGCCGTAGTCGCGACCTCCGACGAGGGCCAGCAGCTCGCCGGTGCGCGGGTCGAGCGCCACGAGTGCGGCCTGGAGCGGCGAATCCTCGCGGCGCAGCTTCGACGAGGCTTGCTCGACGTGCGCGACCCCCGCGCGGACGGCACGCTCTGCGAGGCGCTGCAGCCGCAGGTCGAGCGAGGTCTCGAAGCGCCAGCCCGCGCGCGCGAGGTCCACGTCGGGGAAGCGCTGCTCGAGGTCGCGCCGCAGGAGGTCGATCGCCCAGCGCGTCGAGCTCGGCGGCGACCACGGCTCGCGCACGCCGAGGGGCGCGGCGCTCGCGGCCTCGAAGGCGGCGTCGCCGATGCGGCCCTGCTCGTGCATGCGTTGGAGGACCTCGTCGCGGCGCTCGCGCGCCAGCTCCGCGTCGCGGACCGGCGCGTAGAGGATCGGGCCGCGCAGCATGCCCGCGAGCAGCGCGGACTCCGGCAGCGAGAGCTCCTCGGCCGGCTTGCCGAAGTAGTGGCGCGCGGCGGCTCCGATGCCGTGGATCGCCACACCGCCCGCCTGGCCGAGGTAGACCTCGTTCAGGTAGGCCTCGAGGATCTGGCTCTTGTCCATGCGCCACTCGACGAGCAGCGCCAGCGGAACCTCCTGCAGCTTTCGCCAGAGCGTGCGCTCGCGCGTCAGGTAGAGGTTCTTGACGAGCTGCTGGGTCAGCGTGCTGCCGCCCTCGACGATGCGACCCGCGCGCAGGTTGGTGAGCAGCGCGCCGCCGATGCGCTGGAGGTCGAGGCCCGGATGGTCGAAGAAGCGCCGGTCCTCGATGGCGAGCACCGCGTCGACGAGGTGCCGGGGCAGCGCGTCGAGGCGCACGGGCTCGCGGTCGCGCCCGCTCTTCGGGTAGAACGCGCCGAGCAGGGCGCCCTCGAGGCGCAGCTCCGGGAGGGCGCCGCCGTCGACACGCGAGAGCGACACGACGCGCGCGTCCCGCGAGAGCTCGACGCGGATCTTCCCGCCGGACTCCTCGCCCCGGCTGTCGCGGAAGGGCCGTGCCCCGATGCGGAAGCGCAGGCCGCGCCGGGCGTACTCGCCGCGCGCCACGTCGGCCGCCGCGGTCTCGCGGTAGCCCGCGCCGCGCAGCTGGTCCACGAGCGCGTCGGCATCGAGCGGCATGCCGACGCGCAGCAGCAGCGGACGTGATTCGATACGCGAAGGACCCCGCGACGCCCCTCCGCGCATCTCGCTCGGCAGCTCGATCGCCAGCAGGTGGATCAGCGCCGAGGCGAGCACGGCCCCCGCGACTCCGAGCAGCGTCCCGATGGCAAAGAGGAGCCAGGATTTCATGGGGGGTGGTCCAGCGCCGAGGGAACGCCGAAGCGTCCCTATCTTATTCTTTTTGCCAGCGGAGCGCGGGAGGTGGGGTGCGAAGCAGACAGAGGGCTCTCGGGATGCCCCTCGCGCTCGCGGCGCTGCTGCTGGCCTGCGGCGAAGGCGAGCCTCCTGCGAAGCGGGGCGCGGCCGCAGGCTGGTCCGTCCACGCCTCCGACCCCGGCGGGCGGCGCTACTCGCCGCTCGACGAGATCACGACGCGCAACGTGGCGCAGCTCCGGCAGGTCTGGGAGTACCACACGGGCGATCGCTACGAGGCGTCGCTCGGCAAGCGAAACCACGCCTTCCAGGCCACGCCGATCCTGGTCGGCGACGCGCTCTACTTCTGCACCCCGCGTAGCCGTGTGGTGTCGCTCGACGCCGAGACCGGCGCGGAGCGCTGGGTCTTCGATCCGCAGGTCGACCTCTCGCTCGGCTACTACAACCTGAACTGCCGAGGCGTGGCGGTCTGGCACGACGCGAGCGCACCCGTGGACTCGGACTGCGCGACGCGCATCCTGGTCGCCACGGCCGACGCGCGGCTGGTCGCGCTCGACGCAAGGCGCGGCACCCGCTGCGCGGGCTTCGGCAAGGGCGGCGAGGTGGAGTTCTTCCGCGACGTCGCGATGCAGGAGCGCAGCGAGTACGGCATCTCGTCCCCGCCCATCGTGGTGGGCGACGCGGTCGTGCTGGGCTCGTCCGTCGCCGAGAACCGGCGCGCGGACATGCCGTCCGGGAAGGTGCACGCCTTCGACGCGCGCACGGGTGCGCCGCGCTGGACCTGGGATCCGATCCCCCCCGATCCGACGCTGCACACCGGCGCCGCGAACGTCTGGTCGCTCGGCTCCGCCGATCCCGAGCGCGATCTGGTCTTCCTGCCGACCAGCAGCCCTTCGCCCGACTTCTACGGCGGTCTGCGTCCCGGCGACGTCCGCGATGCCGATTCGGTGGTCGCGCTTCGCGCGTCGACCGGCGAGCGGGTCTGGAGCTTCCAGACCGTCCACCACGATCTCTGGGACTACGACGTCGGCTCGCAGCCGGTCCTGCTCGACTTCCCCACGCCCGGAGGCGCGGTGCCCGCGGTCGCGCAGGCGACGAAGACGGGCAACCTCTTCTTCCTCGACCGCGCGACGGGCTCGCCGCTCGTGCCGGTCGAAGAGCGACCCGTGCCGGCGAGCCACGTGCCGGGCGAGCGCGCGGCCGCCACGCAGCCCTTTCCGAGCTGGCCGCCGCCGCTCGCGCCGCAGGGCCTGCGTCCGGACCAGGCGTGGGGCCTGACGCCGTGGGACCGCGGTCGCTGCCGCGACCTGATCGCGAGCCTGCGCTCCGAGGGCGTCTTCACGCCGCCCTCCTTCGATGGCTCGGTGATCTTCCCCGGCACGGCCGGCGGCTCGAACTGGGGCAGCGTCGCCTGGGACCCGGAGCGGGGGCTCCTCGTCGCCAACACCTCGCGCATCGCGAACACGATCCGCCTGGCGCGCCGCGATGAGCCGCGCGAGTCACCGAAGAGCGTCGCCGACCTCGCGGTCGCCGAGATGGCGGGCACGCCGTACGTCGCGTACTTCGGCGTGTTGCTCTCGCCCTGGGGCATCCCGTGCAACCCGCCGCCCTGGGGCGCGCTGGAGGCGCTCGACCTGGCCGGGCGCCGCGTCGCCTGGGAGGTGCCCTTCGGCACCACCGGCGATCTCGCTCCGCTCGGCATCGCCATGCGCTGGGGCACGCCCGGCATGGGCGGCCCGATCGTCACGCGCGGCGGACTCGTGTTCATCGGCGCGGCGATGGACTCGCGCCTGCGCGCGTTCGACGTGACGACCGGCGAGGAGCTCTGGTCGGCGAAGCTGCCGGCGGGCGGGCAGGCCACCCCGATGACCTACCGCGTCCGCGATGGCGGGCGCCAGTTCGTCGTGATCGCCGCCGGCGGCCACACGCAGATGCGAACGCGACTCGGCGATTCGCTGGTGGCGTTCGCGCTGCCGGAGTAGGCTGGCCGCGTCGGGACTCGAGGAGGAATGCCGATGCCCTTCGAGGACTTCGTCGTCGCCGACAGCGACATGCACGTCTTCGAGCCGCCGGATCTCTGGCAGCGCTACATCGCCGAGGAGTTCCGGCACGCGGCGCCCGTCGGCATGACGGAGCTGCGCCGCGACATCCGCGTGCGCGTCAAGTCGCAGGTGCTGCTGAAGGGCGGGCCGGTGCGCCCGCTGCGCGAGCGCGGCCGCAGCGGCATCGGCTGGCGGCCCGACCAGGACGAGGCCTACGCCAGCGCCGAGGCGCGCGGCTGGGACGTCGCGAGCCAGCTCGAGGCGATGGACCGCGAGGGCGTCGACCTCGCGGTGCTCTTCCCGACGCGCGGGCTCTTCGTGCTCGCCCTCGACTCGACCCAGGCGATCGGCTGCGACGGCCTCGAGCCCGAGTTCGCGGCCGCGATCGCACGCGCCTACAACGACTGGCTCCACGACTTCGCGAGCCAGGCGCCGGCACGGCTGTTCGGCGCCGGGATGGTCGCGCCCCACGACGTCGCGTCGGCCGCCGGCGAGGCGCGCCGCTGCGTCGAGGAGCTCGGCTTCAAGGCGATCTTCCTGGCACCAGGCTGTGTCAACCGCCGGGCCTGGCACGACCGCGCCTACGATCCGCTCTGGAGCGAGATCGAGCGCCTCGGCGTCCCCGTCGGCTTCCACGGCGGCGGGCGCACGTCGCTGACCCCCGACTTCTCGCTCGGCGACATCTTCGGCGACCGCCTGATGCTATGGCACACCTTCAACCAGCCGCTCGGCGTCATGGCCGCGGCGGTGTCGCTCTGCGGCGGCGGGGTGCTCGAGCGCTTCCCGAGGCTCAAGGTCGCGCTGCTCGAGGGCAACTGCTCCTGGGCGCCGTGGCTGCTGCACCGCCTCGACGAGCATTACGAGTGGACCGGCTGGTACGAGGCGAAGGAGCTCTCGAAGAAGCCGTCGGAGTACTTCCGCAGCCAGTGCTGGGTCTCCGTCGAGGCCGACGAGGAGACCGTCGTCCACTATCTCGACTGGTTCGGGGACGACAACCTGGTGTTCTCGACGGACTTCCCGCACGGCGACTCGCAGTACCCGCACGCCGTGGAGGCCTTCCGCAAGCTGCCGCTCTCCGAGGAGACGCAGCGCAAGATCGTCGGCGCGAACTGGAGCCGGCTCTACGACATCCCGCTGGCCAGGCGGGTAGGGCAGCCGCCGCTCCGCTGAGGCTGAGGGGTCACGGGCGCGAAGCGCCTTCCGGCCAGAGCGCCGCCACGAGCGCCGGGTCGGGGCTCTCGACGCGCAGCCGCGAGAGGCGCGTGCTGGCGATGCGCCAGCGGCCGTCGGCGCAGCGTCGATAGGACTCGTGGTAGTGCCCCCAACCGTCCAGCGCGAAGCCCGGTCCTCGGAGCTGATCGAACATCGCCCAGACGCCCGTGGCGGTGTCGGCGCCGGTGAACTCGATCTCGGGCATGTGGCCGTGATGGACCGTGCGCAGCGCGTCGATGGCGGCCTTCACGTAGGCCACGATCGCCGGGCGCCCGCGCACGGGCGGCTCGGACGGCGGGCCGTTCTGCATCGTGCAGTCCTCGGTGAAGACGTCGCCCCAGGCGCTCCACTGCTTCGTGTCCATCAGGCGGAAGTAGCGCGCCTTGAGCTGCTTGATGGCCTCGAGGTCGGCGAGGCGACTCGCGTCCATGCGGGCGGTCCTCCTTCTCCGGGGGCTCTACGGGCGTGTCCAGGCGGGGCGCTCACGGTACCGGGTCCGGGGCGCCGGGTCCGCTTCTTGCACCGCCGAATTCGACGACGAGGGAGCACGCCGCGACTCCGCGCGACGAGGCGCGACGCCCCAGACCGGAGGCCCTGTTGAGTCGGATCGCCCGGGAGGCGCGATGAAGGTCCAGAGGACGGACAGGCGCGAGACGGCGCTGATCACCGGCGCCTCCGAGGGCATCGGCCGTGAGCTGGCGCGGACCTTCGCGAGCGAGGGCTGCGACCTGGTCCTCGTGGCCCGCAACGCCGATCGGCTCGAGGAGATCGCCGGCGAGGTCGCGCTGCACCACCGCGTGAGAGCGCTGTCGGTGCCGAAGGATCTCGCAAAGCCCGATGCGGCGGCGGAGCTCTTCGACGAGCTGACCCGGCGCGGCGTGCACGTGGACACGCTGGTCAACAATGCTGGCCTGCTGGAGTTCGGGCCGTTCCTCGACATGCCGCCGGACCGGCTCGCGGCGCTGCTGCTGCTGAACGTCGTCGCGCTGACCTCGCTGACGCGCCACTTCGTGCCGCCGATGGTCGCCGCGGGTCACGGCCGCGTGCTGAACCTCGGCTCCGTCGGCTCCTTCCTGCCGATGCCCTCGCTCTCGGCCTACGGGGCCAGCAAGGCCTACATCCTGTCGTTCTCGGAGGCGCTGTCGGAGGAGCTGCGCGGGACCGGCGTCACGGTGAGCGTCTGCTGCCCCGGCTTCACCGAGACGCACATGGCGCACCAGATCGAGGGCGTGGAGCGGCTCCAGGTGGCGCCGCTGATGGATCCCGCGGAGGTGGCGCGCGCGGCCTACGAGGCCTGCATGGCCGGCGAGGTGGTGAGCGTGCCGGGCCTCGCCAATCGGATCGCGATCGGCGTGCTCGGCCTCCAGCCGCGCTGGCTGGTGCGCTGGCTCGGCGGGGCGATCGGTCGCCGCGCCATGTAGGCGCGCAGGAGGGTCCCATGCATCGGCTGCACGGTGCGGATGCGCTCTTCCTCTACAGCGAGACGCCGGCCCAGCACATGCACACGCTGAAGATCGGGATCCTCGATCCGAGCGCGAATCCCGAGGGCTACTCCTTCGAGCGCGAGAAGCAGAAGCTGGCCTCGCGGCTGCACCGCGTGCCGCCGTTTCGCTGGCGCGTCGTCCCCACGCCGCTCGCCCTCCACCACCCGGTGTTCCTCGAGTCCGAGGTGGACGTGGATTTCCATCTGCGGCGGGCGGCGGTGCTCTCGCCGGGCGGCATGCGCGAGTTCTGCGAGCTCGTCTCGGAGATCGCCAGCCGGCCGCTGGATCGCAGCCGGCCGCTCTGGGAGCTGTGGTTCTGCGAGGGCCTGGCGGGCGGGAAGGTCGCGACGGTCAGCAAGATCCACCACACGCTGGCGGACGGAGTGGCGAGCGCGGAGCTCCTGAACGAGTTCCTGACCCACGGGCCGGACGAGGAAGTGCTGCATGCGGCGCCGCCCCTCGCGCCGGAGCGCACGCCCTCGTGGGGGCGTCGGCTCGCCCTGGGGCTCCGCGATCTGTGGCAGTTCCTGCCCCGCGCGACCCGGGAGATCGCGC
>Ga0335070_10011312_pt1 | contig 10418 bp, 7 predicted proteins | sample Lox_Sample_13_FD_206722 | JGI IMG/M metagenome (GOLD analysis project Ga0335070, IMG submission 206722) | Soil microbial communities from Loxahatchee National Wildlife Refuge, Florida, United States - Lox_Sample_1.3 | ecosystem: Environmental > Terrestrial > Soil > Wetlands | place: USA: Florida...
CGACACCGAGCCGGCGTTGAGAAAATCGTCGCCGCCGGCGCCGTGGAGCGTGCTGGCGGCGTCGTTGCCGAACATGGAGTTGCTGAGGCTGTTCCCGGTGCCGATCAGCGCGCCGGCGCCGACTGCCAGCTCCAAGTCTTCCACATTGGCGCCGAGGGTGACGTTGAGGGCGGCGATCACCAGGTCGTGGCCCCCGGTTGTTGACGTCTCGACGATCTTGTCGGCGGCATCGGCGGCCGTGAGGGTGTAGACGTCGTTGCCGTCGCCGCCGATCAGGATGTCGTTGCCGAAGCCGCCGGTCAGGAAGTTGCCGCCGTCATTGCCGGTGATGACGTTGTCGAACTCGTTTCCGGTCCCATTGATGTTGTCATGCCCGGTCAGGGTCAGGGCCTCGATCTCCTGGCCGGCGCCGAGGACGTAGCTGACCGAGGCGAGGACCGTGTCCTTGCCCTCGCCGACGACTTCCTGGACCACGTCCTTGGCGTCGTCGACGACGAAGGTGTCGTTGCCCTTGCCGCCGACGAGCGTGTCGATGCCGGCCCCGCCGTCGAGCCGGTCGTTGCCGTCGTTGCCCTTGAGGACGTTCACGCCGTCATTGCCGGTGATGACGTTGTTGAGCGCGTTGCCGGTGCCGTCGAGATCGGCGGAACCGGTGAGGGTCAGGTTCTCGATGTTGGCGAAGGCGGGAATGGCGAGGTTGACGTCGAAGGCGCCGGTGCTGATCCGGTCGATGCCCTGATTGGGCAACTCGACCACCACGTCGCCGGGATTATCCAGCACGTAGGTGTCGTTGCCGGCGCCGCCGGTCATGGTGTCGGCCCCCGCCCCGCCGTCGAGCTCGTCGTCGCCGGCGCCGCCCGTCAGCGTGTCGTTGTCGTCGTTGCCGTCGAGCTCGTCGTCGCCGGCGCCGCCGGTCAGCGTGTCCTTGCCGGCGCCGCCTTCGAGCCCGTCATTGCCGGCGTCTCCGCTGATGATGTCGTCCCCGGCGCCGCCAACGGTGTCGTCCGCGCCGGCGCCGCCCAGAAGATGATCGTTACCGTCCCCGCCGTCGAGCGAATCGGCACCGGCGCCGCCGTTGATGACGTTGTCCGCGAGATTCCCGGTGATCGCGTTGTTGCCGGCGTTTCCGGTGGCATCGAGCGCGGCGCCGCCGAGCAGCACCAGGGACTCGACATTGCCGGCGAGGGCCGCGACCGAGATCGAGGACTGGATCTCGTCGGAGCCTTGGTTGGCGGCCTCAATGACCTTGTCGCCGGGATCATCGACGATGTAGGTGTCGTTGCCCTTGCCGCCGATCATCTCATCGGCGCCGGAAAGGCCGTCGAGGAAGTCGTCGAACTCCGTGCCGATCAGGATGTCCGCGCCGGCAGTGGTCTCGTTCGTGGCCATGGCTGTCCTTTTCCGCCTGTTGATCGGATCAACGCTGCGAAAACTCTGCACCGGGGCGCGCGCGGCACCCCGTTGCATGGTTCAGTCCGTATTGTTCAATTGCACGGCCCGTCCCCACGGTCGCCCTGCAAGCCAAGCCACGCCAGCAAGCCCGCGACCGGCCGGTCCCGCCTGTTGCGGCGGATCCAGCCGAGGCCGGCCAGGGACATATCCCAAGCTACGCCCGGGCAGGGAATGCGCGTTCACGATACCGAGCCCGCCAGCCTCGCCGAGGAGTCTCACACAGCCGGCCAGCGGCGGAAAGCGAAACCGGTGTGACGACCCACACCCAGGGGCGGCGGCCGGCCGGAGCCGGTCGGCGATGCCGAACCGCGGGCACCCGATCCCGATCGAATTGCGGTGCTCCGTTCCCCCGGCCCGCCTGGAACACCGCAGGACCGGCCCTGCCCGCCCTCCGCTCAGTACAGGATATCGGCCTCGGTCGGCGTGTGTGCCGCGGTGGTGGTGTTGTGCACGATCGCCAGGGTCACGTAGTTGTCCCCGCCGCCGTTGGCGTCGAACTTGACCAGCGTGTCGGTGCCGACCGACTGCAGCTGCAGGTAGCCCGCGGCGAAGGGATTGTTGGTCGCGATGCCGAAATCCTGGAACAGGTCGCGGACGTCGATCGTGTCCTTGCCGTGCTCGAACCCGGTGATCGTGTCGTTGCCGAGGAATGCGAGATCCCCGGTCTGGTTCACCCGATAGACGAAGGCGTCTTTCCCGGCGCCGCCGATCAGCGTGTCGGAGCCGAGCCCGCCCTCCAGCACGTCGTCGCCGGCGCCGCCGATCAGCACGTCGCTCCCGAAGTTGCCAAAGAGCTGATCGTTGCGGGTCTTGCCGTCGAGCCGGTCGTCGCCGTCGCCGCCGACGATGCTGTTGCCGAGCGCATTGCCGTTGCCGACGGCATGGGCGATCTGCCCCGTGAACACCAGATCCTCGACATTGGCGCCGAGCGTATAGCCCGCGATGGTCGAGTAGACGGTGTCGTGGCCCTGGCCGGCGGACTCGACGACCTTGTCCTTCGCGCTGTCAACCAGATAGGCGTCGTCGCCGGTGCCGCCCATCATCACGTCGTCGCCGGCATCGCCGGTGAGCTGGTCGTTCCCGGCGCCGCCCATCAGAAGGTCGCTGCCATCGCCGCCGGCGAGGTAATCGTCGCCGCCGCCGCCCTCGAGCCGGTCCTTGCCGCCGAGGCCGTAGAGCGTGTCCCCGCCGTCATTGCCGATGAGGATGTTGGCGAGATCGTTGCCGACGCCGATCAGATCGTCGGTGCCGGTGAGGACCAGGTTCTCCACGGCGCCGTGGACATGGCCGTTGCCGTCCCGGAGATCGAAGCTGACGGACGACTGGACCGTGTCCCAGCCGCTGCCGCCGATCGATTCATCGACCATGTCATAGAAGCTGTCCACGATGTACGTGTCGTTACCGGCGCCGCCCGCCAGGTAGTCGTCGCCGGCGCCGCCGTTGAGGACGTCGTTGCCGTCGCCCCCGCTGATCGAGTCGTTGCCATTTCGGCCACGGAGCAGGTCGTCGCCTCCTTCACCGGCGATGAAATCGCTGCCGGCACTGCCGTTGACGATGTTGGCGGCGGCGTTGCAGAAGACGCTGGCGCCGACGGGATCGAGCAGCGTCACGTATTCCAGATTGGCAAACTGGCCCTTGGAGAGATCGATCACCGCGACGTCGGCATAGGCGACGACGACGCCGTCCATGGTGCCGCCCTTGGCCTGCTCGACGATGACGTCGTTGGGATTGTCGATGTAGTAGGTGTCGTTGCCGGCGCCGCCGATCATCAAGTCCACGCCGTCGCCGCCGTCCAGCGTGTCGTTGCCGGCGCCGCCGATCAGTGTATCGGTGCCTTCCATCCCGTCCAGCACGTCGTTGCCCGCGAGGCCGCTCAGCGTGTTGTCGCCGTCGTTGCCGATCAGCGTGTTGCCGAGGTTGTTCCCGGTTCCGTCGAGGTTGCCACCACCATGGGCCAGCCACAGGTGCTCGATATTGGCGCCGAGGGTGGTGCTGATCGAGGAATCGACCTCGTCAACGCCGCCGCCCGCCTGCTCGACGATCTTGTCGCCGGCGTCGAACACGGTGAGGACGTAGTGGTCGTCGCCCTTGCCGCCGATCAGCGTGTCGCTGCCGAAGCCGCCGGAAAGCGTGTTGTTGCCGGCATTGCCGACGATGACGTTGGCGAAGTCGTTGCCGGTGCCGTCGATGTTGTCGGTACCCTTCAGGGTCAGCGATTCGATCGCCTGTCCGTTGGTCATCGTCCAGGAAACGGAGGAATAGACCCGATCCGTGCCGCCGCCGATGGCTTCGAGCACAGTGTCACCGGCATCGTCCACGAAGTAGATGTCGTTGCCGGCGCCCCCGGCCATCTGGTCCGCGCCGGTGCCGCCGTCGAGCCTGTCGTTGCCGGCGCCCCCGTCCAAGAAGTCGTCGCCGGCGTCGCCGTGGAGAACGTCGTTGCCGGCATTGCCGCCGAGATCGTCCGATCCGTCGCCGCCCTCGATCCAGTCGTTGCCGGCGCCGCCGACGATGTCGTTGCCGCCGTCATTGCCGATGATAACGTTGCCGAGGGCGTTGCCGATCGCATCCAAGTCGCCCGTCCCCGCCAGGCGCAGATTCTCGACGTTGGCGTAGTCGCCGAGGTCGAGATCGAAGTCGGCCCAGATGACGTCGGTGCCGCCGTTCTTCGCCTCGACGACCGTGGTGGTCGTCGTGATGATGTAGGTATCGTCGCCCGTCCCGCCGACCAGGGTGTCGCCGCCGAAATCGTCGTACAGGGTGTCGCTGCCGGCACCGCCCCAGAGGAGGTCGATGCCGTCCCCGCCGTCCATCTGGTCGTTGCCGGCCTCACCGTTGAGGGCGTCGCGGTTGGCGCCGCCGATCAGCACGTTGTCGCCGGCGTTGCCGATCCCGATGAAGTGGTCGATGTCGCCGAGGTTGTAGAGCGCCTCGACATTGGCGGCGAGGGTGAAGCTCCGTGTGTTCGGATCCTGCACGGCGACCGCGTCGAACCCGCCGTTCGCCTGTTCGACGATCGTGTCGCGATTGCCGGCGAAGTTCTCGGCGTAATAGGCGTCGTCGCCCTGCCCGCCGATCAGAATGTCGTTGCCGCCGAGGCCCGTCAGGACGTCGGAGACGGGGGTGCCGATCAGCTTGTCGTTGCCTGCGGTGCCCGTAATGTTCACGTGTCGACTCCTATGGTTTTCGCGGCGGCAAAGCGCCGCCCTCGGGCAATCGCGGTGTCGCCGCGAACTGCCGGTTGTGTCTGCCTGCGTTTTCCGGATGCACGACCGCCCCCACGGTCGCCATGCACGCTACGCCACTCGTTCACTGCCGCGCAGCCCAACCCACGCGCCGGGCTCCAAGCCGGCCGGAGCCGGCTGCAACCATGCGGCGCACTCTAAGGGCGGTCCAGGCCGCGCGGGAAGCGGAACGTCTGTGCGTTCGCACACAGAAACGCTCCATGCCGACCCCAAGGTGCGGCGAGATCGACCCGGTGACCGGAGATGCGCCCGGCGCTAGACTCAAGGTGCGTCAGATCCCATGCGCCGCGCATATGAACGGCGGGAGTGAGCGAACTCGAATGACGAAGGACTCGGAGAATCTGCCCCAGCCGGCCGGCGGCTCGCCGCGGGAACAGGGACATGTTCTGGGACCGGGCGTCGACGCCGGCTTCGTCCCCGCCCCGCAAATCTATCCGCCGGCCTATCCCTCTCCGCCGACCCTGATCGAGGAGCTCCGGCCCTGGGCCGGACCGGAGCCCGCGCGCCCCACCTTCTCGCCGCCGGTCTTCGGTGCGCTCTCGGTCATCTTCGGCGTCACCGCCTTCTACAAGGCGACGCTCTTGCTGGCGCCGCTGGCCCTCATCGCCGGGCTGATCGCCTGCCTGAAGCGACAATGGGGCTGGGGCCTGATCGGCGCCCTCTCCGCCCTCGCCGCCCTCGCCATCGACCCCTATTTCTGGGGCCTGGCCGGCATCTACTACGTCGCCCGGCTGCTGGGGCTTGTGGGTTGACGATATTTTTCAATTTAGATCAATGCGTTGGCGGCAGAACCGGCCGCCCTTGCCACCCAGGACTTCAGTCGCTATAACCCCGCGTCCCCCGGCACGATCGGGCGGAAAGGCGGCTACGGCTCGTACATAGGGCATGCCCAGGCCGCCGACGAGCAACCCCTTATCCGAGGAAGCAAAATGCCCAAGATGAAGACCAAGAGCGGCGCCAAGAAGCGCTTCTCTCTGACCGCGTCCGGCAAGGTCAAGTTCAAGCCGGCCAACAAGCGTCACGGCATGTCCAAGCGTCCCACCGACATGCGCCAGCAGAGCCGGCGCATGGAAGTGATGGCCGACCAGGACACCAAGAAGGTCCGGCGGTTCTTCCTGCCGAACGGCCTCTAACCCGCGGTTCTTAGAGAGGAGCATCACCCATGGCTCGCACCAAGCGCGGCGTCACCACGCACGCTCGCCACAAGAAGATCGTCGACATGGCCAAGGGCTATGTCGGACGCGCCGGCACCAACTATCGGATCGCGATCGAGAAGGTCGAGAAGGGCCTGCAATACGCCTATCGCGACCGTCGCGCCAAGAAGCGCAATTTCCGCGGCCTGTGGATCCAGCGCATCAACGCCGGCGTCCGTGAGCACGGCCTCACCTACTCGCAGTTCATCAACGGCATCAAGAAGGCCGGCATCGAGATCGACCGCAAGGTGCTCTCGGACCTCGCCATGCGCGAGCCCGCCGCCTTCGCCCAGCTCTGCCGCCAGGCGCAAGAGGCGCTGGTCAAGGCCTAAAGCCGGAGCCCGCTTGCCGCGCCGGTCGCTCCTCATTCCTTTCCTCTGCGCGACCGGCATGGTCGCCACGGGAATCGCGGGTTGCGACCGGTACGGGGACGACATCGACGCGGTGAAGACCGCAGAGAGCGTCATTCCCGGCAAGACCAACGAGATCCTGGCGATCGACATCGCCGGGGCCCGGGGCACGATCGAATGGCAGGGCAGCCCGGCGCCGCAATACGAGAGCCCGGACATCGTGGGGGTCGAGGCCGTGATCAAGCGGATCGGCGCCACCGGCGTCCGCCACCAGGTCGAGATCGACTTCGTGCACAACCGGCAGACCAAGAAGGTGGGCTTCGACGGCGTGCTGGTGGATGGCCGGAAGCAGGACTTCATGTCGGGCGCCTTTAGCCTGTTCCTGATGCAGTTGGAGTGACCGGCCGGCCCTTATCCAGGATTGACGGAAATGGGGAGGCCGGGTATCCGGACCTCCCCTTTCTCTTGCGGGACGGGCTTCGGGGAAGCGAGCGGGACGATGCAGAACCTGAGTGAGCTGGAATCGATGTGGAAGGGCGCCGCCGAGGCGGCCGCCACGGCGGACGCCCTGGAGGCGATCCGCGTCGAGGCGCTCGGCAAGAAGGGCGAGATCACCGGGCTGATGAAGACGCTCGGCACGCTCTCCCCCGACGAGCGCAAGAGCTTCGGCCAGCAATTGAACCTGGTGAAGGACGCGGTCACTGCCGCGATCGAGACCCGCAAGTCGGCGCTCGCCGAGGCGGCGATCGACGCGCGGCTGCAGACCGAGAAGCTCGACCTCACTTTGCCGGCCCGGCCCGAGCCGGTCGGCCGGATCCACCCGATCAGCCAGACGATCGACGAGATCATCGCGATCTTCGGCGAGATGGGGTTCGGCGTGCGGGAGGGTCCCGATATCGAGGACGACTTCCACAACTTCGAGGCCTTGAACATCCCGAAGGACCATCCGGCGCGGCAGATGCAGGACACCTTCTACCTGCCGGCGAAACCCGACGGCAGCCAGATGGTGCTCCGCACGCATACGTCGCCGGTGCAGGTCCGCACCATGCAGAGCGAGAAGCCGCCGCTGCGGGTGATCTGCCCGGGCCGCACCTATCGCGTCGACAGCGACATGACCCACTCGCCGATGTTCCACCAGGTCGAAGGGCTGGTGATCGACGAGAGCACGCATATGGGGCACCTCAAGGGCTGCCTCACCGATTTCTGCCGCGCCTTCTTCGGCATCGACGACCTGAAGCTGCGCTTCCGCCCGAGCTACTTTCCCTTCACCGAGCCCTCGGCGGAGGTCGATATCGGCTGCGACCGTTCCGGCGGCGAGCTGAAGCTCGGGGTCGGCAACGACTGGCTGGAGATCCTCGGCTGCGGCATGGTGCATCCGAAGGTGATCAAGAATTGCGGCATGGACCCCGAGAAGGTCCAGGGCTTCGCCTTCGGCATGGGGATCGAGCGTATCGCCATGCTGAAATACGGGATCCCGGATCTCCGCACCTTCTATGACGCCGATCTCCGCTGGCTGAAGCATTATGGCTTCCTGCCGCTGGACATGCCTTCGGTGGTGGGAGGGCTGACGCGATGAAGTTCACCCTCTCCTGGCTGAAGACGCATCTCGACACCGATGCGGATGCGGCGGCGATCGCGGCCAAGCTCACCGATCTCGGCCTCGAGGTCGAGGGCATCGAGGACCGCTCGAAGGCGCTGGCGCCCTTCACCGTCGGCTATGTGGTCGAGGCGAAGCAGCATCCGAACGCCGATCGCTTGAGGGTCTGCCAGGTCGATACCGGCAAGGGCGTCATCCAGGTGGTCTGCGGCGCGCCCAATGCGCGGACCGGCATGAAAGGCGTGTTCGCCCCCGCCGGCAGCCACATCCCCGGCACCGGCCTCGACTTGAAGGCCGGCGTCATCCGCGGCGAGGCTTCGAACGGCATGCTCTGCTCGGCCCGCGAGATGGGCCTCGGCACCGATCATGACGGCATCATCGAGCTCCCGGCCGATGCGCCGGTGGGCGAGAGCTTCGCCAAGTACCGCCGGCTCGACGATCCGGTCATCGAGATCAAGGTGACGCCGGACCGCGCCGACTGCCTCGGCGTGCGCGGCATCGCCCGCGATCTCGCGGCGGCGGGCCTCGGCACCCTGAAGCCGTTCGCACCGAAGCACCATGCGGGTTCATTCGAGAGCCCGCTCAAATGGCGCATCGATGCCAGCGCCACCACGAAATGCCCCTATGTGGCCGGGCGCCTCTTCAAAGGCGTGAAGAACGGCCCGAGCCCGCAATGGCTGCAGGACCGGCTGACCTCGATCGGCCTCCGGCCGATCTCGGCGCTGGTCGACATCACGAATTTCGTCACCTTCGATCTCGGCCGGCCGCTCCATGTGTTCGACGCCGCCAAGGTGAAGGGCGACCCGACGATGCGCGCCGCCAAGGCCGGCGAGACCATCCTCGCCCTCGACGGCAAGACGTATGAGCTCGAAGCCGGCATGGTGGTGATCGCCGACGAGAACGGCCCGGAGGCGATCGGCGGCATCATGGGCGGCGAGGCTTCCGGCTGCTCGCTCACGACGACGGACGTGTTCCTGGAAGTGGCGCTCTTCGATCCGATCGAGGTGGCGCGCAACGGCCGGCGGCTCGGCATCCTCTCCGATGCGCGCTATCGCTTCGAGCGCGGGCTCGATCCCGTCTCGGCGCAATGGGGCGTCGACGTCGCGACCGCCCTCATCCTCGAGCTCTGCGGCGGCGAGGCGAGCAAGGTCACCAGTGCCGGCAAGCTGCCGGAGGGTGTCCGCACCATCCGCTACCGGCCCGGCCGGGTCGAGACGCTGGGCGGCTGCGAGGTGCATATCGACCGCCAGCAGCGGATCCTGGAAGCGCTCGGGTTCACCGTTTCCATCGACAGCCAGGCGCACTGGCATGTGACCACGCCCACCTGGCGCCACGATGTCGAAGGCGAAGCCGACGTGGTCGAGGAGGTGCTGCGGGTCAACGGCTTCGATGCGATCGCGCCCGCCACGATGCCGCGCGACGGTGCGCTGCCGAAGGCGGCTGTCACAGCGCAGCAGCGCCGGGTGCAGCAGGCGAAGCGCATTCTCGCCACCCGCGGCCTCGACGAGGCGGTGACCTTCAGCTTCATGCCGGGCGACGTCGCGGCGCTCTTCGCCGGCGGCAATGCGCTCATTCCGCTCGCCAACCCGATCAGCGCCGATCTCGACGTGATGCGGCCGTCGATCCTCGGCAACCTGCTGCAGGCCGCCGGCCGCAACCAGGCGCGCGGCATCGCCGATGCTGCGATCTACGAGGTCGGCCCCGCTTTCGCCAACGACACGCCGAAGGGCCAATTGACGGTCGCCGCCGGCATCCGGGTCGGCGACTTCGCGCCGCGTCACTGGAGCGGCAAGCCGCGTGACGTCGATGCCTTCGACGCCAAGGGCGATGCGATGGCGCTGCTGACGGCCTTGGGCGCGCCCACCGAGAACCTGCAGGCGACAGCGGATGCGCCGGCCTATTTCCATCCCGGCCGCTCGGCCTCGCTGCGCCTCGGGCCCAACGTGCTGGCGCAGTTCGGCGAGCTGCATCCGAAGGTGATGAAGGCGCTGGACCTGAAAGGCCCGGCGGTCGGGTTCGAGGTCTTCCTGGAGCGTGTGCCGATGCCGCGGCAGAAGGGCACCGCGCGGCCGCTGCTGGACGCCTCGGCGTTCCAGCCGCTCGCCCGCGACTTCGCCTTCGTGGTCGCGAGCGACGTCGCCGCCGAGAAGCTGATCAAGGCGGCGAAGGCCGCGGACAAGGCGCTCATTACCGAAGTCTCGATCTTCGACGTGTTCGAAGGCGGCAGCCTCGGCGAAGGGCGGAAGTCGATCGCCCTCTCGGTCACCCTGCAGCCGCGGGAAAAGACCCTGACCGACGCCGAGATCGAGGCGGTCTCGGCCAAGGTCGTGGCCGCGGTCAACAAGGCGACCGGCGGCGAGCTCCGGAAGTAGCGCTGGTATCTCGCAGGGCGGACGCAAATCCCAGGCCGGGTGCAGATTGGCCCGCTGCCGGATCTCGCCCTGGCGGTGGGCGAAAAGCGGCCGATACAAAGCCATCCGAGATGTGATGGCGACCCATGAATTGTAGATTCGGGTCTCACCCGACAGCATTTTAGTAAAAACTTTACTCTGGGTGTGGGCGCGTACCTTCCGTTCGAGCA
>Ga0335070_10011313_pt1 | contig 10418 bp, 7 predicted proteins | sample Lox_Sample_13_FD_206722 | JGI IMG/M metagenome (GOLD analysis project Ga0335070, IMG submission 206722) | Soil microbial communities from Loxahatchee National Wildlife Refuge, Florida, United States - Lox_Sample_1.3 | ecosystem: Environmental > Terrestrial > Soil > Wetlands | place: USA: Florida...
GGGGATGGTCCTGCACATCCGGATCCCGCGATGGACGACGGACGTTTGACCGATAACGTGTATGTGAGAATAGGAGCCTGATGGCCTCAGACGAACTCACCGCCAACCCCAAGTCCGACAGCTACAGCGCGGATCAAATCAAGGTTCTCGAAGGCCTGGACGCGGTCCGCAAGCGGCCGGCTATGTACATCGGGAGCACCGGCGTCGACGGCCTGCACCATCTCGTCTACGAGGTTGTCGACAACAGCGTCGATGAACACATGGCGGGTTTCGGCGAGTCGATCGACGTCACGATCCACATCGACGGCAGCGTGACGGTCATCGACAACGGCCGGGGCATTCCCACCGGCATGCACTCCACGCAAAAGAAGTCCGCCGCCGAAGTCGCCTTGACCGTCTTGCACGCGGGCGGCAAGTTCGAGCAGGGCGCGTACAGCGTCTCCGGCGGCCTGCACGGAGTGGGCATCTCGGTGGTCAACGCCTTGTCGGAGTGGCTCGAATTGGAGATCTGGCAGGACGGGCAGGTCTTCGAGCAACGGTACGAGCGGGGCAAGCCCGATGCGCCGTTGAAAAGCACCGGGGTCACGAAGCGCCGCGGAACGAAAGTCCGATTCAAGCCCGACGGGCAGATCTTCGAAACGCTCGAGTTCAGCTTCGACGTCTTGGCCCAGCGCCTCCGAGAACTGGCTTTCTTGAACAAAGGCCTCTCGATCGCACTCAAGGACGAGCGGAAAGAGCCGGCCAAGGAGCAGACCTTCCTCTACAAGGGCGGCATCGTGTCCTTCGTCGAGCATTTGAACGATGCGAAGACGCCGCTGCACAAACCGATCTACGTCAAGGTCGAGAAGCCGGACATGATCCTGGAGGTCGCCCTCCAATACAATGACAGTTATGCGGAAAACCTCTTTTCCTTCGCGAACAACATCAACACGAAGGAAGGCGGGACACACTTGGTCGGCTTCAAGGCCGCGCTGACCCGTACGATCAACAGCTACGCGAACGCGAACGATTTGCTGAAGAAGGACACCGAGTCGCTGACCGGCGACGACGTGCGCGAAGGGCTCACCGCGGTCGTCAGCGTCAAGGTCCGCAATCCGCAGTTCGAAGGACAAACCAAAGCGAAACTTGGGAACAGCGAAGTCAAGGGCGTCGTTGAGACGGCGGTCAACGAGAAGCTCGGGGCCTATTTCGAGGAAAACCCGCCGGTCGCGCGCAAGATCATCGGCAAGGCGGTCGAAGCGGCCCGAGCCCGCGAAGCGGCCCGCAAAGCCAAGGACCTGATCCGGCGCAAGAGCGCACTCGATGGGGGATCGCTCCCCGGCAAGCTGGCCGATTGCTCGGAGAAGGATCCGGCCCTCAGCGAGCTGTACATCGTCGAGGGTGATTCGGCCGGCGGTTCGGCCAAGCAGGGACGGGACCGCAAGTTCCAGGCGATCCTGCCGCTCAAAGGCAAGATCCTGAACGTCGAGAAAGCGCGCTTCGACAAGATGCTCACGAGCGACGAGATCCGGACGCTCATCATGGCCCTGGGCACCGGGATCGGCCGTAGACGGGAGGAAGGCGACAAGAGCGACAAAGACTCCTTCGACATCGCCAAGGCGCGGTATCACAAGATCATCCTCATGACCGACGCCGACGTGGACGGCAGCCATATCCGCACCCTCCTGCTGACCTTCTTTTTCCGGCAGATGCCCGAGCTGATCGAGCGCGGGTACATCTACATCGCGCAGCCGCCGCTCTTCAAAGTGAAGAAAGGCAAGACCGAGCGGTACTTGAAGGACGAGAACGCACTGAACGAGTATCTGGCCGACCTGGCGGTCGAAGACGTCGAACTCTACACCGAAGGCACGCAAGGATACGTGACCGGTCGTCGGCTGGTGCCCATCCTCAAAAAGATGATTGCTTTCGAGACACTGCTGGCCCGGCTCAACAAGAAACCGCATGAATCGGCGATGCTGCGGACGTTCGTGGATGAGCCGGGGCTCGATCGCGACCTGCTGAAGAATCGTGAGGCGCTCACTCGGGCGGTGGCGAACGTGAAAAAGACGCTTCAGCTCGTGTTTCCAAAACTCGAGCCGGCGATCGAGATCGTGCCGGATGAGGAACATCAATCGAACAAGATTGCGTGCCGCCTCCATGCCAACGGCACGCTGCATCAGCTGGACATCACGCACGATCTGGTCGGGTCCGCCGATTTTCGTGAACTCCAGAAGCTCACGCCCTCGGCGATCGGGATCGGGCGCCTTCCCTACAAGCTCAAGGCCAATGGACAGGAACAGCCATTGTTCTCGACTGCCGAGGCGGTCAAGGTGATTCTCGAGCTCGGCAAGCAGGGGCTCAGCATCCAGCGGTACAAGGGATTGGGCGAAATGAATCCGGGCCAGTTGTGGGAGACCACGATGGACCCTGAAAAACGCACGCTCTTGCGGGTGCAGCTGGAGGACGTGCCCGGCGTCGACGAAATCTTTACGATCCTCATGGGCGATGAAGTCGAGCCGCGACGAAACTTTATCCAAACGCATGCGCTCGAAGTGAGGAATTTAGATGTGTAGCGAGGAAGTGGTCAGCATTCAGCGATCAGCTTTGGAGAAGACATGCCTCCCGATGAACGTCTAGGCCAGATCGCGATCGAAGACGAGATGAAGTCGTCGTACCTGGATTACGCGATGAGCGTGATCGTGGGGCGCGCGTTGCCCGACGTCCGCGACGGGCTCAAGCCGGTCCATCGCCGGATCCTCTACGGCATGAACGAGATGGGTCTGGCTTCCAACCGGGCTTACCGCAAATCCGCCAAGATCGTGGGCGAGATCATGGGGAATTATCATCCCCACGGCGACACGGCCATTTACGATACTTTGGTCCGGATGGCGCAGGACTTCAACATGCGCTATCCGCTGGTGGACGGCCAGGGCAACTACGGCTCGATGGACGGCGATTCGCCAGCGGCCATGCGCTACACCGAAGCGCGCATGACCAAGCTGGCGGAAGACCTGCTGGCCGACATCGACAAGGACACGGTCGACTTCGGTCCCAACTACGACGATTCGCGCCAAGAGCCGCTCGTCCTCCCCACCAAAGTACCCAATCTGCTGATCAACGGCGCAGGCGGAATCGCGGTCGGCTATGCGACCAATATTCCCACACACAACCTCGGCGAAGTGATCGATGGGCTGTTCCTGCTGCTGGAGAATCCGGACGCCACGGTCGCGCAGCTCATGGCGAAAATTCCCGGCCCAGATTTCCCCACGGCGGGCTTCATCTACGGCCTCGGCGGGATCAAAGAAGCCTATGAGACCGGGCGAGGACTGATCAAGATCAGGGCAAAGGTAGTCGTGGAAACCGATCCCCGCACGGAGCGGGACCGGTTGATCATCACGGAGGTCCCGTACCAGGTCAACAAGGCCAAGCTGATCGAGAAGATCGCCGAGCTGATCCAGGACGACCGCCTCAAGGGTATTTCCGATCTACGCGACGAATCCTCTGACCGAGAAGGGGTCCGCGTCGTCATCGAGTTAAAACGCAACGAAATCCCCCAAGTCGTCCTGAACAATCTGTACAAGAACACCCAGCTGGAGTCGACGTTCGGCGTGATCATGCTCGCGCTGGTGAACAATCGGCCGGAGGTGCTCAATCTCAAGCGGATCCTTCATCATTTTCTGGAGCATCGGCGTGAAGTCGTCGTGCGCCGGACCGCGTTCGAGCTGAGAAAAGCGGAAGAACGGGCGCACATCCTCGAAGGGCTGAAGATCGCCCTGGACAATCTCGACGCCGTCATTACGCTCATTCGCCGGTCGCAATCGCCCGACGAAGCCCGGGCCGGCCTCATGCGGCAATTCGGCTTGACCGAGATCCAGGCCAACGCGGTCCTCGACATGCGGCTCCAGCGGTTGACGCAACTCGAACGCGCCAAGCTCATTGAGGAATATCAGGAAGTCTTGAAACAGATTGAATACCTCAAGTCGGTGCTGGCGAGCGAAGCGCTGGTGCGCTCGATCATCAAGGACGAGCTGACCCAGATCCGCGAAGCGTATCGGGACGAGCGCCGGACCCAAATCGTCAAAGAAGAAGGCGAGATCAACATCGAGGACTTGATCGCGGAGGAAGAAGTCGTCGTCACGATTTCGCACGCCGGCTACATCAAACGCAATGCGGTCTCGCTCTATCGCGCGCAACGCCGTGGCGGCAAGGGCAAGATCGGTATGGGCATCAAGGACGAGGATTTCGTCGTAAACTTGTTTACCGCGTCGACACATCAGACGCTGCTCTTCTTCACCGACGCCGGCAAGGTCTATTGGCTCAAGGTACATGAGATCCCCGAAGCCAGCCGGGCGGCCAAAGGCAAGGCTCTGGTGAATTTGCTGGCTCTGGCCGGGAGCGAGAAGGTGACGGCCACGTTGCCGGTGAAAGAATTTCGTGATGACCAGTTCGTCGTGATGGCGACGAAGAACGGACTGGTCAAGAAGACCGAACTGTCGGCCTATAGTAACCCGCGCCAAGGCGGCATCATCGCCCTCGGTCTGGAAGACGGCGACAAGCTGATCGGCGTGCAGCTCACCGACGGCCAGCGGGAAATTTTACTGGGGACGAAGCAGGGGATCACGATCCGGTTCACCGAGGATGAAGTCCGGTCCATGGGACGGACCGCCTACGGAGTGAAGGGTATCACGCTGGAGGAAGGCAACGAGGTCATCGGCATGGAGACGATCACCCCGGACTCGACCACGTCCATCCTGACGGTCACCGAAGGCGGGTACGGCAAGCGGACGCCGGTCGGCGAGTATCGTGTGCAGGGCCGTGGCGGCAAGGGCATCATCAGCGTCAAAACCACCGAGAAGAACGGGCTCGCCGTCGGATTTCTTCAAGTCAGGGACAGCGACCAAATCATGTTGATGGCGGCGCAGGGCAAAGTCCTTCGCTGCAAAGTCGGTGACATTCGCGAAATTGGCCGGAACACTCAAGGCGTCCGCATTCTCGATCTCGAAGGAGACGAGGACCGCGTGGTGGCCGTGGCCAGGCTGGCTGAACCGGGCGAACGGGAAGATCCGGCTCCTGAGGATTCCCCTGAGGCCTGACAGGCTGGACTGATTCTTCCACGATACGATCTTTCCATGGCTCCCTCCGAGTCCAAAACGAAGAAGCCGCTGGATACCGTCGTCAAATTCGCGCTCGCGGTCTTTGTGGGATCGTTTGCTCTGATCTGGGGCGGCATGTATCTGAGCCGTCCCGATCGGTCGATTCCTCCCTATACGGTCGGTGCGCAATCCGGCCATCTCGTCGCCACGGACGTTCCCCGCGGAACCACCGATGAGGAAGTAGAATCGCTGGTGAAGCGTTTTCGGAAGGTTGGCCATGAGACGCACGATTTCGCCCGCATGAAGATCTATCCCACCACTCCGGGGGATCCAGGCGGTCCGTACAGACGGATCGTTATTTACGTGTTCGATGATCACGGATGGACGGATCCGGAAGTCCTGGCCAAGTATCTGGCCGGCGACACAGAAGTCATCAAGGATTATGAACGATCGATGCGCGGTTACTATCGCCTGCTGGACCAGGAGGAAGAAGGGGGCATAGGCCCTCTCTCCAAGAATGGACAGGCAACCAGCAAGACACGGCTCCTCTTTAAAGGGCGCGTGACCGATCCCTTGCCGGTTGAGGCAGAGCCTATCGAGAAGGGTATCTCGATATCACCCTTGTGAATCGCTCGCGGATGTCGAGATCTTGGATGCCGGTGGTGTGAGAGGCTGTGTCGGGGTCCATCTGAACCTCAGACAGATTCCCGTCGGGGGACGCAGCAGCCGGTACGGATCTCGGTGAGGGAATCTCTCCAACGCGCAGCACGATCTCGCCGATCAATTCGGTCCCGGCCGCGTCACGTACTTTGGCGAGGAGGGTGGGTTTTAAGAAGGTGAGCTGTTGCAACCACACGGAATTGTGGACGACCAGATACAATTTCTTGAACCGAATTTGAGCCGGCCAGGTGTGTGACGCGATAGGCTCGCCGATAATGTCGTGCCAGTGGTGCTGGAGGCGAAGCTCCAGCAGCCTGGTTTCGAGGCCGAGCCGTTTGGCCAGACCGGAGAGAATAGCTCCGAAGGAATCGAGCGACGTTGCTTTAGCCATGGCGCATTGTAGCAGGAGAAGCCTTCAGCTATCACCAATCAGATTTCGGGGATCTCTTGGTCGGCCGACCCCTTCCTGCGGTTCCTGACGGCTGAGAGCCGATCGTTGGCGGCATAATGAAAACCAAAGAGGAACAATACAAGGTTGTGGCCACGAACCGTAAGGCGTACCACGACTACTTCATCGAAGAGAAGTTCGAGGCCGGGATCATGCTCACGGGCACGGAGGTCAAGTCGCTACGCGAAGGACGAGCGAACCTCCAGGACAGTTATGCGAGCGTGAAGGACGGCGAGGCGTTTCTCTATCACTGCCACATCAGCCCCTACAGTCATGGGAACTTGATGAACCCTGACCCGCTCAGGGTGCGCAAGTTGCTGCTCCACAAAAAAGAAATCCACAAGCTGCTCGGCAAGACGCAACAGAAGGGACTGACGCTGGTCCCCCTCCGCATCTATTTCTCCACGCGTGGCAAGGCCAAGGTCGAACTCGGACTGGCCAAGGGCAAGAAGCTGCATGACCGGCGCGATACCATCAAAGCCCGCGAAGCCGGCCGAGAAGTCGAACGGGCGATCAAAGAGCGCAAGTAAGATCGTGTTTCCGGCTGCGCAACCCAGTGTGTGATCAGCAGAGGCTGCGTGTGCAAGGATGCCGCCACGCCGCAATCATGGAGTCGGCAGCGACTCGTTTGGTTCGGGGGATGGAGCAGATGCCTTATGTTTGAGCGCGCGGCCCTTTTCCGGCGTCGGATCGGTCACCAGGCCGTAGACTTCACGGCCTTCGTGCCCCTCTGGCAGATATTCGGTAATCGGCATCCCGTCCTCGCGCACGAAGAGAAGACAGTGGCAGTATTTGTAGATCTGCATTTCGTCACACGCACAGATCCACCGGCGGAGTTTGGCTTCAGCCTGCTTGTCTTTATAGAAATTACAGGGACAGAGCGGTTTGCCGAGTTCATCCACGTGCATCGCCAGGCCTTTGACGACGGCGTCGGTCACGGCCGGGTTGGGATGCATGGCCGTACCGCTCTTCTCGGCGAACCCCTTTACGAATTTCACGATCTTGTCGAGACTCTCCTGTGTTGGTTCAGCCACCGCTCTGCTCCTCTCATCGGGACGGAAACTGCCGCGAGAGGCTAGTTTACAAGGAGAATTCGCTCCTTTACAATCCGCCTTTCCAATCGACGCCGGCGGTCACCATGGCGGACTATTCGACACAGACGAGATTGAGAGAACGGCTGGCCGGCGAGCTGGGATCCGCCGTCTCGGAGGCACTTGCCGTTCGAATCGCCGAGGCCGCGGACCGATCCGATACGGTTGCGGCGGTGCTGACCCTCCTCGATGAATTGGAAGGAGTGTCGGCGAAGGCGGCCCGCGCGGCCATTGAAGCGCTTCCCGAGCTGGATCGACGCACAGGCCTCTCCCACCTCATCCCATGGCTCGACCTGGGTATCGCACTGGCCGAATCCTCAGGTGCCACGGCGCTCAAATACTTCAAGGACAGTCCCCTGATTCTCGGCTTGATCGAGCAGCCCGCTGCGCGAACGGCGGTCCTCGCGATGGGGTTGGAATTGGCCGATCAGGATGCCAATGTCACCTTGGAATATCTGCGGGCCGCGCCGCACATGCTGTCGGTCGTCCCCCTCGACGATCTACGGCCGTGGCTCGAGATCGGCCTCGAGCTGGTGGCGGCCGATGTGGTGGTCGGGCTCGAATACATCCGCCAGATTCACCACGTAGCGGCCGTGCTGCCGGTCAACCAAGCACGGACCTGGCTGTCCTTCGCCACCACACTGGTGATTCCGAATACGTTGGGCAAGCCGGACTACATGGCCGCCATGGAATTCATGCGGACGAGTCCGGCCATTTTGGCAGAGATCGATCAGCCGGCCGTTCGTGCGAAGACGCTGTCGGTGGGAACGCTGTTGGCCGAACGGTTGCCGGAAGCCGGGGTCGCGTGGCTGGCGGAGTCGCCTCGGCTCCTGCGGGCGCTCCCGTCGCAGGAATGGCAGCTCAAAGTTCTGCAATACGGCACGCTGCTGGCGGAAAATGATTCGGTAGCGGCAGTGAGCTATCTCCGGCGCTGTCCCGAAATCGTCGCATTGATCGGCGACGGACCGCACACCGGGTCGCGGTTCGAAACTTGGTTCAAGGCCGGGATGGACGTACTGGCCTACAGTCCGGAAGGTGCCCGGGCGTACTTTGCCGTGGCATCGCAGAAAGCACTCTCGTCGGTCGAACAGGCGCTGAGCGGCGTTCCGCTTCGGCAAGTCGCGCGTAAGATCAAGCTTTTCGTGCAAGGCCTCTGTGGAACGGACGTGTCCATTACGGCGCTGTCGGATTCCGTGGCGGCCCCAACACCGCGCGCGACCGTCAGCCCGGATGGACGGACGATGGGGTTGCCCGCAGTGCTGCGCCGGTATCCTACGGCGGAAGAGAACGAGCGGCTCTATCTGGTCATGGCCGCGCACGAAGCAGGCCATGTGGAATTCGGAACCTATCGGCTCACCGTGGAAGCTGTTGCCGACGTGATTGACGCCGTGCGTCGGCGCTATGGCCGTTCACAAGAGGTGATGCCGGAGACGCTGGCGGCGCTGTTCCAGCTCTATCCCCACCCGCTCCTCGTCCGGGATCTCTGGACCGTCTTGGAAGATGCGCGCATCGAATTCTTGCTCCAGGCGGAATATCCGGGTTTGCGGCGTGAATTGGCTCAGCTAGCGGCCGACTCCATCACCCCGCGCGATCCGGCGCACGGATTGACGGTCAAGGAATTGCTCGTCGATTGTCTCTTGCGGCTCTCGACCGGTGAGTCGGCTGACTCCGCGGTTCCCCATGCCGTCACAGAAGAAGTCTCTGTCCTGTGGGCCATGTGCCAACCGCTGTTCCATACGGCGGCGACGGCGGAACAGGCCGTCCGGCTGACCCATACTCTCTACATCACGATGGAAGAGCTATTGGTGCCTCGCGGCGACATGATCGGGGCGGACCGAACGGAGGATGAGCCGGCAGAGGCCGGATCAGGGCAGTCCGCGTCGGAATCCATGAGCGATATGTACAGGCCGGTGACGAATTGGGATTACCGCGGTGCGATGAATCCGGAGCTCATCACGACTCAGCAGGGGCTGACCGAGCAAGACGGAAAGCGGGCAGCTGACCACGATCCGCTGGCTGGCCAACGAACCGGGCGAGGCCACCGGAAGTCCGAGGACGGCGGAAGCTTCGCCGGGGGACGGTCGCTGCCGTCTGTGGTCGAAGAGTTGCTCGCGATAGAGATCGAACCGCCGCCGATGCCGGAATCGATGGTCCACGATGAACGGACCGTCCGTTATCCCGAGTGGGACCATACGATTCAGGATTACCGGTTGAATTGGTGCCAGGTGAGTGAACGGCCGGCGGAGGCTGGTTCTGACGACAGCATCGGGGAAACCCTGGCGGCGCATCGAAGCGCCCTGCAGTCGCTTCGGAGGTTTTTCGAAGGCCTGCGCCCCCCGGCATTCCGCCGCGTCGCGGGACAAGCCGACGGAGAAGAACTGGACATCGATGCCGTGGTGCAGCGCGCGGCGGAGTGCCGGGCTGGTTTGGAGGGGAGCGAACGCATATACATCCGGCGGGAAAAGCGCGAGCGAGATGTGGCCGTGGCATTTCTCGTCGACGTCAGCGGCTCGACGAGCCGGCAGCTTGAAGGCGGGCGCCGGGTCATCGATGTTGAGAAAGAAAGTCTGGTCCTGCTCTGTGAAGCGCTGGAGGCGGTCGGTGATCAATATGGGCTCTTCGCCTATTCAGGACAAGGCCGTTCCTCCGTCGACTTTCTGACGATCAAGGATTTCGACGACCGGTTGGGAGCCGCCACGGCTCACCGGCTGGGCGGGCTGGCTCCCCGTCAGCAGAATCGGGATGGAGCGGCGATTCGCCATGCTTCCGCCAAACTCATGGCGCGAGAGGCCAAGACCCGCATCCTGATCCTCCTCAGCGACGGCCGGCCGCTGGACGACGAGTATAAGGACGACTATGCCTTGGAAGACACCAGGAAAGCGCTGCGGGAGGCGAGACAACGTCATATCGATCCGTTTTGCGTGACCATCGATCGGGAGGCGGATGCGTATCTGCGTCGCATGTACGGCGATGTTCAGTTCGCGGTCATTGATCGCACGGAATCCTTGCCGGCGAAGTTGCCGACCGTCTATCACCGGTTGACAGCGTAAAATACACGAGCCGTGAAACATGAAAAGCGAGAGGTTGTGGCAGTAATGGCTGATGTGTCCGAAAGACCGAGGGTCCCTCCGTGGCTGTACAAGCTGT
>Ga0335070_10011314_pt1 | contig 10418 bp, 9 predicted proteins | sample Lox_Sample_13_FD_206722 | JGI IMG/M metagenome (GOLD analysis project Ga0335070, IMG submission 206722) | Soil microbial communities from Loxahatchee National Wildlife Refuge, Florida, United States - Lox_Sample_1.3 | ecosystem: Environmental > Terrestrial > Soil > Wetlands | place: USA: Florida...
TGCGGCCGAAGCCGCACGGCAGCGACAGCGCCGGCGCGCCGGTCAGGTTTGCGGCGACCGTGAAGATGTCGTTGAGGTACATCTCCACCGGATCGCCGGTCTTCACGCCGATCGCGAAGGCCGCGGTGGGTGTCGTCGGGCCTGCGATCACGTCGCAGCTCCGGTACGCGCGCTTGAAATCCTCGGCGATCAGCCGGCGGACCTGCTGCGCCTTCAGGTAATAGGCGTCGTAATAGCCATGCGACAGTACGTACGTGCCGACGAGAATCCGCCGCTTCACTTCGGCGCCGAAGCCTTCGGCGCGCGTCTTCTGGTACATGTCGTTCAAGTCGGAATAGGCCGCGGCACGGTGACCGTAGCGCACGCCGTCGAAGCGCGACAGGTTCGACGAAGCTTCCGCGGGCGCGATCACGTAATACACGGGAACGGCCAGGCCGACGTTCGCGAGCGCGATGTCGACGGTCGTTGCGCCGAGGGCACGAAGCTCGGCGAGCGCTGCCTCGACCGCGGCGGCGACGTCGGCGTCCACCCCCTTGCCGAAATACTCGCGCGGCAGCCCGATCCTCACGCCGGCGAGCGGCCTCGCTCCGCGATCCGCAGCGAGCGCGCGCGCGTAATCCTCGACCGGGCGATCGAGCGACGTCGAGTCGCGCGGGTCGTGACCGGCCATCGCGTTGAGCAGCAGCGCCAGGTCCCCTGCCGTCTGCGCAAAGGGGCCCGCCTGGTCGAGGCTCGATGCGAACGCGACCAGACCGTAGCGCGAGCAGATCCCGTACGTTGGCTTCAGCCCGCAGATGCCGGAGAGCGCCGCTGGCTGGCGGATCGAGCCGCCCGTGTCGGTGCCGGTGCTGCCGCAGATCAGCCTCGCCGCGACCGCGGCGGCCGAACCGCCGGAGCTGCCGCCGGGGACGTACGCGTCGTTCCACGGATTCCTGACCGGTCCGAAGAACGACGTCTCGCTGGAGGAGCCCATTGCGAACTCGTCCATGTTCGTCTTGCCGACGAGCACCGTCCCCGCGCGCTTGAGGCGGTCCACGACATCCGCGTCGAATGGCGACGCGTAGCTCGCGAGCATCTTCGAGCCGCACGTCGTGCGCATCGCCGCAGTGGCGAGAATGTCCTTGTGCGCGATCGGGATCCCGGTGAGGGGTTGCGCGCTTCCGGCGGTGATTGCGGCGTCGGCCGCACGCGCGTCGGCGAGCGCGCGCTCGGCATCGACGGTGACGAACGCGTTCAGCGTCGGATTGAAGCGTGCGATGCGATCGAGGAGCTCGCGCGTCAACTCGACGCACGAGTAGCGCTTCGCGCGTAGCGCGGCGGCGACCTCGGTGATTGGGCCGGCGAGCATCCTCGTATCGCGCGTGCTACTCGATCACTTTCGGGACGAGGTAGAGCCCGTCCTGAACCGCGGGAGCCACGCGCTGGTAGTCGGCGCTGCGGTCGGTCTCGCTGACCGAGTCCTCGCGCAGCACGAGCGTCATCTCCTGCGCGTGCGCCATCGGTTCCACGCCTTTCGTGTCGACGGCGGCGAGCTGATCGATGAGCCCGAAGATCGCGTCGAGCTTCGCGCGGACCTCGTCTGCCTCGGCGGCGTCGATCTCGATCCGCGCGAGTTGGGCGATCCTTCGGACGTCTGCGATGGAGATGCTCATTGCGATGCGGCGTTGGGATCCGGGAGCGGACCGAAGGGTGACGGGCCGCCGCCCGACGGTGATTGCGGTGAACCGCTCCGACCAGGGATGCGGCCGATTTCTTCGGGATTTCCGCACAAAATCAGTGCGGGTGCAACGCACAATAGGTTATCATAATGTCATATTTCGGGGGATGCACCCGTTCGTCAGACCGCCGGGAGGCGCGCCGAGCGCGCGCTTCCCGTATTGCCGCAGGTAACCGCCACATGTTCGAGTCTTTCAAGGGATATTTCTCCAGCGACCTGGCGATCGACCTCGGCACCGCGAACACGCTGATCTACGTGCGCGGGAAGGGAATCGTGCTCAATGAGCCGTCGGTGGTCGCAATCCGCCAGGAAGGCGGGCCGAACGGCAAGCGCGTCATCCAGGAAGTGGGACTCGCCGCGAAACAGATGCTCGGCCGCACACCGGGCAACATCACGGCGATCCGGCCGATGAAGGACGGCGTGATCGCCGACTTCACGGTGACCGAGCAGATGCTGAAGCAGTTCATCAAGCGCGTGCTCGAATCGCGGCTCTTTTCGCCGAGTCCGCGCATCATCATCTGCGTGCCCTGCGGCTCGACGCAGGTCGAGCGCCGCGCGATCCGCGAGTCGGCGCTGGGCGCCGGCGCATCGAAGGTGTACCTTATCGAGGAGCCGATGGCGGCGGCGATCGGCGCCGATCTGCCGATTTCCGATGCGACGGGATCGATGGTCGTCGACATCGGCGGCGGCACGACGGAAGTCGGCGTGATCTCGCTTGGCGGGATGGTGTACTCGGGCAGCGTGCGCGTCGGCGGCGACAAGTTCGACGAAGCGATCGTCAACTACATCCGGCGCAACTACGGGATGCTGATCGGCGAGACGACCGCCGAGGTGATCAAGAAGACGATCGGCTCCGCGTTCCCCGGGTCCGAGGTGAAGGAGATGGAGGTCAAGGGGCGCAACCTCGCCGAAGGCATTCCGCGCAGCTTCACCGTGTCGTCGAACGAAATCCTCGAGGCGCTGACCGATCCGCTCAACAGCATCGTTTCCGCGGTGAAGAGCGCGCTGGAACGCACGCCGCCGGAGCTCGGCGCCGACATCGCCGAGCGGGGGATGGTATTGACCGGGGGCGGCGCGCTGCTGCGCGACGTCGACCGGCTGCTCCAGGAGGAGACGGGCCTCCCGGTTATCGTCGCCGACGACCCGCTCACGTGTGTGGTGCGCGGCTGCGGCAAAGCTCTCGAGAACATGGACAAGCTCTCGACGATCTTCACGTCCGACTAGTTTCGCGATGCGCCACATTTCGATCGAGCCGCCGGCGTTCTTCCATCGCGGGCCGGCTCCGATCACGCGTCTCGCGTTCTTCGGGTTGATCTCGATCGCGCTGCTGTTCGTCGACACGCGCTACCACTATCTCGAAGGCATCCGGCGCGTCGTCGCGGTCGCTCTCTATCCGCTGCAGCGCGCAGCGCAGCTCCCGGGCGAGCTCCTCGGCGACATCGCAGTCTACTTCGCGTCGCTCCGGTCGCTCACCGAGGAGAACACGACGCTCAAGCGCCAGCTGGTCGAGCGCGCATCGGCCGCGCAGGGCTTCGCGGCCGCGCAGCAGGAGAACGCGCGGCTGCGGACGCTGATCGATCTCGGCTCGCGCTATCCGGCGGGTGCGACGGCGGTCGAGGTTCTCTACTCGAGCCGCGATCCGTTCGCGCAGCGCCTCTACGTCGGCAAGGGCGTCGACGCCGAGCTGCATCCGGGCGAAGCGGTGATCGACGCCGACGGCGTCGTCGGCCAGGTGACGCGCGTCTTCCCGAGCATGGCCGAAGTCACGCTGGTCACCGACAAGGACCAGGCGGTGCCGGTCAAGGTCCAGCGCAGTGGCGTGCGCTCCGTGCTCTACGGCTCCGGCGCAGGCCGCGCGCCCGAGCTTCGCTTCATGGCGCCCTCCGCCGACATCCAGGCCGGCGACGTCCTCGTGACGTCCGGGCTCGACGGAACCTATCCGCCGGGGCTCGCCGTCGCGAAGGTCGCGACCGTCGACCGCGAAACGGGACAGATGTTCGCGCGCATCACGTGCACGCCGCTTGCCGGCGTCGATCGCAGCGAGCATCTGCTCGTCCTCGCGAAGTCGACGGCGACGCCCCCGCGTCCGGAGGAGCCCGCGGAATCGGATGCCGCGAAGAGGCCGGGCAAGGGCAGGCGCAAGGGCGCGGGGACGCCGTGATGGCGCTGCCGAACATCGGCGGGCTTGCGAGCGCCGGGCCGGACGAGATTCTGCGACCGGTGCGCCCGTGGTTCATCGTCGCGACATTCGCGGTCGCGTTCGTGGGCAACCTGCTGCCGCTCTCCGGCGTCGCGCTCGCGCTCAAGCCCGACTTCGTCGCGCTGCTCCTTCTCTACTGGTGCATTCAGGAGCCGCGATACGTCGGCGTAGGCATCGCCTGGTGGATCGGGTTGCTGATGGACGTCGGCGACGGCACGCTCTTCGGCCAGCACGCGCTCGCATACGCGTTCCTCGCCTACGCCGCCGAATATTTCCGGCGCCGCGTGCTGCGCTTTCCGCCGTGGCAGCAAGCCGCGCAAGTCGCCGTGCTGCTCGGCCTCACTTCGGCCCTCGTGCTGCTCGTGCGCTTCGTCGGCGGCGCGCCCGTGCCGCGGTGGACGTACGCGGTGCCGCCGGCCGTGGGCGCGCTGCTATGGCCGGTCCTCACGGCCGCGATCCAGTCGTGGCAGCGCCCGCAGCCATCGAAGAGCGCGTTGTGACGCGCCGCGTCCCGCCCGCCTGAAGCGATGGCACGATTTCTCTTCCACTCGCGCAGGCGCGGCCGCAGCGACGCTCCTGCGCTCGCCTCGCCCGAGTTGCGCAACCCCGAGCGCGAGCTCTTCCTGTTCCGGCGGCGGCTTTCGCTGGCCGGCGTGTTCGTCGCGCTGGCGTTCCTCGGCCTCGTCGGCCGCTTCTTCTACCTGCAGGTGTTCGAGCACGAGCACTTTGAGACGCTCGCCGAAACGAACCGGATCGCGATCGTTCCGATCGTCCCGAACCGCGGTGTCATCCGCGACCGCAACGGCATCGTGCTCGCGCAGAGCTACTCGGCGTACACGCTCGAGATCCAGCCCTCGCGCGTGAAGAACCTCGAGGAGACGATCGACGCGCTCGGCGAGATCGTCGACGTGCAGCCGCGGGACCGCAAGCGCTTCAGGAAGCTCCTCGAGGAGTCGAAGAACTTCGAAAGCCTTCCGCTGCGAACGCGGCTCACCGACAACGAGGTCGCGCGCTTCGCGGTCAACCGCTATCGCTTTCCGGGTGTGGAGATCAAGGCGCGGCTCTTTCGCCAGTACCCGTACGGGGAAGTCGCTTCGCACGCGATCGGCTACATCGGGCGCATCAACGACCGTGACGTGGCACGCATCGACGAGTGGGGCGAGACCGCGAACTACAAGGGCTCCGACTACATCGGCAAGGTCGGGATCGAGCTCTCGTACGAGCGCGAACTCCATGGAACCACGGGAGTCGAGGAGGTCGAGGTGGACGCCGGGGGCCGCGCGGTGCGCACGCTCTCGCGATCGCCGCCGACATCGGGCAACGATCTCACGCTTTCGCTCGACATCAAGCTGCAGGAGGTCGCCGAGGCAGCGTTCGGCGACCGTCGCGGCGCGCTGGTCGCCCTCGATCCGAACAACGGCGAGATTCTCGCGTTCGTTTCGAGACCCGGTTTCGACCCGAACCTCTTCGTCGACGGAATCGACCCGGCGAACTGGGAGCTGCTAAACGACTCGCCCGACAAACCGCTGCTCAACCGGCCGCTCCGCGGCGCGTATCCGCCGGGCTCGGCGATCAAGCCGTTCCTCGCGCTCTCGGCCCTCAATTCGGGCAAGCGCACGCCGGCGCAGGCGATCTCCGATCCAGGATACTTCCAGCTTCCGGGCGCTGCGCACCGCTTCAACGACGACAAGCCCGGCGGCCACGGCAGCGTCGACATGTACCGCTCGATCGTCGTCTCCTGCGATACGTACTACTATGTCCTCGCGAGCGAAACCGACATCGACGACACGTTTCGCTTCCTGACGCAATTCGGGTTCGGCCGCAAGAGCGGGATCGACATCGAGGGGGAGCTGCCCGGCGTGCTGCCTTCGCGCGACTGGAAGCGGCAGCGCTTCGCAGGCAAGGACTATCGCGAAGAGCACCGCAAGTGGTATCTGGGAGACAGCATCTCGGCGGGGATCGGCCAGGGCTACAACGCGTTCACGCCGATCCAGCTCGCGCACGCTATCTCGGTGATCGCCGCGGACGGCGTGTCGTATCAGCCGCACCTGGTGAAGTCGATCCGCGCCACGGGGACGGGCGAAGTCCGCGAGGTCGCCACGCAGCCGACCAACACCGTCGCGATAAAGCCCGAACACCTCGCGTTCATCAAGAAGGCGCTCGCCGGCGTCAACCTCGAGGGCACGAGCGCCGCGGCCTTCGTGAAGGCGCCTTACACCAGCGGAGGCAAGACCGGAACCGCGCAGGTGTACTCGCTGAAGGGCGAGAAGTACCACGCCGGGAAAGTCGACGAGCGGCTGCGCGACCACGCATGGTTCATCGCGTACGCGCCGGTCGAGTCGCCGAAGATCGCCGTCGCGGTGCTCGTCGAGAACGGCGGCTTCGGTGCGCAGGCCGCCGCGCCGATCGCGCGCCAGGTCTTCGACTACTACGTCGCCGGTGTCCGGAAAGACGAGCCCGCGCCGGCGGTTGCAGTTCCCGAAAGCGACGATCAGAGCGATTGATGACGCAGTTTCTCGCTCAGCTCTGGGACGTTCTGACGCGGCGAATCGACAGCTTTCTGCTCGGTGTGGCGCTCTCGATCGCCGGCGTCGGGCTGATCACGCTCTTCTCCGCCTCGGATCAGAGCCTCGCGCGGCTCACCAGCCAGGCCGCGAGCCTCGCGTTCGCGCTGATGCTGATGTGGATCGTCGCGAACATCCCGCCGCAGACGATCGCGCGCGTCGCAGTTCCGCTCTACGTCGTCGGCGTTGCGCTGCTGCTGGGCGTCGCGCTGATGGGGGTGACCGTCAACGGCTCGCGGCGCTGGCTGAACCTCGGCTTCGGACGCTTCCAGCCCTCCGAGCTCATGAAAATCGCACTGCCGCTGATGCTCGCGTGGTACTTCCAGAAGTTCGAGGGGCGGATCGGCTGGCGGGACTTCTGCGTCGCCGGCATCCTGATCGCGGTTCCGGTCTACCTGATCAAGCGCCAGCCCGATCTCGGGACCTCGCTGCTCATCGCCGCCTCCGGCTTCTACGTGCTCTATCTCGCGGGGCTCTCGTGGAAGGTGATCGTCGGGCTCGTCGCCGCGGCATCCGCCGTCGCGCCGCTCGTCTGGCAGCATCTGCACGGGTATCAGCGCGAGCGGCTGCTGACGTTCGTCGACCCGACCCGCGATCCGCTGGGCACGGGGTACCACTCGTCGCAGGCGTCGATCGCTCTCGGATCGGGAGGGCTCGTCGGCAAGGGGTGGCTCAACGGCACGCAGACGCACCTCGACTTCCTGCCGGAGCGGCACACCGACTTCATCTTCGCCGTGTTCGGCGAGGAGTTCGGGCTCGTCGGCTGCATCGTGCTGGTCATCCTCTACATGCTGCTCATCGGCCGCGCGATGATGATCACCGCGAACGCGTCGACGATGTTCGCGCGTCTCGTCGCGGGCGCCGTCACGCTGATGTTCTTCACATACGCGTTCGTCAACATGGGAATGGTCAGTGGCGTGCTGCCCGTGGTCGGCGTGCCGCTGCCGCTCGTGTCCTACGGCGGCACCGCGCTGATCTCGCTTTTCATCGGCCTCGGCCTGCTGATGAGCGTGCAGGCGCACCGGAAGCTCGTCAACACCTAGCGGCGCGGGCAACTGCCCGCGCACTTCGCTACGTCAGTTTGCCCGAGTACTTTTCCAGCAGCGCCCAGGCCTCGTTGCCGTACTTGCCCTTCCAATCCTCGTAAAAGCCCGCCTTGCGGAGCTTGTCGCGAAAAGTGTCGGCCTTCGCCTGGTTGAAGACGAGGCCCTTGTCGGCGAGATCTTTCTGCAGGCTCGCGTTGAGCTTCGCGACGTCGGCGCGTTCGTTGACGCCCGCGGCGTTGACATGCGCCGCGACGATCGCGCGCAGGTCGGGCGGCATGCTCTCCCACGCCTTGCCGTTCGCGAGAAACCAGAAGCCGTCCCACATGTGATTGGTGATCGAGCAGTACTTCTGCACTTCGTAGAGCTTCGCGGTCGCGATGATTGCCAGCGGATTCTCCTGCCCGTCGACGATCTTCGTCTGCAGCGCCGAGTAGACCTCGGAGAAATTGATCGATGCGGGAGCGGCCTCGAGCGCTTTGAACATCGACGTCCACAGCGGCGACACCGGGACGCGGATCTTGAAGCCCTTGAGATCGTCGGCGGCATTGATGGGCCTGCTCGACGAGGTGATCTGGCGAAAGCCGTTGTCCCAGATCTTGTCCATCGGAACGATGCCCGCCCTCGTGATCTGCGCGCGCACGAAGGCGCCGAGGTCACCGTCGAGGGCCTTCCACACCGCGTCGTAGTCGGCGAACGCGAATCCGATGCCGGTGATCGATGTCGCGGGGACCAGCGTCGAAAGGATGAGGCCGGAGAGCGTGAAAAATTCCAGTGCGCCCGAGCGAAGCTGGCTCAGCATGTCCGTGTCCGAGCCGAGCTGGTTGTTCGGAAACACCTGGATGTCGACGCGACCCTGGGTGTCGGCACGAATGGCGTCGACCATCTCCTTTGCGCGCAGATTCATCGGATGCGTCACCGGCAGGTTGTTCGCGTACTTGAAGCTGAACTCCGCCTTCTGCGCTCGGGCTCCGCCGAGCGGCAGCGCGGCAGCCGCACCCGCCGCCCCGAGCCTCAGGAACTGACGCCTTTTCATTTCGACTTCCTTCCCTTCGCGACCGGCCGAACGGCCACGCCATGCGCGAATCTCTCTGACGCCGCGTCGATGCGTCAGGAGCGACGCGGTTTGCGATGCACGCGGCGAGCAAGCGGGAACATAGCACGAACGCGGCCGCCGGGGACCGCGCCGCGATGACCCTACCTGCGATCACCGCTGCCTCTCGGCGGCGGCGCACAACAGCGAGGCGGGCGAAAGCCGGACAGGTCAGGGGTCCTCGGCGAGCCTCGCGGCGGCGAGGCCGGCATCGGAGCGCGTGGGCGGCTGCTTGATCGCGAGCAGCTCGCGCACGCGTTCGAGCGCCGTCTGTGTGGGCGCGCGTAGCTCGACGTCGGCCGTCCCCAGCGGCGTCGTGCGCTTGCCCCAGCGCACGAGGTGCGAGCTCCACGTGAGCCCGGCGCCGAAGGCGGGCATCAGAATCAGCTCGCCAGGCTCGACGCGGCCCTCTTCCAGCGCTTCGACCAGCGACACCGGTATCGTCGCCGACGACATGTTTCCGTAGCGCTGCACGGTGAGGTAGACGCGCTCCATCGGTGTGCCGACGCGCTTGGCGACGGACTCGATGATGCGCAGGTTCGCCTGGTGCGGGATGACCAGGCCCACGTCGGCGACCGTGCGCCGCGTCTTCGCGAGCACGTCCTGGGACGCGCTGGCCATCGCGACCACCGCGCGCTTGAAAATCTCCTGGCCGTCGAAGTCCCAGGACGTGTCGCCGAGCATCACGCCGCGGTGCGCATACGTCGTGCCCATACCCCGGACGCGCAGGACGCCGCGGACGTCGGCGTCGCAGCCGAGCTTCTCTGCGAGGAGGCCCTCTTCATTGTCGGTCGGCTGCAGCACGACGGCGGCCGCGCCGTCGCCGAAGAGCACTGCCACTCCGCGGTTCGTCCAGTCCATGAACTGAGAGATCAGCTCGACGCCGATCACGACCGCATTCCGCACGACACCCGTGCGAATCATCGCAGTGGCGCTCGACAGCCCGTACATGAAGCTCGTGCACGCGGTGTTGACGTCCATCGACGCGGCGCGCTTCGCGCCGAGGCGATATTGGACTCCCGACGCGGAATTGGGCACGGTCTCGTCGTTCGAGCAGCTGCAGTAGACGATCAGCTCGATGTCGCTCGCTGCGAGGCCGGCACACGCGAGCGCCCGTGCCACGGCGACGTGCGCCAGCTCGATTCCCGTCACATGGGAGACGCGCCGCTCCCTGATGCCGGTGCGCGACGTGATCCACTCGTCGCTGGTGTTCATCAGCGACGCGAGGTCGGCGTTGGAGAGTACGGTCGGGGGCATGCACTTCCCCCAGCCGGTGATGGCTGCGTGGATCATGTCGTAGCGAGGCGGCCGCGCCTAGCGGCGCCCCTTCGCCCCGCGCTTCGCTCCTGCCTTGGGCCGCGTCTGGGCGGCCTTCGCGGGCGCGTCGTCCTCCTTGCGGTAGTCGCCGATCACGCCCTTCGCCGGGCAGATCGCGAAAATCGGACACTTCCGGCAGCCAACGGCGAGCGCAACCGGGCAAATCGTCATCTGGAACTCCCCCGCTGGGCGGCGCCTGGGGCGGATCCCGTGAAGGCCACCTGAACGGAAGCCGCCGCAGCCGCGCCAAGCGCTGTGCTAGACCGGCGCCCGACACCCGGAGCGTACCCTGTCATGCGCCGCGCGTCATGTGGTTCGCGGGCTCTCCGCGCGTGCTCAAGCCGGATACTCGTCGAGCCGGCGCAGATCGTCGATATCCCACCACGGCGACCCTCCCGGCGTCGAACCGAATCGCCCGACAGAGGCAGCTTCCGCTGGTCATCGTGATTTCCTTTCCGCGCTTTGCTGCGGAGCCCGATAGATT
>Ga0335070_10011315_pt1 | contig 10417 bp, 7 predicted proteins | sample Lox_Sample_13_FD_206722 | JGI IMG/M metagenome (GOLD analysis project Ga0335070, IMG submission 206722) | Soil microbial communities from Loxahatchee National Wildlife Refuge, Florida, United States - Lox_Sample_1.3 | ecosystem: Environmental > Terrestrial > Soil > Wetlands | place: USA: Florida...
GACCTGCTGTTCCACATTCGCGCCGAACGCATGGACCTGTGTTTTGAGCTGGCGACGCAGATCATGGCCAGGATCGGCGACGTGGTTACAACGGTGGATGAAGTGCACGGGTTCCGCTATTTCGACGCGCGCGACCTGCTGGGATTTGTGGATGGTACAGAGAACCCCCGGGGCGATGAAGTTGCGGAGGCGGTGCTTATTGGCGACGAAGATCCGAGGTTCGCAGGAGGCAGCTACGTGATCGTGCAGAAATATCTGCACGACATGGACGCGTGGAACTCTTTGTCCACAGAAGAGCAGGAGAAGGTCATCGGACGCTACAAATTATCAGACATCGAGCTGGACGACTCGGTGAAACCTGCGAACGCGCACAACGCGCTGACGGCGATTGAAGAGAACGGCGTGCAGAAACAGATTCTGCGCGACAACATGCCTTTTGGGCACGCCGGGGCGGAGGAGTTCGGGACGTACTTTATCGGGTACTGCCGCACGCCGAGCGTCACCGAACAGATGCTCCAGAACATGTTTCTGGGAAAGCCTCCGGGTAACTACGACCGGATCCTGGATTTCAGCCGCGCGGTGACAGGCAGCCTCTTCTTTGTCCCAACAGCGACATTCCTGGACGACGTATCAGAGGACGAGCCGGTGGATTCGAGAGGTGTGGCGCCCTCGCCTGCGGAGGAGACAACGCCGAGCGCAGAACGTGGGAGCGGCGGTTCGCTGGGTATTGGTTCCCTGAAAGGAGAGTTTCATCGTGAATAATCTGCATCGTGAACTTGCGCCGATTTCTGACGCAGCGTGGGCTCACATCGAAGAGGAAGTGACGCGGACATTCAAACGCCATCTTGCAGGACGAAGGGCCGTAGACGTGAGCGGCCCGTCGGGCTCGGAACTCTCGGCGGTTGGCACCGGCCATCTGATTGAAATCGCATCACAGGGAGACGGCATCGACGCGAGACAGCGAGTCGTGAAGCCGCTGGTGGAACTGCGGATTCCGTTCGATCTGGAGCGGCAGCAGATCGACGACGTCGAGCGCGGGGCGAATGATCCCGACTGGGAACCGGCGAAGGTTGCAGCGCGGCGGCTGGCGTTTGCGGAAGACGGCGCGATTTTCGTGGGCTACAAGGCAGCGGGCATCGAAGGCATTATCCCCGGCAGCAGCAACCCGACGAAGCCGCTACCGAGCGAGGTGCGCGCCTATCCGGAGGCGATTGCGGAAGCATTGAGCCAGTTGCGGCTGGTGGGGGTAAATGGGCCTTATGTAGTGTTTCTGGGTGCGGACGCGTACACGGCGCTGGCGGAGACGAGCGATCACGGCTATCCGGTGCTGGAGCACGTGAAGCGGCTGGTTGAGGATCGAATCATCTGGGCGCCAGCAGTACCGGGCGCGGTGGTGCTGACGACGCGGGGAGGCGACTTCGAGTTGCACATCGGACAGGATGCTTCGATCGGCTATCTCGGCCACACCGACACGACGGTGAAACTGTACCTGCAAGAGACGTTCACCTTCCTTATGCTGACAGCCGAAGCGGCCGTAGCCCTGGCTCCGCCAGCGAACGAAGGCTGAGGCTGGAGAATTCGAAGAACCGGCGCACAAGAAGAGGCTGTTACGAAACTGTGCTGTCGCTGCGGGACTCGAATCAAATCTGCCACTTCATCCGGCGCTGACGCGCCGGGCTAGGATTGTTCCGCCCTTCGGGCTGGCATTTGCGTTGACCAACCACGTCCATCTCCCACAGAAATTTCCGTGTGCGAGTTTCGTAACAGGCTCAAGATTGCTCCGGTTTGAAGAATACGGCGAAGGAAGACCTTGGGAGACTGAGATTAAGTCCCTCAGCGGCTGCAGCCGCTTCTTGGAAAGGGCAGCGATACGGACGGCCTGAAGGCCGTCCACTCCAAACCGTCACTTAACCAGAGGTTCCGCGGGTCATAGCATGGGTGAACTGTGTGTGACTGGCCAATTTCTAGAGTGCTTTGTTATCGCATGGCTAGTAAGTGGTATGCACCTTTTAGCCATTGACACTCTTGCTGACCAGCGGTACTTAATCGGACACACGGCACGAATGCAGGTACCAGAGCGAGCCCTTTAGTGGTGCTCAAAATAAATCCCTGCAACCATCCAGGAGGTCTCTTGAAACCAAAGATACTGGGAGTCGTAATATCGCTGGTTTGTGTCCTAGCGGGCGCCACAGTTGGCTACGCCCAGAACTTCGGGACTCGCCATATCCACGAAGGGATTGTGAACAGCAAAGCGGCGGCGATATGGCCGGTTCCGTCGATTCAGCAGCTACAACTTGATGTTGTTCTGGCTTTGCGCGATGCGGCCGGGCTGGACGCGTTTCTCGTCGAACTCTATAACCCCAAGAGCCCGAACTATCAGCGCTACTTGACGCCGACGGAATTCACGGAGCGCTTCGGTGCGAGCCAGCAAGACTATGACGCGGTGGTGTCTTACGTACAGCAACATGGGCTGACCGTGGTGGGCGGCTCGCGCGATGGAATGGACGTGCAGGTGAAGGGTCCGGTATCGGCAATCGCGTCTGCCTTCCATGTGAACCTATTTACATATTTTGACGCGCAGCAGGGACGCGTTTTTTACGCGCCCGACCGCGAACCCAGTACGAATCTGTCTTTTGCGTTGTGGCATGTTTCAGGCTTGGACAACTATTCGGTTCCGAAACCGCTGTATGTCAAAAAGAGCGATTATATGGCGGAGCAGGGCATGTCGGGTGCCAGCGTGGTGAGTAACGCCACCACGGGCTCAGGACCTTCATCGTCGTTTCTGGGTAGCGATATGCGCGCCGCTTATTACGGCGGTACCGCGCTTACCGGCTCCGGGCAGAGCGTGGGTTTGCTGGAATACTATGGCACCAACCTCGCCGACGTGACCACGTACTATACCAATGTTCACCAGACCAATAACGTGCCGATTACGTTGCTCTCGGTGGACGGCACCAGCACGAGCTGCGTGTACAAGAGCGGTTGCGACGATACGGAGCAGACGCTGGATATTACGCAGGCGCTGGGAATGGCGCCGGGTCTGGCGAACCTGACGGTGTATATCGGTTCGACCGATACAGCCATCATCAGCGCAATGACGACGCACACTCCGCTGCCGACGACCATCGGATGCTCGTGGGGATGGACGCCCGCCGATGCTTCGACGCTCGATCCGTATTTCAAAAAAATGGCGGCGCAGGGGCAGAACTTTTTTGCGGCTTCGGGCGATAGCTCGACATGGTCGCGCAGAAACGAAGCCTGGCCCGCGGATGACGCTAACGTGGTTTCCGTCGGCGGCACCGATCTTGTGACCGCCAGCGCCGGTGGAGCGTGGAAGTCGGAAACGGCTTGGGTGGACAGCGGCGGCGGCATCTCGCCGGCGCCGGAAAGGATTCCGATCCCGGCGTGGCAACAGCTTTCGGGCGTGATCAACTCGAGCAACAAGGGATCGACGACGTATCGCAATGGCCCGGATGTTTCCGCCAACGCGAACTTCACCTTCTATGTGTGCGCGGATCAGACGACTTGTACAGCGAACGTTTACGGCGGAACCAGTTTCGCGGCGCCGATGTGGGCGGGCTATGTTGCTCTGGTGAACCAGCAGCGTGTGGCCAACGGTAAGAGTGCAATCGGATTTCTCAATCCGTATCTCTATGCATACGGCACCAGCGCGAGCTATAGCACCGACTTCCACGACATTAAAAGCGGCAAGTCAGGCAGCTATTCGGCAGTTACGGGATACGACCTTGTAACCGGATGGGGAAGTCCCAACGGCCAGGGATTGTTGAACGCGCTCGCGGCACAGTAATCGTTGCCGGTAGTAGATCGCCCCGTTCGGGCTCTGCCTGAACGGGGTATTGTTGTCAACTTTGGATTCTCGATCTCAAGTAGCCTATCGACTGACTTGCGTGTAACGCTTTCTCTCTGGCGACACCAGCAAGGCTGAAGATGAGTTCTTCGGCGTACAGCGTTCTGCGCACAAAACCATAGCTCGCGGTGCTTCGGAACCTTCAGAGCTTGCGGAGTCTCTCGACCATCGCAAGGAATTCGGCCAATGACGTCGCAGTTTCGTGGCGCAAAGGCCGACTGGGTCCTCTCGCCGTGTGCACTGCAATCAGCGCACAGGAACTGAAACTAAGCCTTCACTTGACATAAATCTTCGATTCCCAAGGTTTCAGCGCAACCTTACTTTCTGAACCCAGCTCGGCAGGTTGGTTGCTTAGGTATTCGGTATAGGCGCCGTAGTAGAGGTTGTCTTTGAAAGACACGGTCTGCGGTCTGGCGGAGAAGTTGATGACCGTGAAGACCTTGTCGCGACCGTTTTGGCGGACGAAGCTGAAGACGGCGTTGGGTGAAGAATTCGGCACATCGATCATCTTCGCGCCCCAGTGGGCGTTCCAGAGGGCGGTGTTTTTGGTCTTGAGGGCGATCAGCTTCTGGTAGAGGTCGCCTTCGGGGTCGTGCTTCCAGGCGATCGGGTCTTTCTCAAAAAATTTGAGGCGCTTGCGGTTGCCGGCTTCCTGTCCGTTGTAAACGAGCGGCATGCCGTCGCCGACGCCGGAGAGCACGATGGCGGCGTTGAGGCCGGGGCCGAACTGTTCGAACTCGGTGCCGTCCCAGGCGTTCTTGTCGTGGTTGGAGACGAAGGTCATGCGCATGATGTTGGGCGGAAAGTAGCCTTCGTTCCAGGCGTAGTAATTGCGCAGGCCGCCGAGATCGTGCTTGCGGCCGGTGGTGACTTCGCGCACGTCGTCGTACCAGCTCCAGGCGTACGTCATGTCGAAGGCGTATTCGTGGAGGTCGCGCGATTCCCACTCGGCGAGCATGAAGACGGGCTTAATGGCTTCGAGCTCCTTGCGCGCGTTGTTCCAGAAATCGACAGGCACGAAGCCGGCGACGTCGCAGCGGTAGCCGTCGATATCGGCTTCGCGCACCCAGTATTTGAGCGCGTCGGTCATGTACTTGCGCAGCTCGGGGTGGGAGTAGTCGAGGTCGATGATGTCTCCCCAGTCGAACCACGGCGTGGGGCGGAATTCGCCCTTCCAGTTGCGGGCGTACCACTCGGGATGCTGGGTGACCAGGACGTTGTCCCACGCTGTGTGATTGGCGACCCAGTCGAGAATGACGTACATGCCCTGCTGGTGGGCGGTCGAGACGAAATGCTTGAGGTCGTCGAGGGTGCCGAGTTCGGGATTGACCTTGAGGTAGTCCTGCACGGAGTAAGCGCTGCCGAGCGTGCCCTTGCGGTTCTTCTGGCCGATGGGGTTGATGGGCATGAGCCAGAGGATGGTGACGCCGAGTTGTTTGAGTCGCGGGATCTGCGCTTCGGCGGCGCCGAGGGTGCCTTCCGGCGTGAACTGGCGGGTGTTGATCTGGTAGATGGAGGCGTTCCTGCTCCAATCGGGATGGGTGATCTTTACGTAAGGCACAGGTTGATACCGGGCAAGATCGCTGGTGGATTGCGTGGCTGCGGGCTCGGGTTTCTGGGCGCAGCCTGTGAACAGTATAAGGAGGGAAAGTGCGACGGGCAGAGAGCGACGCAGGGACATGAGAGAACAGTTTCCAGTTTCGAGCTCCAAGTTTCAAGAGGAAACAGTTGCCATTAGCCAGATGCAAGTCGCCAGTGGAAGGCAGAAGCAACCACGAGAGAACACGGATAAGGCAAGAGCGTGGATCGCACCTTTTGCCAAACCGTGGGAAAGGATGGGGAACGCGGGGGGAACAGTTTCCAGTTGCAAGGGAAACCAAGGCAACGATGACCGCTATTGAGGATGTTGGCTTCAACGGGCACGGTACAATTCAGTCGCTATGTCCTCGACAAGTACATCACTGGCGACCATGGAAGGGGCACTTCGCCTATGGACGGAAATTGCGCGCGGGTTGCGCGCGGCAGGGTACGACAAAGTAGTTCCGGAATATCTGCGGCTGAGCCGGATGCTGGCGCAGACGCGGATGACGGAAATGCTGCACGGCAAGCGCGAGGCGGAGCATTGGGAACAGTTGCGGATGCTGGGGACGGAGGCGCTGCAGTCGCTGGGTCCTCTGGCGGAGGCGGCGAGACTGCTGGCGGAGCTTCCGACGGAGATGCGAGCAGTCGCACCTGGCGGCGAGGGCTCGGGTGAGGGACAGCCGGCAGCAGAGTCGGAGACGCCGCTGATGACCGTCGAAGAAGAAATTGTCGAGGCTGAGGCAATGATGGTGAACGAGCCGGCAGTTCAGGCGAAAGATCGCTCGACGAAGAAGGCTACTCCGCGGAAGACTGCCGCCAAGAAACCTTCGGGGAAGAAGAAGAGAAAGTAGCCGGCGAGGCAGCGCAACCGTGCGGAAAGAGCGTCGCTCGAGGTGGCACTTTCAGGCTACCAGGGTATCGTTCGGAGCTGGCATAGTTTCGTAACTTTATGACGGCGAATGGATTAGTGGTGCAATGTGAAAATCGTGACGCAACTATGATTTCGATTGAAAGTGGCCTAAAGATGGGGTAACGTCCCAAGATAACTTCGCCAGGCCCCGGCGGAGACCGCAAGCCCAACAGGAGAACCACGATGCCGATCGATATCGGAAGAGAGATGGCGTTGCCGATGGAGCAGATCATCGGCGGCCCGCTGCAAGCGATCGTCAAGGCGCAAAGTCTGGCTGCCAGTACAACCGCAGACTTCATCCAAAAGGTGGGTCTGGTGCAATCGGACCCGAAGGATCCTAACTCGCCGCTGGTTGCGCGGACGGTGGATTTTTCGTTCAAGCGGCTGCGTCCACCGGACAGCCCCAGTGGATCCAGCACAACAGAGACCGTGGACCTGACTGTACCGTTGCTGACGATCGTGCCGGTGCCGTTTATTCGCATTCAGGAAGCGACCATCGATTTCGAGTGCAAAGTGTCGAGCAGCACGCTGGATACATCGGATGTGAAGGTTGGAGTGGATGCCTCGGCGTCAGGCGGGTTCTTCGGCGTGAAGTTCGAGGTGAAGGCGTCGTTCAGCTACCAGAATAGGCACAAAGACCAAGTGGACAAGAGCGCCACGCTGAAGGTACAGGTGAAAGCCGTGCAGGACGACATGCCGGGTGGACTGCGGAGAATGCTGGACATTCTGGAGACGGCGGTGGTGGACAGCCTGAAGGCGGCACAGGCTCCGGCACCAGCGCACTGAGTAGGATAATCTTCGAATGAGATGAGGATGCGGCAGGCCGGAGGTGTAAAGGGCCTGCCCACATGCTCGTGGTGCGTGCGAAATGAATCCGATGGGAGGAATCTGTGCCAGATCCCAATCCGCCGGTGCCGGCTAACGACCCTATTCCGCTGAAAGACCTGGTGCAGTCGTTTGCGTCGACGGTGGCAGCGACCAGTCACAATCTCGATCAGGCGAGCGTGGACCTGCGGAACCTGTATGAGAATTCGGGGAACGCGACGCTGGCGATGATGCTGCCGCCACGGTTCACGCTGGATGAAGTGATCATCGACTTGTCATTCGTAGTGGTGCAGGCGACACCGGAGGTGTATGGCGACGCACTGCCTCCGGAGGACGGCAAGATCGCGAAAGCGGCGATCGCTCCCGACGATGCGGACAACCTCCGGAAGAAGCTGGTTGACCTAGCGGAGACCGATGCACAGGCGGATGCCGAGTCGAAAAGCAAGGCGATGGATGCACAAATCCTGGCGATGCAGACCAGCCTGCAAAGTGGAGTGACGGCGCTGCAGAACGCAAACGCCGAGCTGCAGAAGACGCAGGCGGACATGAACCGGGCGAGGTCGAATCCTCTGGCGCTGCCGCAGTTTGCCATACGGCTCCAGCAACAGGCGGCGCAGGCAGCGGCGTTGAACGCGCAGTTCGGTCCGAACGGCACGGTCACGACGCAGGTGAACCGTGCGTTGCCGGGATTGCTTGCGACAAAGAAATCGTACGATGACGCAACGACTCTGCTTTCAGGCAAAGACCCACTGACACCGGACGAACTCGACCAAGTGAAAAAGGCGGGAATCGCCTACACGCCGCTGGATGCGCTGTGGGACTCGTTCTATCAGAAGTACCTGTCGATGCGCGACTTGTATGCGTCGATGGTGAAGGCGTTCCAGGCCAAGGCGGCACTGCCGCGGTCGGGCGACTACACTATGTCGGCGGACGACAACCTTGTAGTACAGAAGATCCTGGGGATGCCGCAGGGGTCAGGCTGGACCACGATCCAGAAGAAAGTGGCCGCGATACAAGCGGACTACAATGCGGTGTTGGCGGCTTTGAATGCGCTGGTGCGGCTGGTGGCGAGCATCAAGGGGTCAGGGTTGCTGGTGCGGGTTGATCCCAAGGCCGTTGGCGATGCGCCGGTGGAAGCGAGACAAAAGATCCACCTGGCTTTCCATACACAGGTCCGGCAAAACGTGAAGGTGGGCGACGAGGAAGTCGCCATTAACGGATAATGAGGCCGCTATGGCAGACGATGATGCGAAGACACAAGGCGATGCGCAACTGATTGAACACCTTGTCGGGTCAGTGTTGAGTTCCATCGTAAAAGCACAAGGCCTGGCGGCGAGCCAGTTGGTCGAGATGGTGGACAAGGTGGGCTTCGAGCCGGCGGAGGCGGGCGTGCCGCGCAGAGCGCGCACCTTCACGTTTGATTTCGTACGCAGTGAAGTGGACTCGGCGACCAACCAGATCGTACGCAACAAGGTGACGGCTTCGGTACCGCTGCTGACGTTGATCAATCTCCCTGCGATCACTATTCAGGAAGCAACGATCGACATGGATTTACAACTGGTGGCCCACCAGCAGACAAAAACCGCATCGGGAGATGAAGGCCCGCTAGCGCTGTACGTAGTGCCGGCGAAAAAGCAGGTGGTACGGACCACCGATCAGGCGATGGCGATCGATTCGGCGGGAACGATCAAGCTGCACGTCGTGATGCGGCAGGAGTCGGCCCTGGGCCTGGACAAGATCCAAAACCTGCTGGATTCGGGCGCGGAAGAGAAGATCAATCCTCTGCCGCCGGTAGTACCGGCACCGACGCCGAACGAGTAGGCACAGCGCTCTCGACCTGAGGGCTACAGCACATCGATCACAAGAAAGGTAATGTCGTCTTGCTGCGGTGCGGCAGTGGCGGGCCAAGCGCGCACCTCATTGAGCAGCAGGAGCGAAAGCTCCGCGGCGACGCGAGTGGGATGGTCGCGAAGAACCTGCTCGAGGCGGTGATCGCTGAAGGACTCGCCGGAAGGGTTTTCGGGTTCGCTGAGGCCGTCGGTGTAGAGGAGGAAGCGGTCGCCGGGGGCGAAGGGAATCTCGTGGGATGGAAAGTCAGGCACGCAGGGCGTACCGAAGAGCGGGCCATTGCTGGTGATGCGTTCGAGCGAGGCAGAGGCGGCGCGCCAGAAGAGAAGCGGCGGATGTCCGGCGGCGGAGTAGCGGGCAATGCGGGAGACGGTGTCGAGCCAAAGATAGGCAGCGGAGACGAACTGGCCTTTGAGCTGGGCCGCCAGGACGGTGCAGAGCCTGCCGAGGAGCTGCGATGGATCGGAGGCGAGGTCGGCAACCGATTGGGCGGCGACCTTGATCATGGACGAGATGAGCGCTGCAGGAACGCCGTGTCCGGAGACGTCGGCGATGAGGAAGCCGGCGCGATGGTCGTCGGCGGGAAGGTATTCGTAGAAATCGCCGGCGACGGCGGTCATGGGCTCGTAAACGGCGGCGATGCGCAGGTTGCGGAGCTGGGGCGTTTCGGTAGGAAGGATGGAAAACTGCAACTGACGCGCGATGGCGAGTTCGCTCTCGATGGAAGAGAGGCGGCGCTCGCTGGAGTACACGCCTTTCATGGCAACATAGCCGATGGCGAGGATGAATGCGGCGAAGCCGAGGTCGTCCCAGAGGCTGTAGAACTCGTAGCCAAAGGGCCGCAGGAGATTGACGAGCAGAGCCTGAAGGCCAAATATGGTGTAACCCACCAGCAGCACTCCGCGGCCCTGCAGGACAGTGTACTTGCGTGCAATCTTCGGGAAAGCCAGAAAGGGCACCCACAAAAGAAGAGAAATAGTTGCCAAGAGCTGGTTGTAGCTGACTAGCCAACCTTCCTCTTGGGTCAGCACATACTTGCCGAACCCTAGAACGGCTATGATGATCGCCAAAATGGCCATGATGCCCAGGGATTTCCGAATGAATCCAAGAGTGAGTTCACGAAAGGTAAGTAACGCGACTACCAGAACCAGATATGTGGTCGCTGCCCGCATGTAGTGGACGCCGGGCAGCATCCATTGAGGCTCTAGCGCCAGCAGAATATGGCAGTAGTTGAAGCGCTGGGAGCCGTAAACTACGCTCCAGATTCCCAGGAAGAAGATGGCGCGAACTCCAGCGGCGCGACGGCGGATTCTGGCGATTACCAAGGCCACTAATCCGAACATCACAAAGCAAGTGCCGGTGATGAGGTTGATTACATCGCCGAG
>Ga0335070_10011316_pt1 | contig 10417 bp, 10 predicted proteins | sample Lox_Sample_13_FD_206722 | JGI IMG/M metagenome (GOLD analysis project Ga0335070, IMG submission 206722) | Soil microbial communities from Loxahatchee National Wildlife Refuge, Florida, United States - Lox_Sample_1.3 | ecosystem: Environmental > Terrestrial > Soil > Wetlands | place: USA...
GATGCTGCGCTGATTTACCTGGCGGTGCGGTTTAATATCTATACGATCTTTACGCTGTACGGGTGTGTTTTCTGCGTGTTTCGGTCGGGGCGGGGGCGGGCGTTTCGGGTGGTGCCGTAGAGGCGGGTCTCCAAATCGATCAGGAAGGTCGCGGTTTTGTCGTCGGGCGCGGCTCGGTGGCTGGACCGGGCTGTCACAGGAAGTTGCCGAAATTCGTTGCATCCATCCGCCTCTTTACATCCTTCCTCGGCGGGTTGTCGTCGATCTCGACATAGGAAGATGAGTTGGAGAAGTTGGGCGGGAAGACCGCGAGGCAAGGCTTTGCGGTGATGGATGAATCGTACAAAATGGATTCAATGCCGGCAGTCATCACGAGGCTTCCAAAAATCTGACAGGTGGCGGGAACATCAAAGTGCATCGGCCATTCCCGCCAATTGCGTTGACGAAGTACTTTGCTCAGCGTGGAAGTAGACTTGATCAATTCAACTGGGAACGACAGCTTCCTGGCTTTGAACATCAGGCTCTCAGAAAGCCTGAAACTTCTGACAAGGTCGACGAAAGACGAAATGCTCTTCGTTTTGCGGATATCCAAAACAGATTCAAGCTTCCCGCTGACGGACACGATGGTTACCGAGTCCGGCCTGGTAAGAGCCAGTTCCGCGGGGCTTAGCCCACCAGTTCCTGAGTTTCCTCCGAGGGTCTCGGCGAGAGCCGTTTCCTTGTCGCTTGCGATGTAGAGAGCCGAGAAAACGGGATAGCGCGTAGGATCTATTCGACCGATGTTGAAGCGCCCGCCGGGGTCGGTTAGGCTTCCTTTAGTGCTGAGAGGATTGAGGGAGTATTGGTACTTTATAGTCCTTTGCCAGCTTGCAAAAGCAAAAGCTTCAGCTTCTCCTCTGAGGGCGTCTCTAAGTTGTTCTCGAATCCTGTTTCTTTGGAATGCCAGTTCGGAGTAGTACGCCCAATGAAACTCAACCAATTCCTCAAAAAATGCTTTTGACCGGGTTATGTCGGAAACGCTGCTGGATTCCAGCAACTCTGGTCGGCGTTTCATTTTGGAGATTCATTATCGGCGAGCGCATTCTGAATAAAGCGACGAAGTTTTCGAAATCTTCCGATCTTGATCATGTCCCGAGGCGCAATGTCACCCAGGAGAGGATTGGGCGTCTTAAACCACAGAATAGTCTTCTGCTCGTTGCGAAAGAATTGCGCCACTAGATTCAGGGCGATAGCCCATTCTAGAATTCTGTCTTGCAGTTCCTGCGGCATCTTTGGCTGATCATAGCGGACCGATGAGATCGGAAGGCGAGAAGCCCTAGCCACATCTTTCTTCTTGAACCCGAGTAGATCCACGACTCGGTGATAATCTGCATGCCCGCTTTCGGGAGGAAAGAGGCTGAGGAAATCTTGCTGGGGGATTGTGTCGAAGAGCGCCGTCGCTGGGGCCATAGTTTCCACGTTTATGCCACGATTTTACCATAGTCCCCGTGGCGAGCCGAAAAGTCTCCACTTGCGCGCTGAAGTAAAAGTCTTAGTCGGGCAGGTGAGCGGCACGGGTGAAATGCGGTATTCCATTTGTTTCGCAGCGCTGGAAACGCTCCACTTCACCACGCGAAAACCGCGCGTGCTGGGGGCCCCGGCCTGCGCCACCCAAAATCACCTAGAGCGCGGCGGCTTGGTCTCGGCGACGGGATTGGATCTCTATGTAGACGTTGACCAGCGAGATGGCTGCTGGCGTGACTCCCGGAATGCGGCTGGCTTGGCCTAGCGTTTGCGGTTGGACCTTTTTTAGCTTCTCTTGCATTTCGAGAGACAGGCCGCTTACTGCCTGGTAGTCGAACCACGCGGGGATGCGGCGCTGCTCGGACTTTTTCAGGCGATCGATGGCTCGTTGTTGCTGGTCGAGGTAGCCGGCATATTTGATTTCGGTCTCGATGGACTTGAGTTCGTTGCGGGAAGAGTGGTCAGTGGTCAGTGGCCGGTGGTCAGTGGATCGGGAGAAGAATTCGGGGGCTAGCTCGCGGAGCGCGGGGACCAAGTGCTCGATTTGGATTTCTGGGCGCTTTAGGAGTTGGGAGAGGGGTTGACCTATGGCTGCGGTCAGGGCGCTCGGCTTTGGGCTTTCGGCTTTGGGCTCTGGGTCTTGGGCTTCTATTTGCTCCGACATCGCGCTGGTTAGTTTTGTTCTTTCTAACAACTGCTTTATTTCTTCCATGCGTGCTTGCTTGGCTTGGAAATTTTGCCAGGCTTCATCGTTGATTAGACCTATTCGGCGGCCGTGCGGGGTTAGGCGGCGGTCGGCGTTGTCGATTCTTAGATGGAGGCGGAATTCGGCTCTTGAGGTGAACATGCGGTAGGGTTCGTTCGTGCCTTTGGAGATGAGGTCGTCGATGAGGATGGCGGTGTAGGCTTCGGTGCGATCGAGGATGAGCGGCGGGGCTCCTTTTACTTTCAGGGCGGCGTTGATTCCGGCCATGATGCCCTGGCAGGCGGCTTCTTCGTAGCCGGAGGTGCCGTTGATTTGGCCGGCTAGAAATAGGCCTTGGATTTTTTTTGTTTCGAGGGTGCGATTTAGTTCTGTGGGATCGATGGAGTCGTACTCGATGGCGTAGCCGGGGCGCATCATCTCGGCCTGGTCGAGGCCGGGGATGGATTTCAGAATGGCCTGCTGCACGTCGATGGGGAGGCTGGTGCTCATGCCGTTGACGTAGATTTCGTTTGTGTTGAGGCCTTCGGGCTCGAGGAAGAGCTGGTGCGTGGTTTTGTCGGGGAATTTGACGATTTTGTCCTCGATCGACGGGCAGTAGCGCGGGCCTATGGATTGGATTTGGCCGCTGTACATGGGGGAGCGATGGACGTTTTCGCGGATTACCCGGTGCGTTTCTTCGGTGGTGAAGGCGATGTAGCAGGGGACTTGCTTGTCGTGATGGGCGACTTGTTTTGTACGGAAGCTGAACGGAGTGGGGTCGGCGTCGCCGGGTTGCAGCTCGAATTTTGACCAGTCGATGGTGCGGCCGTCGAGGCGTGGGGGCGTGCCGGTTTTGAGGCGGCATCCGCGGAGGCCTAGCTTTTTTAGAGCTTCGCCGAGGAGGACTGCGGGCGGTTCGCCGGAACGGCCGGCGGGATATTGCTGCTCGCCGCAGTGGATGAGGCCGTTGAGGAAGGTGCCGGTGGTGATGATGACCGCGCGTGCCGAGACGCGGCGGCCGTCGCGGAGGAGGACGCCTTGGCAGTTCTCAGTTCTCAGTTCTCGGTTCTCAGTTGAACCCATATTTTCTGAGAACTGAGAACTGGGAACTGAGAACTTCTCAACGATTACATCGGCTACTTCGGCTTGCTTGATTTTTAGATTTGGTTGCGACTCCAGGACTTCGCGCATTTTCAGGCGGTAGGCTTGCTTGTCGCATTGGGCGCGGGGACTCCAGACTGCTGGGCCGCGGGAGGTGTTCAGGAGCCGGAATTGAATGCCTACTGCGTCTGTTACTTCGCCCATGATACCGCCGAGAGCGTCGACCTCGCGGACCAGATGGCCTTTGGCTATGCCTCCGATGGCGGGGTTGCAGGACATTTGCGCGATCAGGTCGACGTTCAGGGTGTAGAGGGCGGTCTTCAGGCCCATGCGGGCGGCGGCCATGGCGGCTTCACAGCCGGCGTGTCCGGCGCCGACTACTACTACGTCGAACTGTTCGTCGAAGGGCATGGGGTGATTGAGACTCGCTTCGGGCGTGGCGGCTATTGATTTTATTGTAGCAAGGTGACCGCTGGACTATGGACTCCGAGATAGTGCTGGCAAAAAGCCTTTAACCGCCGAGTTCGCTGAGAAATGCCGCAGAGATCGCAGAGAAAAGCGGTGCGAGTGATTACTACCGAGGGCACTAAGTATCACGGAGGAAACCACATACCATGGCTTGCAGGGGTTCCACAGAGTACTCCATTGGTAGCCTTGTCAGGGTGGCGGGTAGTTCGTATAGTGAAAGATCGAGGTGAGTATGAACGTGAAAGAATTTTTTTCTCAGTTGGACGCACGCATTGCTAAGTACGACTTGCTTTGCCATCCTTTTTATAAGGCCTGGGCGGCGGGGGAGTTGAGCCGGGAGGATCTGCGGCAGTATGGCGAGGATTATTACCATCATGTGCAGGCGTTTCCAGGATATCTGGCGCAGTTGGGGATTCGTTTGGATGATGGCGAGTTGCGGCGGGCGGTGCTGGCCAACATGAATGACGAGAATGGCGGCGAGAGCGCGTTTGGCGAGCCGGGTATTTCGCACGCGGAGCTTTGGCAGGATTTTGTGGTGGGGATGGGCGGGCGGAAGGTTGCGGGGCGGACTCCGTTGAGAGAGATTCGGGATTTGATTGCATGGTTCCAGCGGATGGCGAGCGAGGGATCGGCGGAAGAGGCGCTGGCTGCGTTTTATGCGTACGAGTCGCAGGTGCCGCGGGTGGCGGCGGAGAAGGATCGCGGGCTGCGGGACTTGTATGGGGCTTCGGCGAAGACGCGGAATTACTTTACCCTGCATACTACGGCGGATGTGTATCACTCGAAGGTGTGGAAGAAGCTGCTGGAGAAGCGGGTGACGGCGCATCCGGAGACGGCGGAGCGGGCGCTGGACGCGGCGGAGAATGCGGCTCGGGCGCTGTGGAAGGCGCTGGATGGGATTGAGGCTCGGCGGACGGCGGCGCTGAGCGCGTAGCTCAAGCTGAGTTATTCCGGGATCAAGATTGCCGGCTATTCTGTCGGCTCTTCTTCCAGCACGCGCTTCTTTTTGCGAACGCTGCGGACTACCACACCTACTGAGAGGCGGAGGTTGTCTTGTGTCTTGTGTCCCAACAGCGAAAACGACGTATGGGTGCCTAGGTAGTCGGCTTTGAAGCGGAGAGCGAAACGCTCGTTGATCTTGTAGTCGGCGCCAGCTCCGGCGATGGCTGCGAGGCCAGAACTCACTACCGTATTCTGCACATTGTTATAGAAAGCCTGGCCGCGGACGCCGTCGTGTCCGAACATGGCTTCGCCGAAGGGCGTCCAGCGCTCACGGCGGTGAAATGGAAACTGCAGGCCGAAGAGAATATTGTATTCACGGGTATCGGCGTTGAAAGTGGCACCGGGCGGACAATTGACCTCGCAGTTCGGGAAGGGCTCGGGAACGGCGGTGGGGATTTTTGAGTTGCCGAAGTATTCGGAGCCTTCGACTACGAAGCCGACGTGATTCGCCAGGTTGATGCCGAACGAGGCGTTCCAACCGTTGAGCTGGGCCCAGTGTCCGGTGTTGAAGAAGCCGGCTTGCGCGAACGAATAGCCGCCGAAGAGTTCGAGGCGCGGGAATTGCGGGCCGGGCTTGCGGACAATGGGGATGGTTGTGGTCTGCTGCGTCGAGGTTGTGGAGGCGGCGGGCGGTTGAGTCGACGGCGGAGTCTGGGTCGTGTCAGGGGCGGGCGTCGTCGCGAAAGGCTGAGTTGGGGGCGTAGTCTGATCCTGAGTTTGAGCCCACGAAACTGTGCACAGCGCCACCGCGACTGCCAAAATCCCCAGAAAATTCCTCACGAAGCCTCCTAAGAACAGTTCTCAGTTCTCGGTTCTCAGTTCTCAGTAGCAGCAATGGCGCTCCCAGACAGCGGGGAACATCCTGACGCAAAAATTCAAATTGCCGTTACTGACCACCGATCACTGAGCACTGACCACTGGCTACTCAACTGGTTTTCCGAAAACTGTATTGTAGTGGAGTTTTACGTCTCCGCAGGTGCCCTGATCGGGGGAATAGACGACGCAGGAGTCGAAGGGGCGCGAATAGACGTGGAGCGATACGGCGCGCCGGTTCGCCTCGCGCGGATTCACCACGCGATGCACCGGATGCCCGGGATCGACGGCGCAGGGGTTTGCGGGAGACATTTCCACGGTGTTAGATGCGACGAGGCGGCAGGTTCCGGCGGCATGGTCCTCAAATTCGACGATAAAATTTTCGACGCGCAGAGAGCCGATGGGGGCGGCCATCCAGCAGTTCTGGTCGCGATGATTGTGAACCGAGCTGGCCTGGCCGACTTCCCAGCAGATGGCGAGAAGCTCGTAAATTTCGTTCTTGTCGATGAGATTGCGGGTGTAGTGCTGGCGGTTCCAGGTGAGGTACTGCGCGAGGCTCGACTCTTCGACGGGAAACTCGGCAAGCAGGGTGCGGACTTGCTCGGTCTGGTCGAAGGCCGCCGCTGGCAATGCGCGGAGCTTGGCGACCAGGGTCTCGATGGGGACGCGTTTGGTGGCGGTCAGAGTGGTCATTTGGATCGTGACGAATTATTGAGTATAGCGGAAGGCGATTGCAGAAGTCAGAAGTCAGATTGCAGAAGTAGCTTTGAGTTTGGAGCTACGAGCTTGAACCCACGCCAACGTCTTATTCAAAAAGGAAAAGGCTCCGTTGCCGGAGCCTGGTTTCTTGGATGTTGGTGACACCCCGCGAAGATCAAGTCAATCCTAGCACCGGCATTCGCGGTGTCAAGCGAACTTGAGACCTAAGTAACAATGGGATATCCCCGCGTTGAGTCCCCAATTGGTCCTTGCCACACAACCTGTGGACCCGACGGGAGTCGAACCCGCATCTGCGACCTTCGCGGGGTGCCGTGTTCCCATTACACTACGGGCCCAGAACACGATGGTGCGTCGGCTGCGTGGTGAATGCCGTGATCTGCGCACACCAAAATCGTGACGAATCCCTACTCGATGAACATGCAGTCGCCATAGGAATAGAAGCGATAGGCGGCGGTAACGGCGTGGCGGTAGGCGCTTAATACCAGGTCGGTTCCGGCCAGGGCGGAAACAAGCATCAGCAGGGTGGACTCGGGGAGATGGAAGTTGGTTAGAAGGGCGTCGACCGCGCGGAATTTGTAGCCGGGATAGATGAAGATGTCGGCTTCACCTTGGCCGGGATGGACCAGGGGGGCGTCGGGGAGTCCCAGGGGGCGATTGAAGGCAGCTCTTCGGGCCGCGAACTCAAGGGTGCGGACTGTGGTTGTGCCTATGGCCACTATGCGGCGCTTTTCGGCTGCAGCCTTGTTGATCGCGTCGGCTGCGGCGGGCGAAATCTCGTACGACTCGCGGTGCAGCTTGTGCTCCTCGACGTTTTCTACGCGAACTGGTTGAAAAGTGCCGAGGCCGACGTGGAGAGTGATTTCGGCAATCCCGATTCCGCGGGCTCGGATGCTCTCAAGAATCTCGGGTGTGAAATGGAGGCCGGCGGTGGGGGCGGCTACCGATCCGCGAGCTGTGGCGTAGACGGTTTGATAGCGGTCGCGGTCGGCGGGGCGGTCTTCACGATCGATGTAGGGGGGGAGGGGGACATGGCCGAGGCGTTCCACGCGGGTGAAGAAATCTTCGACGGGACGAAAGCGAATGCGACGCTCGCCGTAGGCGCCGCGAGCGATGACTTCAGCTTCGAGCTCCGGCGGATCGCCGAAAGAGAGCTTTTCTCCGATACCGATTTTGCGGCCGGGACGGACGAGACATTCCCATTCATACTCAGCGGATTGATGCGTGAGCAGAACCTCGACTTGTCCGCGGAGAAAATCGTGGGAGGCTGGATTGTGCGGACTTAGAGGTTGCGCACGTTCGCCGCTGCGGTGTCCGTAGAGGCGGGCGGGAAAAACTTTGGTGTTGTTGAGGACGAGGAGATCGGTGGGCCGGAGGAGGGTAGAGAAGTCGCGGAAGGCGCGGTCGTGCCAGGTTTTGGTTTTGCGGTCGACATGGAGGAGGCGGGAACTGGCGCGATCGGAGAGAGGCTCCTGCGCGATGCTTTCGGGCGGGAGGTCGAAGTGAAAGTCGGAAACGCGCATGGCGAGGTCAGAGGTTAGAGGTATGAGGTCAGAGGTGACCAACATTATTGCAGAAGTCGGAAGGCAGATTGCAGAAGTACAACCTCTCACACGCGGAAGTTGTCTGGGCGCCAGGTTTGGATTGATTTCTTGATTTCGGCTGAGGAGAGCTTTTCCGTTAATGTTCGTTGAACTAACGCCGAGAGTTCCGAGTCGGAGGCGAAGCGGAGGCCTATGAGTTGGCTCTCTGATAGTTCTGGGATGCGGGAGCGGAGTGGCTCAGGGAGGACTGTCGCTAGACGGAGACGCTCTTCCAGGCGAATTACTCGATCCTGGACTTTGAGGGCGTTGAGACGGATTTTGAAAATCGCCAGCAGCGTGGCGACGGAGAACAAGATCAGCAGCGCACTGTGGAGCGGATGGTGGGTGATATGCGTTGCGGCGTGAACGATGGCGGTCATGGCCGCGATGATGAATACGGGAAGGATGAAGAAATGGAACGGGGGATCCCAGCGGGTGTGATGGGCGCAGGACTGAGGAGTGGGCATGACGGCTCCTATTCGGGTAACGCGCAAGTTTAGCAGGAGGGGACGCCGGGGAGGGATCGGGCTCGCTTGGCCGCGCAGGTTGGCAATTTTTCAAGAAAGGCAGACCTGGATTATCAGGGCGACATCTCCAATGCGCAGCCCTGAATGCAGCATTTTGATGGCAGGTTTCTGGCGGGTGCGGTACCATGAAACGGATAGGGTGTGCTTATGAGGAGCGACCGCGCTCTACGTGTCGCCATCGTCGAATTCGGAAGATTGTTGCATGCAAACGGGTTTGTTGCGGCAACGGACGGAAACCTGTCGGTGCGCCTGGATGACGAACGGCTGCTGGTAACTCCTACCTGCATTTGCAAAGGCCGGATGACGCCCGGCGATCTCGTGATCGTGGACATGGATGGAAAGCGCCTGTCGGGAAAGCGACGGGTGTCGAGCGAGATTGGGATGCACCTGCTGATCTACCGGCTGCGGCCAGAGGTTACGGGGATTGTGCATGCGCACCCGCCGACGGCGACCGGATTTGCCGCGTCGGGGCTGGGATTGAACAGTCCGCTCGTGTGCGAGGTGGTGGTGGGGTTGGGATCGATTCCGCTGGCGCGATATGGAACACCGGGGACGCCGGAATTGACCGATGCCCTCGAGCCCTTGATTCCGAATCATGACGCGATTCTCATGGCGAATCACGGCGTGGTGACTTGCGGGTCATCGCTCGAGAGCGCGTATATGAAGATGGAAACCGTCGAGCATTTTGCGAAGATATCGCTGGTGACGCATATGCTCGGGCAGGCGCAGCCGCTGGGAGAGAAGGAAGTGGAGAAGTTGAATGAGGTGCGACAGCGGTATAACCACACCGCTGATGGGCGGCGGCCCGTTGCGGAAGTGGAGTTGGGTGAGGCGGTGAGGACGGGAAGCAGAAGATAGATTGCAGAGGTCAGATTTCAGATTGCAGATTTAAGGATCCATTGCAGAGGTCAGATTTCAGATTGCAGAAGTGAAAACCTCCCGCCTGATGAATACACTCACAACCTAAATCTCAGGGCGCGATTAATTTCGTGCTTTTTGATTCGTTAGCATCCGTGCCTATCATGTCGGCTATTTTCCAATAGACAGCGTGGGCGGGGGCGCCCGCGCTACACATTCTTCTTGGTTTCTTCCTTTTAGCTGCCACCACCGAAGCGAAACCTAAAACCCGCGCGGATGTTCGCCGTGATCGCCGGGTAGCCCACTACTTCGTTGTAGTGCTGGTTCAGGACGTTGCCGGCATTGGCGTAGGCGGTTACGTGGTGGTTAATTTCGCGCCAGAATCCCAGATCTACCAGCGCATAGCCTGCCGCGTGGTTGATGTTGAAGCCTTCGAAGTCGGAGTCGGGACGACGGCCTATGACGCTTCCGCCTAGCGATCCTCCCCAACGAGTTCCGAGATACGTGATGAGCGCGGTTCCGGATTGCTTGGGGCGGCGAAGGAGGGGATTGCCTGTGTCAAAAACCGGATCGCAGAAGTTCGCCGGGGTGCAGAGCGGAGCTTCCTGAATTTGAGTTGAGAGGTTGGTGTAGGAACCGTCGAAAAGCAGATGCGGACCAATCTTTCCCTGCACCTGAAACTCCGCGCCGTGAGCCAGCGACCTTTGCGTGTTGAAAAACTGCCCGACGCCCTGGTCGTTGTCGGCGAATTCGATTTGATCGTGGAAGAGATTGTTGAAGTAGGTGGCATTGAAGACCCAGCGGCCTGCGAGGAAATTCTGCTGAATTCCGGCTTCGAAGGCGCGGGTGCGTTCGGGGAGAAGACCGGGATTCGGGACGTAATAGGGCGGGCCGACGGAAATTTGATACAGGCCGGGCTCCATGAATCCGGTGGCGTAGGAGAAACGGAGACGGGTGCCGGAGAGAAGTTCGTTTCCGCGCAGGGCGAGGAGAGTGAGAGCGACGCGTGGGAGGCCGATGTTACCGAAGTCGCTGTTGTGGACCAGACGGCCGCCTGCAATCACGTTGAGGCGGCCTAGCGTGAGCTGCTGCTGGACATAGAAATCGTTTTCGAGGCGGTTGGCCGCGGTCGAAGGTGGAAAGAGAAGGTTTCCGATCAC
>Ga0335070_10011318_pt1 | contig 10417 bp, 10 predicted proteins | sample Lox_Sample_13_FD_206722 | JGI IMG/M metagenome (GOLD analysis project Ga0335070, IMG submission 206722) | Soil microbial communities from Loxahatchee National Wildlife Refuge, Florida, United States - Lox_Sample_1.3 | ecosystem: Environmental > Terrestrial > Soil > Wetlands | place: USA...
AATGTCACCGAGACCCGCCGATCGAAACGGGCTCGAGGGCATCGCTTCGCTTTGCCAGAACGCCGCGAATTCGTGCGGCAGATGGTCGCGCAGGACGGCGACGTCGTCGCGCGTGATCGCCGCGGCGGGAATTTCGATGCGCCGAATGCCGGCAGCATCGAGCGCCTGGCGGCGCGCGTCCCACGGGGCACCACGGGCGTCGTCGCCGATGATGTCTATGCCGACGATCTTCTCGCCGGTCCAGAAGGCGAAGTCGACGCGGATGCGCCTATCGCCTGCGGGTACGTGCGCACGCGGCAACGGCCTGAGCGCACTGAAGCCGTAGTCCTCGACTGTGAACAATCCGGCGAACGGTCTTACCTTGGCGGCGATCGCGGCACGGTCGGCGGCGATCGTCTCGGTGATGAACCGGAAGTACAGCGCGAGGAATTGACGTGGCCGGCGTGCGAACTGATCGCAGAAAGCGGCGAGATGATCTTCGAGGATGGCGAGCCGCTCGGCGGCGGTGCCAGTGCCGGCTTTCTCCGGCAGGTCGGTGAACTCATACGGGCCGTCGTTCAGGCGCAGCGGATCGTGCGCACTCGCATCGATCTCGACCTTCGGCGCATTCGAATCCGGCCGCCACTCGGCCGCACCGTAGAGAAGGATCAGGGCCACTCGCGCTTTCGCGGCAGCGCCGGCACGCTCGCCGCGATCTCCTGTTTCATTGCTTGCAGGACGTCGCTGATGTTCAGGACTTCCTGGCCGCGGACACGCGTCATCTTGATGCCGTAGGCGGCTAGCCACGCATCGCGCTTGGCCAGCACCTGATCGAGCTCACTGGGCTTGGGCTCCGGCTTCGACGCCGGAACGACCGTCAGGATCGCTTCGATGCGAACCTCGACGCGCAAATCTAGGTGCGCCTCTATGCCCGCCATCCGCCGGCGGAACCGCTGTACGTATCTCTGCTTGCGACGCAAAACCGACATGGCGGAGATTCTCCACCCTATGCCCGGCGGCGGAAAGAGTCTCACAGCAGACTGTTGTCGCATCCCAGGCCGAGCATGACCTTGCCGTAGGTCGTGCCGACGGCGTCGAAGGCGAAGGAGATGTGGGCGGCGCCGGCGTGTATATCGCGCCAGGCGCGCTGGATCTGCTGGTGCTCGTAAAGCCCGCCGCCGCCGTAGGCCTCGAAGATCAGGTCGACCGCGCGCACGCACTGGCGCACGGCGAAGGCCGCGTCGCGGCGGTAGCGCACCTTGTCCTCGATGCTTGGCACCTTGCCGGCCGCGGTCTGCCGCATGGCATCGTCGGCGCAAGCGCGCATGATCAGCTCGGCCGAATCCACCAGCGCACCGGCCTCGGCGACGCGCACCTGCATGGTCGCGAGCTCGGCGATCTTGGCGCCGGTATAGGAGGCGGCACGCTCGCGCGTCTTTTTGATGAAGCCCTGCACGGCACCTTGCGCCATGCCGAGGATCGGCCCGGTGATGCAGAACTGGAACAGCGCCATCAGCGGCAGGCGGTAGAGCACGCCGGGATTGCGCGCCGAGCCGGGCGTTGGCCCGCCGCGCGTGTCGTCCATGGCCAAGGTCCGGTGCTCGGGCACGAACACGTCCTTGATCTCGATGTCCTTGCTGCCGGTGCCGCGCAATCCCGCCACGTGCCAGGTGTCGATGACCTTATATTCGGCCTTCGGCACCAGCATCATGCGCGCTTGGGGCGGACCTTTTCCGTCGGAAGCCGGCACCATCGCGCCCATCATCAGCCAGACGCAAGGATCGACCCCGCTGGAGAACGGCCAGCGGCCGCTGAGCCGATAGCCGCCGTCGGCCTTCTGCGCGCGACCGGCCGGGAAGACCAGCGACGAGCCGACCAAGGTGTCGGGCGAAGGGCCCCAGATATCGTCCTGCGCCTCCGGCGGCCACATGCCGAGCATGAGGTGATGGACAGCGAGGTTGCCGTAGACCCAGGCCGTCGAGCCGCAGCCGCGGCCCAGGATCGAGCACAGGTCGATAAACGCGCCGTACGGAAGTTCGCTGCCGCCGACGTTGCGCGGCTGGAAGGCGCGGAAGAGACCGGTGCGGTGCAGGTCGGCGACGGTCTCGTCGGGGATGCGGCGCAGCTCCTCCGCCTTCGGCGCGCGCTCGATCAGCGCCGGCAGCAGTGTCTCGGCGCTGCGCACGAGGTCGTCGAACGAGGGAATCGGCTTGCTCACGTCTGCTCCCGGATGTCCCTTGGGGCCCTGATGATCGTTTGATCACTTAGCTTAGAGCAATCCCGCCCGTGGCCACAAGCCAGGCCGCGCCGTGTTGCGACTCATGTGCATGTAACCCACATGACGGTCCCGCTCGTACAGTCTATGATCCCACGATGTTCCGTTGCTGTCTGGTTCTCCTGATGCTGGCGGTCGCGCCGCTGTCGGCTCAGGCGCAGGACTATCCGCAACATCCCATCCGCTTCGTCATCGGCTTCGCCCCCGGCGGCAGCTCCGACCTCGTGAGCCGGCTCGTCGGACAGAAGCTGTCGGAGCGGCTCGGCCAGCCCGTGGTGATGGAGCAGAAGCAAGGGGCCAGCGGCGTGATCGCCCAGGACATCGTCGCCAAGGCGCCGCCCGACGGCCATACGATGGTGCTGCTGACCGGCGGCCATCCGGTGAGTGCGGTGACGATGAAGCTGCCTTACGACCCGGTCCGCGGTTTCGGCATGGTCTCGATCGTCACCTCGTATCCCTTCGTCATCGCCGTTGCCTCGAACTCGCCGATGAAGACGATGCGCGACCTGATCGCGCGGGCGAAATCCGGCGCGAGCGTGACCTATGCGATGAGCGGCCCGGGCAGCGTTCACAACCTCCTCGGCGAACTCGTCAATATCGAGGCGGGCATCGACATGACCGCCGTCTCGTACCGCGGTGCGGCACAAGCGCTGATCGATCTCACCACCGGCCGGGTGGACGTGATGGTGGAGACGGCGACCTTCTCTTTCGAAAAGATCCGTAATGGCGACATGAAGGCGCTGGCGTTGTCATCGGGCGCACGATACCCGCTGATGCCCGACGTTCCGACCATCGCCGAGACGCTGCCCAACGTCGAAGTCACGTCCTGGCTTGGCCTCGCCGTATCGCCGGGCACGCCGGCCGCTATTGTCGACCGGCTCAACCGGGAGATCCGGTCGATCGTCGAGCTGCCCGACGTGAAGCGGCGCCTCGCCGACTTCGGCGGCGTGCCGACGCCGACCACGCCCGACGAGATGCGGGCCCGCATCGAGCGCGAAATCGAAAAATGGCGCCGGGTTGTCACGATCAAGCACATCGAGGTGCAGTAGCATCGCCCGGTGCTACGATAACCGTCATCCCGCCGGCAGCGAACCGACCGGCGGACTCATAGGGGAGTGAACATGCGTATCGTTTTTTTCAATGACTATAAGCTCGGCATCCTGAAGGGCGATTCCGTCGTCGACGTGTCGGCCGCGGTGAAGGACATCCCGCAGACCGGCCCGCACAGCCTGATCAACGGCGTGATCTGGCGCTGGGATGAGTACCGTAAGCGCCTCGAAGACGCGGCGCAAAAGGGCCAGGCCATTCCGCTCAGCCAGGTGAAGATCCGCCCGCCGCTGCCGAAGCCGACCACGGTCGTCTGCATGGCGGTCAACTACATGGAAGACGGCACCCGCAGCGAGCCGGCGCCGATCAATGCCTTCCTCAAGTCCCCGACCGCCATCATCGGCGACGGCGACACGATGGTCCTTCCCGACGTGCCGGCGACGATCTTCGAAGGCGAAGCCGAGATGGCGGTGGTGATCGGCAAGCGCGCCACCAACGTCAAGGCGGCCGACGCCATGAACTACGTCTTCGGATACACGAACTTCATCGACGGGTCGGCCCGTGGCCTGCCGCCGCAGGGCAACACCTTCTATCAGATGAAGTCGCGGGACACGTTTGCGCCCATCGGTCCCGCCATCGTCACGGCCGACGAGATCAAAGATCCGCACAAGCTGCAGATCAAGCTGACCGTGAACGGCGTGGTGAAGCAGAACTTCAACACCGACGACATGGCGCACAAGATTCCGCGCTGTATCGAGTGGGTCAGCTCGATCCACACGCTCGAGCCGGGCGACATTCTCGCCACCGGCACGAACCACCGCGGCCTGTCGTCGTTCATGGACGGCGACAAGGTCGAGCTCGAGACCGAAGGTCTCGGCAAGCTGCGGATCACGATCCGCGATGACCTCAAGCGCACTTGGGCGCGCACCACCCGGCTGGAATGGTCGCAGCAGGGCGGGGAAGGAGTCACCACGCCGCAGCTCACCGGAAAATACGCACCGGCGAAGAAGTGACCGGCGCGGGGGCGTCGTAGCCGGAGATCCGATGGATCACAACATTGCCGCCGATCGCGGCTTTCTCTCGACAGCGCCCGCGCTGCCGAAAGATCGCCGCCTCGCGGCCGTGGTCATGGCCGTCATCGCGGCGGCTTTCGCGGCCGCGGTGCCGTTCGCTCAGGTCCAATGGCCGCGCACGGACGCGTTCATCCCGGGCTACGAGGCGACGCTCATCCTTTGTGACGTCATCACGGCGGCGCTGCTCTACGGTCAATTCGCCATCCTTCGTCGTTCGGCGCTGCTGGTGCTGGCGTCGGGCTACTTGTTCACGGCGGCGATGGCGGCGGTGCACATGCTGACCTTCCCCGGCTTGTTTGCTCCGACCGGCTTGCTCGCAGCCGGGCCGCAGACGACCGCGTGGTTGTACATGCTCTGGCACGGCGGATTCCCGCTTGCGGCCATCGCTTACGCTGTGATGAAGGATCGGGCCGAGGATGTCCCCGCGGCGATGTCGACGGGCTCAATCGTGGCGGTGGCGGTCGCGGCGGTGGCGGCCATCGTCGCCGTGCTGACGGCGATGACCACCGGCGGTCACGACGTCCTCCCGGCGATCATGCAGGGTAACCGCTACACGCCGTCATTCGTCTGGGTCGTGTCGACGGTTTGGGCGCTCAGCGGCCTGGCGCTCGCCGTCCTCTGGGTCCGGCGGCCCCACTCGGTCCTCGACGTCTGGCTGATGGTCGTACTCGGCGCGTGGATCTTCGACATCGGCCTGAGCGCGGCTCTCAATGCCGGACGATTCGACGTCGGCTTCTATCTCGGACGAGCCTATGGATTCCTGGCGTCGATGTTCGTGCTGATCGTCATCCTGCTCCAGATCACGGCGCTGTATGCGCGGTCGGCGCGCCTGTTCGAACGCGAGCGCGAGGGCACGGAGCGACGATTGCACGAGCTCGAAGCGGAGCTGATCCATATGTCTCGGCTGAGCGAACTGGGCCAGATGGTTTCGACACTCGCCCACGAAGTGAATCAGCCGCTTGCCGCGGTCAATAACTACATCGCGACCGGTGACGCGCTGATCGAGGCGGGCCAGCCCGAAAAGGCGCGGTCGGCGCTGCTGAAGGCCGTACAGCAGACTGCCCGGGCGGGCGTGATCATCCAGCGGCTGCGCAACTTCGTGAAGAAGCGCGAGGCCGAGCGCCGCGCCGAGAATTTGGGGGAAACAGTCGAAGAAGCGGTCGCCCTGGCCTTGGCCGGTCCGGAGGGACGCCGTGTGAAGCTCGACATGCGGGTTCCGTCCGACATGTCCGTTCTCATCGACCGCGTTCAGATCCAGCAGGTGGTGCTGAATCTGGTGCGGAATGCGGTCGAGGCGATGTCGGCCGGTCCGCGCTCCGAGCTCGTCCTCGCCGTGCAGCCCGCCGATGGCGACATGGTCGAGATCAGCATCGCCGATCGCGGGCCTGGTCTTGCCAAGGAAGTGCGCGAAAAGCTGTTCGAGCCGTTCGTGACCACGAAGTCCGCCGGACTCGGCGTCGGCCTTTCGATCTGCCGCTCGATCGTCGAGAGCCACGGCGGGCGCATGTGGGTGGCGGACAACGACGGCGGCGGCACCGTGTTCCGCTTCACCGTGCCGAAGGCGCCGGCCGTGACCGAGGGCTCGATCGCGACCGGACAGGCCGCCGAATAAAAATCCCTCCCCGGTGCCGGGGAGGGATTGGCTGCTTATCTCGCCGGCTACTGTGGCGCGGCCCTACTTGTTGATCGTCGCCGCGCCGGCTTTCGAGATCACCTCGTCCTGCGAGCCGGTGCCGCCCGAGACGCCGATCGCGCCGATCATCTTGCCGCCTTCGACGAGCGGGATGCCGCCGCGCGAAGCGACGACATCGTCGAGCGTGATCAGGTAATTGAAACCGGCCTGAACGCCGCCTTCGAGCGCCTTGGTCTCGCGGCGGAACTTCACCGCGGTGCGCGCTTTATGCTGCGAGATCGCGATCGAGGCGAGCTGGGCGCCGTCCATGCGGAGGAAGGCCACCAGATTGCCGCCAGAATCGACCACGGAGATGTTCATCGGCCAGCCGCGCTTCTTGGCTTCCGCTTCCGCAGCCTGGACCGCCGCCTGGGCGCGTTCGGCGGTGATCGGCGCGCCATAGGGGACGTTGAACGGCATCTGGTCCGGAATGGCGTCGAGCGGATTGGCCGCCGGTGGCTGCTGGGCCAGGCTCTGCTGGGTTGTCGCGGCACCGGCCAATATGGCGGCGCCCAGCACGAGGCTGGCGAGAACGCGTGTACGCATATGAATTCCTCCCCGGGGGTTGCTATGGCCGGTTTGAAGAGCCGGCAGGAGGCGATCCTAAGGAACGCGCCATGGCGATGCAACTGACGCGGGATATTTCGAGTCTAACAGGTCGACTCAGTCCTCGCCCGACATGGCGCCGACCGGCGCATCGGCCGCGCGCTCCACGGCGAGGGCCAGGCGCTCGAACTGATAGGCGAGCTTCAGACAGCTGGCGCGGATTTCGCCAAAGCGGCTTTCTTCCGCGATCTTCCGAAGCCGCGCCGCGAGCGCGCGATAATGCTGCCGACGATCCGCAAACATGCGCGACCAAATCCGCTTCGCTTGGCGAACGACTCGCTTATTCGACAGCCGGAATCGATATGCGCCCCTTTTTCCTTGTCGAGGAACTGGGGGAATCCTGTAATTCGGCGCGGGAAACTACGGAACGGCGCCCTTACGGAGTCACATCGGCGTTGGCGGCCGCCAGCTTGCGGGCGATGTCGGCTTGCCAATCGGCGCGTGGCTTGAAGCCAGGTTGGCGGCGCGCGTGGTCTTCGACCAGTCGCCACAGTTCTGCATCCGACACGGCAAGATCGAGTTCGATCCGCATCGGCTGCGGTACGTGCCATGGTGTGTCGATGAAGATCTCGAAGCGATTGCCCTCAGGGTCGCGAAAGTACGCCGAGATCGCATTGCCGTGCGACACCGGGCCGAGCTCGGTGATCGGCTGAGCTTTGGCTTTGCCGTACAGCCGGCGCAGCGCCGCGAGCGAGGTGGCGCGGAAGGAAATCTGCTGCACGGGATTGAACGCAACGGTCGCAGGTCGGCCGGTCGCGAGCACGAGTTGATGATGCTCGCGCGCGTCGCCGGTGAGGAAGGCGAATTCGGCGCCGTTATCGGCGACCTCGCGGTCCGACACCACGAAACCGAGCAGACCCGTATAGAAGGCGACCATCTTGTCGAGATCGTTTACGAACAGTCCGACGTGACTGAAGGCAACAGGCGCACCTGGCATCGTCTCACCCCTGCGTGATCTCCCGTCCGGACGAGAGCAGAACGAATTTACTGCCTTTTCGAGGCCGGCATATACTTCTTTGCAACGGTGATGGACGGCCGATCAGGCCGACTTGAGGGAGGATTAGGATGCGCCGCTGGGGACAAAGCCGAGGTCTTGCCGGAATGATCGTCGCTGCGGTGCTTCTCGCGGCTTCGGCGGGCGGCCGGGCGCAGGATTTCCCCTCGCGGCCTGTGCGGCTGATCGTGCCCAGCCCGCCGGGCGGGGGCACCGACATCATCGCCCGCAACGTCGCACAGAAATTCACCGAGCGCTTCCGCTTCGCGGCGGTGGTCGAGAACAAGACCGGCGCCGGCTCGCTGGTCGGCACCGACTATGTCGCCAAGGCGCCCGCCGACGGTCATACGCTGCTGGTCGGCGGACTCTTCAACATGGTCATGAACAGCGCCCTGATCAAAGATCTGCCCTACGACCCGGTGCGCGATTTCGCGACCATCGGCTACATTTCGGCCTATCCGTTCCTGCTGACGGTTCGCCCTGACATGCCGGTGGCGACCCTCGCCGAATTCGTCGCCTACGCGAAAGAGCGACCGGGGAAGCTCAATTACGGATCGGCGGGTCTGGGTACGTTGCAGCACGTGTGGGGCACGATCCTGGTGAAGAGCATGGGACTGGACATGGTGCATGTCCCCTACAAGGGCGGTGCTGCCGCGCAGCAGGATCTGATCACCGGACGCATCGATCTGATGTTCGACAATCTCTCGGCGGCCAAGCAGTACGTGCTCAGCGGCCGGGCGAAGGCGCTTGGCCTCTCCGCCGCGGCGCGCAGCTCTCAGTTGCCGGAGGTGCCGACGATCAACGAAACCGGCGTCGTCAAATTCGAGGGCGAGAGCTGGTTCGGGTTGTTCGCGCCGGCGGCGACACCGGCCCCGGTTATCGCGATCCTGCGCAAGGCGCTGGACGAATCGCTGCGCGATCCCGACCTCGTCGGCCGGATCGAACGCGATGGCGGCCGTGTGCTCGCGATCGCCCCCGCCGACCAGCAGAAGTTCTTGAAGACGGAGGTCGAACGGTGGAGCGCCCTGGTCACGAAGTACGGTGTCACGGCGGACTGACGCCTGCCCAAATTGAGTAACAGGAGACCTACGGTCTGATCGGCAATATCCACGACGCTTTCTGACCAGCGCCGATTCAGGCGGCCACTGTTTCGGAAGCTTCCCTCGGCTGTGACCTCGCCCTCTGTCCGATCGATCCGGGCGCCGGACGGCAACAACGCGCACGAACCAGCTTTGACCTCGTTCGGGTACGCACCAGCTTTGACCTGGTTCGGCGGAGCGCAGCTATACGAGTCAACCGGCGCGCTGCGCAAAGGCTCCGCGAGATTTTGCGAGCGCCGGCGGAAGGCCATTGGGTGGTGCGTCGATACGGCGGCGGCGAGCGGCCCGCACCCGGCGGGCCGCCGCGGCCGGAAGCGGTCAGCCGGCCATCTTCTTCGGCGGCTTCAGCGAGTTGTAGATCACGCGCACGAAGTTCGTGTTCTGCTGCTCGTTGGCGCCGAGCTTGGCGCCGATGTCCTTGAGCGGATTGGCGGCGACTGCATCCTGCTCGCTCTTCCCTTGTTTGATCAGCGCCGCGACGCGGTCGCGGGCGGTCACCAGCATCTGCCGGTACTCGATCAGCTCGGCTTTGCTCGTCAACGGACCATGGCCGGGGACGATCTTCGTCTGATCGTTCGACAGCTTGATGTACTTGTCGACGCCGGCGATCATGCCCTTGATGTTGCCGCCGTTGGCGAAGTCAATATTCGGATAGCGGTTGCCGCGGCTGACAATGTCGCCCGTCGACAGAACGTTCGCGTCCTTGAAGTACACGTAGGTGTCGCCGTCGGTGTGGGCGTTCGTCGGATGGCCGAGCTGTGCCGTCCGGCCCTTCACCTTCAAGGTCGTCGCGCTCTTGTACGTCTTGTTCGGCACCGCGTCGTCCGGTACCGGCGGGGTCTTGGCGCCGGTCAGCCCGTTGGTCGTGCCGGCGAGAAGCCGATTGCGCACATTCTCGTTGGCCACGACCGTGGCGCCGTCCTTGCGGAACGGCCCGTCGCCGCCGCTGTGGTCGCCGTGGAAATGCGTGTTGACGACGTAGCGGATCGGCTGATTCGAAATCGCCGCGATCGCCGCCTTGATCTTGTCATGCAGCGGTGCGAACTCGCTGTCGACCAGGATGATGCCGTCGTCGCCGACCGCCACGGTCATGTTGCCGCCCTCGCCTTCGAGCATGTAGGTGCGATGGCCGAGATCGGTCGCTTTGATCTGGACGTTCGTGAAGTCGCGTTGCTGCGCGAACGCGGTGCCCGCAAGCATCGCCAACACCGCCGCGGACGCGGCCAACAACGTCTTTTGCATTCGATCCTCCCCTTGTGGTGGCCATATCATACCAAAGTCGGAGCTGTCCGCCCGAAATCACGGTGGCGTGATTGCGGGCGGTGGCTGTGCTAGTCGCTCTTCCGTCCGGAACGTCGTAACGGAGCTGTCATGAAAGCAATGCGTATCCACGCCAACGGCGGCCCCGAGGTGCTGCGCTGGGAGGATTGCGAGCTGCCGCCGCCCGGCGCCGGGCAGGTCAGGCTCCGCCATACGGCAATCGCCGTGAACTTCTCCGACATCAACGTGCGGCGCGGCGGCTTCTACATCGCCAAGCCGCTGCAGTTTCCGGTCATCCTCGGTAATGAGGCGGTCGGCGTCGTCGAAAGCCTGGGTCCGGGAGTCACCGACGTGCGGGTCGGCGAGCGCGTCGCTTATGTCGGCACCGGCGGTCCGTTCTACGAAGCGACG
>Ga0335070_10011319_pt1 | contig 10416 bp, 6 predicted proteins | sample Lox_Sample_13_FD_206722 | JGI IMG/M metagenome (GOLD analysis project Ga0335070, IMG submission 206722) | Soil microbial communities from Loxahatchee National Wildlife Refuge, Florida, United States - Lox_Sample_1.3 | ecosystem: Environmental > Terrestrial > Soil > Wetlands | place: USA: Florida...
TCGCCCAGATGGCGAGCGAGCGCGGGATCGCCGAAGAGCTCGCGCACGCGACCCGCCAGCGCCTGGGCGTCTCCGGGCGGCGTGAGGAGACCGCAGTCGTGCTTCGTGGTGATGGACGCCACCTCGCAGGCCGGCTCCACGGCGGCGATGTAGGGCCGCCCGGCGGCGAGCACACCGTAGAGCTTGCTGGGGACGATGCTGCCCGCGAGCCCGCGCTTGAGCGAGACCACGAAGGCATCGGCGCTTCCGAGCGCGTCCGCGAGCGCCTCCTTGGGCTGGCGCGGCAGGAAGCGCACGTTGTCGAGCCCGAGGCCGGCGACCCGGGATTGGAGCTCCTCCCGCCGCGCGCCGCCGCCCATGATCGCGAAGCGGATGCGCGGCTCGCCGCGAAGGAGCGTCGCCGCCTGGATCAGCGTGTCCAGATCCTGCGAGAGCCCGACGTTGCCCGAGTGCATGACCACGAAGGCGCCCGCCAGGCCGTGAGCCCTCGCGAAGGCGTTGTCGCGGGGACGCGGGCAGAGCGCGGCGCAGTCGGCCCAGTTGTGGATGACGAACGTGCGGGCAGGATCGGCGCCGCGTCGCTCCACGAGCCGATCGCGCATCGTCTCGCCGACCGCCACCACGCGGTCGGCGCCCCGGATGAGCGAGCGGCCGATGCGCTCGAGGAGACGGTCCACGGGCGCGCTCCGGAACGTCTCGACGAGCCGCGCCACCTCCGGAAAGACGTCCTGGCACAGATAGACGAAGCGGGCACGCGCACGGCGCGCGGCCCGGCGCGCCACCAGCCCGATGATGGGCGGGTCGGTCAGCGCGACCACGACGTCCGGGCGGCCGAGGCGCCGGCCGGCAAGCCACGCCGAGGCGAAATAGCTCAGGTAGTTGGCCACGCGACCCGCGAAGCGTGATCGGTGGAACGTCGTCCCGGCCGCCCGGAGGATGCGGACGCCGCGCCGCTCCTCCTCCGTCACGAGGCCGCGCCCGGAGCGCGCGTGGCCCGGAGCAGCGCCGCACACCACCGTCACCTCGAAGCCGTGACGGGCCACCAGGTCCTCGCACAGCTCGGCGAGAAGCTGTCCTGTCGCGCCGTCGTCCGGCCAGTACGAGCGGTTGAAGAAGCAGACCTTCATGCGGCGCCCTTCTCGACGGCCAGCCCGCCCAGCACAAGCGCGTCCATGCGCGTGCGGAGGAAGCAGTCGAGCGCCTCGAGCGGCGTGAGCACGATGGGCTCGTTCTCGTTGAACGACGTGTTGAGGAGAACGGGCACGCCCGAGAGCTTCTCGAACGCCTTGATGAGCTGCCAGTACTCGGGCGAGGCCTGGCGGCTCACGGTCTGGAGACGCCCGGAGCCGTCCACGTGCGTCACCGCGGGGATCTGGTCGCGCTTCTCCGGCCGCACGGGATAGACCTGGACCATGAAGGGATCCGGCACGGCGCCCACGAACCAGTCGTCGAGCGACTCCTCCAGGATGGACGGGGCGAAGGGCCGGAAACGCTCGCGCATCTTGATCCTGGTGTTGATGATGTCGCGCATGTCGGCGCGCCGGGGATCGGCCACGATGCTCCGCTGCCCGAGGGCGCGGGCGCCCCACTCGCATCGCCCCTGGTACCAGCCGACCACCTGTCCCTGCGCGATCCGCTCCGCGGCCCATCGCGCCCGGTCCTCCCCGTCCTCCAGGGGCTCGATCCGGCACCCCGCGCGCGCGATCTCGCCCGCGCGCGCGTCCAGCGCCGCGCGCACCGCCCCCGCGTCGAACGCGGGGCCCCACGCTCCGTGCTCCATCGTGAACGTGCGGCCGTAGCCGAGCTGCTCGTGCCAGACGGACAGCGCCGCCCCGAGCGCGGTGCCGTCGTCGCCCGCGGCGGGCTGGATGCTCACGTCGGTGAAGGGGGTCTCGCTGCGGATCTTGCCGTTCATGACGCTGTTGAGCGCGCAGCCGCCGGCAAGCGCCAGCCGCGTGAGGCCCGTGCGCCGGTGGAGGCCGCGCAGCACGTGGAAGACGGCGTCCTCGAAGATGGCCTGCGTCGAGGCGGCGATGGCCTCGTGGCGCGGCGTGATGGGCTCGTCGGGCCGGCGGGCCGGCCCCAGGAGCTCCGTCAGGGCGTCCGTCCACACCCGGCCGATCGCGGGCTCTCCACCCTCCCACGTCATGGCCACTCCGCTCGTGTGATGGCGGAAATGGTCGAGGGCGAGGGCGAAGGCTCCATCGGGGCCGAGGTGGATCAGCCGGCGCAGCGCCGGAATGAAGTCCGGCGTGCTGTAGGCGGCGAGCCCCATGACCTTGTACTCGTCGCCGTAGCGGAGAAATCCCAGGTACTGGGTGAGCGCCAGGTAGAACATCCCGAGCGAGTGCGGGAAGTGCACGCGCCCGTGAACGGCGAGGCGCCGGCCGCGCCCCACGCCCCACGACGTGCTGACGAAGTCGCCGAAGCCGTCGACGGCGCAGACGGCCGCCTCCTCCCACGGCGAGACGAAGAACGCGCTGGCCAGGTGCGCAGGATGATGCTCGATCCAGTGCGTGCGCGAGCGCACGTGAGCGTCCGCGAGACCGAGCGTGTCGGCGAGCGCGCGGGCGGCGTCGCCGACGCGCTGGCGGTTCTTCGCGCGATCGCGAACCAGCGACCAGGAGGGGCGATGGGCGGCCGCCCAGAGCGCCTTGCGCACGAGATGCGCGCGGGGATCCCGCGCGACGGCGAAGCGGTCGATCGCCGTCGCGGGAAGGCCCGCCATCTGGAGGCATGCCCGGACGGCCTGCGACGGGAACCCCGCCCAGTGCTTGACGCGGGTGAAGCGCTCTTCGGCCACTGCGCCGGCCAGCCGCCCGTCCACGATCAGGGCCGCCGCCGCGTCGCCGTGATACGCGCTGATGCCCAGCACTGCGGTCATGCGCCCGCTCCTCCCTGCGCGTCGTGTACCGGACGCCCCTGGGTCATGTCGCGCACTCCTCGCTCTCTCCCTGATTCACTGCCCGAGCAGCCTCCGGAACCGGGCCGCGAAGGCTTCATCCGTGAACTCGCGCTGCCACCGCTCCGCGCCGGCCCGGCCGAGCCGGTCGGCGAGGGCAGGATCCTGGAACAGCCGCACGGCGGCCTTGACGAGATCCTCGGGGTCGCCGGGATCCACCACGAAGCCGGTGACGCCGTCCTCGATCAGCTCCGCCGGGGCGCCGCCCGCGCCGATGCAGGCCTTGCCCGCGCGCATCGCCTCGAGGAACACGAGCCCGAACCCCTCGTCGCGCGACGGCATCACGAAAAACGCGCAATCGCGATAGAGCGCGGCGAGCTCGGCATCGGACACGAGTCCCGTGAAGCGCACCGTGCCGTCGAGCCGGGCGGCCTCGGCCTCGAGGCGGGCGCGGTCATCGCCGTCGCCGGCGACCACGAGCCGCGCCTCGGGGCACAGGGCGGTGATGCGGGGCCAGGCCTCGATCAGGAGATCGTGCCCCTTGTAGCGCTCGGCCCGGGCCATGCGACCGACCACCAGCGCAAAGGGCGCCGTCTTGTCTCCGGGGCCTGCCGGCGACGGGGCGCTCGCGCCCAGGTGACACACGGCGATCTCGGTCTCCGCGAAGGATGGATTCGCCTCGCGGAAGCGGCGGCGCGTGTGCTCGGAGATCGCCACGATGCAATCGGCCCGCTCGAGCGCGAGCCGCTCCGAGCGGCGGAGGCGCCGCCAGGCTTCGATGCCGACCAGCACCATGGTCACGCGCCCGGTCCGGCGCGCGAGGATCTGCGCGATGGGGGCGAGCCGCAGGTGCAGGCACACGACGTCGCCCCGGGGCCAGCCCGCGAGCGCGAGCAGGGCGGCGCGCCAGAGGAAGCGGTGCCTGCTGCCCGCCGCGCCGATCAGCCCCGCGCCGGCCGGGAGCGCCGCGTCGTCCTCGTCGGCGAGCGAGAGCACGCGGGCGGGCTCGAGCGTCCGCGTGATGAGCCGCGACATCACCGAGATGCCGTCGGCGCCCGCAAGTCCCGGCGTGAGGACGAGCGCGGGCGTGGGCCGCGCGGCGATCGCGCGGTAGCGTTCGGCCATGGCCCGGGCCGCGCCGTCCCACGAATACTGCTCGCGCGCGAGCCCACGGGCGCGCTCGCTCATCCGGCGGCCACGCGCCGGATCCTGGATGATGGCGAGCGCGGCGTCGGCCACCGCGGCGGGCGACTGCTCGACCCAGAGCCCGGCGCCGGCCTTCTCGATGACCGCCCATGGGCACGACTGCGTCGCGATCACCGGGGTCCCGGCGGCCAGGGCCTCGAGGGCGCTCAGGCCGAAGCTCTCGGAATCCGAGCACAGCACGAGGAGGCTCGCGTCGGCGAGAAGCGACCACTTGGCGTCGTCGCCGACCTCGCCCATCCAGTGCACGGCCTCCCCCGCGGCGGCATAGAGGGGCTCGAGGCGGCGCCGCTCGCCTCCGTCGTCCGGGCCTGCGATGAGGAGATGCGCGTCGGGGCGCACGGCGCGTACCCGGTCGAAAGCCGCGGCGAGCAGATCGAGGCGCTTGATGCGGTGGATGCGGCCGAGAAACGCGAGCACGGGCGCGGACGCGGGAATGCCCAGCTGCCGCCGCATCGTCCCCGGCGGGGCGGCGAGCCGATCGGGCGCCTCCACGCCGTTGGGAATCATGGCCACGGGCGCGCCGGGCGCGCGCGTTCGGATCGCGCGGGCCTCCGCCTCGGAGGTGGCGTGGAGGAGCGCGGCGCGGCGGAGATTGCTGCGCTCGACGAGCGCGTAGGCGACCTGCTTCCGCCACCCGCGCTGGGCGAGCGAGCCTGGATCGAGCATGCCTCGTGGCGAGATGACCACGGGCACGCCCGCGCGCCGCGCGTGCCGCGCTGCCGTCCCGCCGGGGACGGTCCAGAGCCCGTGAATGTGCACCAGGTCGGCGCGGGCCATTGCCGCGGCGAGCGCGGCCCCCAGCCCGCGGGCGCCGAAGAGCCGGCGCGGGAACGCGCGCGGGAGATACCGCACGGCAACGCCTTCGTAGCGATCGCCCTCGGGCGGGGACGCGGGCAGGTCCGCGGGCCCGTCGGCCGTCGTCGTCAGCACCTCGGCCTCGATGCCGGCGCGACCGAGCGCGCGGCAGAGCCCGAGGATGCTGCGCGGCGGGCCGCCATAACGGAAGGCGGGCGCGAAGTACGGGGTGACGTGGAGCACGCGGAGCGCCATGGCGCTAGCCTTGCCCGAGGCGCCGGCGGGCGCGGAAGCGAGCAGGGCGGCCGAGGCCGCCCCGGGTCCACAGCAGCAGGCGGTCGACGACGAGGGTGGCGCTCCCCAGGTACACCATCATGGTCACGGTGTGCCCCAGGGTCTTGATCCACGAGCGCTCGAACAGATAGAGCGCCATCCAGAACATCACGGCGGTGAGCCCCACCGCGAGCTCCCGGTGCCGGATGATCCTGAGCCAGCCGTGATAGGCCATGCCCATGAGCACGCCGAAGACAAAGACGGGCACGAACATGAGCGGCACGCCGAAGTCCACGTAGGACTCGGCCGCGTAGCCGAACGCGATGCTCGTCTCCTGCTCGGCGCCGGCCACGGCCACGCCCGCGTACTTCACCACCATCTCACTGTCCGACTCGAGCGGGAGCTTGTCGGGAAAGAGGACACGCGGCGTGGCGAGGTGCATGAGGGCACGCCCGAGGATGGCGCCGTGCTCGTGGGGCACGATCGCCGGCACTCGTTCGACGGCCAGCGCGGGATAGTAGATGGCCCAGAGGCGGTCCACGAAGGTGTCCAGATCCTCGAGGATGGCCCCGAGATCCTGGCGCAGCCAGCTCGAGGCGAGCGCGACGACCCGCTCGAGGCGCGCCTCCTGGGACTGTGCGAACGCCTCGCTGTCGAAATCCTGGCGATAGTCGGTCCGGATGCCCATCCAGATGAGCCCGGTGAACAGCATGACGCCGGCAAACACGCTCACCACGAGCCAGTGCCCGAGCCGACGGCGGTCGAAGGCGCCGAGCAGCGCGACCGCCGCCAGCATCAGCGGCTCGCGGAAGCCCGCGAAGAAGCCCGTGAAGCCGAGCACGACTTCGGCCACCACGAGGAGCGCGATCCAGCCGAGACGCACCCGGGGCTTCGTGAGGCGATGGAACATCATGAAGAGCGTGGTGAACCGGGCGTAGGTAAGGACCAGGATGGCCTGCGTCAGCGCCGGCACTTCCCAGGCGAGCTCCTGGATGGTGCCCGTGACCACGACCGAGGCGACGTACACCGCAATAAGGACGGGCCAGCGGCACACCTCGTCCGGCCGTGCCCCGGCGCCTGGGTCCGGCCGTCGTACCAGGCGCACGCCGAGATTCAGGCCGACGAGGAGCGTGGCCAGGCATCCGAGCCCTATCAGCACCATGGGACGGTAGTCCGAGAGATCGATCACCTTCAGGGAGCGCCCGGTGAGTCCCCGGTAGAAGACGCCGGCGCTCACCTGCACCCACTGGAAGGTGAACGCCATGGCGAGGATCGGGGGCCCATCGTCGGCGGGCAGGGATCGCCAGCCCGCCCAGAGGACGAGAAGCGCGACGCCGCCGATCCAGTCTCCCGCCATCATGCCCGCGGCCACGCCGCCCAATCCCACGAGCAGCGCCTGGACCGGCACCGGCGATCTCGAGCCCGGAGCGCTCCGCGGCCACGCGCGAACGCGGCGGAAGCTCGTCTCCACGCTCTCCCTCATCACGCCGCGTACTCCGCCGCCGGGGCGGCCGGCCGGAGCTTGAGCCAGCCGCAGAAGCGCAGACCGCCTGGCAGCCGGCTCAGCACCGTCGACAGCGAGCTCGGGTACGCGCCTCGGAGCGCCAGGGTCGTGCCGAGCGCGAAGACCGTGCCGCTCGCGGCCAGTCTGAGCGCGGGAGCCAGCGCCGACCACAGGGGATCGAGGAGCAGAACGAGCGAGCCACCGGCCGCGCTCGAGACCAGCGCCGGGGCAAGGCAGGCGGAGGGCCAGCGCCTGGCGAGCAGCCGACCCGCGGCCCGGAGCGCGATCCCGGCGGCCGCGAGCTGACCGGCGGCGGCGACCCATGCGTACACGACGAGGCCGCCCCTCGTCCACGCGGCGCCGATCACGAGCGTCGCGATCGCCGCCGCCGCCACGTCGAGGAGGAGACAGATGCGGAGCCGGTTGGCCGCGAGGAGGATCCCGGACGCGGCGAGAAAGAGGAGCTGCCCCAGCCCGATGAGCGCGGCCGGCAGGATGAGGGGATTGGCCGCCAGCCATCGCTCCCCGTAGAGGAACTGCGACAGCACTGCGCCCTCGATGCCGACAAAGACGGCGCCCGGCACGGCGCACAGACACACGATCTGCAGGTAGAGCGCGGCCTGTCTCGGATAGCTCTGCGCGTTCGCCGCGAAGCGGGGCAGGAGCGGGTACACGGTCTCGACGACGATGCCTCCCACCCGTCCCACCGTGGTGGCAGACAGGGCCTGGGCGCGCCCGAGAAGGCCGATGGCGGTGAAGCCGAGCACGCCGGGGAGGACGGCGCCCTCGAGCGCGCCGCGGAGGCCGTGGAGGAGCGCCGATCCCGTCTGCTGGCACCCGAAGCGAAGGGCCGGCCGGTACGCCGACCAGTCGGGCCATCGCCACCAGCCCGGCGGGGGGCGCCAGCCTCTCACGATCAGCAGATCGGCTCCGAACGGCAGCGCCCGCGCCACATTGCCGCCCAGGACGAGGGCGTAGGCGCCGGCGCCCGCGACGCCGAGCCCCAGGGTGACGCCGAGGCTCACCAGCGTCGTGACGCCGTTCAGGATCTGCAGACGCCGGAAGTTCAGCTCGCGCCGGAGCATGATCCCGCCCATCCAGTTCGGCCAGTCGAGCATGAGTCCGATACCCACCACGTGCATGAGCGGCGCGATCTCGTAGTACGGCGGGTACAGCCAGAACAGGACGGCCATGACCTGGCAGGCCAGCGCCACGGGCAGCTGAATGTAGAAGCCGGCCGACCAGTGCAGGGCCCAGTCCGGCTCGACCCCGTCCGGCAACTGCAGCGCCTCCGCCATGAACAGGCCGCAGCTGAACGCGCTCAACAGGGTGAGGAGCCCGACCACCGCCCCCGCGCGCCCGTAGTCGTCGGGCGCGATGACGCGCACCAGGAAGAGCATGGCGCCGAAGCTCAGGAGGACCTCGAAGGCGCGGTAGACGGTGGTCCACGCGATACCGCGCAGGACCTGACGGTGCCGCGCCTCTGGGGCCTCAGCCACCGTGTCCGCCTCGATAGATGGCCGCGTACCGCTCCCGGAGCCGCCGTCTGTCGTGTCGCTCCTGCGTGCACCGCCGCGCGCGCGCGGCGTCGTAGAGATCGCCCCCGTGCGCGAGGTATCGTTCCACCGCCTCCACGAGCGAGCGGGCATCGCCCTCCTTGAACAGGAAGCTGTGATCGCAGAGGGAGACGGGGATGTCGGCGTGGTCCGACGCGATGACCGGGATGCCGACGAGCTGGGCCTCGGCGACGATGGTGGGGGCGCCGCCTTCGCTGTCGCCGTCGTGCGCCGTGAGGGACGGCACGACGAGAGCCCCCATGCGCGCGATCTCGGAGAGCACCTCCGCGTGTGGCCGCATCCCCGGCAGCCGGACCCGCCCCGCGAGCCCGTGGGCAGCGATCAGGCGCTCGAGGAGGGGTCGCTCCGGACCGTCGCCGATCATGACCACGCGGACGTCCGGCCTCGCCGTCAGGATGGGCGCGAGCGCCCGCAGGGCGAACGCGAACCCCTTCTTCTCCACGAAGCGGCCGACGAAGCCGAGCACGTGAGGATCGCGGCTCGGGGACACCTGCGGCCAGCCGCCGGCGGGCTCGGCGAGGCAGAGCGGCACCACGTGGATCCTGTCCTCGGGACAGCCCAGCCCGGCCAGGCGCGCCTTCATCGCGGGTCCCTCGACGACCACCGCGAGGTTCGGATACCGGAACAGCTCCGCGTAGCGCCGCCGCCACTGGGGCACGCTCTCAGGCAGGCCCGTCGCGTCGTAGCCGTAGAAGTTGACGACCAGCCGCGCGGCGCGCTGCCGCCGGCGGGGCAGTGCGCGACAGACGAGGTAGCCGGGCTGCCCGAACTGCGCGTGGACGACGTCGAAGCTCGAGCGGGCGAGAAGCCTCCGCAGCGCTCCCTCGAAGAGCTCGCGGCCGCCCAGCGTCCGGAGCGCCAGGTTGACGAGCCAGGCCGGCGTCCACCGGCAGGGATACCGGGGCAGGACGGTCACCCGCTTGCCGGCGAGGCCCGCCGGCGAGATCCCGTGCGTCACGACCAGAAGCGGCCGCCCGATCGACGAGACGCAATCGATGAGGCCGGTGACGAAGGTCTCGGAGGGCGCGCCGAGCGTGTCGGCGTAGACGAGGACGGCCGGCTGCCCGCTCATCGGCGCCGCCCCGCCATCACGGAGATGGTCTCGCCGAGGTCCTCGTAGTCATGCACGTGCTCGAGCGCCACTGAGGCGAACAGGTCGCGATACTGCTCGATCGCGCGGAACTTCCAGTGCGCCGAGTCGCGCATGCGGGAGGTGTTCTCCACGAGGAAGAGAAGGCCGCGAGCCGCGAGGACCCGCGAAATCTCGAGCGCGGATCGGCGGAGCAGCGGCCCGTCGATGCCGCCCAGGACGAGGCACACCCAGACGACGTCGGCGCAGCCATCCGGCAGATCGAGGCTCCCCTCGCGCATCAGCCGGTAGTCGACGCGCGGGTCCCGCGGCGCCGCGTCCAGATAGGTCTGCACGATGTCGACGCCGATGGCCCGGCCCCCGGTCAGCGCGGCCAGGTCGCGCGTGAAGCGCCCGGGGCCGCATCCAAAGTCGAGGACCAGTTTCTCGTCGCCCCGCAGCAGGCGCGACATGTGGGGGAACAGCTCCCGCCTCTGCGCCTCCGTCACCGCGTGGTACTCGCTCTCGGGGTGCCCCAGGTTCAGGACAGAGCGCGCCCCGAAGGCTCTCGCGCGGCCTTCCCAGTACTCGCGGCCCGGCCGGGGCGGGCGCGCCAGTCCGAGCGGCCGCGCGCATCCCCGCAGGACGCGGCCCACGAGCGCCCGCATCAGGCGAGATCCTTCAGCGACGGCACCGCCACCGGCCGCCCCGTACGGTAGGACTCCACGCCGGCCAGGCAGGCGAGGACGGTCTTCGCCGCCTCCTCGACCGTGCAGAGGGGCCGGCGGCCCTCGCGGATCGCGCCCACGAAGTCCTCGACGGCCTCGACGCAGGCCAGCGCGTGCTCGTACAGGCGAAGCGGATAGAAACGCGCCCCGTACTCGGCCTCCGGACGGCGGGCCAGCACGCGGAGCGCCGCGAACGCCCGTCCCAGGAGGTATGCCGGGACATTGCGCTTGAGCTGGGCGAGGAGGCCGTGTCCGTTGGCGCGATTGGGATCGGCGAGGAGCTTTCTCTGGAGCAGCATGGGCGCATGCAGGATCTCGCCCCGCCCGCCCGATCGCTCGAAGAGCAGGTTGTTCTCGATGCC
>Ga0335070_10011320_pt1 | contig 10416 bp, 9 predicted proteins | sample Lox_Sample_13_FD_206722 | JGI IMG/M metagenome (GOLD analysis project Ga0335070, IMG submission 206722) | Soil microbial communities from Loxahatchee National Wildlife Refuge, Florida, United States - Lox_Sample_1.3 | ecosystem: Environmental > Terrestrial > Soil > Wetlands | place: USA: Florida...
TGCAAAAGTATCTTAATTCCATGAATGTCAACCTGAAATTCAAGGTGCACAAGGCCACGGGCGCCGTCGTGGTGAGCGTGGTCAATGTTGACACGGGTGCCGTTATCCGCCAGATCCCGCCAGAACAAATGCTCGACGCCATAGCGAAACTTGACGAGCTAGTTGGCACTCTTCTTGATACGAAAACCTAGCATGACGACCGGTGAAGCTCTCAGCGTTCTCATCGTTGACGACGACGCCTCGTTCCGCGAGGTGCTCGTCGATGTGGCCGCCAGGGCCGGATATCAGGTCCTCTCCTGCGGTGACGGCGGTGAGGCGCTGGAGCTCGTTCGGCGTCAATCCGTGGATCTCGTCATCACCGACCTGGTGATGCCCGGGCCGGATGGGCTGGAAGTGCTGAAGGCGGTCCGTCAGCATCGCCCCGAGGCCCTCGTGATCATCATTACCGGGCATGCCTCGTTGCAGACGGCGATTGAGGCGATCCGGGAGGGGGCCTACGACTACATCCGCAAACCCTTCAAGCTGGAAGAAATGGAGCTTGCCATCAAGAACGTGGGTGAGCGCATCCGGCTGCTGCGGGAAAACAAACGCCTTCTCGCCGAATTGCAGCAGGCTTACGAGCAGGTGAGCCTCGTCAAAGAGATCGTAGAAATCTCTTCACCTCAAGGACGAGAGGCAGACACTGACTTTTGCGGGGGGCTACGCCTCTCTTGGCAGCGGGGCGAGCCATTCATTCCTGACAACAGATTGCCGCTTTCTTACCTTCGGGTCCGGAAGGAACCCCTCGACTCGGTGCTGGGTAGACTTGAACGGCTCGGCGTTCTGCTGGAGAAGGGTTTCCTTTCCGAAACGGAATTCCGCACTCTCAAGGCAAAGCTGCTCGGCTCACCATGACAATACCACTGCAACAGAGTCTCAATGTTCTCGTGGTCGATGATGAGGCGACCATTCGTTCCCTCTTCGCCCAGCTCTTAAAGCAGTTGGGGCCGCATCAGGTGGTACCCGCCGAGAACGGGGAACAGGCGTTGGAGTTGGTTCAGCGGTGCCGTTTTGACTGTGCCTTCCTGGACCTCATGATGCCGGGCCTCTGTGGCACCGACCTCGTCGATCGTCTCCTGCACGAGAGTCCCAACACCTCCGTAATTATCATCACCGGATATCCCTCCATGGAAGTGGTCATCGACACGATGCGGCATGGAGCGGTTGACTTCATCCCCAAGCCATTCTCCCTCGATGATATTCGCCTGGCGCTCCAGCGCCTTCTGCGGGAGCAGCAGTGGGTCCAGCGGCACCGAACCCTGAGCGAGGAATTAGAGCGGAAACGGGAGGTGGAGAAACTAAACCGCGAACTGGAGAAGCGCTCCCGGGAGCAGGCGGTTCTCTACACCATCGTGGACAAACTCTCCCATGTCAGTCACACCGGTGAACTCTGTGATCGCTTGGTTCAGCTCGCCGCCGATGTGAGCGAGGCTGAGCAGAGCTGGTTCACCATATTTGATGAAACCAAGACCCACCTCATGACCGTTGCCGAACGAGGGCTCGGCAGTCAGCACCTCGGAACCCGTTGCCGCGTCAACCGGTTGAATGGCAGGGTTTGGGTAGATCTGAAGGACATGCCGGGCAAGCTCGTGGGCCAGAGCCCGGCAGCGGGTGCAGTGAGAGTGGACACCATGGAGCACCAAGGACGGCTCCTTGCGGTGCCGGTCAATATTCGCAGTGAGCCCTTTGGCGTCCTCTGGATCGCGTCCAAGAGGAACAGTAGCTCTTTTACCAGTGAGCACGAGTTCCCCCTCAGATTCATGACGGAGAAGGCGGCACTCGCCATCGAAAACATCGCCCTCTATGAAAACCTCCGGGAAAATCTCTTGTCCACTCTACACGCCCTGGTCAGTGCTATCGAGGCGAAGGATTCCTATACCGAGCAGCATTCCAAACGTGTAACCGAGCTGGCCATCGAGATCGCCAAGGTCATGAACCGCACCGCGGAGGAGATTGAAGCACTTCGGCTCTGTGGCACACTCCACGACATCGGCAAGATCGGGATCCACGATTCCATTCTCAACAAACCAGGCAAGCTCACAGATGATGAGTTCGCGATCATCAAGACCCATCCTGTCATCGGCGAGCGCATCGTCGAGCACCTTGGTTTGAGCTCTCAGGAGCGAGCCATTGTCCGCAATCACCATGAGCGCTGGGACGGAACAGGATATCCTGACGGTCTTCGCGGCCCAGACAATCCCGCGCTTGCCCGCATTCTTGCGGTGGCAGACGCCTTCGACGCCATGACTACCGATCGCACGTACCGGCAAGCTCTCGCCCTCGAGAGCGCCATGGCGGACCTCCAACGGAATCGGGCCACCCAGTTCGACCCTGAGCCAGTGGACGCGTTGCGACGGCTGTCGGAACAGGGCTTTCCTCTGATTCCCAAGAAATGAGGCCTGACATTCGGGAGAGCGATAGCCATTTTTTCCCCTTCCAGTAAACCGATCCTTCACCTGAAACACCAACTGTCCGAAAGAACACAGCGCCGCTCCCCCCAAACCTCGAACTCAGACGCCAGCCCCCGGCCCACTTCATGCCTCGTCGGCAGCGCTTGCGCCCCCCAGAAATCGCCCTCGGGAGGTAATCCCTTGCCACGAAGTCCTGGCACCCTTCTTGCTTTGTCGTCAGAGGACATGATTGAACCCAAGCCCAGCATTGCCACGCTCGTCAGAGGAGGAGAAGTACTCTCGATGCCCGAACGTCGAGAACGGTTACGCACCCGGGTGGTGTTACCGCTCAGGTTCTCCCCGCTCTCAGCAGAGGAAGAGGAGCTGGTCAGTTCCGGCAAGGGAAATCTCCTGGTGGCGGACACTGGTCCCTCGTTCCCCTCGATCTGGCAAGGAAGCCCGTCCGAGAACTGGCCGCCGGAGCAGGAGTCTCAGATACTTCACTACCTGCAACTCCTGGACGCCAAGCTCAACTGGATCATCCGGCGTCTCGGCGATGAGGAGACAACCGTCGAGGCCTACGGTGAGACCATGGATCTTGGAGGAAACGGCATCCGTTTCGCGGCACGAGAATCAGTGCCGGTCGGTAGCCTGCTCCGCATCAGACTTCAACTCCCGCCTCTCGCACCACTTTCCGTTACCCTGATCGTCAGAGTGTTGCGGGTTGAGACGTTGGCAGCTGACTTCCCCAACCATTTGACCCAGTCCATTGCGGGGGAGTTCGTCGGCATCGAGGAGACTCAAAGAGAGCAAATCATCCAGTTCATCTTCAGTCGAGAGCGAGAAGAACTCCGGCGGCGCCGGGACGGGCGGAACACGGATAGTTGAACCGGGGCGTGGCTCGAGGAACTCTGAGTCGGGCAAGCGACCCGAGGCGCCATAGGAGGCTGTCGGAAACCGGCTGCATGGAGGCTGTCTTGAAACGCCCTGAAGACCCTGAGCTCGAAGGACTTAGCGAGGCTCTCCTCAAGGACCTTCTGGCCCTCCAACCCTTTCTGCGGATCGGACGGCATTTCAAAGGAATCGTTCACAACTTGAACGGCTACCTGCAAAATGCTCTACTCCAGGTTGAATTGCTGCACCTTGCCCTCCAGTCGTCCCGGAACCCTCCTGAGATTGACGATCTGGGCCGGCGCCTAAAGCACCTGAGCGGAGAGCTTGATGGTCTGGCGGAGGACCTTCGCTTCTGGGGACAGCAAGTTGATCTCGAGAGCGTGGAGCGGGACGTTCCAGTGGACCTGAACTATGTGCTTCGCGAGGCTCTCGCCTTCTTGAAGGCTGACCTGTTCTTCAAACACCAGGTCTCAACCGAGCTTCGACTCCAGCCCGATTTACCGACGGTCTGCGGTAACCTCATGGCCTTTCATCACGCCTTCGGAACTCTCCTCGACCAAGCGCTGGAGGCGATGCGCACCTCTGATCACCCGTGCCTTCTGGTGGAGACCCGGGGCGGTGATGGGCGTATCGAGGTGATCATCCAACATAACGGGTCGTCGTCGCTGGCAGCCATCCAAGCACCGATGAGTCCAACTATGCCACCTGAGGGCAGTGACTGCAGAGATTGGCGAGTTCCCGGCCCCAGCGTTCCTCTTGCCCTGCACCTCGCCTCGGCGGGCCTGACGCCGTATCGTGGCCGAATCACGCGAGAGGACCAGGGGGAAAGGGGGCGCTTCATTGTCCACCTGCCCATACCTAAACAGACATCATCCCACCCGAAGTCCCGCTGAAGGAAGAAAAAGGGGTCAGACGTAGTCACCACGATGGAATTTCACCAGCTCCACCTGAGCCGTGACCGCAAGTTCATCCGCAATCCGGGCGAGATCAGGAGAGAGGGAAGACTGAGTCCGAAGCTCCCCCAGACCTTGGATTTCATCCTTCAGAGCCTCAACCACAGGCATCATTTCTTTTAGGGTAGAGCGGTTATCCGCCAACTGTTCCTGGTACTTTTCCAGAAGACTCAGGACGGCTGAGACGCGCTCGATGTTTCCCAGGTTCCCGCTCCGACTCACCGTCTGGGATCGCGCCAGACTCCCTGCACCCGTCAACCCCAAGAGAGGATCGGTCGTCCCCGCTTGAGAGGATAAGGGCGAGACCTGGGCTTGGCCCTGGCAGGCCTCGGAGAGGATCTCTTGAAAGGCTGTGGCATCTGTCCCTTCGGGAGACTTCGCCTTGGTTGGCCGTTCTATGCACTCGACATTAGTGGTATCTAGTATTTTCATGGAGCCACCTCCTCGTGATCCATGCTTCACCCCCCGTTCTGCAAGAATGTTGCCAGGCGGAACGCTGTCTGGAGATCGGCCCGAGATCGAGGTCGAGAGCCGCGGAGTGTAGGGGAACCGGGGGAATTCTGGCGTGGAGTAGGAAAAACTTGCCGATTTTCGGTCCCGGCCACGCCGTTACTGCACCATTTTCTCTCCGCCGCGCAGGCAAGGACCCTGACCGAGGAGTGGCGCCACCCAGAGTCCGCATCTAGGCCGACCAAGGTTATAAAAAAACCTTTAAGATATGATATGAACATGCCGATAAGAGCAATGAAGGAGAAGCCCATGACGGTGACGCCATGCCAGGTGCAAAAGGTGCTTCGAACCTATGGTAGGCAGCTCAGTCGGAGTCCTCACTTGCTGCGCTCGAACCCTCAGTCTGAGGACCAGCCGTCAGACTCTGTGAGCATCTCGGCCCGGGCGAGAAGGCTCCGCGTTTTGGAACGGGTTGCCGCAGACATGATTCGGAACATGGGAACCCAGAAAGATGCGGATCATGCAGACCAGGTGGAGCGAGAGGCCCTTGCCCGCTTGAGTGGAGAGTATGGCGAGAACCTCGGGGTGGTCGGCGGCGCCGACGGAGAAATCCAGATTGCCGTCGTGAACAGCGAAACCGGAGAGGTTGAGCGCCTTCTCAAGCCGGAGGAATCACAGGCGCTTGCTTCCAAGCTCCACGATATCACCATGGAGCTCATCGATCCCAACATGGTGGGAAGCCAGGAGAGGCAATGAAGGTAGAGGACAGTCAGAAGATTCTCTCGACAACCCTGGGCCCCAAGCAGACTGAGACACAGCAGGGACCCGCCGAACAGCGGCCTGCAGGCGGCCGGGAGGATTCCGTTTCCTCAGTGCCGGCGCGAGTGGAGCTCTCAGAACAGTCGAAGGGAGCGCAGAAGGCCGCCGACGTCGTGCGGAAGGCTCCCGAGGTTCGGTGGGAAACAGTAAAGGCTCTTAAAGAGAAGATTGCTGCAGGCGAGTATCAGGTCGATCCCCAGGATGTGGCCGACAAGATCGTCAAACACCTTCTCTCGGAGCTGATTCGCTGATCTCTGGATGCGGTCGATGGAGTTGTCCACTTTTAGGTAGGGCTCAGCCCCCTCTGCAAGAGGCCGGGGATGGCGCGGCGTCCTATGCGCGCTGACCCCAGGCCGGCCTCGGTACCAAGTCCTTACCCACTTGCTGTCAGGCTGTTGAATCACCCCTGTGGATCTTTTGTCGTTTCATTTTTTCAACCAGTGTTGTGCGGTTCATGTTTAGGAGCTTGGCGGCCTGGTTCTTAACCCAATCGGTTTTATCAAGGGCCTGCATAATAAGGTCTCGCTCGAACCGTTCCACCGCATCGGCGAGACAGAATCCCTCCTTGCTCACGTCCAGGGGCGGGGTGATCCTCTCAGACCGGCTCCCGGCGACTTCCTCGGGAAGATCAGCGAGGGTGATGCTTGGTCCCTCGGTAAGGATCACCAGCCGCTCCATGAGGTTCTCTAGCTCCCGAACGTTACCGGGCCAGTGGTAGGTGTGCAGTGCCTCCATGGCTTCCGGATTCAGGTTCTTTGGCGGTTTTTTCTTGGTCTTGGAAAAATTCTCCAGGAAATGGTGAACCAGCAAGGGAATGTCGGAGGTTCGTGTCCGGAGAGGCGGAACCCGAATGGGAATAACGTTGAGGCGGTAAAAGAGATCCTCCCGAAAGCCTCCCCCCTTGACCTCTTTCTCCAAGTCTTTATTGGTGGCGGCAACAATGCGCACGTCGCATTCCAGCGTCTTGGTGCCGCCTAGGCGCTCAAAGCGCTTCTCCTGGAGGAGCCGGAGCAGCTTCACTTGGAGCCCGGGGCTCATCTCGCCGATCTCGTCGAGGAAGATGGTACCCCCGTTCGCCATCTCGAACCGGCCGATCCTCGTTCGGATTGCATTGGTGAAGGCCCCCTTCTCGTGGCCGAAGAGTTCACTCTCCAGGAGTTCCTCCGGTATGGCGCCGCAGTTGACGGGAATAAGCGGTCGCTCTCTCCTGCTGCTGTGGTAGTGAATAGCTCTGGCGACGAGCTCCTTACCCGTCCCGCTCTCCCCGTAGATAAGCACCGTGCTGTCAGTGTCCGCGACCTTTTCGATAACGCTGAAGACCTCATTCATCGGCTGGCTGTCACCGATAAAGTTGGCGAAGCGGTACTTTCTTCTTACTTGCCTCTTGAGCATCAAGTTTTCTCGCTTCAGATCGCGATATTCCAACGCCCGTTTGAGAACGATCCCGATCTCTTCCACTTTTACGGGCTTGGTCAGGTAGTCGAAGCCCCCCGCTTTGATGGCCTCTACCGCTGTCTCGATGCTCCCGAAACCGGTGATGATTATACCGAGGGAGTTGGGAGCCTGCTCGCTCAGGTGTTTCAAAACCGTCAGGCCGTTCGCTTTCGGCATGTTCAGATCGATGAGCGCCACGTCATAGTACTGCCGGTCGATCGCTTCCATAGCCTTTTGCCCATCCGCGGCGGTGTGGACCTCGTAGCCCTGAGAACGAAGTATCTCGGCGATACTTTCCCGGGCGCGTTCTGCGTCGTCGGCCACCAGGATGGTCTCCTTCGGCATGGTATCTCCTCTCTCGTGCTCTAGCGCGAGGCCGCTCGCTGGGGGGCGGCACCGCAGCTCTATCGTATTGAGCGCGGCAATATTTTGACGTTAACCTGTCTGGCCCGGGATCCATCTTATAGAAAATACTCTGCTATTTCAAGGGGTTTTTTACCTTCTTGGTGACGGCTCCAGCAAACTCCCCGTCGGTAGTTCCGATCTCGATAGTTAAGAAATTGACGTGACGGTCTGGTCGCAGGGCACGATTTTTGAGTTGCTGGGGAGACTCGTCTCGAATCACTCACCGAGTTGGCCGAAGGAGGACCTGAGGAGATATGGACCCACGGCACGGCCTTTGCGAGCGAAGGATGCCGACGACCATGAGAAGCCTGCTTCCACAAGAGTAATGACAGGGAGCGACAGGATGTCGAAGACTCGACACGTCTTGAGGTTCCAAGGGTGCGGGGGCACGCTCACCATTGAGGCCGATGGAACCACGTACGAGATAACCTTTGAAAACGGGAAAACTTCTTCCCGGCAAGACTCCCAGGCATTCGAGCGATCTGAGGCTGGGTCCCCCGAAGTGGCGGGGAATCAGCAACCGGATTTCTACCGGGAGATCTCGCAGGAGATGTATCAAAAGCTGGGCAACCTGGTGAAGTCCCTCAGCGCCTCCCTTCAAAGCCGCGGTCTGGATGATCGCAGTAACCTGGAACTCCCCGTCGCCAGCCCCGAAAGCCAGGAGGCGCGAGAAGACCCTGAGCCTGAGGTCAAGATGACCGAGGAGGCGCCCATCAGCATCACAGACATCATCAAGACAGTCCAGGAGGATTGCGGAACCGCCTGCAAGCAGATGGAAGCAGTCCAGGGTCTCCTGGGCGCCGCCCAACCCCCCGCGCCTGAGGACTGGGAGCGCCTGGTCGCCTCCATAGCGGAGGCGCAAAGCCAGTTGGCGAGGATGCTCGACGAGAAGAGAGCACTCTTGGCGGAACTCGAGGGGAAATCGACTCCTGGCGCCGACATTGACGATACCGCCGACCCCGCTGGCCGGTTTTCGTTGAAGAGCCTGTTTCAGGCCCTCTACGAATTCTGTACCAACGAGGACCACAAGAAGAAGATCAAGATCATGTGGGAGAGACACGAGGAACTCTTCGACACGGACGCGCTCCAGCAAGGACTCAGGAAAGGCGCGGATGCTTTGACGGCTGACGACGGCCTCTATCCCTTTTCTATCTCCTTTCTCCTCAGCCAGCTCGAGGATAGTTGCACCGTTCCCAATGTGAAGAACTTCATCACCGTGGTCTCGGCCGAAGCCGAGACCGTCTTTGTCGAGCCCGCAATCCCCCTGGAAAAGCTGCCCACCACTGTGGGAGAGGCCCATCGTGGGGAACTTACGCCCTCATCCTCCGAGGAGGTCTCTCTTGTCTCCATGTTGCGCGGCGACGTGGAATTCATGGAGGCCCTGGTCACTCAATGGGCGCGCTCCGGGGATCAAGACGGGGCAAGAGCGGAGGCCCGAAGCGGCGATACGGCTCCTCTCCACGAGCGCCTCGAGCAGGCGAAGGGAGCAGTCGAAAAGATCGAGGAGAGCCTCAATGTCATTGCCGGGGCTCTCTCATCGGAGGACCACTCCGGCGAGCGTTTCCTCCAGATGGCGCAGATCCTGGAGGGTGTCCAGCTTGAACTCATCGGCATAATTTTTACCTACAACACTCTGACGAAGCACCTGGGAGAACAACCGCAGGTCTCTCCGACACAGCAGAAGCAACGAGTTCAAGAAGAGATCGACCGCATGCTCTCCGACGTCAGGTTGCCAGAGGAGGCGGCAGCCGCCGGTGGCGGCGAGCGACCCGATCAGGACAAGGTCAACGAGCTTCTCGAGGTTCTCGGATTCTAAGGAATCAATGAAATCTGCGGAGTAGGTTGAGGTGGCGGAAGTCAAGGGGCGGTGATTCTTTAGGCTGTCGCCGTCGAGTGCTCCGACGAGGAGTCGACGGCATCACATCCCCCTTGCGGGACAGCCTCATACACCTTAATCCGATTTCGCCCTTCCTTCTTGGCCTGGAAGAGCGCCTCGTCGGCCAAGGCGATCAACTCCTCTTTGCTGCGAACCGGGATGGACTTGGTGTCGGCAATGCCGATACTGACACTCACCTCAACCGCGAGGCCGGATTTCGCCAGATGCTTCTCCAAATTCCGGTGCAACCGCTCCGCCGAAAGCAACGCCTGCTCTTTCGTGGTTTTCGGCAGGATCACCGCGAACTCGTCGCCGCCCCAACGAGCCACGTAATCACAACCCCGAAAGCCGTTCAGCATGAGGCGGGCGATCTGCCTCAGCACAGTGTCTCCCGTCTGATGACCGAAGCGGTCATTCAGAGCCTTGAAATTGTCCAGATCGCAGAAGATGAGTGACAGGTGCTCATCGTAGCGAAGATATCGCTGGAACTCCCGGCTCAAATGTCGCTCGAAGGACCGACGATTATCCAGGCGGGTGAGATGATCATGGTCGGCGAGGCGTTTCACCAGGTTATGGTGAGTAGCATTCTGAAGGGCCATGGCCACCTGCAGGGACACAGTCTCGAGAAGATCCTGCCTCTCCCCTCTCTTCGGATCCTGAACGGCCACGTCGAGGAAGCCGATACATTTTCCCCGGACGGTCAGGGGGAGCGACACTACCTCGGACGACTTACCCGGATTCCCCACGGCATGCTCCCAACCCGACAGACCGCCGTTCTCTGAGAAGAGGCGGGCTCGACACCAGGGAACCTCCATCTCCCCTTTCAGACGGGTGAACACCTCCTTTACGATTTGGGTCCGGTTCAACGAGGCATTGATGGCGAGGCCTAACTCGTGGAGGAAGCGAAGATGCCGCGTTCTCTCCTCGAGTTCCCGCTTCTCGCGGAGGAGGAAAAGGCGACTCTCCTGCAGTTGACGATTGTACTCATGGACCTGGGTGGCGAGCTCCATGATCCGTTCGTAAGTGCTCTGATTCTCGAGTCCCCGTTCGAGAATGCGCCGCAGCCGATGACCGTTGACCGGCTTGGTCAAGTAAGCGTGGGCTCCCTCGATCACGGCGTCAACCACGCGCTCGACGGGGCGGTTTGCGGCAAGTA
>Ga0335070_10011321_pt1 | contig 10416 bp, 5 predicted proteins | sample Lox_Sample_13_FD_206722 | JGI IMG/M metagenome (GOLD analysis project Ga0335070, IMG submission 206722) | Soil microbial communities from Loxahatchee National Wildlife Refuge, Florida, United States - Lox_Sample_1.3 | ecosystem: Environmental > Terrestrial > Soil > Wetlands | place: USA: Florida...
CACGTTCTCGCAGCGCGGGGCGAGCGTGCCCTTCACGACGCCGGAACTCTTGTGGGCGCGGGTCCGGCAAAAGGGGGCGGCGAAGGAGCTTCTCGTCCCCGGGCTCGCGCAAACGCGCGGCATCTTCGTCTACGACTGGTCGACGCTGGCCCAACGCTTTCCCCTGTCGCTGCATGACCGGCTACTGGCGAAGGAGATCCTGATCGGGCCGACGCCGACGCCGGAATCGGTCGCCGCGGCGACGCTCCGGATCACGGGCAGCGGCGCCGCCGGCGCCGAAGCCAAAGAGGCGACCACGGCGACGGCGCAGCAGATGAACACGTTATCGCTGCACCTCCGTCTGCACCTGACCCAACGGATCGTCGAGCGGCTCGGCAGCGGCGACCACGCCAAGGCGCTGGCGATCGACGACCTCGCGACCGCCGAAGGCCTGCGCAAGACGACCGACGCATTGGCGGCGGTCGCGCATGTGTACGGGATGAGCGGTCCGGCCCTGTATGGCCGGATCGAGGGACTGGCGAACGTGCTGGCGCCGGTCGGCCTTGGCGATATGCCGATGGAGGCCCCCAACCGACGGCTGGTGCACAGGCTGGAACAGCTCGCGCGCACGCTCAGCACCTGGGCAGAGGCCGATCACGACAATTCGGAAGCCGAGGCGCGCTTCGTGGCCCGCGTGGCGGCCGAATGCGCGCGCATCGCCACACATGCGCTGCGGCAGATCGATGAGCAGACGGCCGCCGTCGAGTTGCTGCTGACCGAATGGCAACAAGGCTCCGAATCGTTGCGGGCGAGTGCCGAGCGCGTGGTCTGGATTCTCGATGGGTGGCAGCGTTTCCTGCGCGTCTGGGAGAACGCAAGCACGCTCGGGGCCGAGGCGCAGTCGAAGGCCCTGGTGCTGATGTCGTACATCGTGCCTCTGGTGCCGCCCGGCGAACTGCCGAGCGCCGACCGCGCGGCCTGGGTTGACCTCGACGCCGAGCTGTCGAAGATCATCGCGGCCCACGAAGAAGGCGTCGACCTTCAGGCCGCCGTAGAGCTGCTCGGCGCCGAAGGAGCCAAGCCGCTCGCCGGCGTGACGGTGGCCGCGAAGGCGCCCCCCGGTGCTACGCGGCGGCGCGGTCTTGCAAGCGACAAGCTCACGCAGGTGGTACGGATTCTCGAGCCGGCGATGGACCGCCCCGACGGCGCGCCGGCGCAGAAGATGCTGGACGAACTGCGGCCACAGCTCGTCGAGGTCAGGCCGCCGCGGGCGCGGCGGGCGCGGCGCGTGGTCTGCGACGCGTTCCAGGAACTGCTCATTGACGGCGAGACCTCGGGCAAGATCGCGTCACGCATTCCGCGTTCGGTCATCGGCCCGGCCTGGGCCTTGTTCCAGGAGCGTGTGGATAAGGACGCTTTTGCTGCGGTGGAGAAGAAGCTCGACGATCCCGGCAAGGTGAGCGAGCTGTGGCAGCTCTTCATCAAAGGGCTGAAGCCCGATCTCGAGGAAGCGGCGGCGTTCACCAGCAAGTCGCGGGCGCTGATCGTGCGCCTCGGCGGCGAAGCGCATTTTCATGCGCTGGAGAACATGGTGGGTGCGGTGTCGGTCGCCGAGGAACTCGCGCGGTTGCGGGCGGTACTGCCGCCGCCGCCGATCGCGGAATTCACGGAAGCCGATCTCGACCGGCTCGCCCCCGTCCTCAACGACATACGCAAGGCTAACCCGACGCAGGTGCAGACCGCGCTCTCCATCGTCATGTCTCGCATGAAGGAGCCGTGGGCCATTTCACGGGTCCTCGAAACACTCGCCACCACCGGCCGGTTCCGCTCGAGCGCCGGGGTCACCGGCTTCGTCGCGACGGCGATGATCGGGCAGCTCGAGGGCCGCGTCGAAGACGTCCGCAAGCTCGCCGAAAGCGGTGCGGCGCAAGCGGCACCGGAGCGCATCGGCGAAGCGACGATGGCGCTGGCCCAGTCGATCCAGCAGTGCGCGGAATCGGTCGCGGGCACCGATGCGAGCCTCGCGGTCTCCGGCTCGCCGACACAAGTCGAGGACGTCGCCACGCTCCGCTCCAAGGTGTGCGACCTCGTCGGCAGCAAGATGGGCGGTAACGGCGCCTTGCCGATCGTCTCGGCCCTCACCGGCGCGCCAGCCGCGCGGTCTGAGAACGGCGTGCGGCCCGGTACCCGCTGGCGGTTCGATCAGCCTCTGGACCCGGCGGCGCTGCGCAGCGCCGAGCTTTATGCCGGAGCGTTACGGCAGAGCGTCGGCAGCGCGACCTTGCTCGGCGTCGGCGAAAAGGTCACGGCGGCGATCAAACAGACGCTTGAGGAGCTCGAGAAGACAGCCGCAGTCCTGTTCGGGCAGATGCGCACGGCCCAGCTCGACCTCGTCACGCGCGACTACGCCCGCGGCCATGTGACCGCCATTGCCTATCTCGTCGAGATCCTGGCCGATGCCGACCGCGCCGAACGGGTGCTGACGAGAGGCCTCGAAGCGATCGGCTAGACCCCGTCGACGGCCATCGCAAGCCGCCGCAATTTGATGTAATTTTTATCGACGGCCGCGAGTCGCTGTCCACCTAAGGAAAAACTAATAAGATTCCGGTTGGATTGGGTCTCGGGAGATCCGCGGTCACAGGTCGGAGCGCCAATGCGGTCTGGGCAAGTCACTGGAACAGAACCTGGTTTTCGCGCTTTGTCCGGCTGCGAGCTGGGCTGAAGCGATGGCCGATCCGGCACCTACTCCGCTCAGCGAAAAAGACGCTCCCAAGACGTTCCTCGAGCGCGGCGCCGCGGTCCCGTTCACGGCCGCGTCGCTCATGTGGGCCAGGGTGCGCCAGAACGCCCATATCAAGGAATTATTGGTTCCGGGTCTCGCCAACACCCGGGGCATTTACGTCTTCGAATGGGCCGGCGTGCCGACCCGCTTCACGCTGACCTTGCACGATCGCCTTCTCCATCGCGCCATCGCCGCCGAGGAAAACCCCTCGCCAGTCGTGGTCGCGGGCGTCGCCAACCGCATCGCCTTGAGCGGGGCTGCCGGCCCCGACGTGCAGCAGGCCGCCGAGCGCCGAGTCAAGGAAGCCGCTGATCTCGCCCTGCTGGCGCGGCTCGCGCTCACCATGCGGGCGATCGCGCGCCTGGGCGGGGGGACAATGATGACCTTGGCGGAGCTCAGGACCGACGCCGGCCAGCAGCGCGCGAAGCAGGTTCTGGCCGGCATTGCCGGCGGTTTCAATATCAAGCCGCAGATCCTGCACGACCGCATCGAAACATTGAGCGTCCTTCTCGGCGATGTCGGCCTGGCCGGCATGCCGGTGAAGGCGCCGGCGCGGCGGCTCATGCAGGAGATGGTGCAGCTGACACGCGTGCTGACCGAATGGGCGGAGGCCGGTAAGGGGGAGTCGGTGGTCGAGGCGCGTCTGATCGCCCGCGTCGCCGAGGAGACCAACCGCCTGGCGGAGCAGCAGACTGCGATCATCGATGACAATACGCAGGATTTCGACCAGCTGCTGCGTGAGTGGATCGCGGGCGAGCGGATCATGAACGCCGCCGTCGCGCGACTCGCGTGGATCCTCGATGGCTGGGACCGGCTGGTCAATATGTGGCTCGACGTTGCCGACAAGCCCGCGACCGAGCAATCGAAGACGCTGGCGATGATGTCGTACCTGCTGCCGATGGTTCCGATCCACGAGGTGCAGCCGGAAGACGTCGAGAAATGGGCCGGCTTCTCGAAAACTCTCTACGGACAGGCGCGGTCGTCGGAGACACCGGCCACCGGCCTGATCGATTTCGAGATGATGCTGCGGCTTGAAGGCCATCGCGCCCGCGAGGCTTCGTGAGCGATCTGCCCGCCGCCACACTCTCCGGCAAGTCCGAGGCGGAGATCGCCGCCGAGACCGCGGCACGCGCCAAAGCGGTTGACGATGCGAAGTTGCAGCAGATCGTCTCGCTCCTCGAGGCGGCCCTCGAGCGACCCGACGGGGCCGCCGCAAAGGCGATGCTCGATCAGCTGCGCCCGAAGCTCGTCGCGGCACGGCCGCCGCGACGCCTGACCTTCCGTCGGCTGTGGTGTCAGCCGTTCGAGGACATGCTGGTCGACGGGGTGACCTCGGGCCATCTGGTGGGGCGGATTCCGCGCTCCGCCATCATCCCGACATGGAATCTGTTTCTCGAACTCGGCAAGAAGGACATCATCGACAAGGCGCAGGCGAATCCCGGCGACTCCGCGGCGGTCGCCGCCGCCCTTGGCCATTTTGTCCAGGTGTTCAAGGACGAGCTCACCGAGGCGGCGGCGTTCGCCACCAAAGGCCGCTCGCTGCTGCTGAAGCTTGGCGGCGAGACCCATTACCTCGCCCTCGAGGTGATGGTCGGCGCGGTCAGCATCGCCAAGCAGATCGCGCAACTCAAATCGACCCTGCCGCCAAAGCCGATCAACGAGTTTCGCGACACTCATCTCGAAGCCCTCGCCGACGTGCTCAATCAGGTTCTCAAGGCTGCTCCCGACAAGATCTCGACGGCCCTGTTCGTCGTTATGGCCAGAATGGCCGAGCCGTGGAAGATCGCGACCGTCCTCGAAAGCCTGGCAATGACCGGCCGCTTCAAGTCGAGCGCCGGGATCAACGAATTCTCGAGCGCCGCCCTGGTCGGGCGGGTCGAAAGCCAGGTCCAGGACGTGCAGAGCCTGGTCGACAGCATCAATGCGCCGGCCGAGCCGGACAAGCCGCCGCCGTCGAAGGGCGAGGCGGCAGCGAAGCTGTCGGTCGAGATCGGCGGCGCGGTTCAGAGTCTCGCCGGAACCGTCGAAGCGCTCGAGAAGGCCGGAAGCAAGGCGCAGCTGCGCGAAGTCGAGCGCGCCCGCCTCAAGCTGCGCGAAGTCCTGGACGAGAACGTCGTCGACGGCTCCGCCTCGGCGATCGTCGGTGTCGCGTCACGGACGGGCTCAGGCGGCAGTGTCAGCACAAAGCCGGATCCGGTTGCATTGCGCAACGCCGAGCTCCGGGCAGTGGCCTTGAAGCGCAGCGTCGCGTTCGCCGGGCTGCTGACGCTCGAAGGCGATGTCATGGAGAACCTGCGGCGCGCAACCGAAGGCGTGGACCGGGCTGCCTCGGAGCTCTTCGGCCAGATCCGGCGCAGCAGACTGGACGGTCCGGGCCGCGAGGCGGCACGCGCGCATGTGATGAGCAATGCGCGTCTGATGGAGCTTCTGGCCGGTCCGGAAAAGGCCGAGCAGCTCCTGATGCGCGGCCTCGACGCGCTCGGCGAGAAGCCCTGAGCCGCTGGGAAATAACCGGGGCGGCTGTCTATTTGTTCCAACGCGCCGGGCGGAGCGAGCGCGGCACAGCTCGGCGCAGCCGCTTTCGAAGCTTTCTCGCCCATGAATCTTTGAAGGCCGGTTCCGGATACAGCATGATCGTCGTCGGCGTCCCGAGACGGACCGATTTGCATGCATCGGCGAGGACGGCGAAAAAATTATATCGCCGCAGCACAGCGTCCCGGGCCTGGTCGAGTGCTGCCTGGCTGCGCTCGTACGTGTCGGTCTCGATCGCCCGCGCGATTGCCTCCACGGCAGCAACGGGATCATACAGGTTGATCACCTGCAAACTGCCGGCCGGGAAAAAATTGAGCACGTTGGGACATCCCCAGTAGAAGGGGAACGCCCCGCCGAGGAAGCAGTCGCTGAGTTTCTCGGTCCAATAGTTCGCGAAGCGGCTGTTCTCGAGCGCCACGTGATACTTGTAAGGCCCGATCGCATCCCATTTGTCGGCAATCGGCATCACGTCGCGGCCGAACACGTCCACCTCGTCACCGAACCGCTGACGCAGAGCTTCCACCAACGCGGGCCGCTGCATATGGCCTGGCGTCACGTTCCGCCGCGCGGCGAACACCGACAGCAATTTCGTCTTCGCCGGCCGCAATCCTGCGAAATCGTCGAATGTGAGACGAACCGCCGACGCCGGAGGCGCCCCGTGCACCATGCCGACGTGCCAGGGCATGCCGCAATGACTGTCGATGAGCCCGGGATGCGGAATGTCACTGTGTGGCGAAAGCACGCGATGAAACTGCGCGAGAAAACGGCCGTCGTACCGCTTTATGGTCGGCGGCTCGCCGGTCACGAACAGCAGCCCCTCGGGTGCGCAGTCGAATTTTTGCGGCGACGAAAAATCGTCATATACGACGACGCAGTCGAAACGGCCGCTACCGTTCACGGAAAACGTACACCCGGCCCACTCTCCGGAGCTCCGGGGCGTCTGCCGGAGGATCGCCTGGTCCAGATGCCGGCTTAAGATGTTGATGCGGAGCATGGGTTTTGGGACGATAACATGGGGCCGACGGCCGTGCATTTTTGGTTGCTCAACTCAACGATCGTCTAGGTGGGCGCCTGCTTGTATCGCCCTGTTGTTTGCGCCAATAATCGGCCAAAGCTTGAGAACTTGAGGAGACGGCCCGATGTCGCACGGCCATACGTTCCGAGTCCCTACCGATCTCGCCAAGAAGGCCTGGGTCGACGAGGCGACGTACAACGCCATGTATGCCCGGTCGGTCAAGGATCCGGAGGGGTTCTGGGCCGAGCACGGCAAGCGGCTCGACTGGATCAAGCCCTATACGAAGGTCAAGGACGTCTCCTATTCCGGCGACGTGCATATCCGCTGGTTCCATGACGGCACGCTGAACGCGTCGGTCAATTGCCTCGACCGCCATCTGCCCAAGCGGGCGAAGCAGACGGCAATCCTGTGGGAAGGCGACGACCCGCGCGAAAGCAAGCACATCACCTACGCCGAGGCGTACGAGCAGGTATGCCGTCTCGCCAACGTTCTCAAAAAATACGGCGTGAAGAAAGGCGACCGCGTCACGATCTACATGCCCATGATTCCCGAGGCGGCGTACGCGATGCTCGCCTGCGCGCGGATCGGGGCGATCCACTCGGTCGTATTCGGCGGCTTCTCACCGGAGTCTCTGGTCGGCCGCATCCAGGACTGCGACTCGAATTTCGTGATCACGGCCGACGAAGGCTTGCGCGGCGGCCGCAAGGTTCCTCTGAAGGCAAACACCGATGAGGCGCTGAAGTCCTGCCCGAGCGTGAAGAATGTTCTGGTCGTGCGGCGCACCGGCGGCCAAATCAACTGGGCGGACGGGCGAGACCTCTGGTACCACGAGGAGGTCGCCGCGGTGTCCGGCGATTGCCCGCCGGTGGAGATGAACGCCGAAGATCCGCTGTTCATCCTCTACACCTCGGGATCGACCGGCAAGCCGAAGGGCGTGCTGCATACGACCGGCGGTTACCTGGTCTTCGTCTCGATGACCCATCAGTACGTGTTCGACTATCACGACGGCGACGTCTACTGGTGCACCGCGGACGTGGGCTGGGTGACCGGACACAGCTATATCGTCTACGGCCCGATGGCGAACGGCGCGATTACCCTCATGTTCGAAGGCGTGCCGAACTATCCGGATTTTTCGCGGTTCTGGCAGGTTGTCGACAAGCACAAGGTCAACATCTTCTACACGGCACCGACCGCAATCCGCGCCTTGATGCGCGAAGGCGATGCCCCGGTGAAGAAGGCCAGCCGCAAGTCGCTGCGCCTGCTGGGATCGGTCGGGGAGCCGATCAATCCCGAAGCCTGGCTGTGGTATCAGCGCGTCGTCGGTGACGAGCGTTGCCCGATTGTCGACACGTGGTGGCAAACCGAGACCGGCGGGATTCTCATCACGCCGCTCCCCGGAGCGATTCCGACCAAGCCGGGATCGGCGACGAAGCCGTTCTTCGGCATCAAGCCGGTCATCGTCGACGGGGAAGGCCGCCATCTCGAGGGCGCCACCGAGGGCAACCTGTGCATCGCCGATTCCTGGCCGGGTCAGATGCGCACCGTGTTTGGCGATCACAAGCGTTTCGTCGAGACATATTTCTCGACATTCAAAGGCAAATACTTCACCGGTGACGGCTGCCGCCGCGACGAAGACGGGTATTACTGGATCACCGGACGGGTCGATGACGTGATCAACGTCGCCGGTCACCGCCTCGGCACGGCGGAAGTCGAAAGCGCGCTGGTCGCCCATCCCAAAGTCGCCGAAGCCGCCGTCGTCGGCTATCCGCACGACATCAAGGGACAAGGGATCTACGCTTACGTGACGCTCAACGCCGGCGAGCAGGCCGACGAAAAGCTCCGCCAAGAGCTCGTCGGCTGGGTCCGCAAGCAGATCAGTCCGATCGCGACGCCGGATTTGATCCAGTGGGCGCCCGGCCTACCCAAGACGCGTTCGGGCAAGATCATGCGCCGCATCCTGCGCAAGATCGCGGCCAATGAGCATGAGAACCTTGGCGACACGTCGACGCTCGCCGATCCGACCGTCGTGAACGACCTGGTGAGCAACCGGATGAACCGCGGCTAGGCGGGGCTTCGCCGTCAGGAGACAGCGGGCGCCGTCAGTGCGGCACGCCGGCGCGGAGTCCGGAACAGCCACCACAGGGAGAGCGCAATCGGAAGGCCGACGTTTACGTAGATCAGGGGAATGAGGACGGGGTAGCGGGCGGCGAGGCCGGTCCAAAACACGGACAGCGACTGAATGAGGACGGCGGCGACGACCGCAGCGATGATTCGCCGACCTTGGCCACGGCGGTCGTAGTCGCCCGGAAGCAGCGCCGCCAAGCCGATCAGCGCGAAGGCCAGCGCATAGAGTGGAACCATCAGCCGTGTGTGACCTTCGGCGAGCAGGCGGTTGTGGTTGGCGCGGTCCATATCGGAATCACCGGGAAACAGCAACTCGCCGATGAACCGCTCGCGCGGCTCGCGCCAGCGGGTCTCAACCGGCGCTGCCGCCCCAACCTTGCCGAGATCCGTGCTGTAGCGGTCGAAGTACAACAGCGAGAGTTTTCCCGTGTCGTGATCCAGAACCTGACGATTGCCGTTGACGAGGACGATCCGCGGCCCCTCGGGCGTTTGGGCGAGAGCGCCGCGTTCCGCCATGATGGTGATCGTTTTGTCCTTGTCGCGACTGTCGTGAACGATGATGCCGCGAAGCTCACCGTCCGCCTCGCGGCTGCGGATATAGACCGTGATGCCGTCGCCGATCGTGTTGAAGGCACCCTCTTGGAACAGAACGGCCGAGTATTCGCTCCGCGCGTCCGACTCCATGTCCTTGAACTGCCGGTACGACAGCGGCATCAGGAGCAAGGCCAGCAGATATCCGAGCGCCACCACGATCGCCGTGAGGATCAAGGCGGGCCGCCCGAGGCGCCCCGGCCCCAGCCCGACGGCGCGCATGACGATCATTTCGCTGTCGATGGTCAGCCGGTTGTACGTGAAGAGCATGGCGGCGAACAACCCGATCGGCAGCAGCGTGGCGAGAAAGCTCGGCAGCAAAAGCAGGGTCAGATAGACATAAGAGCCGATCGAAAAGCCGCGATTGACGATGAGCTCGATGAAGCGCAAGGACTGGGTCAACCAAATCGCGCACGTGATCGTCAACGTCACCACGAGCGTGGCGATCGCCAGCTGGTTGAAAATGTATCGCGTGATGCGGTTCATGGCGCCGGACTCGCGGGCTCTTATAAAGGATTTGGCTCCGCCAGGCCAATCGGATGAGGACCACGCCGTTCGGCTTGCCTGACCGGGAGCTAGCTGGTACTTAGGCGAACCGAATTCCTAGCCGGCCGTTCTTCATGAGCCGTAAATGGTTGGCCGTCGCCGCCAAAGCGGCTGTATCGGCTGTCCTCATCTGGTATCTGTTGCGCAAAGTCGACCTCGACCAGGTGACCGCGCGCGCCGCGCGTCTTCAGCCAATCGATGCCACGGTCTGCCTGCTGGTGCTTGTGGTTCAGATCGCCGTGGTTACCGCGCGCTGGCGACTGGTGGCGCGCCTCATCGGGACACGGCTCGAAATCTGGACGGCGCTTCGTATCCTGTGGATCGGGATGTTCTTCAACCAGACGCTTCCGTCGTCCGTCGGGGGCGATGCGGTCCGTGTGTGGCTGCTGACCCGTGAAAGCATCACCACCGGGAAGGCGGTGAGCCTTGTGCTTTGCGACCGGGTGGTCGGGCTCGTCGTGTTGATGGCGCTGATCTTCTTGTTGCTGCCGCTGATCAGCACGCGGCTCATTTCGGACATGGCATTGCGGACGGCCCTGACAGTCGTCGCCATCGTGGGCACGGCCGGCTTCGCGTTCTTTTTGCTCGCCGGAGAAAAGCTCGCGGCATTGCTTCGCCGCTGGTCCTTCACTCGCCCGTTCGGCAACTTGGCGACTGATTTTCGTCAGCTGTTTCTCCGTCCGGGATCGACGACCGTTCTCGTCTCCTTGTCATTCCTTGTCCATGGCCTGACGGCAGCATCCGTGGCGTTGCTGGCCTGGGGCCTGGATCTGTCCGTCAGCTTCGTCAGCTGCCTGCTGGTGATGCCGGCGGTGATTCTCGTCACGACGCTGCCCATCTCGATCGC
>Ga0335070_10011323_pt1 | contig 10415 bp, 6 predicted proteins | sample Lox_Sample_13_FD_206722 | JGI IMG/M metagenome (GOLD analysis project Ga0335070, IMG submission 206722) | Soil microbial communities from Loxahatchee National Wildlife Refuge, Florida, United States - Lox_Sample_1.3 | ecosystem: Environmental > Terrestrial > Soil > Wetlands | place: USA: Florida...
CCCAGCATCCGCACACCGCCGACGCCCAGAATGGCCTCCTGCATCAGACGGTAGCGGGCGTCGCCGCCGTAGAGATAGTGCGTTAGCGTGCGATCACTCTCGGCGTTCTCCGGCAGATCGGTATCGAGAAGGAGAACCGGCACCTTGAAGCCGGTAATGCCCGTTATCTTGTAACGCCAGGCGGCAATGTGAACCGGCCGGCCCTCCAGCGTGACCGTCACGCGCGGACCCAGCGGGCTCAGATAGTCATCGACTACCCATTCGACGGGCCCTTCGCTCTGGCTGCCCTGGGCGTCCAGTCGCTGGTAGAAATAACCCTTGCGATGGATCAGCGTGACAGCAACCATGGGGATCTTCATGTCGGCTGCCGAGCGAACCGAATCGCCCGCCAACATCCCCAGACCGCCGCTGTAGGTGGGTAGCGCGGGCTCCAGACCGATCTCCATCGAGAAATATGCGATCGATTCTGGTTGTTGTTCCACGGTCGGCCTCCGGCGGAGGATTATCACTGGCTCCCACTGTGGTGCCTAGCGCCGACCTTGGTCAGAGGTCGCGCCCCCATCGCCACCATGCGCCGGTCGTGCCGCCAACGGCCTTGGCGGGTCCTGTGTGCCGCCGGGTGGAGGCTCGTAAAGTCCACGGTCGCTGGGCACGGGTTCAACAGGGCAAGCACCCGGGGCCGCTCACCGTAGCCCGGTGGTCAGCCTCTTCACTCTGCCAATATGACATATGACATCTTGGCTCCAATGTGCGGCCAAGAGACCCGTTAACCACCGTTTTCAGCCCATTCGGGGGCCCTCTTGACGCCGGATCTCAGGCTGTAATCAGCTTTCTAACTCGGTACCCGCTGTCCGGCCGATAGTTACGAACGCTGGGGCCCAAGGCACCACGCGCGTTCGTGGTGGCGATCCGCGGCCTCAACTGTCGCTCGCCAATGCAACTTCCAGGACGCTGTGACGTATAATGGGTCGTCAAGGCGCGGGAGGAGTGGCCAGCGCGCGCAGACGATGATCGAGGGTTGAGGCATTACCCCGCGTGGGGTTTGGAGTTGAGGCTTATGATCCAGTCGATTAGCAAGCTCATAGGGAATTCGGCGTTTTGTTCCGCGGTGGTGATCGGCCTGGTTATCCTGTTCGTCGCGGCGCCTGCTGAGGCGCAGATTACAACGCAAAACGCGACTACGGCCGGCGGCACTACGCCCACCGGGACAACCGTCACTGGCCAGACACCCATCGCGACCGTCCCCACCTCCACTACCCCCACGACCACTTCACAGCAGCCAAGCACCACGGCTCCCACCGGGACGCGGCAGCCGACGGTCGTCACCAACCAATTCAACGCCAATTCCGGCGGAGCGATAGCGGCTCGCAGCCCGGGCAAAATGGTTGAAGGGGGCCTTGCCGAAGCCACCGGCCAACTCACCATCCCCGGCGATGCGACGGAAGAGCCGCACAACTGGTACCGGCAGACCTTCGACATGATCGCTCAGAACATGCTCACCATGTTCAGCGACATTCTGACGGGCATCAACAGCTTCATCAGCGGCTTGAGCGGCACCACCGGCGGCGGCGGAACCAGTACCACTACGTTCGTGGTGCCGCCGAATGCCGCCACCACATGGTCCAACACGTCGCAGACGATCCCCTGACCCCACGCGCCGTCGTCAGGGCTTCGCCTCGGACCCAATCGCCCGAGCAAGATCGATTTGTTCCAGCGCCTTGCGGCTTTGCTCATGGGCGGGATTGATCGCCAGGACCCTGCGGAAGCATTCCGCGGCGTCATCGAGACGGCGCTCCCTCAAGTTGAGCACCCCCAGATCATACCAGGCTTGCGGGTCCTGTGGGCTCATCTGCAGAGACTTCTCCAGGCAGGTCCGCGCCTGGGCGAAATCGCCGAGCTGGGCGTCGATGACCCCCAGGCGGTGGTACGCCTCGAAGGACCAAGGCGCGATCTGAACGACTTTTGCGAACTTGCTTTGCGCCTCCTGCCATCGTCCCAACCACCCGAGCAGATCGGCGTAAGCGGCCAGGACCTCGGCATTGTTGGGATCAATCCCTTCTGCTTTCTCGAATAGCTGGATCGCCAGTTCGACATGTCCTTCGAGTTGCCGGGCTTTAGCCAGCAGGCCCAGAAGCTCGGCATTCGCGGGCTGCAACTGAGTGGCACGTGTCAGTACCTCGCCAGCCTCGTCGAGCTTTTGCTGCTGAAGCAACACTCTGCCGATTTTGCCAAGGACCTCTGCGTCGTTCGGCGCCGTTGATTCGACCCAACGGTATTCTGTCATCGCCTCGTCAAAACGGCCGAGGTTCGTCAAGACATCGCCCAGAACGATGTGTAGCCGACGTTCCGCCGTCTTGTACTTCAGCGCTTCGCGAAGTTTGTCGACGGCCTCCGGCAGCCGGCCCTGCCGGCCTAACGCGTAGGCCAGATTGATGGGCACGTTGGTGGGGTCCGGCGCATCGAATCCCTTGGACTGGTTTACTGCCCCCAGAACAATCGAGGCGATCAGCGCCCCGCTGACGGCTATCGCGGTCCGTGGATGGATCCGGCAATGCGCCGCCCGATCCAGCGCCCAGGCGGCGGTGAGTGCCATGATCGGCAGCGCTGGAGCCCGATATCGTGGCGAGTACCAGAACGTCACGACGGTCAGCAGCGGAACCGCAAACAGCATCCACTCCGGAGCGTAACGTATCGGGCGCCGCAGCATCAACGCCAGGCCGATCAACGCCGGCCCGACCAGCCACGCGACGGGCAGTGGCGTGAGCCGCAGGCAAGAGCTGATGCCGGCCGCGACCTCGGCTGGGGGCTGATAGATGTCGGCATAGTTGCGCGCCGAAATGAACCAGTAGAGCTTCCGCAGGGCCAGCTTGAAGGCCCAGGCCGGATCTGCTCGCCAATCGTGGAGGACCTGATCTCGGAAATAGGTGTCGACCGCCTTCCACGTGGGCGGTTTCCCGGTTGCCTCCTGATACACGCGGGCCGCATCATCGTGCATCCGGGCGCGTTCCGTGCTGATTCCCGGAATCACCGTATACGTGCCGTCCGAGCCCGGCGTATTGCCCAAGCGAAGGGTTATTCCGCTCACCGCCTGGATTGGGAAAAACTCGCCGCAGGCCCTCCAGTTGTGAAGGGTCGCAGGTGCGATGACCAGAGCGGCTGCCGCCGCCGCTGCTCCGGCGCGAAGCGCGCCGGCGACGCGATTGTCGGTCTGCCAGAAGAGCCACAAAGCGATGGGAATGATGAGGATGATCGCCGGCGCATAAGCCAGAGATAGCAGGCCTGTGCTGGCGCCGACTGCGATAAACCTCGTCAGCGATGGCTTGCCTTGTGCGCCGACCAACAACCCCCAGGTGGTCGTGACCAGCAGCAACTGTAGCGAGGTTGGCAGGACTCGCAGTGAGCCCGAGGCCGGCTCCTGAAGCACCAGCAATAAGGCGGCCGCCAGCAACCCAACCGCGGCCCCGAAACGTCTGCGAGCGACGACCGCCAGGAGACAGGCCGTCACCAGGTCCATGAGCATCTGAATCCCATAGATCGCGGAAAGACCCCCACCCGCCCAACGAATAACGCCCAGGAGATACGGATAGAGCGGCGCGGAGAAAAAGGGCGCGTCTTGCGTCAGATGGCCGCCGGCGATGCTCCCCGCCCACACCCAATAGACTTCGGCGTCGTTGATCGGCGCCGCCGCCAACGGATTGGAGCGGAGATATTCGGCCAGGATCGCCGCGCGGCCGATCAGGGCGGCGAGACAGATCAGCGCCAGGACTATGAAAAACCGGCGGCTCGAGAGCGCGGCCGGCTGTCCCGGCACACCCGCGGGCGGCAATGCTGTGGAAAGCGATGTTCCGGGAGATTCTGTGTTGCTTGGGGCCATCCTATGATCTAAGCATCTTACGCAGCACCGTCGGCAAGATCCCTCCGTTGCGATAATACTCGATCTCCACGGGCGTATCAATGCGCACCGTTACCGGGAATGTCTTGTGTCGTCCTGCGCCATCGGCCGGTCTTGCCCGAACAGCCACCTCCTGCTGCGGCTTGAGATCGTCGTCAAGGCCTTCAATCGATAACACCTCCTCGCCTGACAAACCGAGTGACTCGCGCGTGGCACCATCCCGGAATTGCAGCGGCAGAATGCCCATGCCCACCAGGTTGCCGCGATGGATCCGCTCGAAGCTGACCGCCAGAACGGCCTTGACGCCTAACAGCAGCGTTCCCTTGGCGGCCCAGTCGCGGGAAGAACCCGTCCCGTATTCGGCGCCGGCGATCACCATCAGTGGCACACCATCCGCTTTGTACTTCATTGCTGCGTCATAAATGCTCATCTGCTCGCCGGTGGGCAGATAACGGGTGACACCACCCTCCGTGCCCGGCGCCAGCAGGTTGCGCAGACGGATGTTGGCGAACGTGCCGCGGGTCATGACGCGGTCGTTGCCGCGGCGCGAGCCGTAGCTGTTGAAATCCTGCGGGATGATGCCTTTCCTGATCAGGTACTGTCCCGCGGGGCTGTCCGTCGCGACGGAAGCCGCGGGGGAGATGTGGTCGGTCGTCACCGAATCCCCGACCATTACAAGCACTCGAGCGCCTTCAATCGGGCGGATCGGCTGCGCCTCCCCGCTGAGACTGAGAAGGAACGGAGGCTCCTGAATGTACGTGCTCTCGGGATTCCACGAGTAGACATCGCCCTCGCTGACCGGGATTCGCCGCCACGCCTCGCTGCCCTCGAAGACGTCGGCATAGCGTTTCCTGAATAGATCGGGCGTGACGCACTTGCGGATGACCTCTGTGGTCTCTTTTTGCGACGGCCATATGTCTCGGAGATAAACCTGCCGGCCCGCCTGGTCTACACCCAGCGGTTCGGTGTTGAAGTTGATGTCCGCCCGGCCGGCAATCGCGTAGGCGACCACCAGCGGTGGCGAAGCAAGGTAGTTGGCCCTGGTGAGGGGATTGATCCGGCCTTCGAAATTGCGATTGCCGCTGAGGACGGCGACCGCCACAAGATCGTTATCACGAACGGCCTTGGCCACCGGCTCCGGTAGTGGCCCGCTGTTCCCTATGCAGGTGGTGCAGCCGTAGCCGACCGTGTGGAAGCCCAGCTTGTCCAGATACGACGTCAGCCCCGCGGCTTGATAATAGTCGGTGACCACCCGCGAGCCCGGGGCCAGGCTGGTCTTGACGTAGGGCTTGACGCTGAGGCCGCGCTCGACCGCTTTCCTGGCAACCAGCCCGGCCGCGATCATCACGGAGGGATTGCTGGTGTTGGTGCAGCTTGTGATGGCGGCGATCACTACCGAGCCGTGGCCGATCTCCGCCGAGCTCCCGTCGAGCTGAACGACGACCTTGCGAGCGAGGTCTTTTTCAGCGATCGCGAATCCTCGTTCCTTGATCGGCGCGGTCAATGCGGTCTTGAAGGCGCCCTTCACTTCGGAAAGTCGCACGCGGTCCTGCGGCCGCTTGGGGCCTGCCAGGCTCGGCTCGACCGAGGACAGCTCCAGGAACAGCGAGTCGGTGAAATGGGGGTCCGGCATGTCGTCAGTGCGGAAAAGCCCCTGTTCTTTGCAGTAGCGCTCGACGAGATCGATTTCCTCCGGCGAGCGGCCGGTCAGGTAAAGATAGCGGAGAGTCTCTCCGTCCACCGGGAAGAAGCCCATGGTGGCGCCGTATTCCGGGGCCATGTTGGCCAGAGTGGCACGATCCGGGACGCTCAACTCGCTCAAACCGTCCCCGTAGAACTCGACAAACTTGCCGACCACGCCCTTGGCCCGAAGCATCTGCGTTACCGTGAGCACCAGATCCGTGGCCGTGGCGCCGTCGGCAAGCTTGCCGCTCAGCTTGCAGCCCACCACCGCGGGTGTCAGCATGTAGATCGGCTGACCGAGCATGACCGCCTCGGCCTCGATGCCGCCGACGCCCCAGCCGACCACGCCGATGCCGTTGATCATGGTGGTGTGGCTGTCTGTCCCCACCAGTGTGTCAGGGAGTGCGACGACCACGTCGTTGTTCCGCCGGGTCGTCACGACCTTGGCCAGGTATTCCAGGTTCACCTGGTGGACGATGCCCGTGGCCGGCGGCACGACGCGGAAATGGTCGAACGCCTTCTGACCCCACCGAAGGAACTCATAACGCTCCCGGTTGCGGACGAACTCCATCTCCTCGTTGATGCCCAGCGCCTCCGCCGAGCCGAAAGCATCCACCTGCACTGAGTGATCGATGACCAGATCAACCGGTATCAGCGGATTGATCTTCCGGGGATCGCCGCCCAGGCGGACCATCGCGGAACGCATCGCCGCCAGGTCGACCACCGCGGGCACGCCGGTGAAATCCTGAAGTACGACCCGGGCCGGCATGAAGGGAAGCTCCCGCTGCTGCGGTGCCTTCGCATCCCAGGAGGCCAGAACGGCCACATCGTCGTGTGTGACCGTGCCCGTGCCGACGTGCCGCAGCAGATTCTCGAGGAGGACCTTGATGCTGAATGGCAGCCGCTCGACGTGACCGATACCGGCCTCCGCCAGCCTGTTGAGTCGATGGATTTCGACGGCCCCGGTGCTCGTTTGCAGGGCGGCCTTGACACCAAATGGATTGTCCGTATTCGGCGTGGTCATGTCATTCTTTCCGAAAGGCGTCTTGCGTCTCGTCTAGGCGTCTCACAATCGGCCACGATGCCCGGACCCGTGGCTGAAGAGTGTGGGATTATAGCGGCTGTCTGGGCGAGGTGTGATGCAACGGTGGCGCTGCGCCCGGCCGACGGCCTCTTTGGTGCCGCTCTAGACCGCGATCTGTTGATCCACCGGCATGCCTGTGGTAGCTTGCGTGACCGGCTTGGCCGTCGGCGGCCGGGCTTGAACGGGACGGGGCCATGACGGCGTCCATCGGCAGGAGCAATGCGAAGCTGTGGACGATTGTGGCCATTGTTGCGGCCGGCGATGGCCTAATATGGATAGAATGGACGGATCGCTCCCTGTTGGTTGAGCGACCATCCGCCCCGATGTCGCCGGCGCCTGCGCAGCGCCTGACGAAAGATGCCGCGGGTGACCTTGGGGGCAACATCAGACCGGGAACGTCGCAGCCGGCATCAGATGAGGACAGGATTGAGCAACTCCTCAGGTTCGTCGAACATTCCGATGTGGTGTTCATCCGCAACGGAAGCGAATATGACGGCGCCGAGGCTGCTGCGCACCTGCGGGACAAGCTCCGAGCGGCAGGGCTTCAACACCCCACTGTCGACCAGTTCATCGAGAACATCGCCAGTCGCTCTTCGGCGGTTGGGCAGCCGTACCAGGTGCGGCTGACTGACGGTAGGACGGTTGACGCGGGCCCGTGGCTTCGGATGCAATGTGAGACAACGTCTGTGGATTGAACCGGACGCATCGAGGAGGCCAATAAGGTAAAGCCATGACCAAGAACGATCCGGCATGTGAATACGGCCCGGTCTTGACCGACACGCAAGCCAGGATGGAAGCCTCGCGATGCCTCATGTGCGAGGATCCTCCCTGCGTGGCGGCCTGTCCCGCGGGGGTCCCGGTCAAGCATTTCATTCGGGCGATCCGGTTTGACTCGCCGCGGCGGGCCATCAACCTGATCCGCGACCGCAACGTCCTGGCCGGGGTCTGCGGGCTGGCCTGCCCGGTGGACAGCCTCTGCGTGGGCGCCTGCACCAGCACGGAATTGAGCACTCCCATCGCCATCGGGAAATTGCAGCACTACGCGGCCGTACAGGAACTGCGTTCGGGCCGCCAAACCAGCGTCGAGCCCGCCAACGGGCAAAAGGTGGCGATCATCGGCGCGGGGCCGTCGGGGCTTGCCGCGGCCGCCGAGCTTGCCCGCCTTGGCCATCGGCCGGTCGTTTTCGAGAAGAGCAGAAGCGCGGGCGGAATCTGTGCCTACGGCGTTCACAGCCGGCGTGTGCCCAGGGCCCTGGTGTCGGGCGAGATCGACTACATCAAGAGCTTGGGCGTGGATATCCAGACGGAGTCTCCCTTCAGCGACGGGCAGTCGCTGGATGATCTCTTCGCCGATGGGTTCAAGGCGGCGTATGTCTCGACGGGGCTCCAGGAGCCGGCGACGCCGCGCATCCCCGGCGAGAATCTGAAGGGGGTCACCACCTGGAAGGCGATGCTGGAGCGATTCGCCGCCTGGGAGTTGGGCGAAGGTAAAAAGCCGGTCGTGCCCAGGGAGGTCATCATCGTCGGCGGTGGCAGCGTGGCCATGGATGCTGCATCGGCCGTGAAGAGCCTGGGCGCGAAAGAGATCGACATGGTCTGCCTGGAGGCGCCGGTCGAGATGCCGGCCTATCACGCGGAGTTGGACGAGGCCTGGGAGGAGGGCGTCCGCTTCCACACCCGCTCCATGCCTTTGAAGATCACCGGCAAGGACGGCAAGGTCACAGGCCTCAAGGCCGTCCGGATTCGTTGGAAGAAGCCCAAGCAGTTCATCCCCTCCAATGCCGTGAAGCTCAAGGGTACTGAATACTGGCTGCCGGCTTCGATGGTGATCTTCGCGATCGGCGCCCGAGCCTCCCAGGTCCTGAAGAAGAGCCTGCGCGGCGTAAGGCTCGACAAAGCCGGGAAGATAGCAGTGAAAAAGGAAACGGGTGCGACGTCGCGGCCCGGCGTGTTTGCCGGTGGTGACGTGGTCGCTGGCGGCGGCACGATGATCGTCAAGGCCGTGGCCGAGGGCAAACGCGCCGGCCAGGCAATCGATGAGTATCTGCGAAAATGACCAACGCGCCCCCCGTAGCGTCGGCCCTCTGTGGCCGACGTGAATGACCAGAGGGCTTTCGGCGACGGCGACTAGGCTACCCTCGCCGGTGACAGGCCGAGGCCAACGACAGGAAGGAACGTTTCATGATCACGCACGATCGTGATTTGTCGGTTGAATTCTGCGGTGTTCGATTTGCGAACCCATTCCTGCTCTCTGCGGCCCCCCCGACAGACGACCTGGAGATGGTCCGCCATGCCTTCGACGCTGGCTGGGCGGGCGCCGTGCTCAAGACCACCTCCGTCGAGACCGAAAACGTCAGCTTGGTCTATCCGATGATGAGCGCCACGCACTACGAAGGCGGGCGGATCATGGGCCTGGGCAACATCGACCTGATCTCCGAGCACCACATCGATGTGGTCGAGAAGCGCGCCGCGGCACTGAAACAGGAATTCCCCGACCGCATCGTCGCCTGCAGCATCATGGGCTCGAAGAAGGAAGAGTGGCAGACGCTGGTGAAACGCCTGGAAGACGCCGGCGTGGACATCATCGAATGCAGCTTTTCCTGCCCCCAGGGCAGCATGGGCGAGGAGCCGGGCGCCATGCTCGCCCAAAGCCTTGACGGAACCGAGCGCGTCGCTGGCTGGGTCAAGGAAGCGGCCAAGCGCTGCCCGGTTGTCATCAAGATCACGCCCCAGGTGACGAACATCGTGAAAGTCGCCGAGGCCGTTAAGCGTGGCGGGGCCGACGCCATCTGCGCCGCCAACACCATCCCGTCATTGATGGGCATCGACGTCGACACCTTCGTGCCCTATCCGAACGTGGCTGGAAAGAGCACTTACAGCGGCATGTCCGGCCCGGCGATCAAGCCGCTGACACTGCGGACCCTGGCGGAAATCAGCAAGCACGTGAACATCCCCATCACTGCCACCGGCGGGCCCGTGACGTGGCGCGACGCCGTGGAGATGATGCTGGTCGGCGCCACCACCGTGCAGTTCTGCACCGCCGTGATGCACTACGGGTACGACATCATCGATGACCTCCTGGACGGGCTGGCCTTCTATCTCGAGGAGAAGAACATCGCCCGACCGACGGATCTGGTCGGCAGAAGCCTGGGCCATATCGTCGGCCACCACGAACTCTCGCGCGCCAGGAAGGTCGTTTCCCGTGTTATCGAGGACCGCTGTGTGAAGTGTGATTTGTGCTACATCGCCTGCCGCGACGGCGGTCATCAGGCGATGAAGCTGGAGGCCTCCGGCCGCCTGCCGGAGACCGACCGCGATAAATGTCCGGGCTGCCGGCTGTGCGTTACCATCTGCCCGGCCGATGCGATCGAGATGGTGGAAGTATAGGGACCTGTGCGGGCATCAGCGTTTGTGGCCTTGCCGTTTCGCTGGTGCATGAGGAGCGAGGGCCAGGACCGCACGACCTTGGAGGTGGCGCGGACCGCGATCACCCGTGGCGATTCAGAATCAGGCAGAAAACAACTATTCGGAGGTCTTATCGTGCCAAGACTGGGGCTCTCTTTCCGCTCTTTGACGTTGGTTGTGCTGCTTTCTTCGACGGCCGTTCGGGGTGAGCCGCCGGCGCGGACGCACGAGATCCAGGCCGACGACTACTTCTCCATTGCCGTGATCGCCGACTGCGCCATGTCGCCGGACGGCAAGCAGGTGGCCTACACCGAGCTGCGATGGGACGAGGAGCTCAACGGGCGTAACTCT
>Ga0335070_10011324_pt1 | contig 10415 bp, 12 predicted proteins | sample Lox_Sample_13_FD_206722 | JGI IMG/M metagenome (GOLD analysis project Ga0335070, IMG submission 206722) | Soil microbial communities from Loxahatchee National Wildlife Refuge, Florida, United States - Lox_Sample_1.3 | ecosystem: Environmental > Terrestrial > Soil > Wetlands | place: USA...
CGGGTCAAGGTCGAGGAGGCCCTCGGCCGCATCCCCCAGGCGTTCCGGGAGCTCTTCGTCCTGAGGCACGTCAACGAGTTCTCGTACGATGAGATCGCCGAGATCAAGCGCCTGCCCGTGGGCACGGTCAAGAACCGCGTCTTCCAGGCCAAGCAAATGCTCCAGCGCGAGCTCGAGGCGTCCCGATGAGCCACCCCCGCCTCGACCGCATCGACCTCTACCTCGAAGGGGAGCTGGCCGGGACGGAGCGGGCCGAGCTCGAGGCCCACCTCGCCGCCTGCCCGGCCTGCCGCCTGGAGCTCGAGGACCGCCGCCTCCTCGACCTCGCCGTCTCGGGCCTGCGGCCGGTCGAGGTCCCGGACGGCTTCGCCGACGCCGTCATGGCCCGGCTGCCGGGAGCGCGCCGGGGCGGCGTTGGCCGCGTCGTGGCCGCCCTGGCGGGGACGGCCGCGGTCCTGGGCTCGCTCCTCGGTTACTATCTGGCGACAGGCCAGGGCCTGGCCGGCTTCCTCGGCGCCGCCTGGCGCGCCTGGGCGACGCTCCTCGGCCTGGCCGTGCGGCTCGCCGCCAAGGGGTTCGACGCTCTCCGTGTCCTTCTCGGCCTCGTCAAGGAGTTCGGGCCGGCCGTCATCCACGGCTTCGGCATCCTGCCGCCGCTCCTCAAGGCGGAGATCGCCGGCGCCGCCCTTGTCCTGGGACTGACCGTGTTCGGCCTGGCCGTCTTGGGCGTCAGGCAGATCAGCGCCCTTGGAGGAAGATCATGAGGAAAACTCCTATCACCGCCGCCCTCCTCGCCCTGGCCGTCCTCTTCGGCTTGGGCGCCCCGCTGGCCGCGTCCCAACGCCTGGCCATCCAGAAGGACGTGACCGTGGCCCAGGGGGAATCGCAGGACAATATCTTCATCATCGGCGGCACCGCAGTCATCGACGGCAAGGTCCGCCAAAGCGTCATTGCCATCGGCGGCACGGTCATCATCAGCGGCGAGGTCGGCGATTCCGTCGTCGGCATCGGCTCGAAGGTCATCGTCAAGGGCACGGCCGTCGTCCGGCGCGACGTCGTCTCCCTCGGCGGGACCCTCGAGAAAGAGCCCGGCTGCTCGATCCAGGGCGATACGGTCTACGTCAAGGGTGCCGAGATCGGCGAGAAGCTCTTTGGCGGGCGGTCCTTCAGCGGCTTCCTGTCCCTGTCCTTCATGCCCCTCGTCCTCATCCTCAAGCTCGTCCTGGCCATCGGCTGGCTGGTCCTGGCCGTCGCCGGCGCCGCCGCCTTTCCGAAGCCCATCGCCCTCGCCACCGCCGAGCTTCGCAAGTCCTTCTGGCTGGCCTTCGCCATCGGCTTCGTCGCCCACGTCGCCTTCATCGGCCTGGTCAGCTTCGCCGCCCTCCTGAGCGTCGTGCTCATCGGCATCCCGGTCCTCTTCGCCCTCATCACGGCCGGGATCCTCATCAAGATCTTCGGCCGGATCGTCATCTTCGCCTTCTTCGGCGAGAGCCTCCTCCGGGCCTTCGGTTCCAATTCGTTCTCGACCATGGGCGCCGTCCTCGCCGGCCTCCTCTTCGTGACGCTCGTCGGTTTCGTGCCGGTCGTCGGCTTCCTCTTCGGCGTCGTCATCAACTTGGCCGGCTGGGGCATCGCCATCCGGACGAAGTTCGGCACGACCCCCAACATGTTCGAGAAGGCGCAGCCTCCCGCGCCGACGGCGCCGGCGACACCCGCGGCCTGAGCCCATCCGATCGGGGAAACAAAGAGGGACAGTCCCCGCAGGGGGCGGTCCCCGTGGACGTTCAGCCTGCGGGATGCCCGAAGCCAGTCACCGCCCCCCGGACGGGTCCGATGGGGGATGGCCGGAACGTGATAGAGCGGGATTCCCGCGGCGCGAAAAACCGCGGTCTGGAGTGGAGGCCGCCCCCGAGGCCCTGGCGGCGAAAGGACCGGAGGCTAGCGCTCGAGGATCTCCTTCTCCTTGGCCTTGGCCAGCTCCTCGACCGTGGCCGTCGTCTCGTCGACGAGCTTCTGGAGCTGCTCGAGGCCGAGGAACTTGTCGTCCTCGGAGATCTCCTTCTCCTTCTCGAGCTCCTCGATGAACTCCTTCGTCTCGCGCCGCATGTTGCGGAGCGCCGTCTTCTCCTCCTCGAGCATGCGGCCGATGCGCTTGGCGATCTCGCGCCGGCGCTCCTCGTCGAGGGGCGGGATGGGGACGCGGAGGACCTTGCCGTCGTTGAGCGGGTTGAAGCCGAACTCCGAGCCGCGGATGGCCTTGTCGAGCGCCTCGAGCAGGGCCGGGTCGTAAGGCTGGACGACGATGAGGGTCGGCTCCGGGACCTTGAGCGTCGCGACCTGGTTGACCGGCGTGGGCACGCCATAATAGCTGACCTTGATCTCCTCGAAGATGGCGATGTTGGCCCGGCCCGTCCGGAGCATGCCCAGCTCCTTGCGGAAATGGTCGGTCGAGGCCTTCATCTTCTTCTCGAGGTCCTTGAGCACGTCCTTGACCATGGTCCTTCCCCTCCCGTTCAGTAGACCTTGGTGCCGACGGCCTCGCCGCAGACGGCGCGGCGGAGGCCGTCCTTGCCGTAGAGGTTGAAGACGACGATCGGCATGGCGTTGTCCCGGCAGAGCGAGATGGCCGTCGCGTCCATGACCTTCAGGCCCTTCTTGAGGACGTCGAGGTAGCGGATGGACTTGAACCGGCGGGCCTTCGGGTCGACCATCGGGTCGGAGGAGTAGACGCCGTCGACCTTGGTCGCCTTGAGGATGACGTCGGCGTGGATCTCCAGGGCCCGCTGGGCCGCGGCGGTATCGGTCGTGAAGAAGGGGCTGCCGATGCCGGCCGAGAAGATGATGACGCGGCCCTTCTCCAGGTGGCGGATGGCGCGCCGCCGGATGAAGGGCTCGGCGAGCGAGCGGATCTCGATGGCCGAAATGTGGCGGGTGTCGACGCCCTCCTTCTCCAGGGCCGCCTGCAGGGCGATGCCGTTGATGACCGTGGCCAGCATCCCCATCTGGTCGGCCGAGGCCTGGTCGATGCCGACCTTGGTCCCCCGGACGCCGCGGAAGATGTTGCCGCCGCCGATCATGACGGCGATCCCGACCCCCAGGTCGTGCACGGCCTTGAGCTCCCGGGCGATGGCCAGGGCCCGATCGAAATCGATGCCGTAGGACTGGTCGCCGAGGAGGGCCTCGCCGGAGAGCTTCAGGAGGATCCTCTTGTACACCGGCTTGGCCATGGGCGCGGCCCTCCTCTCCGTCCCTGTCGCGGGACCAAGGGTCATTCCTGTCCGATCTCGAAGCGCGCGAACCGTCCGACCTTGATGTTCTCGCCCATCTTGGCGACGAGCTGGGCGATGAGGTCGCGGACCTTGATCTTGTCGTCGCGGATGTACGGCTGCTCGAGGAGGCAGACCTCCTCGAAGAACTTGAGCAGCTTGCCGTTGACGATCTTCTCCATGATCGCGGGCGGCTTCTTCATGTCGCCGAGCTGGGCCTGGATGATCTCCTTCTCCTTCTCGACGATGTGCGGCGGGACGTCGACGGCGGCGATCCAGCGCGGCTTGGCCGCCGCGACCTGCATGGAGATCTCCTTGACCAGCTCCTGGAACTCGGCGTTCCTGGCCACAAAGTCCGACTCGCAGTTGAGCTCGACCAGGACGCCGATCCGGCCGTTCATGTGGATGTAGGAGCCGACCAGGCCTTCCTTGGCCGCCCGGACGGACTTGGCCTCGGCCCGGGCGTAGCCCTTCTTGCGCAGGATCTCGATGGCCTTGTCCATGTCGCAACCGGACTCGGCCAGGGCGGCCTTGCACTCCATCATGCCGATGCCGGTCCGCTCGCGCAGCTCTTTGACTTTTTCCGCCGTGACTTCCATAGCTCACTCCTCGGCCGCCGGGCGCGCCGGACGGCCTATTTCCCCTCGTCCTCCGTCGTGCTCTCTCCGGCCTCCTCCGCGGAGGCGTTCTCCGCGGCCGTGGCCGGGCCCTTCTTCTGCTCGAGCAGCTCCTTGCTGATCCGGTTCTTCTTGCCCTCGACGATCGACTCCGCGACCTTCGAGGCGAACAGCTCGATGGCCCGGACGGCGTCGTCGTTCCCCGGGATGGGGTAGGTGACGGCCTCGGGGTCGCCGTTCGTGTCGACCACGGCCACGATCGGGATGCCCATCTTCTGGGCCTCCTGGATGGCGATGTCCTCCTTCGAGGAGTCGATGATGAAGAGGGCGCCGGGCAGCTCGCTCATCGCCTTGAGGCCGCCGAGGTTCTTCTGGAGCTTGCGGTAGACCTTCTCGAGCTTGGACTGCTCCTTCTTGGCCAGGAGGTCCCACCGACCGTCCTCCTTCATCTCCTCGAGCTCCTTGAGCTTGTCGACGCTCGTCCGGACGACGGCGAAGTTCGTCAGCAGCCCGCCGAGCCAGCGCTGGTTGACGTAGGACGACTCGCACTTCGTGGCGTAGTCGCGGACGATGTCCTGGGCCTGCTTCTTCGTCCCGACGAAGAGGATGGTCTTGCCCTCCTCGGCCAGGCCGCGGATGAAGGCCAGGGCCTCCTTGAAGTTCTTGATCGTCTTCTGCAGGTCGACGATGTAGATGCCGTTGCGCTGCCCGAAGATGTATTCCTTCATCTTGGGATTCCAGCGCTTCGTCTGGTGGCCGAAATGGACACCCGCCTCCAACAGTTCCTTCATTGTCACTGAAACCAACTCGAGCCTCCCCTTCTTCCTTCTCCGCGATGTTAACGCTTATGGTACTGCGGAGCCTTGCGGGCGCCCAGCAACCCATACTTCTTGCGTTCCTTGACCCGGGCGTCCCGCGTCAGCAGGCTGGCCTGCTTGAGGGCCGGCTTGAGCTCCCGGTTGAACTCGACCAGGGCCCGGGCGATGCCGAGCCGGATGGCCTCGGCCTGCCCCTTGGCCCCGCCGCCGCTGACCCGGAGGAAGATGTCGAACTTGTTGTCCGTCTCCGTGAGGAGCAGCGGCTGCCGGATGATCGTCCGGTGGGGTTCCAGGCGGAAGTATTCCGCGAACGGCCGCGGCCGCTTGTTGACGTAGAGAGTGATGTCGCCCTTGCCGGAGCGCAGGAAGACGCGGGCGATCGATGATTTCCGTTTTCCCGTGCCGTAGTACTGGATGAGACTCATGGGCCCTCCTAGATCGGGTATTGCCGCGGGTTCTGGGCGTCGTGGGGGTGGTTGGGCCCGCGGTAGACCTTAAGCTTGTGGTAGATGGACCGGCCGAGCTTGCCCTTGGGGATCATCCCCCAGACCGCCCTCTTGATGACCTCTTCCGGCCGGCGGGCGAGGAGGTCCTTGAGTGTCTCCTCCTTTAGGCCGCCGGGGTATTGCGAGTGACGGTAGTAGGTCTTCTGGTCGAGCTTGCGGCCCGTGACCCTGACTTTTTCGGCGTTGATGACGACGACGAAGTCGCCCGTGTCGAGGTGGCTCGTGAACTGGGGCTTCTTCTTGCCCCGGATGAGCTCGGCGACCTGGGTCGCCAGGCGGCCCAGGACCTTGCCGTCGGCGTCGACCAGCCACCAGGTCTTCTCGATATCGTCCTTTTTTGGAATAAACGTCCTCATGGGTCTCTAACCTTTAAGCAGAGATTAAGTGATTCAATAAAATACTAAATCGGGAGGGAATTGTCAACTTGCGCGGCCCTCGTCGACCGCCTCCGGGCGGCGGCCTGGATCAAGCCGATGCCGGGTCGGGCTCTCGTCTCGCAGCGGGATGAACATCGGCGCCTACGCTCCTCCGCAGCCAAAAATAATGGTCCTTCTCCCGATTCCGGGAGAATCTCTCTCCCCGGCTTCGCTCAGGGCATGGCCTCCAGCTCCCCGGCCCCTCTGGGGACCAGTTCGCACGGTTCCCCCCCCCGCTTCGCGGGTCCCCCTCTCCGGCAACGGGGATCTTCGAGGCAACGCCCATCGCCGCCGCGAGAGGAAATCCCGGAGATGGGAGATGAACCAAAAAAAATCGCGCCCCGCCCGGATGGACGGGGCGCGGCGACGGCCGTTCGTTCGGGATCAGGTCGTCTTCTTCAGCTCTTCCTCGAGCTTCTTGCGCGCGGCGATCCTCTTGCGCAGGTCCTGGAACTTGTCGCTGGCCTTGTCGGCCTCGGCGATGTACCGGGCTTCCTTCTCCGGCTCGAGCTTCGAGAGCGTGCTGCGGTAAAGGACGCTCAAGTAGGCGTAAGGCTCGGGGTAATTCGGGTCGATGGAGATCGCTTTCTGCAGGCTCTTCAGGCTCTCGTTGGCGGTGGCGAGCCGCTGCTCGGCCGGGATGAACTGGAAGCGGTAGGCCCGGGACCACTGGTTGATGCCCAGGCCAAGCCAGGCCTCGGCGGAGTTGGGCTGCAGGGCGATGATCCTGTACCTGTATTCGGCCGCGAGCTCGTAGGATTTCAGCAGGGCGTTCGGGTCCGCGGCCGTGGGGGGTTCCAGATAGGCCGCCATGTAGGCGTAGCCCTGGGGGTTCTCCGGGTCGGCCTCGATGCGGCGGAGGTACATGGACTCGGCTTTCTGGGCGGCCTCCTTCTTCTCCCCGGCGTAGCGCTTGTAGAACTCGGCCAGGACGTAATAGTTGCTCATGTTGGACGGCTCGAGCTCGAGGATGCGCAGGTAGAGCTTCTCGGCATGGGCGTAGTCCCTGGTCTTATCGTACATGTCGCCGAGCGAGTAGATGATGTCCTTGTTGTTGGGCTCGAGCTCGAGGGCCTTGTTCAGGGCCTCGATGGCCTTGTTCTTCTTGTCGAGGTTGTCCGCGGCATTGACGCCGGGCTTGTAGAGCTGCTTGTAGCTCTCTCCGAGAAAGCGGTAGGCCTGGGTCATCTTCGGGTTGTTCTTGAGGGTCAGGTCGTACTCGGCGATGGCCTTGCGGTACTGGTTCTCGGTGAAGTACCGGTTGGCTTTGGCGAAATGGTAGTTCGCGGAGAGCCTGGAAACGCTCAGGTCCCCGCAGGCGGCGAACGTCAGCACGAGGGCGACCGCGGCCGCAGCGGGGACGGCACCGTTTATCCTTTGACGAAACATCCTGACCTCCTTAAGTTCTCGGCATCAGTCCGTGGTGGCGAGAGAGGACTAAAGAGAATTTATAAACGAACGGCCGGTTAAAGTCAAGGAAAAAACGGCTTTCGGCCCCCTTAGCGCGAGCGGACAAAGAGCCGCAGGGGCGTGCCCTCGAAGCCGAAGGCCCGCCGCAGCTCCTCGAGGAAATGCTTCTCGTAGGATGGGGAGAGCCGTCCGCCGCTGCCGGTGAAGAGGACGAACGTCGGCGGCAGGACGCCCTTCTGGGTCATATAGCGGAGCTTGGCCCTGGCCCCGCTCTTCAGCCGGGGCGGGTGGGCCTCCGCGACGCGGGCCAGGAAGTCGTTGAGCTTGGAGGTCTCGACCCGGCGCGAGGCGTTGGCGTGGACCTTCTCGGCCAGGTCGAGGATCTTCACGACCCGCTGGCCGGTCGCGGCCGAAGTGAAGACGAGCGGGGCGTAGCTGACGAAGGCCAGCTTCCGGTAGACGGCTTCGCGGAAGACGTCCGGATCGACGGACTTCGTGTCCACCAGGTCCCACTTGTTGAGGGCCAGGACGAGGGGCTTTCCGGAGTCCTGGGCCAGCTGGGCGATGTGGGCGTCCTGACGGGTCGGGAACTCGCGCACGTCGAGGACGAGGCAGATGACGTCCGCGTCGCGGATATTCGCCCGTGCCCGGATGATGCCGGCCTTCTCCCGGCTGTCCCGGGTCGCGGCGAGCTTGCGGATGCCGGCCGTGTCGACCAGGCAGAACGGCCTTCCGTCGCGGACGATGACCGTATCGGTGCTGTCGCGGGTCGTGCCGGGGACCTCGTCGACCAGGAGCCGCTCCTCGCCGGCGAGGCGGTTGACGATCGAGGACTTGCCGACGTTGGCCCGGCCGACGACGGCCACGCGCAGCGGCGCCGCGGCCTCGGCGCCCGCGTCCGCCTCCGGCAGCACCGAGGCCAGGGCCTCCTCGAGGAGCCCGATGTTGCGCTTGTGCTCGGCCGAGACGAAGAGGATGTCCTTCTCCCCGAGCCGGTAATACTCGGCCGTGCCCGTCTCCTCCTGGAGCGGCGAATCGAACTTGTTGACGATGAGGAGGACGGGCTTGCCGAGCTTCTTGAGCGAGCGGAAAAGCTCCTCCTCGGCCGGGGCGACGTCGCGCTTGCCGTCGAGGACGAAGAGGATGACGTCGGCCGCTTCGGCCTCCCGCCAGGCCCGGGCCCGGACCTTCTCGCTCAGCGGCTCGTCGGCGACGCCGAAGAGCCCGCCCGTGTCGACGAGGAGGAAGCTCCTGCCGTCGGCGGTGCACGGGGCGGCCAGGCTGTCCCGCGTCATGCCGGGCTCGGAATGGACGAGAGACCTCTTCCGGCCCAGGATGCGGTTGAAAAGAGTGGACTTGCCGACGTTCGGGAAGCCGACGATGGCAACCCGGGGGAGGTTCTTCACGGCCGTCCCCGCCCTACTTCGCCACGATTGAATAGTCGGGGGCGAAGGCCTGGGTGAGGTCGATGTGGCCGCCGAGCGTCTCCTTCTCGGCGCCCTCGACCAGGATGGCCACCTTCTTGACGGCCTTGAAATTGGCGGCCAGGGTGTCGACCACGGCGTAGACGGCGGCAAGCTCGGAGGCCGAGCCGTAGGAGAACTTCTCCATGATCTCGCGGCCGAAGTCGACGTAGGCCGTGCCCTCCTTGGTGATGAAGACCTGGCGGACGCGCGTCTCGGGCGGGAGGGGCGAGACGAGCCCGGCCGTCGAGCCCTTGACGAGCTCGGCCAGGGCCCGCTCGGCCTCTTCGGCGGCCGAGCGGCCGGCGGCGATCTCGCGGGACTCGCCGTGCAGGAGGTCGTCGTCGTCGGACAGGAAGTAGAGGGTCACCGTCCGGCGGGCGGACGGCTCGGCGGCCTGCGGGGGCGCCGGGGCCGGCGCCTTGGCCTCGGCGACCTCGGCCCGCCGCCGGACCTTCTCCCGCTCGCCGCCCGTGAAGAAGACGATGGCCAGGACGGCCAGGACGACGAGGAGCCCGGCCAGGACGAGGGCCGGCCCCCAGTTTCTTTTGGGCGTCTTTCCGTTGGTTTCCTTGGCCATCGCGCGTCACGGGTAGAGCTGGAGGTATTTCGAGAGGCCGCGGTAGATGGCCTCGGCGACGCTCGCCTGGAACTCGTCAGTCGCCAGCCTCTTCTCCTCGGCGGGGTTGGAGATGAAGGCGGCCTCGACGAGGACGGCCGGGCAGGCGACGCCGGTCAGGACCTTGAACGGCGCCTGCTTGATGCCGCGGTTCCGGGTACCGAGGAGGGCATTGAGCTCGGCCTGGATGAGGTCGGCCAGCTGGCTGCTCTGCCGGATGTAGGCGGTCTGGGCCATGTCCCAGAGGATCATCTTGACGTCGCCCTCGCTCGTGCGGTCGGCGTGCTCCTCGATCCGGGAGCCGTTGTTCTCGAGGTAGGCCAGCCGCCGCGTCTCCTCGTCCGGCGTCGGCCCGCTGCTCAGGAAGAACGTCTCCGAGCCCTCGGCGGCCTTCTGGCGGGAGCCGTTCGTGTGGATGCTGATGAACAGGTCAGCCTTGACGTTGTTGGCCACCGCCGCCCGGCTCTCGACGGGGACGTCGACGTCCTTGTCCCTGGTCAAAACGACCCGGAAGGCCATGTTTCTCTCGATGAGGGCCTTGAGTTTGAGGGCGACCGACAGGGTGATGTCCTTCTCGAGGTGGCCGAGCTTGCCCTTGGCCCCGAGTTCCATGCCGCCGTGGCCGGGGTCGATGACGACGGTGCGGAGCTTCTTCGCCTCGGGCCACGGCGGCGCGCCGGCGGCCCCGCAGGCCCGGGCCGGAGGGCCGGGGACGAGCCCGGCGAGGAGGAGGAGAGCGGCGAGGGAGGCGGCGGGAACGCCGCGGCGCTTTCTATCCATCTGTCCTTTTCCCAACGTCAAAATGGTGGAGGCGGCGGGAATCGAACCCGCGTCCGAAGGCATTCGACAGCGAGTGCCTACATGCTTATCCTCCTCGGACGTCTCGTCCCGCGGCTCCCGAAGAGGAAGAGGACCGCGGGACCGACCCCGAAGGTGTTTCGCTCGCCGGCCTCAGGGTCGAACCGGTCCGCTATCCTGCTTGGTCGGCGCTCCCGGTGCCCCGCAGGAGAGGGCGCCGGGAACGGCGTGCCTTTCTATCAGGCCGCGACTGCTAGAGGTTCTGCAGTTAATTGTTTCCACCGGTTTAACGAGGATGGGTGGGACCTCGGCATGCCACTCGTGCCTCATTACCTCCGTCGAGACCAATTCGCCCCCACGTTCCTTCATGATAGGCTTGGGAGCCGCCTTCATTATAGGGGGGGGCCGCGGGGGTGTCAACCGGGCCTGGAGGGACTCAGACGTCCGCCTTCCGGCGGAAATACGGCAGGGAGGCCAATCGGCGGATGACCCAGGCCGTCGG
>Ga0335070_10011325_pt1 | contig 10415 bp, 8 predicted proteins | sample Lox_Sample_13_FD_206722 | JGI IMG/M metagenome (GOLD analysis project Ga0335070, IMG submission 206722) | Soil microbial communities from Loxahatchee National Wildlife Refuge, Florida, United States - Lox_Sample_1.3 | ecosystem: Environmental > Terrestrial > Soil > Wetlands | place: USA: Florida...
TGCGGATGCACCTCGGGATCGCCATAGACCTCGCTGGTCGAGGCCTGGAACACCTTGGCCTTGAGGCGCTTGGCCAGGCCCAGCATGTTGATCGCGCCATGGACCGACGTCTTCGTGGTCTGCACCGGATCATGCTGATAGTGGATCGGCGAGGCCGGGCAGGCGAGATTGTAGATCTCGTCGACCTCGACATAGAGCGGGAAAGTCACATCGTGGCGCAGCAGCTCGAAATTCGGGCTGTCCAGCAGATGGGCGACGTTGTCCTTGGTGCCGGTGAAGAAGTTGTCGACGCAGAGCACGTCGGCGCCTTCGCGCAGCAAGCGCTCGCACAGATGCGAGCCCAGGAAGCCGGCCCCGCCGGTGACAAGAATGCGCTTGCGAAGCATCATGACGTCGAAACTCCTCTCGGCCCAATGGATCGGTTCTAGCAACTCCGTCTTGTCGCCCGGTTAAGACTCGGCCCCGGGCCCCGACCTTCTAGCATTGCCGCCGGCCGGGGGGCGGTGGCAAGGAAGCGGCGGTCAGGTGACGAAAAAGCGCCGTTCCCGGCCTTCCAGCACCAGGCAGGTCAGGCGATCCGAGGCGTAGGCCCCGGTATCGATCCCGATCCGGTTCGCCCGGACTTCCGGCTCGGCCGTGATCGAGTGGCCATGCACCACGACCTTGCCATGATCGGCGTCGGAGCGCAGGAACTCGCCGCGAATCCAGAGCAAGTCCTCGCGCCGCTGGCGGTCGAGAGCGACGCCCGGCTTGATCCCCGCATGGGCGAAGAAGTAGTCGCCCTCGCTGTGGCTCAACGCCAGCGATTCGAGCAAGGCGCGGTGACGGGCCGGGAGTAGATCCGCGAGTTGACGGCGCGCGCGCTCATAGGATTCCGACGGATTGATGCCATAGCTCTCGAGTGTGGCGTCGCCGCCATTGGCGAACCAGACGGCGCCGGCGCTGTCGTCGACGAGGAAACGCAGCATCAGCTCCTCGTGATTGCCCATGAGCGAGACGCGCCTCATGCCCGCCGGCGCTTCGCGAAGAAGAAGATCGAGGACGCCGGCGGAATCCGGGCCACGATCCACATAGTCGCCAAGGCAGATGAGCAGCGGATCGGCGATCGGATTGAGCTCGACATCGACCGCGATGCGCTGCTGCAGCCGCTCCAACAGATCGGCACGCCCATGCACGTCGCCGATCGCATAGATGCGCCGGCCCGCCGGAAGTTCCGGGACCGAGATCAGGTTGCGCTTACTCCGTGCTCCCATTCGGCGCGGCCGCCACGATTGTCCATGTAGTTGACCAGGGCGGCGACGGTGCGGCGGTCGAATGCCTTGCCGACATCGCGCATGCAGGCGTTGATCGCGTCGTCCACCGACAGGGCCGAACGGTGGGCGCGCGCGCTCAACATGCCGACGAACGCGTTGGCGACGCTGACGACGCGGGCGGTTGGCAGGATGTCTTCTCCCTTCAAGCCCACCGGCACACCCGTTCCATCCCAGCGCGTCAGCGACTGGCGCAAGGTTTCCGATACCGGGCCGTCGAACTCGACTCCCTGAAGTAGATCGCCCGAAGCCAGCATCGCGCGGCGGATCTGCTGGCGCTCATCCTCGCTGAGATCGGCGCCCTTGGTGAGCAGCGCCGGATCGATCAGGATCTTGCCCAGATTCATCAGCCGGCCGGCCGTCTGGGCGGTCGCGATCTGAACCGGGGACAGACCCATTTCGGTGGCGATCTCGCCGGCGAGCTTGCCCACCCGGGTTGAATGCTCCGCCGAGAAGGGGTCGCGCCGATCCACGACGCCGACCAGGGCGGCGACCAGCTGATCCTGCAATCTTTCACGCCGTTCGCGCTCGCGGAACGCCTCGGTCAGATCTTCGTGCGTCACCAGCACGCCCGGCGGCTCGCCGGCGCTCGCCGGCACGGGCACATGGGTCGCGCGGAGCACATGGCCCGAGGCCAGCTCGCGAACCTCGTCGACCGGCTCACCCGTCTCCATGGCCTTCTTGTTCAGCGCTTCGATCGGTTCGGCCGCCGCCGGCCCCAGCACATTCTCGATCTGCTTGCCGACCAGATCCTCCGGCGGCAGGCCCGCGCGCAGGGCCGCCGCCTTGTTGGCAAAGCGATACTTGTTGTCGGCATCGAAGATCGCGATCTCGGTCGGCTGGCTGTCGGTCACCAGACGCAGGAGATGGCGTTGCGCTTCGAGCCGCTCGGCCGTCGCCCGATGGCGCTCCGCCGTCTCGGCGGCGCGGCGCGACGAAACCTGCCACCAGGCTGCCAGCAGCGCCGCCGCCACCAACCCCACTGCCAGCAGCAGCATGGTCAGCAGGCGCGAGGCGCGGGCATCGCTGTCGGCCAGCGCTTCCTTGCGCTCGACCTCATAGATCAGGGCCCAGGGTACCTCGCGGAATGCACCGCGGGTCGCCGCCAGAACCTCCCGGCCGGCATGATCGCGCCGGATCGCGAAGCTGCTGGCAACCGTGACCGCGAGCGCCGCGTCGAGCTCGGGAGTGGATTTGTTGAGACGCAGGCCCATGGGCGGCGTCCCGTCCTCGAGCGGCGAGAGATATTCGACCGTGTTGTCGTCGAGCTTGCGCACCAGCACCGCGCGTGCCGTGCTCATGGTCTCACCCGGTTGGCGCAGCAGCGGGAAGAGCTCCTTGGCCACCTGCTTCACCCCGACCACGAGGCCCAGCGGCTGTGAGCTGGTGTCGGCTTGCACGCCATAGACCGGCGCAGCGAAACCCATGGCCGGCTCGCCGGTGGAATCGATGAAGACATCGAGCACGGCGCGCGTGCCCGGCTTCAGATTGAGAACGAAATCCTTGAGCGCCCCCTCGATCGGAGGCATGCCCGGTGTCGCCACCAGCACCTTGCCATCCTTGTCCACCAGCGCCATGCCGGCCACCGCCGGCAGCGCCACATTGGCGTTCACCTCGGTGGGCTTGGGCGCCGCGAACCCGTCGCGTTCCGCCGCGACAGCCAGCAAATTGCTGAGATAGTCGGCCTCGAACGGGGTCTCGCCGGTATTGTCGCCGCCCTCTTGCGTGCCGCCGGTCAGGAGCTGGGCCATATAGAGCTGCAGCGAGGCGTTGTTGGCGAGGCTGCTCACATCATCGAGCTGGCGGGTGACCCAGGCCTCGACGTCGGATTTCCGACTGTCGGCGATAATGCTGAGGCGCGTCTGCCAGGCGAGCAGGTCTTGTTGGCGTTGATCGTCAACGAATCGTAAAACCAGAAGAACACCGACCACCGCGACCGCGAGGAGCACGAGCAAGCCGATCGCGAGGGTGAAGGCCGCCTTGCGTCCCTGTCGGGCGGCTCTTTGTTCGACGTCTGACAACAGGCCTTCTCCTTAAATCAACAAATTTTCTTCCGTCGCATCGCGCGCTCGGCGGCCGCAGCGTGAACAAAGCCGCAACTTCAACATAGGCCCTTGGACCCAGGTCGCTTTCGCCCTAGTTCGCAATTCTACAGGGGCAATCCAAGTCCGGGAGGGGGAATTCAACCGACAAGCCGAGGCAATCCATCGAGGGATCGATAGAATCCTAGTCATTAAGTGCACGTTAAGCACGCTCCTTCAAGCTAAGCCCGATGATCGCCCGGTAAGAGTTGACGGGCTTCGATTGGCAAAAACCGTGGTGTTCGGTCATGCATGGTGGGATCCGGCGGATCCGGCGCGGAGGCTTCGTCCTCCTTCTGGGCTTCCTCGCCTTGTGGTTATTGGCTGTCGGGCCAACGGCCGAGGCGGCGGGGTTCACACCCTCTTTCTTCGGGACGAAGGAGCTTCACGGCACCAGCCTCAAGCAGTTTCCAAAATGGACCGGCGTGATGAACAGGTTCACCAAGGAGCTGCAGAGCTGTCCGCCCAATCTCTGCAACAGCAAGATGTGGAAGGCCATCATCGCCCAGACCAAGGATCTGGACCTCAAGTCCAAGCTGCGGACGATCAACGCCATCATGAACGGGCATCCCTACATTCTCGATCCGGTGAACTGGGGTGTGGCGGACTACTGGGCGACGCCGTTCGAGTTCCTGCGCAAGAACGGCGACTGCGAGGATTATGCGATCGCCAAATTCTACGCGCTGCGCGATTCCGGCGTATCGACGGACCAGATGCGCGTCGTGGCGCTGATGGATCTCAATCTCGGCCTCGGTCACGCCATCCTGGTGGTTTATGTCGATGGCACGCCGATGGTGCTCGATAATCAGATTCAGAAGGTCGTGCCGGCATCGAGCATCAAGCATTACAAGCCCGTCTATTCGGTCAACGACACGGGTTGGTGGCTGCACCGTCCGGCTTGATCTCCTCCGGGAGATCGCGTCGGGGACCTGACCCCAGAGAGAGCCCCAAGGAAAGCATATGAACGACCGCCCACGCGACAACAGGACCGTCGATCAGGAGCAAGCGCTCCTCGATTACGTGGTACGGCTCGAGCGCTTCGCCGAGGGCCGGCGGGCCGTCGTCGTGCATCTTTCGGAGCTGCGCCCCTATAACCGGCGCGAGCATCATTTCCGGATCGCAGCCTCCTGCTTCGACAAGCTGTCGAAGAAACACGAAAGCGCGCTGTTCCGGCTTGCGGCCGGCGACTATGTCTTCATCACCAAGGGCGCCACGATCGAAGAGATCGAGGAACCGATCACGCGCCTGCGCTATCTCTTCAGCCTGGACCCCCTTCTCAGTCACGCCGGCAGCCAGGAAGACAAGTTCTGCAGCTGGTTCAACCTCGAGACCGATTGGGCCGACCTGAAAAAGATCGCCGAGGAGGCGCTGGCGCAGCGCCGTGCCGCGACTGCGACCCGTGACGCCAAGCCGAAGCCGCTGGCGGAGCCGCTCGACCCGCGGCGCCTCGGACAGATCGAACAGACCATCGCCAGCGCCGATCTTTCGCCGCTGGTCCGGCGCCAGCCGATCTGCCTGGCGATCGAGAACCGGCAGATCGAGCCGCTGCTGCTCGAAATCTTCGTCTCGATCGGCGAATTGGGCCGGGCGATCATGCCGGGCGTCGATATCGCCGCCGATCGCTGGCTGTTCCAGCATCTGACCCGCCTGCTGGATCAGCGCGTCCTCGCGCTCCTGAAGAGCAAGGGCGAGATCGATCCGAAGCGCGGCTTTTCGCTCAATCTCAACGTTGCGACCGTGCTGTCGCCCGAGTTCCAGGATTTCGATCGCGTGGTCGGGGCGGAGCGCGCGAGCGCGGCCGTGATCGAGCTGCAGCAGATCGACATCTATGCCGATCCGGGTTCCTACATGTTCGCCCGCGAATGGCTCAAGGAGCGCGGCTACAAGATCTGCGTGGATGGCGTGAAGCCGCTGCTGTTGCCGCTCGTGGATCGCGAGCGGCTCGGTGTCGATCTGGTCAAGCTCGAATGGACGCCCGACCTGTCGGCCAATCTCGACAACCGCGTCGCGCGTGACGTCCAGGAGGCGATCGATCGTATCGGTCGCGACCGCGTGATCCTCTCGCGCTGCGAGACCGAGGCTTGTCTCGAGCTCGGCCAGAAGCTCGGCGTCACCATGTATCAGGGACATCATTTCGACAATCTGCTGCGCAGCCGGGCGACCGGCGCTGCCTCCGCACCGGCCGCCACGAAGGCGGCGCCAGCCGCGGGCGCGGCGCCAGCCCCGGCGAACGCGCCAGCCGCCGCCGGCGCGGCACCCGCGGCCGCCCCGGCGCCCGCGCAGCGCGCGCCCTCCTAGCTCCGTAGAGAGCTCGGCACCGCGGCTCCTTCGCCACGCCAGCGAAGGAACGCGTGGGGAAATCCAGCCGCATCACCAAAGGAACCGGAAGACATTCACCCCCTTCCCTTGCGGGAGGGGGTGAAGCCGGGTCAGGTGCGCGGTGCGTATTTCTGCAGGATGCGCTGCAAGGTGCGCCGGTGCATGCGCAAGCGGCGTGCCGTCTCCGACACGTTGCGATCGCACTGCTCGAACACGCGCTGGATATGCTCCCAGCGCACGCGATCGGCGGTCATCGGCTGCTCGGGCGGCGGCGGCAGGGCGTCGCCCTGCTGTTGCAGGGCGGAATCGACCGCGTCGGCATCGGCGGGCTTGGGCAGATAATCGAGCGCGCCCTGTTTCACCGCGGCGACCGCCGTCGCGATATTGCCATATCCCGTCAGCACCACGATGCGAGTCTCCGGCCGGGCTTCGCGCAGCGCCGTGACGACATCGAGGCCCGAGCCGTCGCCCAGTCTCAGATCGACCACGGCGAAGAGGGGCGGACGCGCCTTCGCGGCGGCGATACCGGCGGCGACGCTGTCGGCCTGCGCCACGTCATAGCCGCGGCGCTCCATGGCCTGCGCCAGGCGCTGCCGGAACGGACCGTCGTCATCGACCAGAAGCAAGGTTCGCTCCGACACCGAGCCTTCGGAGGCGGGTTTGTCGGCGGAGACGGGCTTGTCGGTCATGATCACACTCCTCGAAACAGCCGGACGGACAACCGAGCAGGCGCCTGGGCCGCGCCCCGGCCCCTAATCCATGTCTGCCAGGGGGCCATTTGGCCATTCAATCGTAACCTGAGCGCCACCCTCGCGTCGATTGGCGAGGCTGACCCTGGCTCCGGTGCGCGCCAACAGGGTCTCGGCGATGAAAATCCCGAGCCCCATATGCTCGCCGTCCCGGCCCTGGTCTCCCCCGGATAGATAGGGCTCGCCCAGATGGACGAGCAGGTCCGGGGGAAAGCCGGGCCCGTCATCCTCGATCGTCATGGTCAGCTGGCGATCGCGCCAGAGCGCCTTGACCTCCACCTTGGAGCGCGCGAATTCGATCGCATTCTGCAGCAAGGTGCCGAGCCCATGAAGAATCTCGGGCCGCCGCGCCACTTTGGGCGCGACGCTGCTGCCGTCGCTGTTAAGGACCAGTTCCTGGATCGACAGATCCACCTCATGGCGGCGATGGGGTGCCGCCGTCATTTCCACCAGCTGCTTGACGCCGATGCTGTCGAAGGGCGTGCCGCCACCGACATCCGGCTTGGCAGCGAGGCTGACCAGGATGGCGCGGCAGCGCTCGCTCTGGCTCAGCAGCAATTGCACATCGTCCTTGATGGGGCTGTCGGGCGGCAGATCGCGGGCGAGTTCTTTGGCAACCACGGCGATGGTGCCGAGCGGGCTGCCGAGCTCATGGGCCGCCGCGGCCGCGAGCGCGCCCAGCGCCGAGACCTGTTGCTCGCGGTCGAGCGCCATTTGCGTGGCCGAGAGTGCGTGCGACATGCGCCGCGCCTCTTCCGCGACGCTGAAGATGTAGATCGCGATGAACAGGGTGGAGAGCGCGAGAGCGGCGGCCAGTCCCAGAATGAAGACCGGCTCAAGCGCAAATCCCGGCGTCGGCCAGGGCAGCGGCAGATGCCAGAGCGAGAGCACCACCACCGCCACCACCGCGAGCGCCGCTAACACTGCGGTCGTGGCGCGCGAGAGCGTCGCGGCCGAGACTGTGACGGGCGCCAGGATCAGGATCGCGAACGGGTTGTTGAGACCGCCGGTCAGATAGAGCAGCGCCGCCAACTCGATCAGGTCGAAACCCAGATAGGCCGCCGCCTCGCGATCCGAAAGCCGCGAGGAGGCGCGGCCGCCCCGGCCGGCCCAAAGATTGACCAGAGCCGATGCCGCCACCGCGCACAGCGCCCAACCCAAGGGGAGCTCGTAGCGGAGGCCGAAATGGGTGAAGAACAGCGCCGCGAGCTGGCCCAGGATCGCGACCCAGCGGATGGTATTGAGGGTGCCGCGACGGACCCGGCCGCCGACCGCGGGGCCGCCATTGTCGCGCCGGCCCAGCATGCGCCCGGCGCGTCCCGGGATGAGGGGGTTCTCGACGGTCATGACAGGGGTCAGGAAAGACCAGACCAGACCTGCCCGCAAGGCCTGATGGCGGGCAAACGCGAGGGGTTCCGGCCGACCAGCCAGGAAGCATGCCCTGGGTGATAGCCGTACTCTCCAACAGATCCCCGCCGTTGTAGCCCGGATGGGCTTGGTCGCGGCGCCATTCTTGCAGAGCCTCGCAGTCGAGCTTTCGGTCGGGAGCGAATGGTCGCCACGCCTGTGCGTGGCCTCTTTTCGACCGGGCGCAGCAATGGCGGGACGTGCACTTTCGAACGGGCAGGAGATTTCTAGCTTCAAGCCGCGCATATGAGATTTGCGCCGCCCGCGTCTAGCCTGACTCCCGGAATCACGGCATAGTGCGAAATCGCATGTCAGCACCTGCTATTCAAGTCGAGGGCCTTTCCAAGCGCTTCGGCCCCGTGATCGCCGTCGATCAACTGAGCTTCTCGGCGCCGAGGGGTGCCGTGGTGGGGCTCCTGGGCGGCAACGGCGCCGGCAAGACCACCAGCATCGCCATGCTGCTGGGCCTCTTGATCCCGACCTCGGGCAGCATCCGCGTTCTGGGCGAAGACATGCTCAAGCATCGCTACCGGGTGCTGGGGCGCATGAATTTTTCCTCGCCCTATGTGGATTTGCCGCGCCGGCTGACGCCACGCCAGAATTTGCGGGTCTTCGCCACGCTCTATGCCGTCGCCGATCCAACCCGGCGCATCGCCGAGCTGAGCGAAGAGTTGGCTTTGAGCGAGTTCATCGACCGCCCCTGCGGCTCGCTCTCGGCCGGGCAGAAGACCCGTGTGGCGCTGGCGAAGGCGCTGCTGAACCGGCCGGAGCTGCTGCTGCTCGACGAGCCGACGGCCTCGCTCGACCCCGACACCGCCGATTGGATCCGCCATTATCTCGAGACCTTCCGCAAGGAGACCGGCGCCACCATCCTGCTCGCCTCGCACAACATGGCCGAGGTCGAGCGGCTTTGCAGCGAAGTGTTGATGATGCGCCGCGGCCGCGTGGTCGATCGGGGCAAGCCGGCCGAGTTGTTGCGTCGCTATGGGCGCGCCAATCTCGAGGAGGTGTTCCTCGACATCGCGCGCGAGCGCGGGCAGGCGGTGGCGGCCCCGCCGGAGGAAGCGAGACCGGAAGCAGGCTGACCCGCGATCATGAGCATGACCTTCCAGGATTTCGCCATTTCGCCGCGGCGCATCGGCGCCATCCTGCTGCGCCACATCTATGTGCTGAGGAGCTCCTGGCCGCGGCTGGTCGAGATGGCCTATTGGCCGACCATGCAGATGATCATCTGGGGCTTCGTCTCGCAGTTCTTCTACACCCAGACCTCCTACGTGGCGCAGGCCTTCGGCGTGCTGATGGCGGGCGTGATGCTGTGGGACGTGCTGTTCCGCGGGCAACTCGGCTTCTCGCTCTCCTTCCTCGAGGAGATGTGGGCGCATAATCTCGCCAACCTCTATGTCAGCCCCTTGCGGCCCGCCGAGCATATCCTGGCGCTGATGGCGATGAGCGTGGTGCGCACCATGATCGGCGTGCTGCCGGCGGCGCTCCTCGCGATCCTGCTCTACAAGTTCTCGATCTTCTCGATGGGCCTGCCGCTGCTCGCCTTCTACGTGAACCTGGTGATGATGGCCTGGGGCATCGGCATGCTCTCGACGGCACTCCTGATGCGCTACGGGCTGGGAGCCGAGAACCTGGTCTGGTTCATCATCTTCCTGCTCGCTCCCATCAGCGCCATCTATTACCCGGTCACAGTCCTGCCGGCCTGGCTGCAACCCGTCGCCTGGTGCCTGCCCTCGACCCATGTGTTCGAGGGCATGCGCGAGGTGCTGTTCCATCAGCATTTCAACACCACGCTGTTCTGGGGCGCGGTGGGCTTGAACCTGCTCTATATCGCCGTCGGGCTCTCGATCTATCTGCTCGCCTTCCGCTCCGCCCGCGAACGCGGCGCGCTCCTGCAGATGGGGGAATGACAGACTCCGTGGCAGCTCGCACGGCATCACCCCTCCCCGCTCGCTACGCTCGCCGCCCCTCCCGCAAGGGAAGGGGCTGAGTGATTTCTTCACCCCCTTCCCCGACGGCGAAGCCGTCGAGCGGGAGGGGGCAGGGGGAGGGCCCTACCCCGCCTTCCCCCTGACCGCGTCCTTGATCCGCTGCGGCACCCGAGCCCTGACCCCGACGCGCTCGGCGCCGGCAAGGCCGGCGAAGCGGCGGATCGCGAATCCCAGCCGCTCGGCATCGGCGTCCTCGGCGAGATCCAGACGCCGCAGCCACCAGGTCTTGCCGTCGAGCTTGCCGTCGACCATGCCCACGACCCGCTCGCCCTGCAGCACCGGCAGGGCGAAATAGAAGCGGCGCTTATGGGCGGGCGTATAGGCCTCGAACTTGTAGTCGAGGTCGAACAGCGCCTTCGCGCGCGGGCGGCTATAGAGCAGATGATCGAGCGGCGCCAGAAGGCGCGTCGGCATGTCGCGGGCCTCCGTCGGCGCGTTCCAGCCGGCCTCGTCCTCGGACAGATACCAATAGACCGGTTGGTCGGGCAGGTCGGTTGCCTGCACGGCGCGCGCCACGCCCGCCGCGAGCGCGCGCGTCACATGCTCGCGCCAGCA
>Ga0335070_10011326_pt1 | contig 10415 bp, 27 predicted proteins | sample Lox_Sample_13_FD_206722 | JGI IMG/M metagenome (GOLD analysis project Ga0335070, IMG submission 206722) | Soil microbial communities from Loxahatchee National Wildlife Refuge, Florida, United States - Lox_Sample_1.3 | ecosystem: Environmental > Terrestrial > Soil > Wetlands | place: USA...
TGAAGAACCCTATCCCGATTGCCATGTAGAACAATGTTCCTTCAATTGCGCTTCCTCTCCCTGGCATTTCCGACTCCCTATCTACTCCCTTTAAGTTCCACTATGTCGTTATGTCTATATAAGGTTGCCGTTCTGAAAAAGAGGATTAACCGCAGTTGCCAGGGGCTGCTGCGGAGACGGTTGAGAGATTGGTGCTACACTCGGCTGGCTGCTTCGTGAAGCTATTGCAGATGAACTCCTTATATGCTTCCGGAGCGCGGCTGCCTGTGTACAACACGCCGTTGATGAGGACGGTTGGTGATCCGCTAATGCCCTTTGCTGCAACGTCCGCTGCATCTGCCTTCAGGAGCGTCAGGTTGCCCTGAGAGGCTGCCTCGATACTTGCGGCATCCAGGCCCAGCGAGGTCATGAGATTGTCACGGCATTCACCGAGGGCTGACAGGTTCTGAACGAGGGGATAGCACTTGGTATCGAACCCGGTGATATATTTCCAGAACACCGCTGGGCTCGTACTCTGGATGTAGAGCTGGCGGAGATCCTCCTTTGCCTCTTCAGGTCCATGTAGGGAATTCACCGTGGTCCCCGAGATCGAGGTGATGTACCGGATGTTCATCTTCGTCTTCGAGCCCAGCAGGGCCTGGACAGGAGCCAGGGCCTCTTCAGCCTGTGTGCCATACGGACAGAAAGACATCACGTAGATATCCACGAAAGGCGTGACCGATTTCATCGGTGTTGCTGGGGCTGCCGCAGTGGTAGCGGGCTGAGCGGTCCCGATGCTCATGTTGATGATGCTCGGGAAGAGAAGCGTGCAGCCTGAATCCGCATATATTGCTAGCTCCTGGCCCTGATACGTGGTCAGCACCTGGTACATCCCGTTGTACTCGTTCACTCCGACCAGGTTGGCCGAAGTGCCCTGCTTCACCAGGTACTTGTTGATATACTGCATCACCTTGTCGCCGCAATCCTGGGCTTTCACCGTGGTCATCGAGTTTGTCATCCTGGATGTCAGGATGCTCCCTGCCGTGAATGCGAGAATTACCGCCACAATCACTCCGACGGCAATATAATTTGCTTTCCTGCTTGGGTTTGCCATAAGTTCCTACCTACTCCGGATTCCTTGTATGTCGCTATAACTATATAACCTTCCCGTTCCATTAAAACCCCGGTAGCTCCCGATTCCTGTGGAATGGATCCAGTGGAAATGGTGGCCCCCCCTATATGGGACGGGGGGGTATTAATATACTACTAAAATAAACGTAAGGAGGTCATGCGAATCGGAAAACCACAGCACGAAGCGACCCTTGCGGAATTTGCAGAACAACTGAGAAAGAAGGGATACCGCGTGATTATCCTCAACGGGGCATCACCAGACGGCATTGCCATCTCACCAGAAGGACGGGTTTGCGCCATTGAGGTTCTCGGTCAATCATGGCGAGCGGGGCATGGGTGGGGGTGCAAAAGTACCTTCGCTGAGAAGAAACGTCTATATTCAATGTTCGATGATATACTGTTCGCTGTATTTCGATACTCAAAAGCGAAGTACAAACTTCGTGGACTGACGAATAAATTACAAGCGAGAAAGGAACAAGGAAATAATTAATAGGCTGGCGGTCTTGTTCCACCTGTAATCCACGTCGATGACGAGCATGGCCGCATTCTTGTCCTTGATGAAATCTCCTGCCTTTGATCCTGGAGACCTGCCCCTGCACGGTTATATCTTCCGATAGTAGACCCCATAGACCCGCTTGAAAATCGGAGAACTGAACTGGAGAACTACCGATATCACCTTGGTCTTCGCCCGCTGTTCCATCTCATGCCTGACCCAGAAGGTTGCATCATCGGCCTGCCACCTGTGCCGGTAGGGTGCCCTCCTGTGGAGCCCGTCCATCCTCGCCGGGGCGAGGGACCAGTTCTTATTGTGCCATCGGGTTGTCAGCGGGAGATAGCCCGGCCCTGATGCTGTCTTACCACTTTCCAGTTCCTTGAAGCCCATTTACATCCACCAGCCATGGAGATAAACTGCGTACCGATGGGCATTCTCGATGTGCTTCATCACCTTCACCTTCGCCGTGAGATGATGCTTGGCATTGAGCGACTTGGCGATGTTGGTGGCCCCTTTCTTCGTCGTGAGCACGCTATTGATGCCCCCGGTCCTACACAGGCGATACAACTTACCGCCGACCTTCATGGTCCTCGGGACATCCAGCCTCTTTGCGATCTCTGCCTCCGGTTCATTCGGCAGGATCTGGAAGAGCTCCCCGAGCTCCTGTGCAGTCGTTACCATGCGCCCCACCGTTCCATATTCATCCTCTCTTCATGGCCTCGGTCATGAGTGCCCTGGCATTGTTCCCGATGTTCGAGAACACCTTGTCCCCACCCGAGTAGGCTTCCATGGCCTCCAGGATCATTTTCTCCCGCTCCACCATGGGCAGCATCTTGATACCCGCGATTGTCTGGCCTACGACCCGCAGGGCATCAGGGATCCTGTCCCGCCAGGCATCGTAACCGAGATCGATTACCTCGACGATGACGAGGTACTTGCCCTTCTTCTTGTCGTAATCCCCGACGGCATCTTCGAGATTGACGAACTTGAGGAGGTGATATGCATTCAGCGGGCAGTTCCACTGCGGATCGATCCTGTTGGACGGGTCCACGACCCGATACCACATCCCGCCGTAATCCCTCCAGTTCACGTCGCCGCTGAGAAACTTCCATTTCGCTGCCATGCCCATCACCCGAAGAACGCGATGTACCGCTCTGCTGCTGCCTTTGTCCTGAACCCTGCCTGGGGCTTCCCGTCTGCGTAGACCCCGACCTTGATCTGCTTCCAGGGCTTCCCGATCTTCAGGGATGCATGGTGATACCTCGGGTGCTGGTAGAGAACCTGCTTGCCCAGGGCCGTGCGAATCCGCACGATGGAATCTACCAGAATACCGCCACCAGCGACTGACCGCTCGTTGTAGAGCAGGATGGGGATCTTGTACATTCCCGTGCTCCTTCCCACGGTGCCGGTGACACCGAACTCCTCCAGCCAGTCGCGGCCCGTCTTCGTGTCCCCGTATGAGAGCGTGATCCGGACTTTCCTCTTCCGTGCATCCTCCAGGATGGCGATGACGGCCTTCTCTGCATCTGCCGGATAAGCGGTCCCTTCCACGACTTGATACTTCTGCCCAGGCATGGCTTCACCAGGCCCCTCTTGACCGTGCGGTGATGTGCGGATGCTTCGTCACGTACCGGATGGCCTCGTCCCTGGTATCCCACTGCTTGTTGAAGCCCCAGACGGTCCACTTGTTGGGATCCTTCAGGGCATCGTCACCCTTCAGAGAGACCGGGCCTTTGTAGACGAACCCTATGATTTCCTTGAGGTGCCCAGGTGCCCTGGAAACCCGATAGACCCCGTAGCCCTGCTTCCAGTCCCGGATATCGAGCCCGGTTTCTGTGATCTTCCGCGATTCCTTCTCGATGTAGTACGTCTTCCCGCTGATGACCTTCTTCATGATTACCGCCTCACGAACCGATTCACGAACTTTTTGATCCTTCTCTCCCCCATCCTGAAATCACCCTTTGTCGTCTCGATGACCCTGGGGGGCCAGGGGATTGTCTTCCAATGCTCGAAGATGAACTTCGTTGCCTCGTCGAGCGTCCTGAACCGCTCGGCATTGCCCCAGGTCCGCCACATGCCCGGTCTTACCGGATCCTTTTCGTCCACTTTCCAGGCGAACCCAATCATCCAGAGCTTGTTATCTTTTCCCCTTGCGTAGACCATGTACCCCGTGACGGTGACGTATCCAGGAGATACTTCGTAGGCTTCCCTCCTGATGATGAATGTCCGCCCCTGATACGTCACTTTCCTCATCGCTTTCCTGGCCTCCGCTTTTTCTTCATCGTCGCTTCCTTGACCGCAAAAGGCTCCCAGGCTGATGTGACCGCGAGCCTTGCTTCGCCCCGCACCCGGAAGTCTTCCTCCAGGCCGCGAATGGCATAGTGGTCGTTCCAGAACAGAATGTTCGGCTTTGTGGATGGATACCTGGACCGGATGCAATGCTGGGTATCCTCGACCATGTGGCCGTCCTTCCACATGAGCTTCTTGATGAGATCCCAGCCGTACCGCTTGATGAGCATCGTCTTGACCCAGTGAAGGAACTTCGATTCCCCGGCACCCATGCCTACGCCGTAGAATACCGGGTCGCCCTTCTCGCGGATCACGACGAGCGCATGGGGCCTGGCCCCCTTGCTTGACCGATACCACTTCAGCTTCGCCATGATTAGTGCCTCGTCTTCACCGACTTGTAGACCCAGTAGAAGGTCTCCTCGCCCCAGTGAGTGTGGTAGGGTTTATTCTCGTAGGTGCCCTTCACGACGATTAAGGAGTACTGAGGGTAGAGTTTCTTCCACCGTGCCAGGATAGGGGTGATTTCCCAGATGGTGTGCGCTGCGATGCCCTGTTCGTACTTCCTTCCCCTGAACGTGATCGTCTTCGGCGTGTCCGCCAGGAGCCCCTCAACCTTGATAGACCGTGCGACCCTCATTTCTGTCCCGTCCCCTTCTTGTGCCTCGGCATCGTTGTGAGCGGCTTGCCCCAGGGATGCCCGAAGGGATATTTCCGCATGAACTTCATGGCGATCTTTCTGGCTTTCTCCTTCGAGGACTGCGGGTGCCCAACCGTGAACCCTTTCATCGAAGAAGCCTCGACTTTCCATCGCCCGTCCCCGGTCTGGGATATCGACACCCAGTTCCTGAAACGATCACCGTTTTTCTTGAACTGGTTATCCAGGAGCATGGCCCTGTGATTATTCCACATCACCAGATTTTTCGCTGCCACATTCACCTTTACCCAGCCCGTAATCATTCCCATCGTCAGTAACCCCCGCTTAACATTACCGGAGCACCTCCGGCGTATAGAATTCTTTCCATTGGTAATCCCGGATGAATTCCTTGATGGCCTTGATCCGCTGCTCCTGCTCCTGGGTCGCCGTAGTCCGGTGAGTATTGATTGTCACCCTGAACTTGATGGGCGTGCCCGCCCGTTCAAAACAGCCGTTGAAATCCCCCGGTACGACCTCGCCCCGGATGTTCCTGCCCCACGTCATCCTCCCGAAAGGATCCGGGTGCTGCTTATCCTTGTCTACCAGGATGAGCTGTGGCTTCCCGTAACCATGATATCGGTAGAGTTTTGGGAAAAGAGTAACCATCACCTCTTTCGAGTCGGCCATGGCTTATCTCCTGACCACATCCCAGTCGAATACTCTATGGACCGACATTTCGGTGAGCCCCTCTTTCTCCATTTTTGCCTTCAACGAAGGCAGCATCTTTTCGAGGTCATCTCTATAACCCTGAAACAGATAGTCCAGGCCCGGTATCCCCCTCGGCTGGAAGCTTGCTCCTTTTGAGAACTTGATGCACCAGATCGGTGCTTTCCAGTCCACCAGATATAGACCACCGAGAACTCTTGCTCCAAACAGATGTGCTGGTCTTGGTCCGCCCATGATTCAATCACCCCTCCGAAGCAGGTTCTCCACCCCGTAAGCCGGGTAGGTGACTTTGCGGAGGCTCTGATAGAACTTCGCGCTGACGTAGTGAATCAAAGATTTCCTGCTCTTGATGGCGTCTTTCACGAGAACGGTCTTCCGGCCATTTTCCCTGTCGAAGTCGCGTGCATTCTTCCTGGCTGCCAGGGTATCCGGGATATCGCCCACGTAGACGAATTTCTCGTTTTTGCGCTTTACCACTTTCAAAGGGAACTCCATATTTCACCGCCTCTTCCCGGCCCGCCCAGCCCGCATCTTCTTCACGATCTCGCTCAGCGTCTGCCTGACGATATCGTTCAGATACTTGTCGGTGGCCCACCGCTTGGCCTGGCGATAGGATGCCTTATCCTGGAACGTAATCCGGAACTGCATCGGGTTCTTCTTCGAGATCCAGATAGTGAACCACTCTGCCCCGATATAGTAGCCCATGTCGTCCATCTGGTCGTAGCCGTTGTAGAGCCGGATGTAGTTCGCCGTCTCGTCCGCCAGCCAGTCGAAATCGATCCCGCTGCCATGCAGGGATCGCATCAGGCCCCGGGCAACCGGATATTTCCTTTTTACTTCTGCCGTGCTTTTCTCGATTGCACTTGAAAATTTCCTTGCCACGTCAATGCCCCCCGTCAGAGATCCACCTTCTTGTAGCCTTCCCTGCCCATCATGACATATGGGCGTTTCTTTCCCCCGACAGGGACTGTTATCGTCTCGATCTTCACCATCTCGCGGTATGCCTTCAGAGCGTCCTTGAACATCGGAAACCTGGAATACTGATACCAGGTTGACCTGCCCTCTTTGCAGCTTCCCTGGAACCCGACAAAGAAATTCCAGTTGTCAACGCCCGGACCTGACGGCCCCAGCTTTACCAGTACGGCCCTGATAACATAGGGTGGACTGCCTTTGGTCCCCTTCACCATGTCATAGCCAGCGATGACCCATTCCGTTGCCCGAAGTACCTTCTTTGCCACGTCAATGCCCCCTGACTTTCTTCTGCCTGATGGATACCTTGCCCTGGCGAGCACCTATTCGTTTTTCCCGTGCGATTTCTTCCTCGCATTGTGACAGAGCCCGTGCAGCCGCTTTGCTGCCCATGTCCAGGGCTTCGTCCCTGATGAACTCGCTCATGCAGTAGCAGCAGAGGCCATCGGCATACTCGGGATCCTGGTCTTTGTCGATGGGTTCCTTACCATACCGCCAGACTTTCCTGACGTGCCAGTTGCAGCCCCCACACTTCTTCCACTGGTTTGGCTTAAAGGTGATATGGTAAAATTTTATCGATTCTGACATAGTTCACCTTCGGTGATGCGTGTTACCTTCTCCTCGGGGTCCAACCCGGCATTTGTTCTGGCGGGACATATTTCCTCTTTTTCGGACGTATGTAGCGCAGATCCTCACTCCGTTTAATGGGATACGCCTCGCTCTTTTTGATTATGATTCCGGCCATGATGGAATCAGCATCAACGAGAAGTGATTTTGTGCGGACTTCCCTGATTGTTCCATCGCTTGCCACCCGGCCCCACTGATAATTGTCAGTGTCAAAATGCACTCGCATTCCCTTTTTCCAGTTTATCTTCTTCGACTTGCGTGTGAAGTCGAAGGTCTCCCTTGCGAATCTCTTGGCAGGTGCGAGCTTGGAGAACTCCTCGTACTTTGTCCCATCAGGCCCCACGGCGTAATACCGATTGCGGGGGATCTCATTGTCGTCCCGGTAGATTCTGATGTTGTTGATCTGGCAGACCAGGATTTTCTTCCGCATCTCAGAACATCCCCTTGAGCAAGACTTCCGTGAGCGTTGAAACTACTGTCATCGTCCTCTCACCATCTGGACGAGCCTGCGATTGGTCTCCCGCAGGTCTTCGACGGCATTTCTTAGCCAGCTTGGTCGCCTGTCGCTTCGTGCGCCCCGCCCCATTAGATACTCCGGGGATTTCCGATACGCTGCGAGTTCCTTGTTCCGTTCCTCACGTTCACTTCGCCACATGGTTACTTCCTCCGCCCCTTCGCTGCCTTCTTCCTGGCCTCTTCCATTTCCATCCTGCACAGCGGACAATCCGTGTCCAGGATTCCATGGTTGTTCGTCCTGTGATAGTGGTCGATGGTTTTGTGAATCTCGTTGACGTTCCTGGCCATCACCGAGTATCCGCGCCACCCCGAGCCCGGGTTCGAGAAGGTGATCTTGAACTCGTTGTAGACCGGCCTGATGGTAATCATCTGCCCTTCCTCCTTGGTGCCTTCGCTGCCCCTGGTGTTCTCGCTGCTGCCCTGCGAACAAAGGTCTTGACCCCCTTCTTTGTCCGCAGTATCTTCGTCTTCTTCATTGAATCGCGGACACAGGCCCTGATGCCATTCATCACCCCGGCATCGTAGGCGTCCCATACCTCGTCGGGATACCTGGAGGAATTGAAGTCCGAGGCCGTGAACTCGAAGGGCGAATACTGCCTGCCATTGGTCTCCCCTTCGGCACAGTCATCGATGAATTTCTCGACTCCTTCCTTGGTCATCCTCCGTGGCGGCCAGCTCATCTGAGCGATGCCATATCCCGTGTCATACCCGATTGCCTTTGCTTCCCGCTGTGATGTCATCCTCAATCCCTCCCTTCAATCAATGCGGCTTCCCCCGCCGGGGTGATCTTGTAGTACACATCCGGATACTCGGTATGATACTGGATGATGTACCTCAGGTCGAATGCCAGGGCCTCGAAGTCAGAATAGTTCACCTGCTGCCTCATGATCCCCGGTTGCATCTTCGCGTGGCCCGGTGCCCGCCAGGGCGGGTCCACCAGATAGGTGTAGGCCCCCGGTCTTCCTTCGCCTGTATATTCCTTGATGACCTTGCCCTTGACCATCTCCTGGAGAACGGCCCTCCGCTTCGGTGTCAGGATCGCCATGTTATGCCCCCATCCTGCGGACGTAATCGCCCGATGCTCCACATTCCGCGATGCGCCGCTCGGTGATCTGCCTGTTATCCACGTCACAGTAATATTCATTGTTCCCGTGGTCGTCCATGTCCATGGCCAGCCTCGCGCACATGTCGCAATGCATCGGGAAGTGTGGCCCCTTGATGACTGTTGCTGGGATCATCTCAAGCAGGGCTGCCATTCCCGCCTCGTTCAATTCATAGAATACCTGCGGCTGATCCCTGAAATATTCCTTGAGAAGTTTCATTGCGAGAAGTGCTTTGAAATCTGCGTACCGGATCTCCTCCGCTGATCCGAAGCCGCCGACCTGCCTGATCTGGCCTGCTACCCTCGTCGGCCTGTCAACGAGATGTGCCCTCGGTCTCATACGGTTGCCGAACCCCGCGAAGGCCCGGATGATCTTCCCCTGGCCGATCTTCAACAGAATCGTCTTCCGGCTCGCCGTCAGTATCGCCATGTTATCCCCTCTTCTTTGTCTTTGGCTTGTCCAGATCCTGGAGGGCTGCCTTGCCTGCCTGATTCAGCCTGTAGAAATTCTGGGACCAGTCAACGTAATATTTCTCGATATACCCGAGATCGAAATACAGGGCCTTGAAATCGGAGTGTTTGATTTCTTTTTGATGTTTCTGTCCGTATACGACCTCGGTGCTGCCAGGTTCACGGTGAGGTGGGTCCACCAGCCATGCATATGCCTTCATCCTTGTGCCAAAACCGCTGAACTCACGGATGACCAGCCCCTGCCCCATCTCCCGCAGGATTGTCTTCCTGTTCTCTGTCAGCGTCGCCATGTCACTTCCCTTCCCCGGCTGCCCGCTTCCCTGCATCGGTTAACTCGTAGAAATAATCCGCCATTTCGGTAAGGAACCTTACCAGGAGGCCCATATCGAAGAGGGCCTTGAAATCTGAGTACCTTATCGGTTTTTCATTTGCACCGTGGGTCCAGCGAACCTGCCCGGGCTGCTTGAAAGGGCGGTCTGTGAGATATGTTTTGGGCTTGAAATTCTTCCTGAAACCGAAGCCTACGAATTCTTTTATGACCCTGCCTTCGGCCATTTCTTTCAGAATTTCCATCCGTCCCTTCGAGATACCTGCCATGTCACTTTCTCCTCGGGTCGAATCCCGGCGTAGTGATAACCTTCAGGCCGATGGCATTCCCGAGATCCCGTTCCTGTTCATCCAGGTTGCTTTTTTCTTTCAGGAGCTCAAGCATCTTTGGACGGTCATGGACGGCATGGGCATCACCATATGCCGTCTGGTTCTTCCGCTGGGCCTCTCCAACGGCCTTCTGGCGAGCCCTGAGGTTTGCCATTGGTTTCTGGGCGAGGAGCCGAACATCGGCCCTCCGCTGGTCCCCGGTGCGCTTCCCCAGGTCGATCTTCGTCCCGATGACCAGGTGCTTCGGATCCCCGACAGGCTTCATGGCAGATACCGCTCCTCTGTGATGTCCGGGTGCTTACAGTGAGGGAAGAGCTGGCCCATGGCCGGGATTGGCCGGTAATACGGGCAGGAACGATCACAGCCGAGGAACCTGCCGCAGACCGGGTGTTCCTCGTACCAGAGCTTCTTCAGCCAGTGGATCCTCTTTGCATATGCATTAACATGTTCCGGCCCGTCTTCGTCCCTGGGTAAGATCGACCCTGGTGCCGGTGGCCCGAATGGTCCCTGGGATACCGGGTTATTGGCCACAGGATTGTTATACGTCGGTGGTGTGTAGACCATTTACTATCTCCCCCTTATCATGGCAGATACTCCGGTTTCCTGATATCGGGGTGATTACAGAATGGGAATATCTGACCCCTAAATGGCATCGGGCTGAAATGCGGGCAGCCGTAATCGCAACCAAATGAGCGACCACAGAGGGGGTGGTCCCTGTACCAGTTTTCCCTGGCACGCTTGAGTCTGGCCCCCACCATGTCCAGCACGATAGTATCAGTTGCATCTGGGAACCGATCATAGGAATGCCAATGAGAGCTCCA
>Ga0335070_10011327_pt1 | contig 10414 bp, 6 predicted proteins | sample Lox_Sample_13_FD_206722 | JGI IMG/M metagenome (GOLD analysis project Ga0335070, IMG submission 206722) | Soil microbial communities from Loxahatchee National Wildlife Refuge, Florida, United States - Lox_Sample_1.3 | ecosystem: Environmental > Terrestrial > Soil > Wetlands | place: USA: Florida...
GAAATTCGGCGGGGTGATCAAGGAAACAGCCATGGAATCGAAGCCGTGGTGGGCGCCGCGGGTCGTGCCGCCCAAGGGCGCGCCCAACATCCTGCTCATCATGACCGACGACTCGGGCTACGGCGTCCCGAGCACCTTTGGCGGCGTGATCCCGACGCCGGCGCTCGACCGCGTCGCGAAGGCGGGGTTGCGCTACACCTGTTTCCACTCCACCGCGCTGTGCTCCCCGACGCGGGCGGCGCTCATTACCGGCCGCAACCACCACTCGGTCGGTTTCGCCGCGGTCTCGGAGCAATCCACCGGCTTCCCGGGCTACAACAGCATCATCCCCAAAGACAAGGCCACCATCGGCCGTATTCTCCTGGACAATGGATACTCGACCTCGTGGTTCGGCAAAGAGCACAACACGCCGGCCTTCGCGGCCAGCCAGATCGGGCCGTTCGATCAATGGCCCATCGGAATGGGGTTTGAGTATTTCTACGGGTTTATCGGCGGCGACGCGAACCAGTGGCAGCCGAACCTGTTCCGCAACACCACCCAGATCTACCCGTTCGAGGGCAAGCCCGGCTGGAACCTCACCACGGCCATGGCGGATGATGCGATCGACTGGATGAACCGGCTTAACCAGATCGATCCGAGCAAGCCGTTCTTCCTCTACTACGTGCCCGGCGCCACCCACGCACCCCACCATCCCACCAAGGAGTGGGTCGACAAGATCCACGCGATGCACCTGTTCGACGGCGGGTGGAACCAGTTGCGCGAAACCATCTTCGCCAACCAGAAGAAACTCGGCGTCATCCCGCAGGACGCCAAACTGACTCCCTGGCCGAAGGACCTCCTGAAGGACTGGGATCAATCCACGCCGGACGAGAAAAAGCTGTTCATCCGGCAAGTCGAGGTCTTCGCTGCCTACGAGGCCTACGTTGACTACGAGATCGGGCGGGTGATCCAGGCTGTCGAGGATATGGGCAAGCTGGACAACACGCTCATCATCTACATTAACGGCGACAACGGCACCAGTTCCGAGGGCACCCTCAACGGCACGCCCAACGAAGTCGCCTTTTTCAACGGCGTCAACGTCTCTGTCGAAGACCAGCTCAAGTACTTCTACGATGTCTGGGGAACCGACAAGACCTACTGCCACATGGCCGTTCCATGGGCCTGGGCGTTTGACACGCCTTTCAGTTGGACCAAGCAGATCTCATCGCACTTCGGCGGCGTCCGGCAGGGCATGTGCGTCTCCTGGCCGGGCCACATCAAGGACGCCGGTGGCATCCGCAACCAGTTCCATCACGTGATCGATGTCGTGCCGACCATTCTCGAATGCTCTGGCATTCGACAACCCGAGATAGTGGATGGCATCAAGCAAAGCCCGATCGAAGGCGTCAGTTTCGCCTACACCTTCGACGCGAAAAACGCCAACGCACCTTCCCAGCACAGGACGCAGTACTTCGAGATGTTCGGGGACCACGCCATCTACAGCGACGGCTGGATCGCCAGCACCAAGGTCATCCGCCCGCCGTGGGAGGCCTTCGGCCCGGCCAACCCGGACCCCATCAACAACGTCACCTGGGAACTCTACGACCTGACCAAGGACTGGACGCAGTGCGACGACGTCGCGGCCAAGAACCCCGAGAAACTGAAGGAGATGAAGCAACTGTTCCTGAAAGAGGCCGCCAAGTATCAGGTGTTCCCCATGGACGCCTCGGTGGCGGCTCGGATCGTGGCCCCGCGTCCCAACATCACCGCCGGCAGGACGGAGTTCGTGTACACGCGGCCGCAGGTGGGCATTCCCCAGGGCGATTCCCCGTTCATTCTTGACAGCTCCTACACCATCACGGCGGACATCGAGGTCCCAGCGGGTGGTGCCGAGGGCATGATTCTGACCTCTGGCGGGAGATTCGCCGGCTACGGCTTCTACCTGCTCAAGGGCAAGCCGGTCTTTTTGTGGAACCTGGTCGATCTCAAACGCGTGCGATGGGCAGGCCCCGAGGCCCTTTCCCCCGGTAAGCACACCGTCGCGTTTGATTTCAAGTACGACGGGCTTGGTGTGGGCACGCTCGCTTTCAATAACATGAGCGGCCTCGGCCGCGGAGGAACGGGAACGCTGATCGTAGACGGCAAGGCCGTCGACACCCAGAAGATGGAGAACACTGTTCCCATGATCCTGCAATGGGACGAGAGTTTCGACATCGGCTCCGACACGCTGACCGGCGTGAACGATCAGGACTACCAGCCGCCGTTTCCCCTGACCGCCAGGCTCAACAGGCTCACGATCAAAGTCGACCGGCCTAAGCTGTCGCCCGAGGACATCAAGAAGCTCGAAACGGCGCAGCGCAACAACAAAGCGAGCGAGTAGATCGTTGCTTTGCTATTCAACCACGCGGGCCGCTCACGTCAGCGGCCCGCGGCGGATGAGTGTGTCGTCGGGCAACATGGCGAGCCAAGAGAGATATTGTTTCGCGCGCGGTACTGCGCTGACGCGCAATTCCGAGATTAACTCAAGCACTGTTAGGAGAATTACATGACAGCGAGATCGGTTATCACAGCTGCAGTGACGGCATTGCTCTGTACTGTTGCAGCTTCGCCTGCCCAGCCGCCGCCGGCCTTGACCGCGGACGAAGCCGCCGCTATTGCCGCCGAGGCGTACATTTACGGCTACCCGCTGGTCACGATGGAGATGACCCGGCGGGTCATGACCAACACTGCCAAGGTCGAGGGCACGCACGCCCCCATGTTCAACCTGTGCAGCTTGCGGGAGTACCCCACCGCGGCCTTCAAGGAGGTGACCGCGCCGAACGCGGACACGTTGTACACTGCGGCCTGGCTGGATCTCGGCAAGGAGCCGTGGTTTCTGCACATCCCGGACATGGGCGACCGCTACTACCTGTTCCCGATGTTGAGCGGGTGGACCGACGTTTTCCAGGTCCCCGGGAAACGCACCGGCATCAAGGGGGGGGATTTTGCCATCACCGGCCCGGGCTGGAAGGGCACACTGCCGAGCGGCGTACAGGAATACAAGTCACCCACCAACATGGTCTGGATTCTCGGTCGAATCTACTGCACCGGCACGCCGGACGACTACAAGGCCGTCCACGAATTGCAGGACAAGCTGGCATTGACGCCGCTCAGTTCGTTCGGCAAGCCCTTCACCCCGCCCGCCGGCCAAGTCGATCCGGGCATCGACATGAAGACGCCGGTGCGGGACCAGGTGAACAAGATGGACGTCGGCGCGTACTTCAACCTGCTGGCGACGCTGATGAAGGACAATCCGCCGGCGGAGGCGGATGCACCCATGGTCGCAAGGATGGCGAAGATCGGCCTCGTGCCGGGCAAGCCCTTCGACCTCGCCAAGCTGGATCCGGCCGTGGCAAAGGCCGTGCAGGGAGTTCCCAAGTCGGCGGTCGAGAAGATCGTGGCCGAGTTCAAGGCGATGCGACCCGTGAACGGCTGGAAGTACGCCACGTCTGCCGGTGTCTACGGGACACATTACCTTGATCGCGCCACTATCACATTCTTCGGCCTTGGCGCCAACCGCACCGAGGACGCCATTTACCCCACCTCCGAAGCGGATGCGGAGGGCAAGCCCTACGAAGGGAGCAACAAGTATGTGGTCCACTTCGCCAAGGGCCAGATGCCGCCGGTCAAGGGGTTCTGGTCGCTGACGATGTACGATGCTCAGTTCTACTTTGTAGAGAATCCCCTCAACCGCTACACGCTGAGCCAGCGGAACAAGCTGGTGACAAACCCCGACGGCTCGGTGGACCTCTACATCCAGAAGGACAACCCCGGACCGGACAAGGAGGCGAACTGGCTGCCGGCGCCGGCGGGCAAGTTCGTCCTGATGTTTCGGTTCTACTGGCCCGAGAGCGCCATTGCCGACGGCACCTGGAAGCCGCCGGCCGTGCAGCAAGTCAAATAACCCGGCTGGGAACGCGCCGGCGTTTCGTGATACCAGTATATGACGGAACGGCAGGAAAGAGAGAACCAAGTCAAACCAGACAGATGGGAACAAGAACATGAGACGAAAGAAAGCATCCGGGTTGGGGCTGGCTCTGTCCGTCGCTGCAGCCATGCTGATGTGCGGCGTTGCCGCCGCACAGACGGCGGCCAAGAAGCCCAACATCCTCTTCATCGTGTCCGACGACACGGGCTACGGGGATCTCGGCCCGTACGGCGGCGGCGAAGGAAGAGGCATGCCCACGCCCCACCTCGACAAGCTGGCTGAGTCGGGCATGACGTTCTTCTCCTTCTACGCCCAGCCGAGTTGCACGCCGGGGCGGGCGGCGATGCAGACCGGCCGTATTCCCAATCGCAGCGGCATGACCACTGTGGCCTTCCAGGGCCAGGGTGGCGGGCTGCCTGCGGCGGAGTGGACCCTGGCGTCGGTCCTGAAGCAGGCCGGCTACAGGACCTACTTCACCGGCAAGTGGCACCTGGGCGAAGCCGATTACGCCCTGCCCAACGCGCAAGGCTACGACGTGATGGAGCACTGCCTGCTTTATCACCTCAACGCCTACACCTACGGCGACCCGACGTGGTTCCCGGACATGGACCCCAAGCTCCGCGAGATGTTCGAGAAAGTGACCAAGGGCTCGCTGTCCGGCAAGGCCGGCGAGCAGGCCAAGGAGGACTTCAAGGTCAACGGCCAGTACGTGGACACTCCGGAAAAAGGCGTGGTCGGCATCCCGTTCGTGGACAAGTATATCGAGCAGTCCGGCCTCAAGTTCCTCGAGGATGCCGCGAAGAACCCCAGCCAGCCCTTCTTCATCAACATCAATTTCATGAAGGTGCACCAGCCGAACATGCCGGCGCCTGAGTTCCAGCTCAAGTCGATGTCGAAGACCAAGTACGCCGACTCGGTGGTCGAACTGGACGCCCGCATCGGCCATATCATGGACAAGCTGAAGGAACTGGGCCTGGATAAGAACACGCTGGTGTTCTACACGACCGACAACGGAGCCTGGCAGGATGTCTATCCTGATGCCGGCTATACCCCTTTCCGCGGGACCAAGGGCACAGTGCGTGAGGGCGGCAACCGCGTCCCCGCGATGGCTGTCTGGCCGGGCAAAATCAAGCCTGGCACCAAGAGCCACGACATCGTAGGCGGTCTCGACCTGATGGCCACATTTGCTTCCGTGGCGGGCGTGAAGCTGCCCGACAAGGACCGCGAAGGCCAGCCGATTATCTTCGACAGTTATGACATGACGCCGTTGCTGACCGGGACCGGCAAGTGCGCCCGCAACGCGTGGTTCTACTTCACCGAGAACGAGCTGACGCCCGGCGCCGTCCGCGTCAACAACTACAAGGCGGTGTTTAACCTCCGCGGCGATGACGGTGCGCACACAGGCGGTTTGGCCGTGGACTCGAACCTCGGCTGGAAGGGAGCGGAAAAGTATGTCGCCATTGTTCCGCAGGTGTTCGACCTCTGGCAAGACCCGCAGGAACGATACGACATCTTCATGAACAATTACACGGAGCACACCTGGACGATGGTCACATTCAGCGAAGCGATCAAGGATCTTATGAAGACCTACGTGCAGTACCCTCCGCGGAAGCTTCAAAGCATGGGCTATGACGGCCCGATCGAGATCTCGAAGTACCAGAAGTTTCAGTGGATCAGGGAGCAACTCCAGAAAGAAGGGATAAGCATTCCGTTACCCACGGGCAACTAGCCGTCGAGACGAGTTTCTGCGCAAGCCGCGCGCCGCTTCACAGGAAGGGCCGGCGTGTTTGCGGTGCAGATGGAAAGCAACCATAGGAGAAGACGCGATGGTGACAAGCAATCGCAATACCTATCTTGTCGCAGGATGTGCCGTGGCCATTCTAATCGCCGCAGGCTGCAATTCGCCAGCAGGCATGGCGGTTCACCTGGTGGGCAAGGCCGTTGATACCGGCGAGACCAAGAAACTCGGCGACGAACTCATCGGCCGGCCTCCCGCCGCGGCCGACGCCAAGTTCGGACAACCCATCGAGGTACTGACCCAGGTCGGTGGCGGGCAGAAGTGGCGCATATACCCCGTCAAGCTCGATGTGCTGGACAACCAGCGGTATGTGGTGGAGGTTTCCGGCAACGCCGTCGTAGGCATCTTCAAGGCCAAGCGCGACGCGACCGGCATCGATCTCGCTCGCAAGACGCTCCTCGATGAAAAAACGAAGGGCAAGTCGCCGGCAGAATGCGGGACCGCGCTGGGGATGGGAGCCCCGCTGCTCACCGTGCGCAGCGAAACCAACGGAACAACCAGCCAGCTCTACGACGCCCGGACGATCAAGATCGGCAGCCCGAAGTACTGCCGCCTCCGGTTTGACGCCAGCCAACGCTGCGACGAAGTGCAAATCATTGATGTCAACGCGTCGGCGGGAGAGAAACCTCCGGTGTGAGTATGACCGGGCATGGAGTTTGTGCTGACGTTTCTGTTTCCGAAGCGAGCGCCGCCGGTGGGGCCGGCGCGGAGGTTGAATCCGGATGACACGATCGAACAAGCAGGGCCGACATATCCAACAGGTCATACTCTGCACCGCTATTGTGGCCGCAGCCGGTTGTGCGGGGCCGACCCGGCAGCGGGCCGTACCGCTTGAGCTGCAGGACCGCGCGGTGATCAGCGGTCTGTCGCCGGCGGTGCGCACGTGGGGCGCTGCCCTCAACCCGGAATTCCAGAAAGAGCTGATGGAGTCGGTGCGGCGTGAGCAGGAATGCCGCGCCCGTTCCGGCCAGTCCGGACCGCTGCCTGCCGCGGAATTCCTGGCCATCTCCGGCGGCGGCGCGAACGGCGCATTCGCCGCCGGCCTGTTGAACGGCTGGACCGCCGCGGGCAACCGCCCGCAGTTCAAGGCCGTGACCGGGATCAGCACCGGGGCCTTGATCGCTCCGTTTGCCTTCCTGGGTCCGGCCTACGATGAGACGCTGCGGAAGTTTTACACCGGCGTCACCACCAAGGACATCCTCACCCAGCGCAGCATGCTGGCGGCCCTTTTCGATGATGCGTTGACCGACAATGCGCCGCTCCGCAAGCTGATCGCCGGCCTGGTCGACCGGAAGCTGCTGGACGCCATCGCCGAGGAATATCGCAAAGGCCGGCTCCTGCTCATCGGAACCACCAACCTGGACGCGCAGCGAGGAGTGATTTGGAACGTCGGGGCCATTGCCGCCAGTGGTCACCCGCGCAGCCTGGAATTGGTCCGTGATATCCTGATCGCCTCCGCCGCCATTCCTGCGGCCTTCCCGCCGGTAATGATCGATGTCGAAGCCGACGGACAGCAGGTATTCCTTTATCCGCCTTCGCTGAAGGTCAAGGAGCTCGCCGAGGCCGCAGGCGTCCAGCGCCAGCGCACCGCCTACATCATCCGCAATGCCCGACTGGAGCCGGAATGGGCAGAGACCCAGCGCCGCACGCTGAGCATCGCCGGCCGCGCGGTTTCGTCGCTGATCGCTACCCAGGGCATCGGCGACCTGTACCGGACCTGCCTGAACGCCCAGCGCGACGGCATCGACTACAACCTGGTTTTCATCCCCAGCGAGTTCAACCTTCAGCCCCGCGAGGCCTTCGACCAGGAGTACATGCAGAAGCTGTTTGATGTCGGATTGGACATGGGAAAGAAGGGCGGGTTCTGGAAGAAGGTACCGCCGGCTTTTGAAAGCGAATCACCTCACTGACGGGCAATGACTGGCCCAGGCGCATGCGGACTGGCTGGCCCACGCACGGTCTGGTGAGGCCATGTGCGGCGAATCCGGTGGAATTGGGGAGGCGAAGAAAGGGCACTTGGCATAATCTATCCCCGGAGGCGGGCACTTCAGGTTCAGACGGAGTCTTACCAGGGCGTGGACGATTGACCCGGAGGTATCATGCGGCAGTCAGTACAAGCTGAGCCATGGGCCGCCCGAAGCGGGCCGATCGTGAATGTCCTGTCGCGCATCGGTGTCCGCCGCTTCTCCGCCTTCGAGCTTCTCGTCGTGCTGGTGTTGTGGATCGTATCCGCTTCGTTCTTTTGGCAAATCAAGTACGGCGATCTGATCGAGGCAGTGCTCATGACGCTGGTCATGCTGTCTGCGGTATTGGCGGTCAGCAACAGTCGCGGGACCCTCGTCGTGGCAATTCTCCTGGCGGCTCCGGCGTTCACCTGCAAGTGGCTCAGCCATGTCCGCCCGGATGTGATGCCGCCGGAAGTCCACATGACCTGCGCCCTTGTGTTCATGGTGTTTCTGGTGGGGCATTTCCTTCGCTTCATCCTCCGAGCGCCGCGGGTTACTTCCGAGGTGTTGTGCACGGCCATCAACGCCTACCTGTTGATGGGGATCTTGTGGTCCCTGGCGTATATCCTGGTGGCGGAACTGGTCCCCGGTTCCTTTTCCTTTGCCGTCGGATCAGCGCCCGGTCGTGCGATGAGGGGCTTCGACGCCGTATACTTCAGTTTTGTGACGCTCTGCACGGTCGGGTATGGCGACGTTGTGCCCGTGTCGCACGGGGCGCAAATGCTTGCGATCGCCGAAGCTGCAACCGGCCTGTTCTATGTGACAATGTTGATCGCCCGCCTGGTTTCGCTTTATTCCACCGCAAGGCCGCCCGAGAGCACGGGCGAAAGGAAGTGAGCTGAGGAGACAGCTGTGTTTCTGGATCGTGAGTTCTTCTGGGTGCACCTGGGCCTTGCCGGTACCGGCATCATGATCATGATGCTCTGTGCCGCGGAGGTCGGCGTCCGTTTCGGACGCCGGGGCCGGAAAACCTCCGACGACCCGACCCGGTCGCAGTATACAGCGATCGAGGGCGCGGCACTTGCGGTAGTCGGCCTGCTGCTGGCGTTCACTTTCAGCATGTCGGCCTCTCGATTCGAGAATCGAAAACAGATCGTGGTGAACGAGGCCAACGCTCTGGGCACAGCTTGGCTCCGTGCTCAACTGCTTCCCGAATCAGAGGGCCAGGAGGTCCGCTCGCTTCTGCGCAGCTATGTTGATGCCTGGCTGGAACTCCACGAGGGCGGTCCCGACGTGACGAGACACGCGGCCGCCTCGAAAGAACTGGACCGCCTGCAGGATCAGCTCTGGTCTCGCGCCAGCGCGGCCGCGCGGCGCGACCCGAATTCGGTGACGATGTCGCTGCTGTTGCAGTCGCTCAACGAGGTCTTCGACCGGCAATCCGAATTGATGGCCGCCGTGGCGAACCGTGTTCCCGGGGTGGTTCTCCTTTTGCTGACCGTGACCGCCGCTGTTTCGCTGGGAATGGTCGGATACTGCTCCGGGCTGGCAGGTCGCCGCAACTTCGTGGCGACGTTCACTCTGGGCCTTCTGATCGCAGGGACCATCCTGGTGATCCTGGACTTCGATCGCCCCCGGCGAGGATTGATACAACTGAGTCCGCGAAGCATGATTGTCCTCCGGGAGAGCATGGACAGGCCGGCGCCATGATCGCCGATCGCGATACCACACCGGCCTTGCCGGCGCACTTGAGAGGGCCCCGGACATGAACCATTGCTTGATTCTCAGCCTGCTGATCTCGGCATCGCCGCTGGTCCAGACCCCGACATCGCAGCCTGCCAGCCGCCCGGCGGAATCGAGCGGTCTTCCTTCCGCGGATGCGACCGCTGCGGACATCGAAACTCGACTCCACGAGATCGAGGCCAGCCTTGCCGGCGACTCCACCACGCGAAGCCAATTGATCGAACTGTATCGGGAAACGCTGAACCATCTGCGGCGTGCCGATTTGCTCGCGGTGGAAGCCGGCCGGTACGAACAGTCGTTGCAGCAGGCTCCCAAAGACCTGGAACTGGCACGTCAGCGACTGCGGCAGCTCAAGGTGGCTACTGCGTCCCGGCCTGCAGCCGAACTGCCCGCGGATGCTACCGTCGAGCAGGTCAGCCAGCGACTTCGCCAGGCGGAAGCCGAGCTGGCGTCGCGCCAGGAGGTTCTGAAGAAGCTGGAGCAGGAGGCTGACCGGCGTTCGCAGCGGCGGGCGGCGATACCGCAGGATCTTCTGGAAGCCAACCGGCTGCTCGGCGAGGTGGCCCGCGAGCTGACCACGGGGCCGACTTACGGCGTTGCAACGGAGGTCGCCAGAGCCCGAATAGCCTCCCTCAAGGCGCAGCAGCGAGCCCTCGAACAGCAGATCCTGGCGAGCCAGGTGGAGCTCCGGTGCTACCAGTCGCTGGATGAGGTCATTTCCGCGCAGCAGCAGGAAGCGGCCGCGGCCGTTGACCAGGCTGGGGCGGTCGCGGCTGTGCTGCGGGACGAGCTTCGCCGTTGCCGCGTCGCACAGGCCACCGCCCAGAAGGAGGTGGCCGAAAAACAGTTGCGCGACGCTCCCGAAGCGATCCGCAAGCTGGTCCTGCGGACAGGAGAGCTCGCCCGGGAAAGCGAATCCCTGGCGCAGAAAATCCATCGGACCGTCGCTCACACCAGGAGCGCTGATGAAGCCGTCGACGC
>Ga0335070_10011328_pt1 | contig 10414 bp, 8 predicted proteins | sample Lox_Sample_13_FD_206722 | JGI IMG/M metagenome (GOLD analysis project Ga0335070, IMG submission 206722) | Soil microbial communities from Loxahatchee National Wildlife Refuge, Florida, United States - Lox_Sample_1.3 | ecosystem: Environmental > Terrestrial > Soil > Wetlands | place: USA: Florida...
TCGTGGCAAGCATAGTTTGCAAGTTTACGGTGTTTAGGAGGAAAGTTTCGATCAGTTGAGCCTGAATTATCGGAGCAGTTATTCTCATAAGTGGCTCCTCAGGAAAAACAATCGTGCCTTCTGGGACGGACCAAACATCTCCGGTGAACTTGAGATTTTTGAGGTATTCTAGGAATTTTGGCCTGAATTTCTGTTTTTTCAGGTATTTGATTTGGTCTTCGTTGAATTTTATGTTTTTGAGAAAAAGCAGAATTTGCTCCAGTCCTGCGAAGATGAAGTATGACCTGTTAGGCGGCAGTTTTCTTATGAAGAGGTCGAACGTTGTGGTTTCGTTCCTGTTGCTTTCAAAGTAACTCGCGCACATGGTTAACTCGTAGAAGTCGGTTAGCAGGCTCATGTCTGATTCGTTGACAAAATCCAGTTCAGGTTTCTTCATCCGTATTCACAGCTTACTATTTCTTCAGGCGTTTTAAGAAAGTTTATGTCTAGAACCCTTGAATTTTTGGTTTTTCACTTTAACTTATCTCTCCAAGTTTTGTACAGTGTGTTTCCAGTGAATGTTTATCTACGTTTTCTGGGGCTTTCAGTCATGAATCGGGGAGCTATGCATGTCTATTTTGTCAACAAACAAGCCCAGACCCCTTTCCCTCGGTTTTCCCACGTTAGACGATGTTTTTCCAGGGTTTGAGCTTGGTGACTTTGCCGTTTTAAACGGCAATGTTGCTTCGTCAATGCTTTTTGTTTTGTCAGTTCGTGCTCAGCTGCCGCATGAACGTGGCGGTTTGGATTCTTCTACCCTTTTTGTGGACGGTGGAAACTCGTTCAGTCCGTACGAAGTTGCGGAGGCTGCACGCGATTATGGTTTGGACTGTAGGGCAGCTTTGGAAAGAGTACATGTTTCACGCGCTTTTACTGCGTACCAGCTTTCGTCCCTAATCTTGGATAAGCTACATTCTGTTTTGAGGAAGACTAGGGCTAGGCTGTTGATTGTTTCGAACGTGACTTCTCTTTTTTTGGACAGTGACATTCCTAAGACAGAGGGAAGGGAGCTTTTCATGAAGGTTTGTACTAAGCTGTCAGAAATAGTCTCGGAGAAAAGAACGATTGTTGTTGCAACCTATTTTCCTAAAGGACAGTCTAGACAGAGCACGTTTTTTGAAGCGGTTCTATTCGGAAAAGCTGATGTTCTCCTCGGGTTGAGGAAGAAAGAGCGGGTTTTGACTGTTGCTCTAGAGGATCATCCGCACATCGGACCCTTCAACATGGATTTCACGGCTGATCAGCCTTCTACACGTGTTTTTGGAGGTGTACTTTTTGGGGAGGACCGTTCCGTCCTATAGACAGGCTTTGGAAGAAGAAATTCTTCATTGGGATAGCTTTCGGAGAGCACTGCGGGACAAGGATGCTGAGGCTTTCGACAAAATGATGATCTCGTGTAGGATTTATGCATCAGCAGGCGGCATGGCGACGAGACCTATCTTGACTGAGGCCATGTTCATGTCGATCCTGCTAAGTCAGCGAAAAGAGCTTATGGAGATCCGAGAGAGTCTTGAGCGACTTGAAAAGAAGCTTCGTCAAACTTAACCCTGTGAGAGGATGGTTGTTTGACGTTTATCCTTCAGGTCCTGATGAGGTTGCGGTTTGGGTTATTACTGATAATGGCGAACGCGTTCGATTTGTTGACAAGTTTGTCTCGTCGATTTATGTTTCCGGTAATTTTTCTGCCTTAAATCGTTTAGCCGACAGAATCGAGTACAATAGTTCGGTTGCGGATTGGCGTTTTGTTGAGAAGAACGCGGATTTTATGGAATCGTTCAAACGAAAGGTCTTGGAGGTGGGGCTCAAGGACAATGCTAAGGCTTCAATTCTTGCTAGGGATCTGCTCAGACTCGGTGGCTACCAACGATTTCGTTTCTACAATGTTGATGTCGTCGTTGCGCAGGCATACCTGTATAACAAGGATGTTTTTCCGCTTGCGCGTGTGATGGTTGTTGATTCTGGGAAACGGCTTAGCTATGACTTGCAGGATTCGGTTGAGAGTGTTGACTATCATGTCCCGCCTCTGCGTTCACTGTGGCTTAGGGTGAGTGCCAACAAAGAAGGCGTTTCGAACAAGATGAGCGATAAGATAGAGAATGTGTCGCTCGAAAGCGACGGCAAAAAAATGGTTGTGGACGGTGAGAATGAAGAGAAGAAGATTCTGAAGCTTGTTGAGTCTGTTAAGAAAATGGATCCTGACCTGATTTTTACTGAGGGTGGTGACTCGTTCTGGTTACCTTACCTGGCTTATCGGGCTTTTGTTAACGGTGTCCTTGATCGTTTCATTCTGAGCAGGGAAGCTGTTCCCTTAAAGACTGGAACGGATAGCGGGACTACTTTCTTTTCGTATGGTCGAGTGTATCATAAAGCTGGGATGCGAAGGCTTTTCGGTCGAGTTCACATCGACGTGAACAACACGTTCATCTATACCGCTTGTGGTTTGGACGGTTTAATCGAGGTTTCACGTACATGCCGCGTTCCCCTTCACCGAGCGGCTAGGGCGTCAATTGGAACGATCATGTCTTCTCTGCAGCTTTACACTGCGTGGAAAGACGGAATTCTTGTGCCATGGAAGAAGAACGAACCGGAATCTTTCAAGACCGCGTGGGAACTGCTTGTTGCTGATCGCGGCGGGTTCATTTTCGAGCCGAAGATTGGTTTTCACACTGGCGTGTTTGAAGTTGATTTTACGTCGATGTTTCCGACGTTGATGTTGACGCGGAACATCTCTGCCGAAACTGTTCTTTGCAAATGTTGTCCAAACTCTACTGTTCGTGTTCCCGAATTGGGATACAATATTTGTGAGAAACGGAAGGGTATCGTTCCTAAGACGCTGGAAGTGTTGTTAAAGAAACGTCTTAAGTACAAGAATTTGAAAAGAGAAGTAGACGATTCAAATTTAAAACACGTTTATGATATGAGGCAGGCAGCCCTCAAATGGATTTTGGTCACATGCTTTGGCTACTTGGGATACAGAAACGCGCGTTTTGGGCGAGTTGACGCGCACATTGCCGTGTGTGCTTTTGCTCGCGACGTGCTATTGAAAACTGCAAGAATGGCTGAAGAACATGGGTTTGAGGTTATTCATGGTATAGTGGATTCTTTGTGGTTGAAGAAGGTCAACGCTTCGCCGAAAGAGGTTGTAGATTTTTGTCGCGAGGTTTCAAATTCTGTTAAGGTTTCTTTGGGTTTTGAGGGGAAGTATCGATGGATTGTTTTTCTGCCTTCAAGAGTGCTGGAGGGAGTTCCTGTATTGAACCGATATTATGGTGTGCTCGAAAATGGCGATGTGAAACTAAGGGGCATTGAGGCAAGACGTGGAGATACTCCTGCTTTTATCGTTGAAGCTCAGTTGGAACTGATCAAAAAGCTTGCAGGAGCCACTAGCCTGGAAAGTTTCAAAGAAAAGATTCCTGATGCCCTCAGTGTTTTTAGGAATTATGCGGACAGGTTGATTGAGGGCCAGGTTGATCTAGAAGAGCTTCTGGTTGCCAAAAGAATTTCCAAAGAACCCTTAAATTACAGTCATGATGTTTTTCAGGCAATTGCAGCTAGGAAGCTGACGAAGGCTGGTTTTGAAGTTCACGCAGGACAGACAGTGCAGTATCTGATTGTTAACGCTGAGTCCAAATGGGCTACTGAGAGAGTTATTCCCGCTGAATTACTGAAGACTAAAACGCGTTATGATGCGGGGGAATATGTTAAGCTGCTTCTTTCCTCTGGGGAAACGTTGCTCGCCATGTTCGGATACACCAAAGACAAAATCGCAGACGAGGTCTTACGCCGCGAAAGACAAATGACCTTTCGACAAGCATGAACAAGCGAGCTCACTAAATCCTGTCCTGCGCACTTGTCCACGGGAAAACTCGGCAATATCGCGAATCGCTAGTCTTATTTAACTGATGTGTTATTGTATTTTTTTCTCAACCTGGTGTAAAGAGTGGCACCGATAATTCGAATTCAAAACCTCACCAAGAAGTTCGGCGACGTAGCAGCAGTTGACCATTTGACTATGGACGTCGAAGAAGGCGAAATACTCGGTCTTCTCGGCCCCAACGGTGCAGGCAAGACCACTGTTATCCTCATGTTGGCAACGGTCATCAAACCCACGGAAGGCACAGCACTGGTCGGAAACTATGACATTCGAAAGCAGCCCGACAAGGTTCGAGGTCTTCTAGGCATAGGGTTTCAAGAGCCCAAAATGCTGTGGGTCGCCACTCCGTGGGACGTGGTTAACTGGCACGCCAAGGTCTGTGGATTGTCAACTTCAGACAGAAAACAGAGAGTAAAAGATGTGCTCAATGCAGTGGAGATGTGGGATGCACGGAAAAAGGGTGTCCACAATTTGTCAGGTGGCATGCGCAAACGTGTTGAAATGGCCAAGGTCCTTATACAAAGACCGAAAATTGCCATAGTTGACGAACCCACTGCACAGATTGACATCGTTGGAAAGCATAAAATATGGAACATGCTTCTCGAACTCAGGGATGAAGGCTCAACAATTATACTCGCGACGAACGAGCTCTACGAAGCAGATCAACTTTCCGACCGAGTCGGAATCCTGCACAAAGGTAAGTTGCTAGTGTGTGACACGCCCAAGAAACTCAAGGATAGCATAGTCGGCGGCGACATAATGGACATCCAGCTCGAGAAAGATGCCCCAGCAAGTCTCATCGATGAACTCAAAGGCATGAAGGAAGTCGTCGACTTAATGCAGGTCAAACCGACGAGCGTGCGTCTCTACTTGAACATGGTTGAAGAAATCGTCCCTCGAATCATGAATCTCTTTTCGAAAAGAGAAGTGCCGATAACATCCGTTCGAATGAGTGAACCAAGCCTCGACGATGTCTTCGCACACTACACAGGTCTGACTATCGAAGAAGCACAGAAAGACAAGGAGTGAGCGTGGAACGAACAAGCTCGTGCTAGTCATTGAAAGAGACGTCAGGCTGTTCTTCCAGTACAAGTTTCTAATCATAATGCGCGCCATCTGGTTCGTAAGCCAAATCGCCTTTTTTGGTCTGATCGCAAGTCAGATGATAAACGTAAGCGCGGTCGCAGATTATTTCCGTTACTACGTGGGTGGTCTGTCAGTAATGACGTTGTATTCTGCTGCCATCTTCATCGGATTCGATATCTATGAAGAAGCGGAACACGGCGTTTTCGAATATCTTTTGAGCTTGCCCGTGTCGCGAAGGCAATTGGTGTTGGGAAGATCAATTGGAGGAGGATTAAGGTCGTTCATCTACGTCGGACCATTGATTGCAATATCACTCTTCGTTATTGGCTCGCTCAACCCCATTGCATTTCTAATCTCGCTGTTCGCCTTGTTCCTGTTTTCATTCGGCGTTGCGGGCATGAGCATAACGCTCGCCGTTATGATAAAGTCAAGCGACCGTTTCGACATACTCATGGGCGTCCTAGATGCACTGATCGTCCGTTTAAGTACTGCGATGTATCCATTGGCTATCGTCCAGGTAGCAAATCCAGCGTACGGTGGAGCCGCCTCGTTCAACCCGGTGAGCTTCGCCTCGGATCTCTTCAGATGGGGAACGGGTCTTGACAAGATAATCACTATTGATAACCCTTTGCTGCCCTTACTCGGAATCGTCGCATTCTTCGGCTTCTTCACGCTCTTCGGCGTCGTCATCTACGGCAAGAGAATTGAAGGAGGCGCTTGGCGATGATGAAAGGCATATTACGCATTGTGGAGCTCGACTTCAGAAACTTCTTCAGATACAAATGGTGGCTAGTAGGCCTAATCAGCATGAACCTCGCCGACCTCTTCATAATGGCCGTAGTCTACAATCATATGCTAGCCAAGGCAGTCACGGAAAAGATCACGAGCTACTTTGACTTCTTCGCGCCGGGCCTTGCCGTGACGGGGCTCTTCGCATCTGCCTTTATGATTGGACGAGAAGTAAACATGGAACGACGCCGAGAAATCCATCACTACATGCTCAGCATACCTATGAGCAGATACGAATTGGCTTTCGGACGCGTTATCTCAGGCGGCTTGAGAGGCTTGGTATACATGACGCCATTGCTTCTTACTTGCTTTATATTCGTCGGCTTTCCGACACTACCACAACTACTGCTCATCATCTTCACACTGTTTCTGTTGGCCATGGGTATCTCAGGGTTGAGCATAACAATAGCCGTATCCACTTCGAGTTTCGAGAAATTCGTTACGGCAAGAGGGCTGGTTTACTATACACTGTTCTTCTGCAGCAGCGTCTTCTACCCGCTATACCTCATACAGAACCTCGGAAAGTCTGGGCAGTTTCCAAGCATACTTGTAACTTTTGCAGAGGTCAACCCGTTGAGTAACGCTTCTGACATGATCCGTTCTTTTCTGATGCCGAGCACTATGACATTTTCACCGTACTGGTTAGTATCCGTCGCGATTTTCACCATAATATTCGCATTGACTGCAGCTTTTGCTTACATCAAAATACTCGCAAGATGACCGCCTAAGTTGTTCTAAAAGCTGTTCACTTGGCCTTAACCATTGTCGCAGTTATTGCCGTTGGAAGTGTGGAAGGTTAAATTTATGAACACGAACAACGTATGTTAGCTCCTTCCTCAGTTTGCGCTCTTGACCTGAAGGAATCGCCAATGAATGAAGTCAAGACAATCTTCGAGCCGAAATCGGTTGCATTGATAGGTTCAAGCAGAATTCGCGAGAAGGTTGGCATGGCTTCACCCCAACTTTTTGGAAATGTCACATACAATATGAAACGATTCTTCAAAAAGAAAACCTACGTTGTCGACGTAGACGGCTACGCAGGTTACAAGAGTCTAAAACGACTGCCAGAAACACCAGATCTCGCAGTAATCATGCTTCCTCCAGATCAATCAGTGATCCAGGCAGAGAAATGTGCGGAAAAGGGAACGAGAGCCCTCGTAATGATAACGGGCGGATACAAGGAACATCAACGGACCAGGCTCCTCAGACTCAAAGAAGCGTACGGAATGAGGTTCCTCGGGCCAAACACGATAATGGGTGTCGTAAACACGACAAATGGGTTGAACACAACCTTCGAGATAGATTTAATGCCCGAAAAAGGGAACATCTCCGTGATATCTCAAAGCGGCGGAGTCGGTGCCTGCCTTCTCGACTGGGCTTGCTTCTATAACGTTGGCATCAGCAAATTTGCCTTCGTAGGCGACAAAATCGACGTAAACGACGTAGACTTACTAAGCTACTTGGGCAAGGACCGTCAGACGAAGGTTATTTGTTTGTACATGGAAGGAGTCAAAAACGGCAGGAAATTCATTCAAGAAGCACAAAAGATCGTCAAGAAGAAGCCCATTCTCGCTTTAAAAGGCGGCGTCACTCAGGAATCGGCCCATAGAGCGAGATCGCACACGGCATCTGTCGCTGGCTCAGATCAGATTTTCAATGCAGCCTTCAAGAAAGCTGGAATAATCCGAGTTGAGAACGTTGAAGAACTCATAGATATGGCCATTGCTCTTTCCAAACAGCCTCCGATGCTTGGAGACAACGTTGCAATCGTCAGTAACGTCGGAGGACCCGCGATATTGGCCGCAGATGCCGTCGAGAGATGTGGTCTGACGCTTGCAAAGTTGTCGGAGAAAACGAAGAAAGACATCGAAGGACTCTACCCAGGTGTAGATGCAACTAACCCGATAGACATGATAGCAGACGCAAAAGCGGACCGATACCGCAGGGTCTTGGAGTTGGTTCTAGCCGACAAGAATGTGGATGGGGTTATGTTGATCAACATGCTCAAGTCCACGTTTTTTGAACCGAAAGATGCGAAATCCTTCCCCAAAATCATCTCGAGGTTCCCTCGTAAACCTGTCGTAGACGTGCCTGCTGGAGGAGAAGATTTTGCCAAAGTGTACGAGGTCTTGGGACGATCATGCATCCCGCTATATAATCTTCCTGAAAAAGCAGCGAAGGCCTTGCGAGTTCTGAGAATCTACGGAACTATCCGTCAGAGACAATAACACACTCTTGAGTTCAGTGGCTGAAGAGGATGCTCTGAACCATCAATTATATCTCTAACTCCCGCCGAATCACTAGTTGAGTCATCGACTCCTTTGTTGGTGAAGAATTGGCACAGAGTAGAGAAAATACGGATCCGATGCTGACCAGAGAGGTCCTCAATTTTTGCAAAAGAGTGGTCAGTCCGTCCGTGGTAATCGCAGCGTGTAGGCGGAGTGATTTCGCGCCGATACTGCCGTCAACGAGAAGAATCCCCCAAATTCTCGTGGTTGTTCGCAAATTCCAACCGCGACTTATGAACTACGTCAAGGTATTTGGCGGTCAAAATATCTCAATTCTAGCAGTTGATTCATGGGTTTTCGAAAGGGACGTCGACAGAGGCTTTCTCGGCGAAGCTATGGCCAGTGCTCTAATCTTCCCTTATGAGGTTTTGCAGAATGCCGACTATCTATATTCACAAGAGATTATTTTGAAAAAACGATTGATTATTGAGCTCCTAGAGAGTCTTGTTCTTAATTTTCCAGAACTCTCTCAAGAATTGCGCATCAAACCAGAGTATTTCTTGTATGAAACCATGTTGAGTAGAGCCCGACTCTTTCCACCTACCTTCTATGCTCTCGTAGGCCTGACAAAAGACGATGAAGGAAGGAAGAAAATGGAGCCGGTTCTTCGTGGCTTTCTTGAAGCTCTGAAAGAGCTTGAGAACTGTAACGTGATTGACCGCACAAACGAGCATTGGATAATAGCCAAGCAATTTGCAGAGAAATCAAAAGGGTTACGAGCGAGGTTCACAAACCTCTTCAAAACTGGACAGCGAACACTGTTCGTCTCCTCGCTTGGTATCTTCCCACAGATCCTCGAAGCCCTCTCCCAGAACCGGGAATCACTTCTAGGCACACAAGTATCCCTCGAAGATTTAAGAATCAAGCAAGTGCTCTCAGATCCTGAGAGTTTTGTTTACGTTCCAACGGGGACGAAGCTAGTGCCTCTGTCAAACAGACTCGACATAACGGTTTTTGCCCGAAGAGCGTTGTCCGCAGACAAGGATGCAAAAGTAACGATTGAAAATGTCGGCGGTATGCTGAACGATGTGTACTTGGTTGAAACAATGACGCAAGGAAAACGCACGCGAGCTATTGTCAAGCAATTCAGAGACTGGTCCAACTTCAAATGGTTCCCGCTCACACTGTGGTCAGTTGGCACCAAGACCTTCGCGGTTGGCGGAAACTTGCGACTAGAACGCGAGTGCGCGATCAATCGTCTCTTAGACTCAAAAGGATTCGCCGTTCCAAAGCTGTTAGGCATAAGCCCTGGTCAAAGGCTAATAATGATGGAGTACGTGGACGGAGAAGACCTGAGTAACATAGTTAAGAGCGGTGCGACCTCGAAAAACGCAGAGGAGACGGAAAAAGCTCTGAACGTTGTTTTCGAGGTTGGCAAGACATTCGCTCGCGTTCACTCATTAAAGGTGGCCCTGGGGGACACAAAACCCGAAAACATCCTCTTGTCTGAAAAAGGTGACCTGTATCTGATGGATTTTGAACAGGCAAGTCGCAACGGCGACATTGTCTGGGATGTCGCCGAGTTTCTGTATTACTCGGGGCACGATATTTCACCATTCTCTGACCCAAAAAGACTTGAAGAGTTCGCGAAAACGTTCATTAAAGGATACTTAGCTGCTGGCGGTAAACGAGAAACGATCAAGAGAGCTGGAACCGCAAGATACACAAAGGTCTTCAGCATCTTCACTTACCCGCACATGATGTATGTTATCTCCAACATTTGTAGAAAGGCGGACCAACTGAAGGATTGAGAATGGTCAGGAACAGAACAACCATCACGTTCTACGGCGGAGTAGACGAGATCGGCGGAAACAAGATACTCCTCAAAGACAGAGACACGCGAGTCTTTTTCGATTTTGGTATGTCATTTGCATTGAAAAAACTCTTCTATTCACCACCGTTTCTCTCGCCCAAGAGCGGAAAGAGCCTCCGGGAATTCGGGATTTTGCCAAGACTTGATGGTATATACAGGTTCGATGATACAGAGCCTCAGGTTGATGCCGTTTTCATATCTCATGGGCACCTAGACCATTCGGCTTACTTGTCATTCATCAAACGCGAAATTCCAGTTTACTGCGGTGAAACGACAAGCACCGTGCTGAAGGCGCAGAGTGAGATCCGCAGGGCTGACTTGGAGTTTGATCTCGAAGGTCTCGACTTCAAAACCTTCAGAACCGGGAGGAAGATCCATGTTGGCAGCCTGGAAGTCGAACCCATCCATGTCGATCATTCAGTTCCAGGTGCCTACGGTTTCGTGATTCACACGTCAAATGGGTCAATCGCTTACACTGGCGATTTCCGACATCATGGCGCCAAACGTGAAATGACCGCCGACTTC
>Ga0335070_10011329_pt1 | contig 10414 bp, 7 predicted proteins | sample Lox_Sample_13_FD_206722 | JGI IMG/M metagenome (GOLD analysis project Ga0335070, IMG submission 206722) | Soil microbial communities from Loxahatchee National Wildlife Refuge, Florida, United States - Lox_Sample_1.3 | ecosystem: Environmental > Terrestrial > Soil > Wetlands | place: USA: Florida...
CACCGACAGCGATCCACTCCGAACCGCTTTCGGGAAACACCCTGGCTCGCGCCTCGGCGAATTGCACGCAGGCATACCCCTCCGCTGCCTCCAGTCTCTTGGCGAGTTCCAGATCAGAGAATGTCATCGTGCATCTGATCGTACACGCCCGATCTGATTACCGGCTTGTAAACTGAACACGGATCACCGGCCACCACCACTGTCTATGCACCTTGTCCTCGCCTCCGCTTCACCCCGCCGTCGCGAACTGCTCACGCAGGCGGGCTTCACCTTTGATGTTCATCCGGCGCATGTCCCAGAGGATCCCCTTCCCGGCGAGGACCCGATCGCCTATGTTACCCGGCTGGCTCGGGAAAAGGCCTCGGCCGTCTTCGCAGAGCTCGCGACCAAAGAGCCCACCCAACCGCTGGTGGTTCTGGGGGCAGACACGACCGTCACACTCGACAATCACATCCTCGGCAAGCCTGAAGACGCCGCCGACGCCGCGCGCATGCTTCGGCTTTTGTCAGGCCGCACCCATCGCGTGATCACCGGCGTTGCCCTGGTCACTGCGGAGTCCGCCGAAGTCGCAGCCGAAGTCACGGGAGTGCGCTTTCTTGCACTCTCCGACGAGGAGATCGACGCCTACGTTGCCACCGGCGAGCCGATGGACAAAGCGGGCGCCTACGCCATTCAGGGCCGCGCCGCCCGCTGGATTCCGCGCGTTGAAGGCTGCTATTTCAACGTTGTTGGACTGCCACTCTCCCTCGTCTCCACGATGCTCGAGTTCTGTCAGCAGTCCGAAGACGGCAATTAGAAGTTGACCGCCGCCTTCTCTCCTCCATAGTCAACCGTCTTCTCCACGGTCGAAGTCTCGCCGATTCCGGTTCCGTGGCCCTTTCCAACCAGCACAACCCTGAACGTATGTTGTGCGGTCATGCCGCGGAAGCTGCCCTCTCGTGCTCCGAGCGTTAGCGTCCTTGCTGCGTCGTCCCAATGCAACCCGGTGGTTGCATGTGCGCCCTTGGTGTAGTTGTATCCATCGTTCTCATCCTCATAGAGGATGAAGTCGCCGTCTGCCCCGGGATAAATGCGTAGCTCAATCGGGTCAGCGGGCTTTTCGGTAGACCACTCCATTGCCGGCCCCATGGGCACGATCGATCCCGCGCGCACAAACAGGGGCATTTTCTCGAGCGGAGCTGCAGCCTCGATCCGCCTGCCGCCTTCCAGCTTCTCTCCTGTCCAGAAGTCGTACCACGTTGCCTTCGGCAGGTACACCGATCTGGTTGTCGCGCCCTGGCTCGTCACCGGACTCACCAGGATCGCGGGCCCAAACAAGTACTCGTCGCCCGTGTTCTGTGCTTCCACATCGTTGCGCCAGTCCATCACCAGCGGGCGCATCAGCGTGCTGTGGTTATTCGTAACCTGCCACGCCATGGAGTAGATGTAGGGCAGCAGCCGGTAACGCAGCGTGTCGTAGTCCACCAGGATTCTTTGCGCTTCAGGCCCGTATGACCACATCTCGTTCTCGTCCGGCCAGCGTGTGCCGTGCACCCGGAAGATCGGCGAAAATGCGCCAAACTGGAACCAGCGCACAAACAATTCGCGGAAACTTGGATCGTTCAGATTTCCGCCGGAGATGAAACCGCCAATGTCCGTCGTCCAGTACGGCATGCCCGAGATCGAGTAATTCAATCCCGCCGGGATCTGCCGCGCAAACGTCATCCAGTCGCTCAGCACATCGCCGGACCACGCCGTCACCCCGTATCGCTGCGATCCTGCATACGCCGAACGCGACAGGATGAAGACGCGCTTCTTGTCTGAAGCAGCCTGCTGTCCCTCCGACACTCCGCCTGAGTGAAACAGCGGATACGCATTCGCATAGCGCGCTCCCGAGCCGGCGTGCAGCTTGTGATCCACGAGGATGTTGTCTTCGCGTCCCTCCGTCTCCGGCTCATCAGTGTCGAGCCACCATGCATCCACGCCTTTCTGAAAGAGCGCCGCGTTCACATTGGCCCAGTACTGCTTTCGCGCATCGGGATTGGTCGCGTCATACAGTGCCTGGCCCAGCGGGTGGAATCCGCCCACCTTGGTTTTCTCAACGAACCACCCCTTTTTGTCGAACTCGTCGTATACCGTGCTGCCCGGCCTGAAATACGGCCAGATCGAAACCATCAGATGAAAGTGCTCGTCGTGCAGTTTGTTGATCAGGCCCTGCGGGTCGGGATACTTTTCGTTCCACTTCATCTCGCCCATCGTGCCCCACCAGAACCAGTCCTGCACGATGTTGTCCACTGGGATGTGTAGAGCCCTGTACTTCGCCGCGACCGTCTCAAGTTCCTGTTGCGACTGATACTTGTTCTTGCACTGCCAGAATCCGTATGCCCAGCGCCCAAACAACGGCGCCTCGCCCGTCAGGTCGCGATACCTTCCGACAATCTGGTCCGCTTCGGGGCCATAAATGAAGTAGTAGTCCACGCGATCGGCAACTTCTGCGCTCAGATAGAGCATGTGCACAAAGCGGTTGTTCACCCGGCTTCGCGACGCGTTGTTCCAGAAGATCCCGTATCCGTTCGTCGAGACCATCAGCGGAATCGCGATGTTGGTGTTTTCCTGCGACAGGTCCACTGTCTCGCCGCGGTAGTTCCACACGCCGGCCTGGTGCTGCCCCAACCCGTAAAGGCCTTCGTGCGACCCATAAATCGCGAAGAACGACTCAGCATGAAAGGTCTTCTCGCCATTCACCTCGACGGGATTCAGCGAACGATAGCTCTCGGTCGTTAGCGGCTTGCCATCTGTCCCGGAAAAGTGGAGCGCTCCGCTCTCCCGCTCGATCACCGCCTTCAAGTTCGCAGTGGTGAGCGTGATCGCCTTTGTGTCGGAGCTCACATCGAAGTTTATTGCCGGCCAGTTGTGCTTGATCACGACATTGTCCGGTTGACGAGCTTCTTTCACCGGCTGCAGCGGTGCGTAGGTCACATGCAATACGTCGGCCGCATTTACCTCAAGTCGGAGAACGCCGGCCTTTTGCGTGACCTCAAGCCCTTGCGGCTGCTTCTCAAAGCTTTCCACCGGGTTCGGGGGATTCCACTGCGCCCTCGCAACCGGAGCAACCCATGCCATCGTGCACGCCGCCAGGCCCAACAAGCCAAATCGAACGCTTCCCATCGAAATATAAAGCCTCGCCTTCGCAGAATTACCAAACCCACAAGTGTACCCCGGCGGATCCACTTGATCCGTCAGCCAATGCCGCTTCCGATGATGGCGAAAAAGTAACCGGGCGCGCTGTCCCTGCATCGCCAGCTTGACCTGGATTGAGTTACACTTCGTTCCATTCATCAACTCAGGAAAGCCCATGCGCTCTCGAAAGCTGTTTGCCCTGGTTCGTCTTGTTCCTGCTTGCCTTGTTCCAGTCCTTTTGGCACCCGCTATCGCACACGCTCAGTTTCAACCGCCCACCCAGGAAGAACTCCAAATGACTGAGGAACCCAAAGCTCACGGGTCCGACGCCATCTATCTCTATCGCGAAGAAGTCACCGACGACGCCTTCTACTCACAGTCCTATTTCGAGCGCGTCAAGGTGCTCACTGAAAAAGGGAAGGAGCTCGCGACGGTGAAAGTCCCCTATGAGCACGGCGTCGACGCGATCTCCGAGGTCGAGGGCCGCACCATCCACTCAGACGGCACAATCATTCCGTTGACGGTCAAACCGTCCGACTTGATGGAATACAAGGCCGGGAACTTCCAGGTGAATACGGTCGTCTTCACCTTGCCCAGTGTCGAAGTGGGCAGCATCCTTGAGTACCGAGTGAAGATTCGTCTTCCCGACTATCGGGTTTCGGAGCCGGTGTGGGATGTCCAACAGCGCTATTTTGTCCGCAAGGCACATTATCAGTTTCATCCTCACGTTCAGCCGGGCCACTACATTAGCGACGGCAACGGCAACTCCCTCAACCGGCTCATGTACGGCATGCGCATCGGCAACAGCAATGCCAAAATGAATCACGACGACCACAGCGATACCTATACCATCGACTTTGCTGATGTCCCAGCCATTCCCGATGAGGATTGGATGCCGCCCTTGAACACGCTGAAGTGGCGCATCAAGTTCTACTACACCAATGCGACATCGGGATCGAACTTCTGGGTGGATGCAGGAAAGCAGTGGGCTAAGAAGACCCAGTCCTTCACAAACTCCTCGGGAGACCTGAAGAACGCCGTCGCAGGCCTCGTCGCGCCTTCCGACACGGACGAGCAGAAGGCGAGAAAGATCTATGCGGCCATCCAAAAGCTCGATAATACTTCCTTCAGCCGTGAAAAATCCGAAGCGGAGCGCAAGAAGGAAAAGCTGAAGCCAATCCACAACGCTGAAGATGTCTGGAAGCAGCAGGGCGGCTCGGACGACGATATCGCGCTCCTCTATGTCGATCTGGCCCGCATCGCAGGCCTCAAGGCGTATGCCGCACAGGTGGTCAACCGCGACCGCGCGATCTTTGACGACAGCTATCTCTCTCTGCGGCAGTTGGACGATTACCTTGCAATTGTCGTCCTCGACGGAAAGGAAGTCTTTCTCGATCCCGGCCAGAAGATGTGCCCATTCGGCCTTCTTCACTGGAAACACGCGGTTGCGTCGGGCCTTCGCATGACCGATAACGGCCCAGCACCCGTGCTTACTCCGCCCATGTCGTTCAAAGCATCCGCAGTGAACCGGATCGCAGACCTCTCCATCTCGCCGGATGGATCCGTGTCCGGAACAATCCGTTTCATCATGTCAGGCCCCGAGGGGCTCCACTGGCGTCAGCTTGCACTTGAGAACGACCAGGAGGAGCTCAGGAAGAGATTCATTGAAGAAGCACAGAAAGACCTGCCCGACGGCGTGCACGCCGAATTCGATCATTTCCTCGGCATCGACGACTACAGCGTCAATCTGGTTGCAACGGTGAAAATTACTGGCAGTCTGGGAGCCGCGACTGGCAAGCGCGCCTTCATCCCCGGCCTCTTCTTTCAGGCGCGTGCCAAACATCCCTTCGCCGCCCAGGAGAAGCGTTCGAGTCCGGTCGATGTCCACTATCCCAGGTTGGTGCAGGATGAGGTCATTTATCGTCTGCCCGAGGGATTCCAGGTTGAGAGTGCGCCCGAGGCCACCAGCCTCTCGTGGCCCGAGCACGCGGTGTTGAAGATTGAGACTGTCAGGTCGGCCAGCAACGTCGTGAGTGTCAAACGCGCAATGGCGTACAACTACACTCTGCTTGATTCCAAGGACTACTCAAGCCTCCACGACTTCTTCCAGAAGGTCGCAACGGCCGATCAGCAGCAACTCGTTCTGATTCACTCCCCGCAGGCAAAGGGAAACTGATATGCATCGCGCTCTTTATCATGCCGCCATTCCAACCGCTCTCGCCGCTGCCCTCTTCTCGTTTGCTGTCAGGCCGGCATTGGCGGCTGGCATTTTCGGCAAATCCCAAGCCGTCCCGCAGTGGGGTCTCGATGCCAACAAGACGCACACCCCCGCGAATGTGGGCGATGCCTCTGCCGTGATTCTGTTCGACGAGTACGTCGAGACCATTGACGCACAGGGCAGGGCTGTCGAGCGCGAACGCGAGGCCATCCGCATCCTCAAACCCCAGGGACGCCAGCACACCTGCGGAATCTCCTACGACGTTGATGAGAAGATCAATTACTTCCGCGTCTGGACCATTGCGGCCGACGAAAAGCAGTACATGTCTCAGGAAGCCGACTTTACCGAGCACGGCGACACCAGCATTCCCATCTTTCTTTCGACCGTGAAACGGCGCGTCGCCCATCCACCTGCCGCCGATGTCGGCGCCACCATCATTTGCGAATCCGAAGAGGTGATGCAGCCGTTCCTGCAGGAAAAGGTCTGGCACATCCAGTCGGGAATTCCCATCGTATTTCAGGCGCTTGAGGTCGATCTGCCGCCGGGCCGCGCCCACACCCAGTCGTGGCACAACTTCAAGCCTGTTCCGCCCGTCGAGGTGGCTCCCAACCATTGGCGCTGGGAGGTCAAGGATATGCCTGAGCTGATCCTGCGCGACATCCCCTCCAGACCGGAATGGGCAGCTCTCGTTGCGCGGATGTCCGTACAATGGGGTGACGCAGCCGTTGAAGGAACAGACAATCAGTGGCGAGCCATTGGCCAGTGGGTCACCACTCTTCAAGCCGATCGTCCGGCGCCGTCGCCTGAGATTACCGCGCACGTGCAAAGCCTCATCGCCGGCGCTCCGGACTTTTACACAAAGCTGAGCCGCATTACCGAGTCCATCCAGAAAGACATTCGCTACTTCACCGTTGAACGCAGCATCGGTGGCTTTCAGGCCAATCACGCCGCCGACATCTTCCACAACCGTTATGGCGACTGCAAAGACAAGACCACGCTGCTCATCTCCATGCTCAAGGTTGCCGGCATCAACGCCTATTACGTTCCTGTCGACGACAGGCGCGGCGTGGTCGATCCCGAGAGTCCTTCTCTCTATGGCAATCACATGATCACCGCAATCGAAGTCCCTGCGGATGTCCAGGATCCGCGGCTCATGGCAATCGTGAAGGCAAAGGACGGCAAGCGATACCTGATCTTCGATCCGACCAATGAGCGCACGCCAGTCGGGAACCTCCCTTCTTACCTGCAGGGCGGTTATGGAACCCTCGCCGCTGGAGGTGCAAGTCAGGTATTCCAGTTGCCGGTCCTGGCACCTGACGCGAACGGCACTGAGCGCAAAGGCACGTTCACTCTTGCGCCCGACGGAACGCTGACCGGTCTGGTCGACACCACTCACTCCGGACCTGAGGGCGCCGACCTGCGCATGATGCTCAAAAACTCTGACGAGAAGGAGCGCCGCGAGTCCCTTGAGTCAGAGGTGGCTCACGACGTGCCCGGCGTCGTATTGAACTCGTTCCAGTTCGTCCAGCCTCCGGCGCTCGACAAGCCGATGGAGGTGCATTACAAGCTCACTGCTCCTCAGTACGCTCACCAGACGGGGCCGCTGCTCCTGGTTCGCCCGCGCGTCGTTGGGTCCCACGCCTTGCCCTTCGACGACAAGCCGCGCACCGTCCCCATCGACCTCGATGCCACCGGACACTGGCACGACGCCTTCGATATCGCGCTTCCTGGCGGTTACGTTATCGACGAAACACCCGACACCGTGACCGTCGACTTTGACTTCGCAAGCTATCGCTCCACCGTCACTTCCAAGGACGATCGCCTCCACTACGAGCGCGACTACATCGTCCGCAAGGTTGAGATCCCCGCGGAAAAGGCCGCCGATTTCCGCAAGCTCGAGGGCGCGATTCTCGCCGACGAGAAGGGAACTGCCGTTCTGAAAAAGCAATAGCCTGCGTCTTTTCCCCTCTTCGCACATCCTTTAGCGTGAGTTCTCATTTCTTCTGAACGGATGCCTTCATGAGCCAACCTCTCTTTGCGCCTTTGCAGCTGCGGTCTGTCACTTTCTCCAACCGCATCGGTGTCTCTCCCATGTGCCAGTACTCGTCAAGCGATGGCTTCGCTACCGACTGGCATCTTGTCCACCTCGGAGCCCGCGCACAGGGCGGTCCCGGCCTTGTCATGATCGAAGCCTCCGCCGTTCTGCCCGAAGGGCGTATCTCTTCTGCCGACCTCGGCATCTGGAAGGACGAGCATATCCCGCGACTTCGCCAGATCGCCGACTTCATTCATTCCCAGGGCGTTCGCGCCGGCATTCAGTTGGCGCATGCCGGCCGCAAGGGAAGCATGACCGCGCCCTTCTACGGCGAGCGCCTTCTCACTCCCGACGAAGGCCGTTGGCAGACGGTCGGACCCAGCCCCCTTGCCTTTTCCGCGAAATATGACACACCCCAGGCGCTCGCCTCGGCTGGGATCAACGCCATCGTGCACGCTTTCGCACGGGCTGCGTGCAGAGCCCAGGCCGCAGGATTTGACCTCGTCGAAATCCACGCCGCGCATGGCTACCTTCTCCACGAGTTCCTCTCCCCGCTTGTGAATCAGCGCACCGATGCTTACGGGGGCAGCTTTGCTAACCGCATCCGACTGCTGCTCGAGGTTGTCGACGCCGTCCGTGCCGAGTGGCCTGCTCACCTGCCGATGTTCGTCCGGGTTTCGGCCACCGATTGGGCAGAAGGAGGATGGTCCGCAGATGAAGCGGTAGAGCTCGCGCGTCACCTGCGCGATCACGCGGTCGATCTCATCGACGTGTCCTCGGGCGGCCAGGTTCCCGATGCGCGCATTCCAGCGGGTCCCGGCTTTCAGGTTCCATTCGCTTCACGGATTCGTGCCGAGGCTGGCATTCCCACAGCCGCGGTCGGCATGATTACCGATCCCGCTCAGGCGAATGAAATCGTGGAGTCCGGCCAGGCCGACATGGTCTTCCTCGCCCGCGGAATGCTGCGCGATCCCTACTGGCCGCTGCATGCCGCAGCCGCTCTTGGCGAAACCGCAAGCTGGCCCGTGCAGTATCTCCGCGCTGCTCCGCCAAACTCACCCGCTCGCACTGCCGTCGAGTGCCCGCGAAATCCTGAGGCAGCATCAACCAAATGCCGGCGCAGTTCCTGAGTTGCTGTATCCCAAATTAATGGATCCAAGTCGACGCGACCCCCGGGGAGCGGCGACCTCAACCCACCTCACCAGGGCGCACTGACCCAGGAACTGCCGTAAATGCGCATCTCGTGGAGTCCACGATTCCGACTCGAGCACCGGCGGGAATTCAACGGCTCTGATTTTTTGCTTCACAGGGATCGCAAAGAGTGGCCTATACTGCGTCTAAGGAGTCGCACCCACGAGGGATTGTGGGTTTCTCCGTGTTGATATGGCATCGCATCCGTCCCCGAAGCGCGCCGTTGAATCACCGATTATCCCGGACCGTCTCTATTTCAAAATCGGAGACGTTGCGCGTATTTGTAAGATCGAGGCATACGTGCTCCGCTTCTGGGAGTCGCAGTTTCCCCAGCTAAAACCCAACAAGAGCGGAACAGGCCAGCGACTCTATCGCAGGCGCGACATCGAAATCGCACTTGAGATCAAGCGCCTTGTCTATGGGGAGGGCTACACCCTCTCTGGTGCTCGTCATGCACTCGGCCAGGCCCGGCGCTCCGAATCTCCCGCGACAGGACCCTCGGCGGAACCCGAGTCCGGTAAGAAGCGTGATTCTGTCGCTGCCATCCTGGGAAGGGCCCGCGCCGAATTACGTGAAATTGCAGGCATGCTTGGCTCTGCGCCCGGTCCGCAGCAGCCCGCGCAACGCCGCCCCAGAGTTTCTGTGCCGCCGGCCACGGGTTCGCTCTTTCCGACCTGATCGGGCAAGCCGGAGCACTGGGCGATACTGCTTGACGTCCGCGCGTTCCAGACCCTATTTCGCAGCAGGAGCCTGCGCGCCGCTGGCCTCAACGCGAACGACCTTGCACTTCGTCTCTTTTCCCGACATCGACTTCAGCTTGACTTTGTCTCCGTCGATCTCAAACTGAACGTCGCTTCCGACAACGAAGTCGGTCGCCTTGAGCTCAGTCTTGTTGCTCGTCCGGCACCTGTACTGATTACCACCAGTTGCGAAGAGGAAATCGTACAGCTGGTTCTTGTTTTCCTTGTCGGTAGTACCGGCAGTCTGCAGGTCGTCGAGTTTGGTGGTCCCCTTCTGTTTGCTTCCGGCCGTTGCAGGCAAGGCGCTCACAAGCACGAGCAGTAGTGCCAGAGTCTTTTTGTGCATCTCATCCTCCGCGCAAAGAACAGCCTCTCGGATTCTCCCCGCGAATGCAACTGTTATTTCTCACAGGTAATCTGGAGTCAACTACTTATACGACCTTTGCCACCCCCGGAATCCGCCGGAGGCAGATCGTCGTTCCCCAGCTGAGCGCGAGAGCGCCCGCAAAGACGAATCCAAACTTTACGATCGCTGGCAATGCGAACCCAAGCATCCAGTATCCGAGCCAGCTTACGAAAACGAAATGGACCAGGAAGATGCCATACGAGTTCCTGCTCAGGCTCTCGAGCAGCGGTTGCCTCTTATTTGCAAAACGGATGAATATCGCCAGGAACGCAAAACAGGAAGCAGCGCAGGAGACGGCGAACAGCGCGAGTGCGGCCAGCCAGCTCCAGCTTCGCATGCCTTCCTGCCAATTGTGCGGGATGGTGTGGCTCACAGCGGCCTGCAGCGCCATCGCGAAAGCGACAAACGCCAGCACCGCCCACCTGATCCAAATCCGCCAGTGCCTTGCCAGCTGCCCTCCAGACGCGGTCAGGCCGCGCTGCAGTCCCCAAGCGCCTACACCAATCCCGGTGAGAAAGTACACGAAATACAGCAGGATGCGGCTTGTCTGAAACCAGAATGGCCCCCACGCCGCCCAGTTGAATGGCCCTGCGACCAGTGCCACCGGAAAGTAGACTGCCGCTGTCACCGCAATCAACTGGCCTGCGAATCGCTGCGGATGATCT
>Ga0335070_10011332_pt1 | contig 10411 bp, 8 predicted proteins | sample Lox_Sample_13_FD_206722 | JGI IMG/M metagenome (GOLD analysis project Ga0335070, IMG submission 206722) | Soil microbial communities from Loxahatchee National Wildlife Refuge, Florida, United States - Lox_Sample_1.3 | ecosystem: Environmental > Terrestrial > Soil > Wetlands | place: USA: Florida...
CTGATTTGGTTGGTCGATCGTGCGGCGGCTAGCGGTTTATCTAGCTAATCGCTACGGCCGAGCAGGCTATCCCCGCCAGTCGCAGATTTCTTTCAGCCCCTTCCCGCGAGCGTGCTCGAACAGGCGTACCCGATGCCGCGAGTGTTCGAACTCATGGATATCCGCCCAGACTTCGGCTTGCCATCCCTTCTCGTGGGCTGCCGACTCGCCGCAGGTCGCGCAACGGGTGTGAAGCGTAGTCGGAGTAGTGTCAGTTCCAACCGGGAGCGCTCCGGGCAGTTCGACGAAAATGCACCGGACTTCCTCGATCTCTTCGTTCTGACCCAAGATGTGTTCGTAACGCAATAGGTAGCCGAAGCCGAGTTTCTTGGCTTGGTATTCGGCCTCTGCGCGAGTATGAAACGGTCCGTACTCCGCCCGCAGTTGCTCGGTGGAGTCACACGCCATCCAAAAGGTTTCTTTGTAGGCCATTGCGGTTTCGCCCTGGGGGGCGCTGCGAAGCCGGCTCGCGGCTGCTTAAGGAGCCCGCTCTACACCATCAATAGCAATAGTGCAATTTGCAGGCCGGACCACGTCACCTCTAAGCATCGAATAATCAATCAATTAGCAGCTCTGCAAGATCTTGCGATGGGCACTTCGTGAAAGCTTTTGCAGCAATTTGAAGGGAAATACGACCGAGCAAAAAGAAAGGGCAGGCGCGCCGGTCTGCCCCGTTCCAGACTGCTCTCTGCAAGAAAGAAAATACGATTCCAGGATCAACTCTAGAACGCGCCGACGGCTACTTGTGAAGACATGCTGGGTCTCTCCGATTCCTGCGGCCAGGTCTTCCCCCCATGGCTGGCGACGTACATCGCCAACTCCAGGCGGCTCCAGACACCCAACTTGTCAAACGTGCTGCGGAGATGATTCTTGATGACCTGTTCGCTGGTGCCAATGATCTTTCCGATTTCGCGATTGGTCAGACCTTCCCACACCAGTATGGCAACCTGCACTTCTTTTGGGGTAAGTCGCTCACAGGGCATCATGATTGCGATTCCTCCTTGGTGAACATGGCAATGGCCAGTTTCACGCGCTTGCGGCCTTCGCGAATTCCGGCCCGTAAAAAGAGCGTCCGCAGATGCTGCTTTACCGTTCGCGGGCTGATCTTCAACTGGCCCGCGATTTCCTTGTTGCTGCATCCCTGAACCAGCAGGTTCAACACTTCCTGGTCGCGGGGGGTTACTTTGACTTGTTCGAGATCGATCACCGCCTGCCTCCTCCTGCCTCTTTGTAGTCACCTTGCGCCTTTCGTTAGTGCACGCCTTTCGCCAATTCTTCGTCATTAACTCTTCATAATCTAAGGCCTTCGTGCTCAGGCACTTGAGGCTGTGTCCCCGAGTTTTCATGTGGCTTTCAGATACCGCGTGCTAGCCTGACTCGTTCCAGATTGGTCCGCACAAGCGCTGGCAAATTTTGCGGGGCGAAGGCGCTCAGTGGATGAACCTCGCCATGCGCATGCACTCGATGGTCTTCACAATATTCGCAGTTTGTGGCTAATCTCTTTTGCCGTCAGATACTTCCCGGGCCTTCAGGCGGGGTTCGGAAGCACGGGAGAGTCCCGATGAGACATTGCGAAGCACTCGACATCAATCAAAAAGCTGCCCTGCTTCCAGCACCCCAGATCGGTATTCGGATTTCCATTTTGATACTGAGTTGCAGCGTGGCTGGTTTTGCACAGGTCCAAGAGACATCTGCCACGGCGCGAACTACAAGTTCGCCATCTGCGGGCAATGCTCCGCTTACCATCACCCTACAAGATGCGCTACAACGTGCCCGCGCCAATGAACCGCAATACCGCTCCGCCGCCGTAACCGATCTCGGCGTGGCTCGCGAAGATCGAATACAAGCTCGCGCCGGGCTGCTTCCCAATGTCAGTTACAACAACTCGTTCATCTATACCCAGGGCACGGGTCCGCTCCCAGCGAACTGCGTGAATACAGCCGCAGGTTGTCCGTCGTCGCGTTTCATTGCCAACAACGGCGTGCACGAATACATCAGCCAGGGGGACGTACACCAGGCGCTCTCTCTTACCAACATTGCAGATTACCGCCGCTCCTCCGCCGCCTATGCGGTTGCGAAAGCCAAGGCCGAGATTGCGACCCGCGGCCTCGTCGTCACTGTCACCCAGGCTTACTACGGTCTCGTGATAGCGCAGCGCAAATACGCCACTGCACAGCGGGCAGCAACCGAAGCTTCCCGATTTCTCGATATCAGCCAGAAACTGGAAAGGGGCGGAGAAGTAGCTCACTCCGACGTGATCAAGGCTCGCATCCAGTCGCAGGAACAACAGCGAGCTCTGCAAGAAGCCCGACTGGAGATGGAGAGGACTCGGTTGGACCTGGCACTGCTACTGTTTCCCGATTTCAATCAGAATTTCGAAGTGGTAGACGATCTTCAGACACCGGAACCGCTGCCCACATTTGCCGAAGTGCAGACGGCTGGCAAGAAGAACAATCCGGAATTACGCGCCGCACTCGCCGCTTACCAGGTAGCGGACCATGAAGTCACCGCCGCATGGGGAGGGCTGCTGCCCGCGCTCACCGTTGACTATTTCTACGGCATCGACTCCAACAAATTCGCTATCCGGACCGACGGCGTGCGCAACGTTGGGTATTCGGGAGTCGCCACGCTGCAGATCCCAATCTTCAGTTGGGGCGCGGACCGCAGCAAACTCAAGCAGGCCGAACTACGCCGCGATCAGGCTCACGTAGAGCTCAACTACGCGCAGAAGCAGTTGTTGAGCCACCTGCAGCAGTTTTATCAGGAAGCGGAAATGTCGCGTTCTGAGATGGAATCGCTGGCCAATTCTGCAGAGATCGCCGCCGAAAGCCTTCGCTTGACAACCATGCGCTATCAGGCAGGCGAGTCCACGGTGCTGGAGGTGGTTGACGCGCAGAACACGCTGACGCAGGCACGCAACGCTTACGATGACGGGCAGTCCCGCTATCGCCTGGCTGTGGCAAACTTACAGACTCTGACAGGAACCTTCTAAGCGGATGAACTCAACCGGATCCGGAAGTCAACCCACAGTCAATGCGAAACGCAAGAACGGCCAGGCTGTGGCTTGGCTCGCGTGCGCGACGCTGCTTGTGTCAATCCTCGCGACCAGTTGCTCCTCTGACAAAGGCGATAAAGAACCGACAGTCAGCGTGCAAGTTGCGCAGGTCGAAAAGACGACCATCGAGCACACGGTGACGGCACAGGCCATTCTCTTCCCTTTGCAACAGGCGGCAATCGTTCCGAAGATCAGCGCACCGGTGCAGAAATTCCTGGTGAAGCGGGGCAGCGCCGTCCATGCGGGCGAACTACTGGCCGTATTGGAGAATCGTGACCTCTCCGCCGCGGCTCAGGACACGAAAGGTGCGTACGATCAGGCGCAGGCCACCTACGAGACCACCACGGGAGCGAGCGTCCCCGAGGAATTGCAGAAGGCGGAAGCGGACGAGAAACAGTCCAAACAAGCCCTCGATGCGCAGGAAAAAGTCCTGCAAAGCCGACAGCAACTTTTTGATGAGGGCGCTCTCCCGCGCAAAGAACTCGACCAATCGCGCGTCGATTTCACCGCGGCCAGCAATCAATATGCGATAGCCAAGAAACATCTCGATGCTCTGCTGGCCATCGGCAAACCGCAGGAACTGAAAGCGGCTGCGGCACAACTGGAATCGGCGAAGGGAAAATATCTCGGTGCTCAGGCCCAGTTGAGCTATTCCGAGGTCCGCAGCCCTATCAATGGAGTCATTACCGACCGTCCCCTGTATCCCGGCGAGATGGCCGCCGCGGGCACTCCTTTGCTCACCGTGATGGACGTTTCCTCCGTGATCGCCAAAGCGCACATCCCGCAGAGTGAGGCGGCAGTGTTGCACATCGGCGACAAAGGAACGATGACTATGCCCGGCATCGACAACCCGATTGAAGGGAAAGTCACGGTAGTCAGCCCCGCGCTCGATGCCAACAGCACCACGGTGGAAGTCTGGCTGGAAGCGAAGAATCCCAAGCACGAATTGAAACCGGGAAGCAGCGTGCAGATATCGATGATTGCGAAGACCGTAAAAGACGCACTCGTCGTTCCGGTTGCTTCGGTGATCACCGCCGCGGATGGAACTTCTTCCGTCCTCATTGCGGGCAGCGATGGGCGTGCCCACCAGAAGACCGTGAAACTGGGCATCCGCAATGGAGATGACCAACAAATCTTGGAAGGCGTCGCCGCGAGCGACAAGGTCGTAAGCACGGGCGCCTATGGTCTTCCGGACAAAACGAAGATCAAGATCGAAGCGCAGGAGGCCCCGGCCGAAGGCTCTGACAGCGCAAAGCCCTCTGCGGAGGGTGACAAAGACAAATCCAAGGCTCCGGGTGACAAGTCCGATGAGAAATAGCCGTTGCGGAGCCTGCGCGTGAACGACCCGAAATCCGTATCACATGACGGACAGCACTGGATTGCCCGGCATTCGCGGCCAGTCATCTTCCTCATTCTCACCCTGGCGTTGCTGGGGATGTACCTCGCTTTTACCATCCCGGTCTCGGTCTTTCCCTCGACGAACTTTCCGCGCGTCCTGATTGGCGTCGACAACGGCGTCATGCCGATCGACCAGATGATGGTCACTGTCACCCGCCCCATCGAGGAAGCCGTCAACAGCGTTCCCGGCTTGCTCACGGTGCGTTCGATTACGAGTCGTGGATCAGCCGAGGTCGATCTTTATTTTCGCTGGGACGTCGACATGTTCCAGACGCTGCAGTACGTGAATGCGGCGATCTCGCGGGTCCAGCCCGAACTGCCCTCCACTGCCAAGATCGAAGCGCACCGCCTCACGTTCGCTGCTTTTCCTATCATTGGATATAGCTTGACGTCGGACACAATGGCTCAGACCAAGCTCTGGGAAATGGCGACGTACGAGATGAAGCCGCGCTTGAACCGCCTTGACGGGGTTTCGACGGTCATCATTCAGGGAGGGCAAGAACCCGAGTTTCACATCACTCCCGACCCAGCGAAACTGCTGAGCACCGGCATCACGGTTTCAGACATTCTGGACACGGTCCGTCGCACGAATCTCATCGACTCCCCCGGCCTCCTCGAACGAAATCACCAGCTATATCTCGGCCTGGTCAATGGGCAGGTGAGGACACCCGAAGAGATTGGCAACGCGGTCATCAAGAACACGCAGGCGGGGATTCCGATTCGCATTGGCGACATCGCGCAGGTTGCGCCAGCCGTAAAGCCCGTTTACACGGTCGTTACTGCCAACGGAAAGCCGGCGGTGCTCCTCAACATCAACCGCCAACCGGACGGCAATACGGTCGAAGTCGCCAAGGAAGTACACGACCAGATCGAAGAGATTCGCAAGACGCTGCCGCCGGGGGTTCAGATCGAGCCGTTCTACGACCAGTCGATCATCGTGAACGAATCCATCAAGAGTGTGCGCGACGCGATTCTGCTGGGTCTGATTCTCGCCTCAACCATCCTGGTTGTTTTCTTGCGGGACTGGGGAACCTCTCTGGTTGCGGGATTAGTGATCCCGGTGACGATCATGGTCACGTTTATCGCGCTGAAACTGATGGGCGAGACGTTCGACCTCATGACCCTCGGCGGTTTGGCCGCAGCCGTCGGGCTGGTCATCGATGACGCGATCGTAGTGGTGGAAAATATCGTGCTGCACCGCGATGCAGGACAGACGCGCCTGGAAGCCATCCGTCGCGCACTGAAAGAAATTACGGTGCCGCTCATCGGATCGACCATCACGCCCGTAGCCGTCTTCATTCCCCTCATCGTGATCACTGGCGTCACAGGAGTCTTCTTCCGTGCACTGGCGGTGACGATGACGGTTTCGCTGCTTACGTCTCTAGCGCTCGCCCTGACGTGGACCCCGAACCTCAGTCAGTTCTTCATCAAAGGCCATCGCGAGGAACAAGGAGCAGTGGAACCTGAATCCGCAGCTCCGTCGGAAGAGGGAACAGAAACTCAAGAAGACGACGCCAGAAAACTCCTGGCAGCCGAGGAAAAGCATCTCAGCGGCTTCTTTCTGCGTGTGGTCAATTTTCACGAAAAGTGGTTGCGCTACGCCCTGGAGCGTCCCCGCTTGCTGGCCATCTTCAGCGCTGCCCTGATCGTCGTTTCCTACGCGTGCTATCGATACTCCGGATCCGATTTGCTGCCGGAAATGGATGAGGGTGGTTTCGTGCTCGACTATCTGATGCCCGCAGGCAGTTCGCTGGCAGAAACGAATCGGGTTGTCGGCCACGTCGAACAGATGCTCCGCGAAGTTCCAGAGGTAGAAAGCACTTCGCGCAGGACCGGATTGCAACTGGGATTGGCGGCCGTCACCGAGGCGAACTACGGCGACATTCTGGTCAAGCTAAAAGGCAAGCGGGATCGCGACATCGAAGAAATCATGGCGGAGGTCCGGGGGCGGATCAAACAGGAAGAGCCCGCCCTGGACGTTGAGTTCACTCAGGTCTTGCAAGACATGATCGGCGACCTCACATCTGCTCCCGAACCAATTCAGATCAAACTCTTCTCGCAGGACCCCAAGCAATTGGAGATGTGGGCTCCGAAAGTCGCGGACGCGATCGGAAAGGTGGAAGGCGTGGTCGATATCCTCAACGGCATCGACAACACTATCAGCGGACCGGCAGTGACATTTCAGGTGGATCCCAGCGTTGCCGCGCGTGCCGGCTTTACGGCGGAAGAAGTGGCCTTGGACGCCTCTGCCATTCTCGAAGGCGAACCCGCTCCCACCCCGGTTGTGGCCAACGATCGCGCTTACACCTTGCGTGTGCGCTTCCCCGCCGCCAACCGCGCATCGCTCGAGGCCATGCGCGACACCCTGCTGGTCAGCAGCACCGGGCATACTGCGACTCTCGGCGCGCTGGCCACGGTCGTCGAGAATCCGGGACAAACGGAAATTCGCCGCGAGAACCTGCAACGCGACGTCGCCGTCACGGCTCGACTGGAAGGCCGCAGCCTGGGCAGCGGCATTGCCGACGTGCAGAAAGTTGTCGCTGGCCTGCACATTCCCTCCAACATTCGCGTCGAGTACGGCGGAACGTATGAAGAGCAGCAGAAATCATTCCATGATCTTGTCATCGTCTTGATCCTGGCTGTTTTGCTGCTGTTCATCGTATTGTTGTTCGAGTTCGGGACATTTTCCGCTCCACTCGCCATTCTTTCCTCGGCGCTGCTTTCCACGTCCGGAGTTTTCATCGCTCTTTTAATTACTCGGACCACTTTCAACATCTCCTCTTTCATGGGCATGATCATGGTGATTGGCATCGTGGCTAAGAACGGCATTCTGTTGCTCGACGCCGATCAGAAGATGCGGGTTGCTGGGCTGGGCGCAGAAGATGCAATCTTGCAGGCAGGAAGACGCCGGTTGCGACCCATTGTCATGACCGCGCTGGCCACTGTCGCCGGCATGCTGCCCCTGGCATTTGCCCTCGGGGCAGGATCGCAGATGCTCCAACCACTGGCGATCGCCGTCATAGGCGGCGTGCTCATCTCGATGGTTCTCTCGCTATTTATCACGCCCGCGGTGCATTTCTATCTCAGCCGAAAACCCAATCAACAACCCGAGCCAGCTATCGAATAGGCGCGCCCGCAGTGGGTAAAACGCATGTCGTCCGCCTGCACTTCTTTGCAGGTTACGATTGTCACCAGCCGCACGCTCAGCCTTTTCGGATGCGCTGAATAACAGTCGCGCATCCCGGCCTCTGGCGTTAAACTGTTGATAGCGCGATGGCTCTCCAGCCAAAGAGCTCGTGGCAAGCTGTTCTCATCCGCTCCTCCTCCCCTGAACGAACCAGACTCGGACTCTTTCGTGGCTGGTGAGTTGCTCTAGAATGAGCGCAGACTGCCTTTGTCAGATCGGGACCCGCGCTGCGATTTGTAAAACAGTGGCTGAAGAAAAAGACAAACCAGCTTTCGACGAGCAACCGCTGGCCAAGCTGCTCGAGGCGGCCTACGTGCTGCAAGAGCACAACCGCGAACTGAAGAAGCGGGAACTCAACCTCGAACTCCAAAGAAATCAGCTTCAGGCACAACAGCAAGCCGCTCCCTCGCCTCAGCCGTCGCGCGAGCCTGCGTCGCAAGGCGATTACACTCTCACGCTGGCACAAATCGTTCAAACCCAGCACGAGATTCAAGCGACGCAGCTCGAATTGGAAAAAGCGATGACGCTGGTCGCGCAGCGCGTCATTGAAATCGCTCGCGGGAACGGCGCTGCCATCGGAATTCTCGCCGGGAAAATTGTGCAATACCGGGCTGTCGCAGGCGAGATGACCCTTCCCGCCGGCGCAGAAGTACCCATGGACAAGGCTCTCTGCGTGGCGAGCCTGCGCACGGGGCAGGTGGTGCGCTGTGCGGACGTGAACGCCGAATTCCTCCTCGATATCGAAGAGTGCCAGCGACGCGGTATCCAGTCCCTGATCGCCGTCCCTATCTATCGCGATGAAATCGTTGCAGGCGGGTTGGAACTCTACTTTGCGACAACGCAAGCCTTCACCGAGCAGGACGTCCACACCTGTCAGTTGATGGCCGGTCTGGTCACCGAAGTTTTGGCCCGCGACCAGGAGATCGCGGTCAAGAAGTCGCTGGCCACCGAACGCGCGGTGATGTTGGAGGCGTTGGAAAAACTCAAGCCCAACCTCGCGGCCCTGGCAGATTCGCAAGAGGCGAAAGCAATTGTCGCAAAGATAACGAACGCGACTCAGACTTCTTCGCCCACATCGCCGTGCCGCAAGTGCGGGCACCCAATGATGGCGGCGGAGCAATTCTGCGGAGAGTGTGGAACCCCTCGCAGTAGCGATTACGAGCCTCCGAGCATGCAGAGCAAGGTTGCTTCGCTATGGCAGATGCAAGAGGCGATGAAGAAGAGTGGCGGAAGCGACGATCATGCGCCCTCGAATTCCAAACTCTCCGAACTCGGCCCAGAAAAACCTCTCGCCGATTCCATCGAGGAGGAGATGCCGGAATTGTTTGCGCCTCTGGAGTCGCCTCTCGATCCGTCCCTCGATCACTTCAAGGATCCCTTCGATGGTCCCGCGATGTCTCATCTGGGAACAGAGCCAACGATCACCGCTCCAGACGAGGCAGCGGCATCGGAGGAATCGAACGAATCAAAGGCGGGCGAAGTTCCCAACACAACCACGGCCCTGGCGACGACTTCGCATACCTGGAGTTCGGCCGTATCTGCACGCGATTTCCTGGAGCAGTTAGCTGGAGGCAAGCGTGCCAGCGCACTGACGCACTTCTGGAATGCGCGCCGCGGCGACATTTTTCTGGCTATCGCAGTCATTCTGGTCGCGGTCGTAATTCGGTGGGGGATCTGGTCGAGTCATCCCGTAGCAGCGACCGGAAACCCGGGCGCAACCGGCACTACACATCGCAAGGTTGATCCCACTGCCGATCTGTCTTGGTTCGATCGGATGCTGGTCCGTTTCGGGCTGGCTGAAGCTCCTCCCGTTCCCGAATACCATGGCAATCCGGACACCCAAGTTTGGGTGGACCTGCACACCGCGCTTTACTATTGCCCACCGGACGACCTCTACGGGAAAACCCCTAAGGGCAAGTACACCACGCAACGGGATGCCCGCTTAGACCAGTTCGAACCCGCGTATCGCAAAGCCTGCGACTGAAGAAGTCTCCGAATTGACAACCCGCAGGTAAGGTAGTGCAATCATACCCAGCGCCTTCGTCATCCGTTTCCCCCTTAGGAGATGCGAATTGTCGCGCCCAACCGATCAACCCGAGCCGCCAGACTCTGTTCCGCCCGCTGAGTTAAATCCCTTGTTGAATCCGCTTCTAGCCCAGCACATGGGACGCTGGGCAGAAACCTACTTCACCAGCCCGCCGGAAAAGCGCGACGAAGCCGTCCAGGAACTGCTGCGCCAGTTGCGCGAGGAGAGTTCCACAAGAGCAGTAGAGGAACCGTTAACGTCCGTTGGGCATCCGGCCGGGGATCCCTCGCAGCCGGTTGGCTCCCCCATCGTCTCCGCCTTGCCGATGATCGTCTGCCGGTCTTGCGGTCACGAAAATCCCGTTGACCAACGGTTCTGTGGCATGTGCGGCACCATGATTCAGCAAGCGCACGCCGAGACGGAAATATCGTCACCCGACGAACCGAGATCGCTAGGTGTCACCGAGCCCGAGACCGGGAACGGATTCCATCACCTTCACCAGGTAGATCGACAGCAATTTCCGCAATACCCGGCTGACTTGGACCCTGAAGTAAGGCGAGCGGAGCCAGCCAGCATAGAACGCGTACGAGAGATCTACACTCGGAATACGGAATCGGCCGATTACCCCCTCTTTGAGTCGACGCAGCCATCATTCGCTTACTCCTACCGGGTGTTCATTGGTTTGGCATTAGCCGTCATCATCGGC
>Ga0335070_10011334_pt1 | contig 10411 bp, 11 predicted proteins | sample Lox_Sample_13_FD_206722 | JGI IMG/M metagenome (GOLD analysis project Ga0335070, IMG submission 206722) | Soil microbial communities from Loxahatchee National Wildlife Refuge, Florida, United States - Lox_Sample_1.3 | ecosystem: Environmental > Terrestrial > Soil > Wetlands | place: USA...
CGAAAAATAAAATAGCCCATCAGGGCTATTTTATTTTTCGTAAATGGATAATACGGGAATTGGACTGGTAGCGAGCGAGATATGAGGCGAGGCGGAAGCCGAGACGAATAATCGAGCGACGCTGGCCATTCGGGGAATGGCCAGCGGGCTACCCTGGACGAGTGAGTCTGCCGCTTTTCGGCGGCAGACGAGCGAGGGATTCCCGTTACCCGCTCACGAAAAATAAAATAGCCCATTGAGGCTGTTTTGTTTTGGTGACGAAAGTTATGCACATGAGTGATAGTTGACTATTTTATAACGTTTTGGTAAATTGACAATATGGTCAAATTAGTGAATCAGACAATTTTTGCCTCTAAAATAAAGGAGAAAAGGCTCTATATATTTAGCGCTAATGATATTAGAGCCCTTTTTGGCGTATCTGCCGTTGCGGCGTCGGGCCTGCTTCATAGGTATACCAAGAGCGGTTTTATCTCACAAATTAAGCGCGGGCTTTATGTTTTTCCGGATGCCTTGCCGCCGGATGTCTATATTGCCAACAAACTTTATAGCCCGTCATATATTTCACTGGATTTTGCCCTATCCTACCACGGAGTTATTCCGGAAACAGTTTATGAGATTACTTCGGTAACGACAAAGGCCACTCGTCGCTTTGAAACACTGGGGAAAATTTTTTCTTTTCGCAAGATAAAAAAAAGCGCCTATACCGGCTATGGAATCGAGAAGCAAAAAGAGTTAAGTTTTTATATTGCCGATGCCGAGAAGGCGTTTGTCGACGCGAATTATTTGCGGATGATGAACGATCAAAAACCGATCTCCCGCTTCAATAAAGAAAAAATTAATTTTAACAAAGCAGTGCGTTACGCTAAATTATTCGGTAACAGCAAGCTAACAAGCATTATTAAAACTACATTGAAACATGATTAACCACGAAACATTGGAAAAATTATCGCGCCAATATCAAACGGGAGTTTTCCCCAACATTGTCCGCGAATACTTCCAGCATATTTTTTTAGGAGAGCTTTATAAATTGCCAGGAGCAAAACAACTACTTTTTAAAGGCGGCACGGCGCTCCGAATCGTCTATAACAGCCCGAGATTTTCGGAAGATTTGGATTTTTCGCTTATCGGCGTTACTCATAATGAAATCAAACCATTTGTTGAAAGTCTATTTGTGCATGTTTTGGCGGAAATGGAACATATCGGCATAAAAGTTACTTTGGGGGATAAGATCGGCCCCACCAGCGGAGGATATTTTGGTGTTGCCACGTTTCACATGTTTGAGTATCCGCCCGTCGGCGTAGAGATAAATGTTTCGGCACGCGATAATCGGGACATTGCCGGAGAGGTGGATAGTGTGGCCAATAATTTTGTGCCAACCTATACGATAATTCATTTGCCGCAAGAAGAGCTGGTGGAAGAAAAGATTTTTGGCGCGCTTCGGGAGCGCAAAAAGCCGCGGGATTTTTATGATTTGTATTTTATCATGCGCCGGGGAATGCTCTCGGCCGGCCAAAAGACAAAACTTGCCGAAATAAAAGACGAAATTATCACGAATGCGAAAAATATTGATTTTCGCGGCGAACTCGGAACTTTTTTGCCGGCCGACCAGCAAGCGGTTATCAAAGATTTTCCCGGCATGCTGGAGCGCGAACTCAACCGCCAATTAAGCGGAATATAAAAACAACCATTAAAAAAATATTCCCGTTCTCGTTCGGGGTATTTTTTTGGGTAACGGGAATTGGACCGGTAGCGAGCGGAAAAAGTTGCCAAGAAATAAACGCGGAAGATCGGTTTGACTTTTAATAATTTTTCTGATAGTTTCATTAGATAAAATCGATCTTTAAATTAGCTTAATAATCAAGGGAGGAATGAATGAGCGATGGAACTTTTTTAAGGCAATGTCTGGCCAAGGCAGTCGAGCTTCAGGATCGAAGTTTGGTGGAAAAAATCAGCGGTAAAATTTTCGTCAGTAATTCTGCCGTTGAGGCGCTGGAAGACGTGGCTATCATTTTGCGTTTGGGTATCCGCCTGGTCGTTGTCTGCGGTTGCGGACCGCAGGTCGATAACGTCTTGCGAGAGCGAGAATTGCCTATTACCAAAATCGATGGAATCAGGGTTACCACGTCAGCGACCATTGAGATTATGCAGGAGGTTTATGACCTGATGAAGAAACAGATCGGAGCAATTTTCAATCGGCTCGGGCAAAATCTGCATGTCTTGTGGCCCGAGGACGCGGTCGTGGCCGCGCCGCTGGGTAATGATTTCGGCCTGACGGGCAAAGTCGACTCGGTTGACATCAGAAACCTGACTGATTATTTGATCGAGCATCCGTATGCGCCGACGGTTCATTTTGTTTCTTCTTTGGCCAAAGGCGTCGACGGCCGGATTTATAACGTGAACGCCGATTCGATCGCCGCCGCGATCGCCGTCAATCTGCCCCGTTGCGAACTGGCTTTTTTGGGCGATGGCGCCGTCTATGAAAATCGGGAAATTTTAACCCGAATCACCGCCAGCAAGGCGAAAGAATTAGTGACAAATCAGGTCGCCACCGCTGGCATGGGCGTTAAATTAACCGCGGCTTATGATGCTTGCCGGGCCGGAGTGCGGAAAGTCCATATCGTCGGCAATCGTTCGGGCGAATTGCTGCTCAGTATTTTTACGGACGGCGGTTCGGGGACTGTCGTTGAGCCGGATAAGGCTTGAAATTTTTCCAGGAGGGAACCCGCCGGTCAGTTAAACCGGCGGCTTTTTTATCCCAAAGCAAGTTTGGTTTTTTGGTTGACCTCTTGACCCGGCCAAGGTAAAATACGGAAAATGAAGAAATCATCCGCTTGAGAGAATCGAACAATGCGCCGGAGCTTCGCTGTTATTCCAATGCTGATTCTCAAAATCGCGCCGCCGAGCTCGCTCAGATCGTCCTTGCTAAAATAGCGCCCTTGATAAAAAGCGACTTGGCATGAGATTATCCCTGTCTTAGGGTAAGATTTGAAGTAAAAAATGGAAAAAGGTATAATATAGTCGAACAAAGATAAGCCGAATCAGCTTGACTCGTCAAGGCTGTTCGGTTACTGTAAGAGCAGTTAACGTTTGATATTATACTTTATACCAAATATTAATCTATGAGGCATCACTGGCAAAGGTTCAAGCCGAAGGAAGAAGTAAAAGAATATATCGCGAATGACAAAATCCGCGTGCCGGAAGTTTTTTTGATTAACGATGAAGGCGTGAGCGTCGGCCGGATTTCCACTGCCGAGGCTTTGCGGATGGCCGTCGAGGCTGATCTTGATCTGGCGATTATGAATCCGAAAGCCGAACCGCCGGTGGCCAAGATGGTTAATCTCGGGCAGCTGAAGTATGAATCGGAAAAAAAGGCTCATCGGCAGAAAGTCGCGCAAAAAAAGATTGATACCAAGGAGATTCGCCTTTCCGTGCGGATCGGCGAGCATGATTTTAATTTTCGTTTGCATCAGGCGATTGATTTTCTCAAAGAGGGAGATAAAATCAAACTGGAAGTCGTCTTAAAGGGCCGCGAACGCCAGCATCCGGGCAAGGCCGAAGAGGTTATTTACAAATTTATCAATCACCTGAAAGCCGCCCCGGGGATCAATGCCGCCGTGGAGCAGAACTTGACAAGAATGGGCGGAAGGTATAATATTGTGATAATGAATAAGAAGTAATTTCCTCACTCAGGTTTACAGCCTGTTTTTTATTTCATAACGCGAATATCACGAATTAACAGCGAATACTGCGAACAGATGCTAAAAATATTTATTCGATTTGTATTGTTCGCGGTATTTGCTGATAATTTGCGGTATTCGTGTTAAATTTTATGCCCAAGATCAAGACTCACCAAGCCACCGCCAAAAGATATTTCATCACTAAAAAAGGATCAGTGAAGAAACGCAAGGCCGGCCAAGACCATTTCAATGGCAAGGAAACCGGCAAAGTCGGCATTAATAAGCGCCGCGATGTTTTGGTCCATCATACTGAAACTCGGAATATCCAGAGTTTCATTCCTTATAATTAAAAAGTGTAATACTAATTTAATACGAATACATACTAATCTTACGAATAAGTTTTTAGTGAGTATTCGTGTGATTAGTATGTATTCGCGGATTAGTATTACATTTTAATGATATGCCAAGAGTTAAAAGAGGAACAATCCATGTCAAAAAGAGAAGAAAGCTTTTCCGGAAAACCAAAGGTTATAAATGGAATCGAAAAAATACCATCCGCACCGGAGCCACCGCCGTGGTTAAGGCCGGCGTCCATGCTTTTACCGACCGCCGGAAAAAGAAAAGAACCGCCCGCTATCTTTGGCAGATTAAGATTGGGATAGCCGCCAAGGAATTGGGCATTTCCTATTCCCGGCTGATGGGCGCGCTTCATGCCAATAAAATCGATTTGGATCGGAAAGTTTTGGCCGACCTGGCCGAAAATAATAAGGAAATTTTCGCTAAGATTGTTGCGTCAGTAAAAAAATAACGCAAAATATTTTTTCTATTCGCAGATTCGCATCATTCGCGATATTAGCATTATAATCAGATGTTTTTACTTAAAATACTCCAACTTGTCGCCGCTTTGCTTTTGATGCTGGCTATTTTGCTGCAAAATAAGGGGGCGTCGCTTTCCGGAATTTTCGGCGGTTCGGGTAATGTTTATCTATCTAAACGAGGTTTTGATAAAGTTCTCTTTTACGGCTCCATCGTTTTGGCGGCCATATTTTTCGCGGTCTCTTTGATCATCTTCTTACTCTAAATTTCCAAGATAATTTTTTTGCCGGGCGGCTCAAGGCCGGCCTGAAGATCCACTCCTGTTTTAAAAAATAAATTTATCATGGATTTATCGAAAAGAAAAATTTCACCGTTTTTTATTGGAGTAAAAAAATTTTTTTCTGACCGCCTGCTTTGGGCGGGGCGGATTTTTGGTCCGCGGGCGAACAAAGCCTCGGCCGATAACGCGCATCTTGATAAGAAATTGGTTTATTCTTTATCTAAATCGAAAATTCCCAATTTAGCGCAGCTTAAGCATCTAAATAGGACTTTGAGCAAGCGCGATAATTTGCTGATTAATATCCTGATCGCCGTGATTGTTTTGAATCTGGGCTGGCTGGGCTTTAACGCCGCCCAGAAGCATCTGCGGGTCGCGCCGGCTGCCGGCGGACAATACACCGAAGGGTTGATCGGCAATCCGGCGCATATCAATCCGCTTTATGATTCTTTTTCCGATGTCGACAGCGATATTTCCCATCTGATTTATTCTTCGCTTTTCAAGTATGACGAATCCGGGCGGTTGGAAAATGATCTGGCGGAAAGTACCACGATTTCCAGCGACGGCAAGACTTATACGATAAAATTGCGCGGCGATGCCCGCTGGCAGAACGGCGATCGGCTGACGGCCGATGATGTCATTTTTACTTTCGAAGAAATAACCAATCCGGCTTTCGCTTCGCCGCTGCGGGCCAGCTTTGCCGGAGTGGATGCCAACAAGCTAAATGATCAAACGGTGGTTTTCACGTTGTCGGAGAATTATTCTCCCTTCTTGGGCCTGCTCACTTTCGGCATTATGCCGCAATCGGTTTGGGGGCAGATCGCGCCCGGAGCAGCCGCGGTCGCCGAGCCGAATTTGAAACCGATCGGTTCCGGTCCGTATGAATTCAAATCATTAGTCAAAGATAAAAGCGGCAATATCAAGAGCTATGCCTTGGCAATCAACAAAAATTATTACGGCAAAAAACCTTATTTGAAAGAAATCATTTTTAAGTTTTATCCTGATGCGGCCGAAGCGGTGAACGCTCTGAACGACAATAATGTTGACGGATTGAGCTACCTTTCCCAGTCTGACCGGCAAAATTTGATTGCCAAGAATTCTGATAATTTTTGGCAGCTTGATTTGCCTCAGCTCGAAGCGATATTTTTCAATCAGGCGAAAAATCCTCTGCTGAAGGATGTAAAAGTCCGCCAGGCGCTGTCATACGCGACGCCCAAGGCGGAGATTATCGATCAGGCGGAAGGCGGCGATGCGCGGATCGCGAATGGTCCGATTTTGGACGATAACTATGCCTATAATCCCGGCGCGCCGAAATATGATTTTGATTTGGCCAAAGCGGCTTCACTGTTGGATGCGGCCGGTTGGAAAAAGGACGCGGTAACCGATGACCTGATCACTTCGTTGAATGCGAAAAAAGCTTCGACCACCCAGACGGCCCTGACCGACATTGAAAAAACCGAGTTGGCGCTGGGCAGCGGTACCTGGCTTTATCAGGAAGAAACCAGCACCAGTAAGACCAAAAAAACCGTTCCGGCAGTCCGGAATTATTTGATTATCAATTTGACGATTGTCGACGACCAAGAAAGCGGTCAGATCGCTCAGATCATCAAAGACAGCTGGGCGCGGCTGGGCGTCAAGGTCGCGATTACTCCTGTTCCGGTCAAGGAAATACAGGCCAGCGCCATCAAGCCGAAAAATTACGAAGCCTTGCTTTTCAGCGAGCAGGTCGGCAATGATCCGGATGTTTATGTTTTTTGGGATTCGACGCAAGCCGGCACCGGCGGCCTGAATTTATCCAATTATAAAAACGATGATGCCGATAAGGCGCTGGAAGACGGCCGAACCAGCCTTGATCAAAAACAGCGGATCGCCGATTACCAGCAATTTCAGACGATACTCGCCAATGACGCGCCGGCGGTTTTCCTTTTTTCGCCTTACTATAATTACGTGCAAAATAAAAAAATCAAAGGCTTCGCGGTGAAAAGCATCGCCGCGCCAGCCGACCGCTTCACCAATATTTCCGATTGGTATGTGAAGATGGGGGAAAGATTGGAGTGGTAATTTGAAAATTTGATAATTAGAAAATTAGAAAATTTTTGATATAATATAGTCATGAAAAATAAACCCTATTTTAAATATAGCGATTTTTCTTTATATCACGGCAATTGCTTTGATGTTTTAGCGGATATTCCAGAAAATTCTGTTGATATGATTTTTGCCGATCCCCCATATTTATTATCAAATGGCGGCTTTACCTGTCAAGCTGGCCGAATGGTAAGCGTTAACAAGGGGCAATGGGATGTTAGTAATGGATTAAAAAAAGATTTTGAATTTCATCTGGCATGGATCAAGGCGTGCCAAAGAGTTTTAAAACCAGGCGGCACGATTTGGATTAGTGGAACCTATCACTCGATTTATCAATGCGGGTTTGCTTTACAGGTTGCAAAATTTCATATTTTAAACGACATAGCATGGTTTAAACCGAATGCTTCTCCGAATTTATCCTGCCGATTTTTTACCGCCAGCCATGAAACTTTAATTTGGGCACGTAAAGATAAAATGGGCAAACATAAATTTAATTATAAATTAATGAAAGACGGCAATTGGCCAGAAGATTTTATTAAAAAACCAGGTTTGCAAATGAGAAGCGTTTGGTCAATTTATCCGCCGAGAAATGGCGAGAAAAAATTTGGCAAGCACCCCACACAAAAACCAATTGATTTATTAGTAAGAATTATTTTAGCCAGTACCGATAAAAACGATCTGATTATCGACCCGTTTGCCGGTTCTTCTACGACGGGGTTGGCCGCCTTTTTAAACGATCGTAAATTTATTGGCATTGATATTGAAAAAAAATATTTGGATTTATCAATTAAAAGATTAAAGGATTTAGAAAAAACAAAGTAGTAATATGAAAATTATAACCCGCGCAGTAGCGATAAACAATCTTAAAAAGTATATAGGCAAGAATTTGAGAGACCTTGCTTTTAAATATGGAATTACTACCTACGAAACGGGCAAACAAAACAAGGGCTGGAAAGGTTTAATTTTGGAAAGATTGGCTGGCCTTGAAACTAATATTTCTAAAGCGCCGAATGGCTTATCTTGGGAATTAAAATCGGTAAGTTTTTATGAAGTAAAAGGCAGGTTAACACCAAAAGAAACAATGGCGATCACAATGATTAACCCTAAGGAATTAAAGAAAACCGAATTTTTTGATAGCCATTGTTGGAATAAATTGAAAGCGATTATTTTTTGCGCCGTGAAATGGAACGGTAAAAATTCAAATGACGGGCAATTAATTAAAGTCGCGAGTTTAGATTTCAGCGAAGATGATAGTTTAATTAAAGAAATAAAGTTGGACTACGATTTTATTAGGGCTAAATTAATAAAAAGAGGTTTTGGTTCTTTAACCGGTAAAGATGGTAAATGGATTCAAGCCAGGACGAAAGGCGCTGGCGGGATTAATCCTTTGACTGGAAAACGACGGCCGATAACCAGAGCTTTTTATGCTCGTAAAGGATTGGTTAAAAAAATATTTGAACTCGCAAAATAATAATTTAATTTTAACTCAAGCAATCTGATTAAATATTTGAACTCTTTACGGGGCTATCGCCGAATGCCATTTTGGCTGCAATTTCCAAAAATCGGCTAATTTTTTCAAAAAATTTTTCGACTTATCACTTGATAAGCCTCAAAATTTATTTAAAAAAATTATCTCGATTTTTGTAAATTTCGCTTCAAAAGCGCATTCGGCGATAGTCCCTAAATATTTATTACTCTTGCTTCTAATTTATGAACACTAAGTACAAATCAAGAACGTCTCATCCGCGGCCTTCCGGGCCGGAAGGAGATAAGAAGAAATTTTTTTCTTCCTATCGCGGACCGCGTCCGGCCCAAGCAGCGCCGAAAGCGGTAACGGAAAAAATTACCACCAGCCCGGACGGAAAATTAAAAGTCATCGTTTTGGGCGGGCTGGAAGAAGTCGGCCGCAACATGACGCTCATCGAATACGAGCGGGAAATCATTATTATCGATATGGGCCTGCAATTTCCCGAAGAGGATATGCCCGGCATCGATTACATCATCCCCAACATCAGTTATTTGAAAGATAAAGCCGAATGGATCAAGGGTGTGATTATTACCCATGGGCATTATGATCACATCGGCGCGATCCAGCACATCATGGGCGAGATCGGCAATCCGCCGATTTTCATGGGCAAGCTCACGGCCGCGCTGGTCAAGAAAAAATGTTCGGAATATAAAAGCTGTCCGCAATTGCACGATTCGCTGATCGATGAAAATACCGTCTTGCGGCTGGGCCGCTCGTTCCGCGTCAGTTTTTTACGCGTCAATCATTCCATCCCGGATTGCTTTGCCGTGATCGTCGATACGCCGGTCGGCCGGATCATCCATACTGGCGATTTCAAAGTCGATTATTCGCCGGTCAATGATAAGCCGGCGGACTTGCAGCGCATCGCCCAGATCGGCAGCGAAGGAGTTTTGCTTTTAATGTCCGATTCCACCGACTCCACTCATCCGGGCTATCAAATTTCCGAATCGGCCATCGGCACGGAAATGGATAAAATTTTTGAAAAGATCGAAGGCCGGATTATTATCGGCACGTTCGCTTCGCAGTTGGCCCGCGTGCAAAAATTATTCGATCTGGCGGAAAAACATAATCGCCGGATTTATCTGCAAGGCCGGAGCATGAATGACAATGTGGAAATCGCTCATCAAATCGGCTATCTGAAATTTAATCCGCGCATTCTGGTGACTGATAACGAATTGAATCGCTTGCCGGATAATAAAGTGATGATCATCGGCACGGGCGCGCAAGGCGAATCCAATGCTTTTTTGGCCCGCGTGGTTTCGCATGAACACAAAACAATCGAACTCAAGGAAGGCGACACGGTAATTTTTTCTTCTTCGGTTATTCCGGGCAATGAACGGACGATTCAAAGTTTAATGGATATGATCACCCGCCAGGGCGCTGATGTCATCAATTACGAAATGATGGACGTCCACGCGGGCGGCCATGCCAAGCAGGAAGACTTGAAATTGATGATGCGCTTATTGAAGCCGGAATATATTATGCCGATCGAAGGCAATCATTATATGTTGAAAGCCGAAGGCGCCTTGGCGGAAAAAGTCGGCATTCCCCGCGAAAAAATATTCATCGCCGATAACGGCCAAGTGGCTGAATTTTCCAAAAATGCCGAAGGCAAGACTGTCGGCCGCTTGACTCGCGAAAAAGTGATGACCGACTACGTGATGGTCGATGGGCTGGGCGTGGGCGATGTTTCCAATATCGTTTTAAGAGATCGCCGCGTCATGGCCGAAGACGGGATGATCGTCATCATCGCCACGATCGATTCCGAACACGGTAAGACGATCGGCAATCCGGATATCATTTCCCGCGGTTTCGTTTATATGAAAGACAGCCGCGAACTGATCGAAGCGACCCGGATGAAAGTGAAAAAATTGGTGGAGTCGCACGATTCGCGCACTTCCGCCGATGTCGATCACATCAAAAACCGCATCCGCGACGAGGTCGGTCAATTCCTTTTCGGCAAAACCAAGCGCCGCCCGATGGTGCTGCCGGTCGTGATCAAAGTCTGATCATTCGGATTTTTTGCAA
>Ga0335070_10011335_pt1 | contig 10410 bp, 10 predicted proteins | sample Lox_Sample_13_FD_206722 | JGI IMG/M metagenome (GOLD analysis project Ga0335070, IMG submission 206722) | Soil microbial communities from Loxahatchee National Wildlife Refuge, Florida, United States - Lox_Sample_1.3 | ecosystem: Environmental > Terrestrial > Soil > Wetlands | place: USA...
TGGCCGCCGTCGGGCCGCCGGCCGCGGCCGTGCGGGTGGCGCAGGTGCTCCTCGAAGCGCTCGTCGGGCATCTGCGGTGAGTCTAGGCGCGGGCGCCCGCGGCCAGCCCAGGCGCCCACGAGGTCGGTCAATCGCGGCGCGCCCGGTCCGCCCGGGGTCGCCCTGGTCGAGTTGTGCACGCATACCGTGCGCAACTCGCCCAGCACGAGTCACGGGCGCCCGGGTGCCGTCGCGGCCGCCGGCCCTGGTCCTCGATGCCCGCGGTGGATTCCCCCCCGCTCGCGGGGGGTCGCCGTCGCCCGGTGGCCACGCCGCGCGCCCGACGCGACCGTGAGGCCGGTCCACGGCGTGCGGCGGCGCCTACGATGGCTCCATGCGCCTCAGCGTCCTGGACCAGTCGCCGGTCGCCGCCGGCTCGACGGGGGCGCAGGCGCTGGCAAACACGCTCGATCTCGCCAGGCTCGCGGACCGCCTGGGCTACCACCGCTACTGGGTCGCCGAGCACCACGGCGGGCCGATGCTCGCGGGGCCAAGCCCGGAGGCGCTGATCGGGCCGATCGCCGCCGCCACCGACCGGCTGCGGGTCGGCAGCGGGGGCGTGATGCTTCCCCACTACAGCCCGTTCAAGGTCGCCGAGACGTTCAGCGTGCTCGCCGGCCTCTTCCCCGAGCGGATCGACCTCGGCATCGGCCGCGCGGCCGGCACGGACCCGATCACCGCACGGGTGCTGCAGCGCGACCGCCGCGCCGCCGCGCCCGACGACTTCCCTGAGCAGCTCGGTGAGCTGCTTGCCTTCCTGGAGGGCTCGTTTGCGGAGGACTCGCCGGTCGCGCGGCTAGCGGCGCTCCCCGGCCTGCCGGAGGTGCCCGAGCCGTGGCTGCTGGGCTCCTCAGCGCAGAGTGCCGTGTGGGCCGCGCAGCTGGGGCTGCGCTACGCGTTCGCGGACTTCATCAGCCCCGGCGGCGGCGAGATCGCGCGGCTCTACCGCGAGCGCTTCACGCCGAGCGGCCGCGCCCCCGAGCAGACCTGTGCGGTGGCCGCCTCGGTCATCTGCGCCGACAGCGACGAGGAGGCCGTAAGCCTGGCGACGAGCGGCCAGATGGCCTTCTCGCTCCTGCGCCGCGGGCGCCTCATCGCAATCCCGACCGTCGCCGAGGCGCAGGCCTGGCTGGCCGAGCGCGGCGAGCGTCCGGGCGCCCCAGCCGGGCGGCGGGCGATCCTCGGCAGCCCGGAGACCGTGCGGGCGGGCATCGAGGCGCTCGCGCAGGAGTACGGTGCGCAGGAGGTGATCGTCGTGGCGATCACTCACGACCACGCGGCCCGCAGGCGCTCCTACGAGCTGGTCGCGCAGGCCTTCGGGCTGACGGCCCCGGCGCGCGCTACGGCTGCTTCGTCGTAGCCGGCTTGGCCGCGATCACGTCCGCGACCGCCTGGTTGAGCTCGCCGGTGTACGTGTAGCCGACGATCAGGCGCGCCTTGTCGGTCGAGCCGATGATCAGCACGCTGGGCGCCTGGGTGATCGTGGTGTCAGCGGTGAAGACGGAGTAATCGCCGACCTGGTTGATGCTGGCGATGCGGATCACGACCTTGCCGTGGCGGCGCGGGAGCCGGCGCACGGCCGTGACGACCGCGGCGCTGTCCGACGAGCCGTTGACGAAGGCGAGCACGACGACCTTGTGGTGGTTCAGCGCGGCGACGAGCGGCGCGGCCGGACTGGCCGGCACGGCCTTGGGCTTCGGCTTGGCGACGACCACGGCCTTCGGCTTGGGCGACGCGGCCGTGTTCGGCTTGGCGACGACCACGGCCTTGGGCTTGGCCGACGCGGCCGGCGTCACGGCCACGACCTTCGCCGGAGCGGAGTGGTGGCGCACGACCGTCGTGGACTGCCCACCGGGCGTGGTCTTGGTCACGACGGTGGTCTTGGAGGATGCCGGCTTGGCGGCGACGACCGCCTTCGGCTGGGCCGGAGATGCCGAGGACGGGGCGGCCTGCCCGCCGGTGCCGTTCGGCGCGGCGGCGGGCTGCCCGGCGGTCCCGTTCGAGGTCGCGGCGGCGGTGCTCTGGACCTTCGCCACTGACGCGTTGGCGGCCGCGGTGGCCGCGCGCGCCTTGTCGATGCTGCGCGTCAGGCCCGCGACGCCCGGCGCGGTCGGGGGCGGTGCCGGGGTGCTGGAGCCGCCGCCGGACTTGGGGCGCAGGGCGACGAACCACACGGCGGCCAGCGCCAGGACCGCGACGAGCGCGATCCGCATGGGGAGACCGATCTGCTGCACCCTCCCCTAGTCGGCTGCACGGCCGCTCGGCTTGAGCGTTTTGTGCTATGCGCGCTGCGGACCCGGCTCGGCGAGCGAGCGCAGCGCCAGCTCGCGCAGCTGGTGCGGGCTGACCGGCGCCGGCGCGCCGGTGAGCGGGTCCGCGCCGCTCGCGGTCTTGGGGAAGGCGATCACGTCGCGGATCGACTCCAGGCCGCAGACGAGCGCGGCGATCCGGTCGACGCCCATCGCGATCCCGCCGTGCGGCGGGGCGCCAAAGCGCAGCGCCTCGAGCAGGAAGCCGAACTGCTCGCGGGCCTCGTCGCCGTCGAGGCCGAGCAGATCGAACACGCGCTGCTGGACCTCGGGCGTGTGGATGCGGATCGAGCCGCCGCCGACCTCGATCCCGTCGATCACGAGGTCGTAGGCGCGCGAGAGGAGGTTCGCCGGGTCCTCGAGGTCGCCCGCCGGCGCGGTGAACGGGTGGTGGATCGCCGCCCAGCGCGGCCGGTCGGGCTCGGTGGCGTCGTGCTCGAACATCGGGAAGTCGACGATCCACAGGGCGTGATGGACGCCCTGCGGGATCAGGCCGAAGCGCGCCCCCAGCTCGAGCCGAAGGCCCCCGAGCGAGGCCGCCGCCACATGCGGCGTGTCGGCGACGAACAGCAGCAGGTCCCCCTCGGCCGCCTCCAGGCGCTCTCCGACGGCGGCGATCTGCTGGGGCGAGAAAAACTTCGCGAGGTTGCCGGCCCAGCCGTCGGCGCTGACGTAGATCGGCGCGACGGCCTGGGCCCCGTGCACCCGCACGACGTCGTTGAGGGCGTCGAGCTCCGAGCGCGAGAGCTCGCGCCGCCCGGCGTTCAGCGCGCGCACGACGCCGCCGGAGGCAAGGACGCGCTCGAAGACCTGGAACTGCGAGCCGCGCACGATCTCCGAGACGTCGCGGATCTCCAGGCCGAAGCGGGTGTCCGGGCGGTCGATGCCGAAGCGCGAGACGGCCTCGGCGTAGCTCATGCGCGGCCACGGCGCCGGCGCGACCGCGAAGCCGGTCGCCTCGAAGACGGCGGACATCACCGCCTCCATGACCTCGATCACGTCGTCCTCGCCGACGAACGCCATCTCGAGGTCGAGCTGGGTGAACTCCGGCTGGCGGTCGGCGCGCAGGTCCTCGTCGCGGAAGCAGCGGGCGATCTGGTAGTAGCGCTCGTACCCGGCCATCATCAGCAGCTGCTTGAACAGCTGCGGCGACTGGGGCAGCGCGTACCACGAGCCGGCGCTCAGGCGGCTGGGCACGAGGAAGTCGCGGGCGCCCTCCGGCGTGGACTTCGTGAGGATCGGCGTCTCGAGCTCCAGGAAGTCGCGCTCGTCGAGCACGTGGCGCATCGTGCGCGTGACGAGCGTGCGGGCGAGCATCGCGTCGAGCATCCCCTGGCGGCGCAGGTCCAGCCAGCGGTAGCGCAGGCGCAGCGTCTCGTCGACGGGCGTGTCCTCGTCGATCGGGAACGGCGGCGTCTCGCTGTCGGCGAGGACGTCCAGGGCGCTGATGGTGATCTCGATCTCGCCGGTGGGGATGCCCGGGTTGACGTTCCCCTCCTCGCGGCGCACGACCGTGCCCGTCGCGGAGACGACGTGCTCGGAGCGCAGCCGTTCGGCGAGGGCGAACGCCGCGCCGCTGGTCTCCGGGTGGAAGACGAGCTGCACGAGGCCCGAGCGGTCGCGCAGGTCGATGAAGATCAGCCCGCCGTGGTCGCGGCGCCGATGCACCCAGCCCGCCACGCGCACGCTGTCGCCGGCGTGCGCGAGACCGAGGTCCCCGCACCAGCTGTCGCGGTAGGCGTTCGGGCGCGGCGGGGAGATCACGCCGCGAACCTACCGCGCAGCACCGTGGCGACGGCGGCCGACGGCGACTCGGCGGGCGTCTGCTCGCCGCTCTCCATGTCCTTGAGCTCGATCCCGGTCGGCCCGACGATCGCGACGTAGCGGGCGCGCAGGCGCGCTGCCTGCTTGAACTGGCCCTTCACCGAGCGCCCGGCGAGCTCGAGCTGCGCCGGCACCCCCGCGCGCCGCGCCTCGGCGGCGAGCAGGAAGGCCGCGGTGCGCTCGGCCTCGCCGTCGCCGGCCACCGCGACGTACAGGTCGCAGACCGGCTCGGGCACCGGGCGCTCCTCGGCAGCCAGCAGGATCCGCTCGATGCCGGCGGCCCAGCCCATCCCGGGCGTGTGGCCCGCGCCGAGCTGCTCGGCCAAGCCGTCGTAGCGTCCGCCCCCGCCGACGCCGCTCTGCGAGCCGAGCGCGTCGGAGGTGAACTCGAAGACGGTGCGCGTGTAGTAGTCCAGCCCGCGCACGAGCGTCGCATCGATCTCGTACTCCAGGCCGCCGGCGCCCAGCAGCGCGCGCACCGTCGCGAAGTGCTCGGCGTCGTCGGCGTCGAGGTGATCGAGCAGCAGCGGCGCGCTGCGCATCACCTCGCGCGTGCCGGGGTGGTCGGCGTCGAAGGCGCGCAGCGGGTTGAGGTCGATGCGGTCGCGCACGTCGGCCGACAGGCGGTCCTCGTTGGCGCGCAGGTGCGCCTGCAGCAGCTCGCGGTAGCGGGTACGCGAGGCGGGCGTCCCCAGGCTCGACAGGCGCAGGCGCACGCCGCGCACGCCGAGCTCGTCGAGGATCGCGGCGAGCAGCAGGATCGACTCCGCGTCCACGGCGGGGTCATCGGAGCCGATCGCCTCGGCGCCGATCTGCCAGAACTGGCGGTAGCGGCCCGCCTGGGCGCGTTCGTAGCGAAAGCAGCTCGACAGGTACCACAGCTTCACCGGCTGGGCGAGCTTGTGCATGCCGTGCTCGTGGTAGGCGCGCACGATCGGGGCGGTGATCTCGGGCCGCAGGGTCAGGGAGCGTCCGCCCCCGTCGACGAACGTGTACATCTCCTTCTGCACGATGTCGGTCGACTCGCCGACGGTGCGCCGGAAGACGTCGGTGTCCTCGAAGGCGGGGGTCTCGATGCGCCGGTAGCCTGCGGCCTCGAGGATCCGGCGCGCGGCGACCTCGACCGCCAGCCGCAGGGCGGACTGCTCGGGCAGCACGTCGAACGTGCCGCGCGGTGCCTGCAGCGTGCTCACGCGGAGGCGGCCGGCAGGTCCTGCAGGAACGGGTTGGTGGCGCGCTCGCGGCCGATCGTCGTGACGCCCATGTGCCCGGGCAGCACCGGCGTCTCGTCGTCGTAGCGCTCCGCGAGCCCCGCGATCGAGCGCAGCAGCGTTGCGAGGTCGCCGCCGGGCAGGTCGGTCCGGCCGATCGAGCCCTCAAAGAGCACGTCGCCGGAGGCCAGCACCGTGCCCGCCTCCTCCTGGCCGGGCACCGAGAACGCGTAGGTCACGTGCCCGGGGCTGTGGCCCGGGGTGAAGAGGACGTCGATGTCGAACCCGGCGAGTTGCAGGTGCTCGCCGCCGCCGACCGTGTGCTCGGCGTTCCAGCTCTCGAACGGGCCGAAGCCCGGCCACGGCACGTAGCTCATGATGTCCGCGAGCACCCGCGTCTCCAGCTGCGGGCACCAGACGGGCGCACCGGTCGCGCGCGCCACCGGCGCGACCGCGCCGATGTGGTCGAAGTGCGTGTGCGTGAGCAGGATCGCCTCCAGGCGCGCGCCGGTCTCGGCGATCGCGGCGAGCAGCCGGTCGGGCTCGTCGCCCGGGTCGACGATCAGCGCCGTGTCGGCGTCCGCGCCTGTGCGCAGGAGGTAGCAGTTCTCCTGCACGGGGCCGACGGTGAGCATGCGGATGTCCATGGTGCCCACCAGCGTACGGCCAACCGGCCCGCCGTTCAGCCCTTGCGCTTGGCGGTGAACTCCAGGCGGCCGGAGCAGTCGGTGTTCAGGCCTCCTTGCCGGCCTTGGCGCGCGCCTTCTCGGCCTTCGCCAGGCGCCGGCGGTAGAGCCACAGGTCGGTGTAGTAGCTCAGCGGCACGTACAGCACGAGCAGCACGGCCGCCAGGGAGAGGACCTGCGCGGCGGGCTGCTTGAAGATCAGCACGAGCAGCGCGACGAAGAAGACGACCGCGATCAGCGAGCGGTTGATCGCGCCGCGCCACGTCGGCGGCTTGTTGAAGCGGTCCTCGCGCGGGGAACGCTTGCCCGCGCCCTTGCCCGAGGCGGCCTTGCGCTCCTGGTCGGTGAGCTTGCGCCCGGTGCGCCCACGCGCCTCGACGACCCCCATGGCGTTGCCGCGGTGCTTGGTGCGTCGCTTGCGCTTGGTCTGGGCCATGATCCAGGAAGCGTAGAGCCTCGGGTAGCGTGCCGCCCATGGCGTCGGTCGTGCCGCTGCGCCGGCACCGCTGGTGGATCCTTGCCGTGATCGGCGCGGCCCAGCTGATGGTCGTGCTCGACGCGACCATCGTGAACATCGCGCTGCCGTCCGCGCAGCGCGACCTTGGCTTCGGCCTCAACGACCGCCAGTGGGTCGTGACGGCCTACTCGCTGGCGTTCGGCAGCCTGCTCCTGCTCGGCGGGCGCCTGGGCGACATGTTCGGGCGCAGGCGCACGTTCATCGCCGGCCTCGTGGGCTTCGCGCTCGCCTCGGCCTTCGGGGGCGCGGCGCAGTCGTACGGGATGCTCATCGCGGCGCGCGCCTTGCAGGGCGCGTTCGGGGCGCTGCTCGCGCCATCGGCGCTCGGCCTGCTGACGACGACGTTCAGCGACCAGGAGGACCGCGGCCGCGCGTTCGCGGTCTTCGGCGGGATCGCGAGCGGCGGCGCCGCGATCGGCCTGCTGCTCGGCGGGATGCTCACCGAATGGCTGTCGTGGCGCTGGTGCCTGTACGTGAACGTCCTGATCGCCGTCCCCGCCACGATCGGCGCGGCGCTGCTGATCCGCACGCGCGCGGTCGCGGGGGCGCACACGATCGACCTGCCGGGAGCGCTCAGCGCGTCGGGCGGCCTGTTCCTGCTGGTGTACGGCTTCGCACATGCCGAGACCTCGAGCTGGACGAACGCCGTGACGCTGGGGTCGCTGGCGCTCGGCGTCGTGCTCCTGCTCGTCTTCGTGGCGATCGAGTCGCGCGTCTCCGCGCCGCTGCTGCCGCTGCGCATCGTGCGCGACCGCAACCGCGGGGGCGCCTACCTGGCGATCCTCTCGGGCGGTTTGGCGATGTTCGCGGTCTTCCTGTTCCTCACCTACTACCTGCAGCGCACGAAGGGCTTCAGCCCGATCCAGACCGGCCTGGGCTTCCTGCCGATGGTCGGCGCGCTGCTGTTCGCGGCGGCGATCTCGAACACCCGGCTGCTGCCGCGGCTGGGGCCACGGCCGATCGTGCCGGTGGGCATGGCGCTGGGGTGCGTGGGCATGATCATGCTGACGCGCCTGGGGGTCTCGTCGACCTACGCCGGCACGGTGCTCCCCGCGCTGCTGGTGCTCGGGCTGGCGTTCGGCTTCGCGTTCGCACCGTCGATCAACACGGCGACGGCCGGTCTCCCGCCGGCCGACGCGGGCGTGGGCTCCGCGGTCGTGAACACCTGCCAGCAGGTCGGCGGGTCGCTCGGGACGGCTGCGCTCAGCTCCATCTTCGCCACCGCGCTGACGCGCTACGCCGCCGCCCACCCGGGCCCCGGGGCGCTCGTGAAGGCAACGCTCCACGGCTACTCGACCGCGTTCTGGACGGCCGCGGGGATCTTCGCGGCCGGGTCGATCGTCACCGCGCTGATGTTCCGCAGCGGGCCGCTGTACGCGCCGGCCGCGGCCGAGGACGCAGTGGTGGCCGGGTGAGGTGGAGGTCAGGGGGGCGCGTCCGTGGTGCCGGCCTCCCGCCGGCGCTGCAGCGTCTCCTCGATCGTCGCGCGGTTGCGGCACGTCAGGCCGGCCGGGAAGCCCTCGAACGCCGCGCTCGGCGCGAGGCCGACGAGCTCGGTCTCCGTGACCGGCGCGTGGCGCGCGATGGCGGCGACGACCTCTGCCAGCGCGACCCGGCCCGGATCCTCGACGTTCGTGGAGACCTGCGCGACGCCGGCGCGGCGCGCGAGCGTGAGGCCGATCGCACGCACGGCGGGCAGGCCCTCCTCCCCGCCCTCGCGGATCAGCGCGGCGATTCGCCGCGCGTCCTCGAGGCTCGCCGGCGGAGCGAGCTCGACGTTGAAGGCGACGAGCGGCGGGCGCGCGGCGACGAGTGCGGCGCCGGCCGTCGGGTGCGGCTCACGTGGCCCGAAGTCGGGCGTCAGCTCGCCGCCGCGCATCCGTCGCGTGAGCTCGGCGATGCCGCCGCGGCGCAGCTCGGCGCGCGTGCGCCCGCCGGCAAGCGCGCCGTACAGGAAGACCGGGAGCTCCAGCACGTCGGCGAGCATGTCGGCGACGACGAGCGCCTCGGCGCACGCGGCGCCGCGCCGCGCGTCATCGAGGTGGACGACCGGCACCACGTCCACCGCCCCCACGTGCGGGTGCAGCCCGCGGTGGGCGCGCAGGTCGATGCGCTCCACCGCCACGCGGGCCCCGGCGAGCAGCGCGGGAGCCAGATGCCCCGGCAGGCCGGCGAGCGTGAACACCGCCCGTCCGTGATCGGGGTCGGCGTGCGGCTCGCACAGCAGCCCGGCCCCCGCCCCCGCCGAGAACGCCGCTCCGACGGCCGCGAGCACCGCCGCATCGGCCCCCTCGGACACGTTGGGAACGGCGATCAGCGTCGGCCCGGGCATCACCGCGGGAGCCTACGCGCGCCGCTATCCTGCGCCCTCCCCGCCGGAGTAGCTCAGTCGGTTAGAGCAGCGGAATCATAATCCGCGTGTCGGGGGTTCGAGTCCCTCCTCCGGCATCCTGGAAGGTCCTGCATACCGGCTCCTTTCGGCTGTGCGCGAGGAGTGCGCGGGGGTCAGTCTAGGGGCGTTTGTGTCCCGGATGGTCCCGAAGCTCCGGGGAACGCTTCGCCTCGGGCCTCGGTCTCGATCACCGATGCTGGCGGAGCCGACCGTCACTGATGAACGTCGGGCACGGTACGTAGTCGCCCGACACCTGAGTGATGGTCTCGTACACGGGTAGACGCCGCATTGGCAATCGCTCCTATGTCAAGGCGGGGCTTGTGGCGAGGGTGTTGTAGATGGTTCGGGCGAGGTGGCGCTTGAGGGCTCGGAGGGCTTCGCGGTTGGTCTTGCCGTCGGCTTTGCGGCGTGCGTAGTACTCGATCGCGGGTGGGTGGATGCGGACCTGGGTGACGGCGATGATGTGCAGCGCGCGGTTCAGTCGCCGGTTGCCGGTGCGGTTGAGGCGGTGGCGTTGCTGGCGCCCTGAGGAGGCGTCGAGCGGCGCGACGCCGGCGTAGGCGGCGAGCTGGGCGTCGTTGGCGAAGCGCTTGATGCCGGCGACTTCGGCGATGATGATCGCGGCGCACAGCGTGCCGCAGCCGGTGATCGCCAGCAGCTCGGGGTTGGTCTGCTTGACGAGCTCGGCGAGTTCGCGGGCGATCGCTGTGGCGCGGCGGTGCAGCTCGCGGATGCGGGTGACCAGCTCGCGGCTGATCCTGACCTGCGCGCTCTGGGGCTGGCGCTTGAGCCAGCGCGCGACGCGGTCCAGCGTCGCTGGCTGGTTGAGCGTGCGCAGCGCGATATCGAACTCCGGGTCGAGCTGATGCAGATGCCAACGCAGCCGGCGTTGATGTCCACTGGCGTCCTTGATCAGGTCGTCGCGATGGTCGACCAGGAAGCCGATTTCCTGCTCGATTCCGGGCAGCGCGGCCTGCGGCAGCCGCGGTTCGCGGATTGCCGCTCGGGCGATCGCGAGCGCGTCGATCGGGTCGGACTTGGAGAACGTCCTTTCGGACTTGCGCTGGGAGGCCATCAGCTTCGGCGGGACCCGCAGCACGCGCTCGCCGGCCTGCAGCAATACGCGTTCCAGGCCGCTGCTCAGGTTGCGGCAGTCCTCGATCGCCCACACCCGGTCAGCGTCGATCGCTGTTGCCCACGCGAGCAACTGCTCGTGTCCGGCTGGTGTCGCATCGACCGTGGCCTGGTCCAGCAGCTCGGCCGTCTGGCGGTTGACCGCCGCCGCGGTGTGCGTGGCCTTGTGGGCGTCCACGCCGATGAGCATCATGTTCTTGCAACCCCTCTCATGTCGCTGATGAGCGGGGATCCGTTGGCGGACAGCACTCGTTCGGGGCGTCTAGCCACGCTCCTATCAGGTCACGCCAAGGGAACC
>Ga0335070_10011336_pt1 | contig 10410 bp, 9 predicted proteins | sample Lox_Sample_13_FD_206722 | JGI IMG/M metagenome (GOLD analysis project Ga0335070, IMG submission 206722) | Soil microbial communities from Loxahatchee National Wildlife Refuge, Florida, United States - Lox_Sample_1.3 | ecosystem: Environmental > Terrestrial > Soil > Wetlands | place: USA: Florida...
CGAGCGGCACGCCCGCCATCTCGATCGCCGGATGGCCGACGAAAGTGGTCTTGAGGCCGTGCTTCTCGAAATAGGGCGGCTCGAACGGCAGAAGCGCCAGCAAATGATCAAGAAAGCCCGCTATATTCTTGGCGCGCCAGGATTTCCAGGCCCAGACCGAGGGCGCAACATAGTGGATCAGCGGGAAGCCGCGGCCCTTGAGCCGCTGGCTGACCTCGAGGGTGAAGCTGGGCGAATCGATGGTCACGAGTGCAGCCGGCCGAGCCGCCGCCGCCGCCGCGACCGTCTGGCGGATGCGCCGGTAGATGTTGAGCGCGTGCGGCAGGACCTCGACGATGCCCATGACCGCGAGCTCGCGGATCGGGAACAGGCTGCTCAGGCCTTCGGCCGCCATGCGCTCGCCGCCGACGCCGGCGAAACGGATCCGTCCGCCGGTCTCGGCCTTGAGCGCGGCCATCAGCCGGGCGCCGAGCTGGTCGCCCGACGGCTCGCCGGCGACCAGGAAGATGAGCGGTGTCGCGGTCTCCGGCGCGCCGCCCTGGGGGCTCACGCCGGCCCCTTGACGCCGACCACGAACAGCCCGGCGCGGTCGGCCGCGGCGACCACCGCGTCGCGGTCGACGACGAGGGCCGCGCCCGCCTCGATGGCGATGCCGACGAGCCCGGCGGCGGCCGCACCCTCGACCGTCTGCACGCCGATCACCGGCAGGTCGACGCGCGCCTCCTGCTCCGGCTTCTTGACCTTGACCAGCACGCCGCCCCGGCCCTCGCGGCGCAGGGCTGCGGTGCGGGCGATAAGCGCGTCGGTGCCCTCGATGGCCTCGACGCCGAGCACCACGCCCTGCTGCACCACGGCCGCCTGGCCGATGTCGAGCGCGCCGATGGCGCGCGCGACCAGGATGCCTCGCTCGATATCGGCCCAGGCGGCGGCGTCGGGCGCGACCGCGCCATAGACGCCCTCGACCGCCCGTATCTCGCCGAGAATGGTGTCCGGGCCGACCACGCGAAAGCCCTCGGCCTCCAGCATCTTGACGACGGCGCCGAACAGGCCGTCGTCGCCGAAGGCCGCGCGGCCGATCTTGGTCAGGAACATCGCCGTGCGGCGGTCGGGCCGGAGCGACGCGAGCGACGGCCGCCGCACCCCGCCCACCAGGACCAACTCCTGAACACCGGCATCCTTCAGCAAGTCGATGCCGCGCCCGCCCGCGGCGCCGAGCCGAACCCAGGCATGGGGCCGGTCGGCGACGAGCGCCGGGTCAGCGTAGCCCTCGATCGCGAGCACGAAGAACGGCCGGCCGGACGCCTGGCAGGCGGCCGCGATGCGGCCCGGCAGCGCGCCGCCGCCGGCGACGATGCCGAGCCTAGGCTGCGTGCTCGCCCTTGGGCTGGCAGATGCTGCGGTTGGAGTCGACATTGATGAACTCGACGATCTCCATGACCGCCGGATCGTCCTTGTACATGGACGACACGTCGAGCACACGCTCGGCCATGGTGCCTTCCTCGGCGAACAGGAGCCGGTAGGCGGTGCGCAGATTGTGGATCTGGTCGCGTGAGAACTTGCGCCGCTTGAGGCCGACGATGTTGAGGCCGGAGAGCCGCGCGCGATCGCCCATGACCGAGGCATAAGGAATGACGTCCTGGTCGACACCGGTCATTCCGCCGATCATCGCGTGGCGGCCGATGCGGACGAACTGATGCACCGCGCAGAGGCCGCCCAGGATCGCGTGATCGCCGACGCGGACATGGCCGGCGATGGCCGCGTTGTTGGCCAGGATGACATGATCGCCGACCTGGCAATCGTGCGCGACATGCGCGCCGACCATGAACAGGCAGTTGCTGCCGACGCGCGTGACCATGCCGCCGCCCTCGGTGCCCGGGTTCATGGTCACGTATTCGCGGATATTGTTGTTGCGGCCGATGATCAGCTCGGACGGCTCGCCGGCATATTTCAAGTCCTGCGGCGGCTGGCCGATGGAGGCGAACGGAAAGATGCGCGTGCCTTCGCCGATCTGCGTGCGACCGGCAATCACCACATGCGACAGGAGCGTGACGTCGGCGCCGAGACGCACATGGGCCCCGACGATGCAGTAGGGCCCGATCGAGACGCCTTCGCCGAGCTCGGCGCCGGGCTCGACGATGGCGGTGGGATGTATCGCGGCCATTACTCGTCCATGATCATGGCGGAGTACGTGGCCTCCGCGACCAGGACGCCGCCGACTTTGGCCTGGCCGTCGAACTTCCAGACATTGCCGCGCCGCCGCCGGATGTGCACGTGGATGTGCAGGACGTCGCCCGGCACCACCGGCTTGCGGAAGCGCGCCGAGTCGATGACCATGAAATACACCAGCTTGCCCATCGCGCCCTCGCCGAGCGTCTCGACGACCAGCGCGCCGGCGGTCTGCGCCATCGACTCGATGATCAGCACGCCCGGCATCACCGGCTTCTGCGGAAAGTGCCCCTGAAAGTGCGGCTCGTTGATCGAGACGTTCTTGATGCCGGTGGCGCTCGTGCCCGGCACGACATCGACGATGCGATCAACCATGAGGAACGGATAGCGATGCGGCAGGAGCCGCATCACCCGCATGACGTCTATCTCGCGCGAGGCCGCCTCCGGCCTGTCATCGTTCATCCTTCACTCGCCCTTTCTCTTCGACAGACGCGCCAGAAAGGCCGCGCCTCTCAGATAGACCGGCATCGGCTGGGCCGGCGATCCGCCCACCGCGCCGCCTTCCGGTACGTCGCGCATCACGCCGGCCTGGGCCGCGACACGGGCGCCCTTGCCGATGCTGAGATGCCCGGTCAGCCCGGCCTGGGCGGCGATCACGACGCCGTCGCCGAGCTTGGTGCTGCCGGCGATGCCGGCCTGGGCCACGACGACGCACCCCCTGCCCAACTGTACGTTGTGCCCGATCTGCACCAGATTGTCTATTCGAGTGCCGTCGCCGATCACCGTGTCAGGACCGGTGCCGCGATCGACCGTGCTATTGGCGCCGATCTCGACGTCGTCGCCGACGATGACCCGGCCGACCTGGGGCACCTCGACCAGGCCGTCGGGCTCCATGGCGAAGCCGAAGCCGCGCTCGCCGATGCGCACGCCGGAATGGATCAAGGCGCGCGCGCCGACCCGGCAAAAGTGCAGCGAGGCGCAGGCGCCGACGCGCGAATCCTCGCCGAGGACGACGCCCGGGCCGATCACGGCGTTGGCGCCGATCAGGCAGCGCGCGCCGATCTCGGCCTGCGCCGCGATGACGGCGCCCGCCTCGACCCGGCAGCCCGCGCCGAGCCGCGCCTTGGCATCGATCACTGCCGTCGGATCCACGCCGGGCGCGACGGGCGGCCTCGGGTAGAACGCCTGGGCGACCAGCGCGTAGCCCCGATAGGGCCGCTTGGTGAGCAGCAGCGCCATGCCCTTGGGCGCGCGCTCGGCGAAGGCCGGGTCGACGATGCACGCCCCTGCCTTGCTGACGGCGAACTGCTCGACATAGCGCCGGTTGTCGAGAAAGCTGACCTGGCGCGGCCCGGCCGCGGCGAGCGGCGCGATGTCGTCGAAGGTGGCGGCGGCGTCGGCGCCGGGCGCGATCTCCGCGCCGGCGATCTTCGCGAGTTGCGCCAGGGTGAAGGGGCCGCTGACCGTGAAGAAGCGCGGGTCGGCCATCGTTATTTGGGCGGAACGTTGACCTGCAAAGTCGGCAGCTTCTTGTTCAGCCGCTCGAGCGCCTTGGCCGTGACGTCCATGTTGGGCGCGACGTAGACGACCTGCGCCTTGGCCAGCACCAGGTTGTAGCCGGATTCCTTGGCCATGTCGCTGACCACCGCGACGAGCGTGTCCTGGAATTTGTTGGCCGCGCCGGAGAAGGCCTGGTCGAGCTGGCGGCGGCGGTTCTGCACGCGCGTCTGCACTTCGCTGACGCGCTGCTGCATCTCGCGCTGCTTTTGCGCATAGGCCTCGGCGGAGAGCACGGCGCGTTGCTTCTCCAAGTCCTGGCCCGCCTGGCGCAGCTTGTTCTCCTCGGCCGTAATCTCGGCCTGGAAATTCTTGCGCTGCACCTCGATCTGGTCCCGCACGGCCTTCATGGCCAGGGAATCGCGCAGGATGACCTGGACGTCGATCACCGCGATCGTCGGGGCCGCCGGCTTGACGTCTTCGGCGGCCGCAGACGCAGCTGGCACGCAAAACGCGGCCAGGGCCGCCGCTGCGATCCAGCGCAAACCGATAATCCTCATATTGATCTAGAACCTCGTGCCGAAACTGAACCGGATGAGTTGCTTGTCGTCGAAGCTTTCCTTCTTGATCGGAACGCCGACATCAATACGCACCGGGCCGAACGGCGACTTCCAGGAGATGCCAACACCAGCCGAAACGCGGATCGTGTTGACGTCTAAGAGGCCTGGGCCGGAGAGATCGACGTCCCAAGCGCTGCCGAAATCGGTGAAGGCGCGCCCGCGGATGCCGAATTCCCGCGGCAGTCCCAAGGGAAAGCTGACTTCAAGGGTCCCTGCATAATACTTGTTTGCGCCGAGGGAGTCCCCCACCGCGTTATCGCGCGGGCCGACGCCGCCCGGCTTGAAGCCGCGCAGGTTGTCGCCGCCGAGGAAGAAGCGGTTGGCCAGGCGCACGTCCTTGCCGAACAGGCCGTGGACATAGCCGACTTCGCCGATGGCGCTCAGCACCCAGTCGGGCGCGATCGGATAGTAGGTTCCGGCCGTCACCTTGCTCTTGGCGAAGCGCTCGCTGCCGCCCAGGCCGGCGCCGTCGAAATCGAGGGATACGAAATAGCCCGAGGTCGGATCCTGGCGGTCGTCGCGCTTGTCGAAGGTCAGCGTCTGGCCGATCGCCGAGGTCGAGGTCGTGCCCTTCTCCTGCTGGATGAACTGCGAGGCGTTGTCGTTCAGGTTGGCGATGGTGTTGGTCTGGATGGTGTAGCGCCAGACCTGGGTCACGTCGTCGACGATCTCATAGCCGGCGCGCAGCCGCCCGCCGGTCCGCCGCTCCTGATAGCCGCTCTCGTCGGTGAAGTCGCGCTTGACGCGGAAGATGTCCCAGCCCGCGATCAGATTGCGGTCGAACAGGTAGGGCTCTGTATAGCGCAGATCGATGTTCTGCGATTTCTGCGACACGGTGAAATTGAACTGCACGTCCTGGCCGCGGCCCAGGAAGTTTCGCTCGCGCAGGCCGAAGGTGCCGAGCACGCCTTCGTTGGTCGAGAAGCCGCCGCCCAAGGAGACTTCGCCGGTGGCCTTTTCGGTCACCGCCACCTTGAGAACCGTCTTGTCGGGCGCCGAGCCGGGCTCGTTGGTGATGTCGACGTTGTCGAAGAAGTTCAGGTTGCGCAGGCGCCGGCGCGAGACGCGGATATTGGAGGCGTTGAATGCGTCGCCCTCCGAGATGCGCAGCTCGCGCCGGATCACTTCGTCGCGCGTGCGCTGGTTGCCGGTGATGTCGATGCGCTCGACGAACACCTTCGGGCCCTCGCGCACCTCGTAGGTGATGTCGATCGTGCCGGCCTCGCGGTCGCGCTTGACCTGGGGCCTGACGTCGACGAAGGCGTAGCCGAGCGTGCCGGCGGCCGTGGTCACCGAGTTGATCGAGTTCTCGACCAGATCGGCGTTGTACCAGTCGCCCTCCTTGCTCTTGAGCTCGGAGCGCAGCTGGTCGGCGTTGAGATCGGGAATGGTCGAGACGATGTCGATCTTGCCGAACTTGTAGCGACGGCCCTCGTCGATCGTGAAGGTGATGAAGAATTCCTTGCGGTCGGGCGTGAGCTCGGCCACCGCCGAGATCACGCGGAAGTCGGCATAGCCCTGCGACAGATAGAACTTGCGCAGCTGCTCGCGGTCGAAGTTCAGGCGGTCGGGGTCATAGGTGTCGTTGGTGGTGAAGAACTTCCACCACGCCGTCTCTTCGGTTTGTATGACCTCGCGCAGCCGGCTGTCGCTGAACACCTTGTTGCCGATGAAGCTGATGCGGCGGACGGCGGTGACGTCGCCCTCGTTGATCTCGTAGACCAGGTCGACGCGGTTCTGCGGCAGCGGGATGACCTTGGGCGTCACGGTCGCGGCGAACCGGCCGGTCGCGCGATAGATCTCGAGGATGCGCTTGACGTCGTTCTGGACCTTGGTGCGCGTGTAGACCGTGCGCGGCTTGAGCTCGACCTCGTTCTGCAGGTCCTCGCTCTTGACCTTCTTGTTGCCCTCGAAGGCGAGCCGGTTGATGACCGGGTTCTCGACCACGCGCACGACGAGCGCACCGCCCTCGCGGCGCAGCGTTACGTCCGAGAACAGGCCGGTGGCGAACAGCGCCTTGAGCGAGGCGTCCATGCGCTGCGGGTCGAACGGATCGCCCGGCTTGATCAGCATGTAGGACAGGACCGATTCGACCTCGATCCGGTTGGTGCCCTCGACCCTGATTTCCTGGATGACGTCGGCGCCGGCCGGCGGCTTAGTCTCGGCGTGGCCCGGTGCCGGCCAAAGCAGCATCAGGGCGAGCGTGACGCCCACCAGACCGCCCACCAACTGCCGCACCAAGACCCCCCTGGAGCATTCAAGCCCGGCTTTTTTACGAGACCAGGCCCTTGATAATGTCGACCACCCGGAAATGGACGAACAGGTCGTTCCAGGTGGCGAAGACCATCAAGGTTAATACCAGAGCGAGTCCGATCTTGAAACCATATTCCTGGGCCCTTTCGCCCAGGGGCCGGCCGCGCAAAGCCTCGATGCCGTAGAACAACAGGTGGCCGCCGTCGAGCATAGGCACCGGCACCAGGTTGATCAGGCCGAGGTGGAGCGACAGCACGGCCAGGAACCAGATGAACTCGACCGGCCCGAGCTTGATCATCTGGCCCGACATCTCGGCGATGCGCAGCGGCCCGCCGATGTCGTCGGTCTTGCGCGTGCCGGCGAACATCTGGCCGATCGATGTCACGGTCGCCGCGGTCACGCTCTTGGTCTCGAGCACCGCGCGCCAAACCGCCGTCACCGGCCCGTAGCGCACCGTCTCGACGCCGCGCCCGCCGACGCCGAGCAGGCCGATCTCGTGCCAGTTGCCGAACTTGTCCTGGAAGCGGTGCCGCGCCGGCGTGACGGTCAAATGCACGATCTTGCCGTCGCGCAGCACGTCCATCGCCATGGTCGTGTCGGGACGCAGCGAGACGATCTGGCGCAGCTCTTCGAAGCGCTCGATCGACGCGCCGTCGACCATCACGACCTTGTCGCCCGGCTTGATGCCGGCGGTCGCGGCGGCAGAGTTCGGCAGCACCTCGCTGACCACCGCCGGCGTCGACTGCTGGCCGACGAACATGTAGAGCAAGGCGAGGATCAGGATGGCCAGCACATAATTGGCCAGCGGTCCCGCGAACACGATCGCGGCGCGCTGGCCGACGCGCTTGGTATGGAAGCAGACCTCGCGCTCGGCCGGCGTCATGGCCTCGACCTCGGCGGCGCCGGCGCTCGCGGCGTTGACGTCGCCGAACATCTTCACATAGCCGCCGAGCGGCATGATGCTGAACTTCCAGCGCGTGCCGTGGCTGTCGGTCCAGCCGAACAGCTCGCGGCCGAAGCCGATCGAGAACACCTCGACGCGCACCCCGTTCCAGCGCGCGACCAGGTAGTGGCCGAGTTCGTGGACGAACACCAGCACGGTCAGCGCCACCAGGAACGCGGGGCCGTAGACGGTTAGGATCTGCACCATTCAGCGCCTCGTTCCTGGAACCCGGTTGCTTTCGCCCGTCATGCCGCGATCATCGCGCCGGCGATCTCGCGGGCATGGGCGTCGACAGCGTGCACGTCGGCGATATTGGCGATGGCGAAGCGATTGGCCGCGGCGAGCGTCCGTTCGACGATACGCGCAATGTCGAGGAAGCCGATCCGGCCATCGAGGAAACCGCGTACCGCCACTTCGTTCGCCGCATTGAGAATAGTAGGCGCTGCGCCCCCCGCTTGCAAGGCCTCCCGGGCCAAGCGAAGGGCGGGAAATCTCATTAAATCAGGCGCTTCAAAGGTTAAATTCGCAACTTTCTTGAAATCGAGACGGGCCGCCGGCGCTGCGATGCGCTCGGGCCAGCCGAGGGCATAGGCGATCGGCGTGCGCATGTCGGGCGAGCCGAGCTGGGCCAGGACCGAGCCGTCGACATATTCGACCATGCTGTGGATGACCGACTGCGGATGGACGATCACCTCGATGCGGTCCTCGGCGACGGGGAAAAGATGATGGGCCTCGATGACCTCGAGGCCCTTGTTCATCATGGTTGCCGAGTCGACCGAGATCTTGGCGCCCATGTCCCAGTTCGGATGGGCGACGGCCTGGGCCGGCGTCACAGTTGCCATGGCCTCGAGGGTCCAGGTGCGGAACGGCCCGCCGGAAGCCGTCAGGATGATGCGCTCGACCCGCTCGCTCTGCTCGAAATCGAAGACCTGGAAGATGGCGCTGTGCTCGGAATCGACCGGCAGCAGGGTCGCGCCATGGCGCTTGATCTCGGCCATCACCAGCTCGCCCGCGCAGACCAGGGTCTCCTTGTTGGCGAGCCCGACCACCGCGCCCTGGCGGATGCCGGCCAGGGTCGGCTCCAAACCGGCCGCGCCGACGATCCCGGCCATGACCCAGTCGGCCGGCAGCGAGGCCGCCTCGACCACGGCCTCGGGGCCGGCGGCGACGGTGATTTCGGTGCCGGCCAGCGCGTCCTTGAGCGCACGATAGGACCCGGGATCGGCGACGACCGCCATGCTGGGCCGGAGGCGCCGGGCCTGCTCGGCCAGGGCGGCGGCATTGCGGTTGGCGGTCAACGCCTGCACCACATAGGCGCCCGGGTTGCGCTCGATCAGGTCGATGGTGTTGCACCCGACCGAGCCCGTCGACCCGAGGATGGTCACGCGCCGCGGCTTCTCGCGCACCAGTTCCAGCTTCACGACCATGTCAGAATGCTGCTCCCCCCTATCCAGTTGGCGCCGGCCACAACCACCGCTGCCGCCAGATGGCCGTCGACGCGGTCCAACAACCCCCCGTGCCCGGGGATGATACCACCCGCATCCTTAACGCCAAACTGACGTTTCACGCGGGATTCGAACAGGTCCCCGAGCTGGGCCACGACGGCGACCACGGCACTGGCCGCGGCGAGCGGCCAAAGCCGTGGCACGCCAAGCAGAATCCCGGTCAGCCCGCCGGCCAGGACGGCGCAGGTCACGCCGCCGAACAGGCCGGCCCAGGTCTTGTTCGGGCTGACCCGCGGCAGGAGCCGCGCCCCGCCCAGGGCCCGCCCGGCGGCGTAGGCCCCGATGTCGGTGGCGGCCACCGCCGCGACCATCCAGCCGACCGTCTGCCGGCCCAATTCCGGGTCGGCGATCAACCAGACCAGGGCGATGCCCGGCAGCCCGATATAGGGCACACCGGCTGCCAGCCAGGCGATCTTGCGCTGGCCTTCCAGGCGGGCCGCAATCCCGACGGCAGCGGTGCCGGCCGCCGCCACGACGAGCGCCGCATCCACCCGTCCGACGCTGGCCGTCACGACCGCGGCGAGGACCGCCACGGCGAGAGCAACGCCGGTCGCGCCGAAGCCGGGCCCGCCGCACAGCCGGCCCCACTCCCAGGCGAGCGTCAGCACCGACAGGGCGATCAGCAGGCTGAACGACGGCCGGCCGCCGGCGATCGCGGCGACGACCACGGCGATGAGAACAACAGAGGAGAGAATCCGGACGCCGAGCGCCTCGCGCCGCGCCCTAGCCGGCTGCGGCACCGTAGCGTCTTTCCCGGCTGTGAAACTCGCGGACCGCCTGCTCGAGGTCGGCCTTGGTGAAGTCCGGCCACAGCACGTCGGTGAAGACCAGCTCGGCATAAGCCGACTGCCACAGGAGGAAATTGGACAGGCGCTGCTCGCCGCTGGTGCGGATCACTAGGTCGGGATCAGGAATGCCGGCGGTCGCCAGATGATCGGCGAAGCTGTGCTCGGTGATGTCGTCGGGCGCGAGCGTGCCGGCGCGGACCTGCTCGGCGATGCTGCGCGCGGCGGCGGCGATCTCGCTGCGGCTGCCGTAGCTGAGCGCGACGATGAGCTGCAGGCGCGTGTTGCCGGCGGTGTCGGACTCGACCTTGTCGATCAGCGCGACCAGGTCGCGATCGAGCTTGGCGCGATCGCCGATGATGCGGATGCGGACGCCGTTCTGGTGCAGCTGGGCCGTCTCGTTGCGCAGGTAGTAGCGCAGGAGGCCCATCAGGTAGTTCACCTCGGTGGTCGGCCGCTTCCAGTTCTCGGACGAGAAGCCGTAGAGCGTGATGTAGCCGATGCCGAGATCGGCCGCGGCCTCGATGGTCCGGCGCGCCGCCTCGATGCCCTGCCGATGGCCCTCGGTGCGCGGCAGCATGCGCGCCTTCGCCCAGCGTCCGTTGCCGTCCATGATAATTGCGACATGGACCGGCGGCGCC
>Ga0335070_10011338_pt1 | contig 10410 bp, 8 predicted proteins | sample Lox_Sample_13_FD_206722 | JGI IMG/M metagenome (GOLD analysis project Ga0335070, IMG submission 206722) | Soil microbial communities from Loxahatchee National Wildlife Refuge, Florida, United States - Lox_Sample_1.3 | ecosystem: Environmental > Terrestrial > Soil > Wetlands | place: USA: Florida...
GTGCTTCGACCCCTTGTATGGTGATGACGGGCGTGCCGAGTCCTTCTATCCGGGCGCCCATGGCTTGAAGCATCACACCAAGATCGACCACTTCCGGTTCCATGGCCGCATTCTCGATGACCGTCTCCCCTCTGGCGAGAACAGCGGCCATCAGGATGTTCTCCGTTCCGCCCACGGTCGATTTCTCAAAATGCACCTTTGCGCCACAAAGGTTCTCAGCCTTCACGTCGACGTACCCTTCGTGCATGCCGACTTCACACCCGAGCAGGGAGAGCCCTTTCAGGTGAAGGTTGATGGGTCTCTCACCAATCGCGCAACCCCCGGGATAGGAAACGATGGCCCTCTTGCGGCCGCCCGCCAGGGCGCCGAGAACAAGGACCGAAGCTCGCATCTCCTTTACGAGATCGTACGGGGCTTCAAAGCCTTCTGCTCTTCTCGTGTCCACCTTGAGCCTGTGCTCGTCGATCCATTCGGACGTGGCGCCAAGAAGTCCGAGCACGTTGATCATCGTAGTCACGTCCTTAAGCCGCGGGACGTTCCCTACCTCGTAAATACCTTTTTGGAGAAGGGTAGCTGCAAGAACGGGCAGGACTGCGTTCTTCGCACCGCCTACCGCAATCTTACCCCGGAGCCGTTCACCGCCCTCTATGACAAGCTTTTCCATGAGCCGATAAGTATCCTGTCCTTGTCTGCAAGGTCCTTTTTTGAATGCACATGAAGACCTTGCTTCTTCATCAAATCTCCCACCGCCTCTATTTGCCTTGTGCCGCCAAGCTCGCAGAGCACGGATCCGTCCTCGCTGAGGTGGTCCGGAAGGTTCGCAACAAAACGTTCGTACACTTCGGTCCCGAGGGGGCCGCCCAGAAGCGCGCGCCCGGGCTCATACTTCACATCTGTCATCAATTCTTCCCATTCGCAAGAAGAGACATACGGGAGGTTGGCCACGATAACATCGAAGCGTGCGCCCATCTTTATGCCCGCGAACAGGTCGGACCGAGTGCAGCCGATTCTGTCCTGCACTCCCAGACGCGCCGCGTTGTACTGTGCGACGAGCAGTGCGTCGAAGGATATATCAACACAGGTAACGGAGCCTGCTCCATGTCTGGCAAGGGTAATCCCGATGATGCCTGAGCCGGTTCCCATGTCAAGGATGCGCAAGCTTAAGTTATGGCCTGGCCTTTCCGCCATGATCCGCAGGGCTTCCTCAACGAGTAGTTCTGTCTCGGGCCTCGGTATGAGTACCCGTTCATCAACGAAGAACTCTTCTGAGAAGAACTCCCTCGCGCGCGTGATGTAGGAGAGGGGTTTGCCTTGCTTCCGCTCCGATAGGTGCTGATCTATCCGCTCCAGGGCTTCTTCAGGCAACTCTCTGTCGGGGTCTGTGTAAACGCGCTCGCCGGTCGTGCCCAGCACAAAGGCCACGATGGCGACGAGGTCGGTCCGGCCCATATCCTTTTCCCGGCGGAGCAACTCGCGGACGCGCAAGGTCGTTACCTGGCCTTTAATAATTCTGCCTGAAAATGAGAGACGACGGGGTCGAGGACGGGGTCGAGGTTTCCGGCTAAGACATCTTCCAGCCTGTAAAGGGTGAGGCCAACGCGGTGGTCGGTTAACCTTCCCTGGGGGAAGTTGTAGGTTCGAATGCGTTCGCTTCTGTCGCCGGTGCCCACTTGCTTCCTTCTCTCTGCGGAGACTTCCTGCTCCTGTTCCTCTTCGATCTGTTCCTTGAGCCGCGCCCTCAGCACCCTGAGCGCCTTGGCTTTGTTCTTGTGCTGCGATTTCTCGTCCTGACAGGTCACGACGAGACCCGTAGGTATGTGGGTGATCCTCACGGCTGAATCAGTCGTGTTCACGTGCTGTCCGCCGGGTCCGCTCGACCTGAAAACATCGATGCGCAGGTCTTCGGGGTTTACTTTGAAATCCACCTCTTCCGGTTCGGCCAGTACCGCAACCGTTACCGTTGATGTGTGTATCCTTCCCTGCGATTCGGTCTCAGGCACGCGCTGCACCCTGTGCACACCGCTCTCGTATCTGAGCTTGGGATAGGCGTCAGGGGAGTCTATAAGAAACACCACCTCTTTGAACCCCCCAAGGGAAGAGGCGCTGGCACTCATGAGCTCTGTCTTCCACTTCATCTTTTCAGCATACTTCATATACATGGCGAAAAGCTCGGCAGCAAAAAGGGCAGCTTCTTCGCCCCCTGTACCGGCCCTGATTTCGAGAAACATGCTTTTGACTACACGGGTGTTCTTGCCCAGGAGCATCCCTTTGAGGAGGGCCTCAAGTTCTTCCTGTTGTTTCTCCAGCAGGCGCATCTCTTCCTGCGCCATCTCTTTGAACTCATCGTCCGGCTCGTGGGCCAGAAGTTCCGCAGTTTTTTCTACTTCCCCTCTTACCTTTCTCAGTTCTCTCAGGGTGGCTACAATCTCCCTGAGTTCGGCGTGTTCTTTGGCGAGCTTGCGAAAATCCTCCTGGTTGGCAATGTTTTCCGGACGAGCCATTCCCGCTTCAATTTCCTGGAATCTGCGCTCGATCTCTTCTAGTTTTTCCGCGATCATTTCTTGGTCTGCTTCTCCTTAGTGGCCTGCTTGTCCTCGCTCAGCTTCTTGGCATACTTCCGCTCAAACTTCTCTACCCGGCCTCCCGCGTCCATAAGCTTTTCGCGGCCTGTGAATATCGGATGACACTTGCCGCATATTTCCACCGAAATCTTTTCCTTTGTGGAAAGGGTCTCGAAGGTATGGCCGCAGGCGCACTTCACGATGGCCTTTTTCAGTTCTGGGTGGATCTTCTCTTTCATTCTCTCATCCTCCTCTGCTCATTGAATCAAGGAACTCTTTGTTTGAATCTACGTCGGTGAGTTTCTCCAGCAAGAACTCCATCGACTCAACGGTGTTCATTGGCTGCAGAACCTTGCGCAGCAACCATATTCTCGACAGGTCGCCGTTTTCGAGAAGAAGCTCTTCTTTTCTGGTTCCGGATTTGTTGATATCGATTGCGGGGAATATTCGTTTCTCTGCAAGCTTTCTGTCAAGATAGATTTCGCTGTTGCCTGTGCCTTTGAACTCTTCGAAGATGACCTCATCCATCCTGCTTCCCGTGTCGATCAGCGCCGTGGCGACGATCGTAAGGCTTCCGCCCTCTTCTATCTTGCGGGCTGCACCGAAAAACCGTTTGGGCTTCTGCATGGCGGAAGCGTCAATGCCGCCTGAAAGAATTTTTCCGCTGGATGGAACAACGGTGTTATAGGCTCTGGCCAGCCTCGTGATGGAGTCGAGGAGTATCACTACGTCTCTTTTGTGCTCCACAAGCCGCTTCGCTTTCTCTATCACAATTTCAGCTACCTGCACGTGCCTGGTGGCGGGCTCGTCAAAGGTGGAGCTGACAACCTCGCCCTTAACCGATCGCTCCATGTCTGTGACCTCTTCCGGTCTCTCGTCGATCAGAAGCACGATCAGAAAGATCTCCGGATGGTTTGCGGTAACGCTGTTGGCTATGCTCTGCAGAAGCATGGTCTTGCCTGTTCGCGGGGGAGCCACAATGAGTGCGCGCTGCCCTTTGCCGATGGGCGTGAAAAGGTCCATCACCCTGGCAGGAAGCTTTGTGCCCGTCGTTTCCTGCACAATACGAGCGCATGGATAGATCGGCGTGAGGTTGTCAAAAATAATCTTATCTTTCGCAATCTCCGGATCATCGAAATTTATCTTTTCGATTTTCAAAAGGGCGAAGTATTTCTCGTTGTCTTTGGGCGGGCGAATCTGGCCGGATATGGTGTCTCCTGTGCGCAGACCAAACCTTTTAATCTGCGACGGGGAGACATATATATCGTCCGGCCCGGGTAGATAGTTCGAGTCTACCGATCGGAGAAACCCAAACCCTTCAGGCAGAATCTCCAGCACGCCCTCTCCATATATCACCTCGTTCTTGTCCACCAGGGACTGAAGTATCGCGAAGATCAACTCCTGCTTGCGCAGCCCTGTCGCGTTTTCGACGGCCATCTCTTTCGCGATGTGGGTTAGTTCTCCGATTCTCTTTCCCTTTAATTCAGCGAGATGCATTTCGTTCTTCCTCCCAACTGGTTAGCTTTTCCAGGAACAGGTCGACTTCCCCTTCAAGCTCTTCCGCTGTTCCGTTGTTGTTGATGACGTAGTCTGCCCTGGCCGCTTTTTGTTCAAGGGGGATTTGGAAGGCGAGCCTTCTCTCAACGTCATCGGTCTGCATGCCTCTTTCTTTGAGCCTCTTTCGTATTGTTTTGATGTCAGCCGTTACCACGACAACTTTATCCACTTTCTTATCAAACCCTGTCTCGAAGAGAAGCGGATGGTCAAAAACGACTGCCCGCGCTCCCCGCTTTGTCAACGCCTCAATTCTCTTCTCCATTTCTGCCCGCACGCGCGGATGGACGATCATTTCGAGCTTTCGCAATGCATCGCTCTGATTAAAGGCTGTGCCGCGGAGCTTCGTGATGTCTACCGCGCCCTTTACTACATACTCGTCGCCGAAGGTCGCCCTGATGTCGTCCTGAGTCTCTTTCCAGGTGAGGCTCTCTTTTGCGAGGCTGTCCAAGTCTATAACGTCGAGCCCTCGTTCTTTCAGGAGTCCGGCTACAGTGCTCTTGCCGCTCCCGAGAACACCAGTAAGCCCGAGGAACATCATATATCCAGGTTCATCACGTTCATCGCATTGCTTTCAATGAAGTCGCGTCTCCACTCAACGTTGGCGCCCATTAAGATGGTAAACAGCTTGTCCACCTCGGGCTGGTCTTCGATGGCGACCCGCACCAGCCTCCGTCTGGTGGGATCCATGGTGGTTGACCAGAGTTGCTCGGGGTTCATCTCCCCGAGGCCTTTATATCTTTGTATGGTCAGGCCTTCTTTACCTTTCTCGGTAACAAGGGAGAGAAGTTCGTCAACCGGGGTGTGCCGGCGCGAGCCGTCCTTTTCAAGGACGTGTACTTCTTTTTCGTAGTAGACGGACAGGTTCTTGTAGGCGCGATAATGCGCCCTGTAATCTTCCTGGCTGCAGAATTCGTAATCGATCCGGGGCGTCAGTCTTTTATCAGAGCCGTTGTCGACGGTGAGGGTAAAAAGGTTGTGCTCCGGGTCGAGAGCAATGTGGGCTGCCCGACCCTCTTTCTCCAGCTGTTTCTTGAGGCGAAGGAGCTTGTCCTCTTTTTCGAAATCTTCACTCCTGTAAATGTCAGCCCTGAACAGGGCCAGCATTATGGCCTTCTGAATGCTCAGGCGCTCCATGTTCCTGAAGTACTTTTCGAGGCTCCTCAGTCCCTCAAGGTCTGTCTTGAGGCGGGCGGGCGCAATCTCTTGCCCGTCCAGCGAGCACTTCAGTTTTTCCATGCCCCGCTGTACAACAAACTTTTCCATCTCGTCGTCGTCTTTCATGTACGTATCTTTGCCGCCAACAGCGATCCTGTAAAGCGGCGGCTGAGCTATGTAGAGATAGCCCCTGTCGATCATCTCCGGCATTTTACGGTAAAACAGCGTGAGCAGCAGTGTCCGGATGTGCGAGCCGTCCACATCGGCATCGGTCATGATAACGACCTTTTTGTACCGCAGGTTCTCGATACTCCCGGACTGGATGCCAAGAGCCACATAGATTGCGCGTATCTCCTCGTTCGATAAAACCTTCTCCTGGCGAGCCCTCTCGACGTTGAGGATCTTTCCTTTTAGCGGCAATATCGCTTGCGTCTTTCTGTCCCGGCCCTGTTTTGCGGAACCACCGGCAGAATCGCCTTCGACTATGTAGATCTCCCGCAGGTCCGGGTCGCTTTCCTGGCAGTCGGCCAGTTTGCCCGGCAGAATCCCCGTGTCGGAAAGACCCTTCCCTTTTATCAGTTCCTTTGCTTTTTTTGCCGCCTCGCGAGCCCTTTTCGTCTCAATCGCTTTGTTGACGATGACCTTCCCGATGTCTTGGTGGATCTCGAGATATTCTGCGAGTTTTTCGTTGAGCAGAGACTCAACAAGCCCTTTTACCTCGCTGTTGCCGAGCTTGCCTTTTGTCTGGCCTTCGAACTGGGGGTTCTGAATCTTTACATTCACCACGGCGACCAAGCCTTCTTTTACATCGTCGCCGGATATGGTCTCCTTTTCTTTTGTCAGACGCTTGTATTGGGCAAATCCGTTTACGCACCGCGTGAGCGCGCCGCGGAAGCCCGACACATGGGAGCCCCCCTCGTGCGTGTTAACGTTGTTAACGAAGCTGTAAATGTTCTCGTTATAGCCGTCGTTATATTGGATTGCCACCTCGAAAGAATCAAGCCCCGGTTTCGTTCCGCTGATATATATCGGCTCTTCAAACAGAGCAATCTTGTTTTGGTTGAGATATTTTGCAAAGGCCCCGATTCCGCCCTCATACTTGAACTCGATCTGCTTTGCCTTTCTCTCGTCTACCAGAGTGATGTGTATGCCGTTGTTAAGAAACGACAACTCACGCATGCGCTGAGCGAGGATCTCGTGGCTAAATTCAATAGTCTCAAAGATTTGTTCATCGGGCCTGAACCGAACTTTAGTGCCGGTCTTTTCCGTGTTGCCAACGGCGCGGAGTTCTGTTGCCTTGTCTCCTCGCTCATATCGCTGTGAATAAACCTTGCCGCCTCGCTTAATTTCTACTTCCAGATACTCTGACAATGCATTGACTACTGACAGGCCAACTCCGTGAAGTCCCGCGGAGAATTTATACGTATCTTTATCAAACTTACCCCCTGCGTGGAGTTTTGTCAGCACAACCTCAAGGGCCGACATGTTCTCGCCTTTATGAAAGGCAACGGGAATTCCCCGACCGTTGTCCTCAACCGCAACGCTGTTGTCGCGATGAATTGTGATTGTTATCCTGTTACAGAAGCCTTCAAGCGCCTCGTCTATGCTGTTGTCGACCAATTCATACACGAGGTGGTGTAGGCCCTCGATGTTTGTGTTTCCGATATACATGGATGGTACTTTTCGAACAGCGTCCAGCCCATCCAATATTTTTATGTTCTCTGCTTCGTATTCCCTCATATTAGACCCTGATCGGCATCACGATGTTTTTATAGGTCTGGTTACCGTCGCCCTCAAAAAGAACTGCACCGTAGGTCGATGGTGCACTGACAACTATCTCCTTCTCGTCAATGTGCCCGACAACCTCAAGCACAAAGCGAATGTTAAAATTCATGCTCATTTCTTCGCCTTGGTATGCGGCCTCTATATTCTCCTTGGCTCGCCCCACCTCAGATTCTGCCTCTATCACCATTTGGTCTTTTCGAAGAGTAACCTTTATCGGTTCTGACTTACTGATAATTGTCGACACTTTTCTAAGCCCCTTCAGCAGCCTCATTTTTTCGACCTTTGCTATGTTGCTGTTGTTTTTTGGGATCACATTCTCATAGTCAGGGAAGCCCCCCTCAATAAGCCTGGATATTAATACTACGGAACCCGTCCCAAACTGCACGTGCTTCTCTCCCATAACCACCCGCACCGTTTCTCCTTCCCCTACGACTCGCCCAATTTCTGCAATAGACCTTTTTGGGACGATAACACCCTTAAAATCACCGAGACCATTAATACTCTTTCCGCATAACGCCATCCGAAAACCATCTGTCCCCACAACCGAAAGCTTTCCATCTGAAGCCAGCATGTACATCCCGGTTAAGACATATCGAGTCTCGTCCGATGAAATGGCAAACTGAACCTTCTCAAGCATTTCAAGGAATATACCTCCATCAATGCTGAACTCCTGTATGCCCGCTATCTCCTTCACTTCCGGAAATTCCTCAGAATCCTGCAGGCCCAGCACAAATTCAGATTGCTTCTGTACTAATGTTAACGTATTATCCTTAACCTCCAGGCTGATCGCTTCAGGTTCCATCTCTTTCAGGATGTCCAAGAACTTCCGGCCGTGAATCACGAGTTTTTTCTCAACACTTCCTTCGTATTCCACATGACTGATTGCACTTAACTCAAGATCAGTAGAGTAGAGATTAATTCTATTCTTGGACAAATCTATAAGGACATTTGAAAGTATGGGCATTATAGATCTTCTTTCCGTAATGCTAACCTGCTTCGTGAGAGGTACTAACAACAGATCCCTACTAATATCTATTTTCATAGTATCTCCTTATCGTAATCATAATAAAGGCTGTCAATTTGTTTAAAAGGCCAGCCAAAGCAGTACTGAGGCCCCGAAAGCTGTGCATAAGTTTTGTGTAAACTCTGTAGAGATTGAGAGATCATGTGGATTTAATTTTTCTCTCCAGCTTTTCAACAGTCTCTTTCAACTCCTTTTTCACTTTTATTTCCTCTTCTATTTTTTTTATGGAGTGGATTATGGTTGCGTGATCTTTACCACCAAAGTTCTCACCGATACCAACAAGGGAATTGTCCGTGAGCTTCCTCGCGAGGTAGATCGCTATCTGCCGGGGAAGCATGATCGACTTGATCCGCCTGTTGGACTTAATATCACTTGCTTTTGTACTGAAATGAAGACCCACTTCTTTTATTATTGCATCCACGGTGATTTCCCATTTTTTTTCCTTGATAATATGACCCATTATTTCTTTTGCGAGTTCCATCGTTATGGGCGCGTTGTGAAGCGAGGCAAATGCTCCGACTCTAACAAGGGAGCCTTCAAGTACGCGCACGTTGTGTTCTACATTCGATGCCAGATAAAAGGCAACATCTTGGGGAAGTAAAATACCGTCCAACTCAGCTTTTTTGTTGAGGATGGCGACCTTTGTCTCCAGGTCCGGCGGCTGGATGTCGGCAATAAGGCCCCACTCAAAGCGAGAGCGGAGCCGTTCCTCAAAATTGACAATGTCTCGCGGAAACTTGTCGCTTGTAACAACAATCTGCTTCGCGTTGTCATAGAGCGCATTAAAGGTATGGAAAAATTCAGCCTGGGTTCTTTCCTTGCCCGCAATAAATTGAATGTCGTCTATAAGGAGCACATCCATTTTTCGGTAGCGATTGCGAAAGTCATCCATTTTTTCAAAGCGCAGGGAATTGATGAGTTCGTTGGTAAACTCCTCTGCCGTTATAAAACAGATCCGGCTCGCATCCACGGGCCCGTGAAGAAGCAAAAAGTTACCTATTGCGTTAAGAAGGTGCGTCTTCCCAAGGCCCACCCCGCCATATATAAAGAGTGGATTGTAGACCTTGCCAGGATTGTGCGAAACAGCGAGACAGGCTGCGTTGGCAAACTGATTGCTCGCACCAACAACAAATGTTTCAAATATGTACCGCGGGTTGAAGACCCCAGGCAGAACCTGTTTTTTCACTGTAGCATTCTTGAGCGCGGGCTTGGAATCTTGTTTCTCCAGCACATATTCAATGCGGGCATCGGCCTTTGTGGTTTGAAATATGGAGTCACGGATAAGAACCTCAAAGTTTTGCACGATCCAGTCGCGAAAGAACCCGTTAGGGACCCTGAGCATAACAATTCCGTCCGCATACGTCATGGAGCTAATAGGCTCGATCCAGGTCTTAAAATTATCCTGGTCTACTATCTGAGCAAGCCTTGCCTTGATCTGAGTAGAAATATCGTCCATGCCTGATAGAACGGTGTTTACCGCGGTGCCTTCAACATCTTTTCAACACTTGTGGAAAACTATGGCTTCCCGGAAGAGGTTATACAGACATGATACTACGCAACGCTGAACATTGCAACTCTTTTCAAGAGATTCCCACCTCGCAGAGAGTCGTTGGAGCTACTTTTTCAGGTAAACAAAGTCGGTTGCCGCAAACTGGGCGCCACTCTTCACTTTTGCCGACGCTGCGTCCACACCAAACAACTCAACAACCTCCACCTCGCCCTTAAACTCCCCCTTGGTGGTGCCCAGGGGTTTCTGTGTCTTGGCGTCAAAGATCGGATGTCCGGGCGTGTATACTTCGAGAACGTCACCCTTCTCAAGACCGGACAACCGGCCCGCAGTTAAAAAAACCGTTTGCTGTTCAAGCGATCCAACACGCGCATACCAGTCCAAAGTAAGTATGGGGCGCAACACGTCCTCAGCGATCAGTTCTATGGCAAGGTCGATGGCGCGAACCTTTGCCTTCTCCGGGCTCATATCCCCCTTCTCCCTGGAGAGATAAACCGGGTTTCTTCCGGACAGCGTGCGAAGAAGCACCCCGGTGTCCGTGTTGTATATGCTAAGTGCGATGCGGGAGACCGCAAAGGAGGTTTCGCGCTCCTCCTTGCCCTCGACCTTAGACGTGCTCGTATAAACATCCGAGAGCACCCCGGTCACCACAGCCTGCACGCTATAAAGTTCACTGAGAGCCTTCATGTTTTTTGGATCGGTTATGGGGCCGTTCATGCCGAGCGTGGTCGGATCGACAGAGATGATCGTGCCGGTGCTTTCAAGCTTTGATACAAGTCGCTGTGTAGCCAGCTCACCCAGGTGCTCGCTCTTGTAATTTG